>BNJT01001712.1_pt1 | contig 375724 bp, 433 predicted proteins | sample 8540491 | NCBI WGS metagenome assembly BNJT01 (sample SAMD00202455, study PRJDB9452) | human saliva metagenome | host: Homo sapiens | reverse complement strand
TTTCTAAATTTCCATTGGCTATAAATACCAAAAGCAACAATCCAGATAGCTGAACCTCTGGCTCCCATTACAGTTGATTCTTGTAAAAAGAGAGTTCCGAATACAAAGATGAAGAAGAGCATAGTCAGAGGATTTAGCAAGCGATATTGGGGCATGAGATAGCCATCTGCCATAAAGTCTTTTGACTTGCGATACTTAAGATGGGCCACCATAATTAAGATGTAGATGGCGATATAAACACCTGATGAAGAAGCCGTAATCAAAGCAAAGGCATCTGATACGCCAGGAAGTACATTGATGAAGGCAGCAAAACCAATCAATACCGCAGAAGCAATGATAGCATTCTGAGGAACGTTGTGGCGTGAAAGTGTATCTGCCTTAATAGCTTTCAAGAAACGATTTGGTGAATCATGGGCAATTTGGTACAAGTGACGACCTGTTGAGTAAAGAGTTGAATTCAAGGCTGACGCAGCGGAAGTCAAGACAACAAAGTTAATCAAGGCCGCCGCCCACTTAAGACCAACAAGTTCAAATACCGTTACAAATGGTGAATCCGTCGCAGAAAGCTCACGCCAAGGAATAATAGACATGATTGCAAGCAAAGCCCCACCGTAGAAGAAGATAATTCGCAAAGGAATTTCCTTAACCGCCTTAGGCAAGACTTTCCGAGGATCCTTAGTTTCAGATGTGGTTACACCGATAAATTCAATCATCAAGTAAGCAAAGAAAACCATTTGAAAGGCCATGACAAAGTTCATTCCTCCATTTGGGAAAAGGGAGAATTGCTCACTGATATTGACGAGGCTTGCTGATCCATAAGGAGTTTCAAAGCCAGTCAAGACCATAAAAAAATACCCGTCGCAATCATGGCAAGAATAGCAACGATTTTAATCATGGCAAACCAAAATTCCACTTCACCAAATATTTTAACTGCAATCAGATTGACCAATCCTAAAATTGTTAAAAAGACAACCTGAATCAACCAAGATGGCCAAGACGGAAACCAAAACTGAACATAGTGAGCAATAGCTGTAATCTCAGCCATACCAATAAAGACTACTGATAACCAATAAGACCAAACCGAGAAATATCCCCAGCCCTTTCCAAGATAGCGAGTAATAAAATTGATAAAGGTGTGTTGCTCTGGGTCCTGGTACAACATTTCTCCGATAGCACGCATCATGAGATACATAAAGCCACCCGTAATCATATAGACCAAAACAATCGAAGGTCCAGTTAAACTGATAGACCGACCTGCCCCAAGAAATAATCCTGTCCCGATTGTACCTGCAATGGCCATAACCTGAACATGGCGATTCGTTAGGCCACGCTCCATTTTACTTTTCTTTTTGTGCTTTTTTTCTGAATTCATCTAGTCTCCTTAAGTTTTTAAAAAATAAGAAAAGGAGTGATAGAAAACGCTTTCCCTAAATCCACTCCTTCTTTTTATCCTATTAAGCGGTTTTTTCAACCTTTAAGATTTTAACATCATAGCTTCCAGCAGGTGTTTCGATTGTAACAACATCACCTTTTTTCTTACCAATCAATGCTTGACCAATTGGGCTTTCATTTGAAACTTTACCCGCAAAAGCATCTGCTCCAGCTGAACCAACGATAATGTATACTTCCTTTTCGTCTTCTCCAACTTCTTGGATTGTTACAGTTTTTCCGATAGCAACTTCATTTTTTGCAACGGCATCGCTGTTAACGATTTCTGCGTAACGAATTTAGTCTCTAGACTTGAGATTTGTCCCTCAACGAAAGCTTGCTCATCCTTAGCTGCTTCATACTCACTGTTCTCTGACAAATCACCATATGAACGAGCAATCTTGATACGCTCTACAACTTCTGGACGACGTACTAGTTTCAATTCTTCTAATTCTTTTTCGAGTTTTTCCTTTTCTTCCAAGGTCATTGGATATGTTTTTTCTACCATTTTTCTCAACTTTCTTTTGATTGAATTAATAAATATATGCTTTAAAGCAAAATTATGTGGAAAACCACATAATTTTAGTTTGTGCTATTTGATTGAGGTAATTTACTATTGATATGTTCTTGAACGTTACGATCATGTTCTTCTAGTGTTGTTGCATAGTAAACTTTACCATCTTGAACATTGGCTACAAAATAAAGATATTCACTCTTTGTCTGATTGATACTTGATTCGATAGCATCTAAGCTTGGGCTATCAACTGGACCAGGCATTAGACCTACTTTTGTATAGACATTGTATGGTGAATTAATAGATGTATCAATGGCTGCATCATCAGAGAGACTGATGTTTTGACCAAGTTTGCCTTCTGCGTAAAGGATAGCAATATTACTTTGAAGTGGCATACCGAGGTTTAAGCGGTTATAGAAGATTCCTGCAATCAGCTTACGATCTTCTGTTTTTGCCCCTTCTTTCTCAACAAGTGATGCAATTGTTAAGAGCTCATTTACGGTCAAGTTCTTTTCTTTGATAGCAGCATAGTGTGAAGAAAGGTTCTTATCCATAGCAGCAAGCATTGAATCAATTAAACTTTCAACAGTTGTACTTTCTTTGATCGTATAAGTCGCAGGGAAAAGATAACCTTCTAAACGGTAACGAACACCACTATCTTTGCTGGCAAGCTTTCAAGCAAGTTTGGATATTTGGCAACCTCTTGAGCAATAAAGGTCTCATCTTGGGCCTTAGCCAAGAATGCTTCCGCTGTCAAAGGTTCCTTAAAGTCACCTTGAAGTTGACCAACAGTTTGAGCAATTTGTTCCAAAGTATAGCCTTCAGGAATAGTCAAGTCTGCAAGAGTAACTTCCTGAGGTTCAGGTGTACCACCCTTTTGCAACTCTTTAATGACATCTTCAACACTCATACTCTTTTGCAAGTTGTAATAACCAGACTTCAATCCAGTGTAGTTTTTATACTTGGCATAAAGTGTAAAGACCAAACCGTTCTTAATAACACCAGATTTTTCCAAAACTGAGCCAATTTCTTGAGTATTAGCACCATCTGGAATCTGAACTGACATATATTGTTTAGAACTTGGATCTACTGGTTGTAGAGCTGATTCAGCATAGCGAAGACCAAAGAATCCACCAGCACCAATTAGAATCAATAATACCAAAACTGTTACTAAAAATCCTTTTAAGCGGGATTTCTTCTTTTTCTTGGCTGGTTTCACAGTCTCTCTCCGACTTCTTCTAGGAAGGTCTGCTTCTTCAGTAGCTTCTTGACTTGTCAATTCTTCCTTGTGTGACGCAAGGTTTACTGTTTCTTTTTCTGGAACAGTATCAAATGCACGATAAGAAACTGGAACTCTAGTTGGAATTGAATGATTTTCTTCTTTTTCCGGAATTGATTGAGATGACTCAACTACTTCTTCTTGTACTGCTTCTGGAATTTCTTCATGTACTTCCTCTGCAGCTTCTTCTGGAACTTCTTCTACAAGAATAGGACGCTCAGGAACAGTTGGGGCATTATCAATCAATTGATCAATAGCTGCAACTGATTTTGCAATCAACTCCTCTTCCGAAATACTTGGTTCCTTTTTTTCTGAAGTTGCATCAGAAGATTTTGCTAAAGTTGAAAAAAGATCATCCGTTTGTTCGACTTCATTTGCCTCTTTTTTTAGTCGTTCTAAATCTCGCAAAATTTGCTCTTTAAAACTCAACTTTTCTTCATTTGAATTTTCGCTCAAAGGTATTTACCTCCTTGTTGATAATCCTTAATATTATATCTTAAAAATTAAAGAAAAGCAACCTTAGAAGCCTTTCTACTCACTAATTCTTATTTTCCCATACCATATCATACCATTCTTCTCCCGCAAATTGGGACTTAGACTTTCCTTCATTGACAAAACCATGCTTCTCATAGTATTCAATAAGGTAGTCATGACAGGTCAGATTGATCCCCTCTCGTTCATGCTTAAGAGCCACTTCTTTCAATGCGGTCAGGAGTTTTTTCCCCAGCCCTAGAGATTGAGCTTTTTTGGCTATAGAAAGACAAGTCACAGAAATATAACCACCTTCCTTATGACTGTGGTCTTTTATTTCTTCAGTGAAAGACTGATCTTGTAAATAACGATGAGGGACTACTGGACCTTCGATATAACCGAGTATCTCTCCCTCTTTTTCAGCCACTAGAAAGCTCGTTTTTATTTCCTTTAAATGTGCTTCAAAGACAGATCGAGGTATGGCTTCTTCAATTGAGAAATTTTCTAGTTCAATCTCTAAATACGGTCTAAATCACTCAGTCTAGCTTGTCGAATAATCATAGTTCCTCCTGATAAAAGGGATTCTTCCAGCACATGAGAAAATTAACTTCATTTCCGACTCCCAGATCTACGATTCCTTGCTCTATAAATTCATTCATCTCAAAATAAGACAGCAATTCATCTTTACAGACCAGATAAATAGCTGGACTATTTTGTTGAAGAGCAACTTGTTTCATGGCTGCAAGCAACAAGGTTCCAAATCCTTGCCCTTGATAATTCGGATGAACAGATAAAGCATCAATAACAAGATTTCCATTACTAATAGCTTCTCCATCTGCCATCTCTACTATCCATCTACTTACTGAGGATGTAGCAAAATCTGTCGCTGAAAATATAAGCAATCACCTGATCATCCAAACTAGCTAAGAGAAACGTATCCGCAAAATTACGGATACGTTCTTCTATTATTTCTCTATTAAATGTCTCTTGGAAGTTTTGACTACTCTCCTGTATCAAGCAAACCTGCTCGATATCAGATTGCTGAACTTCCCTTATTTTAATTGGAAATTCCATGGTGTTCCTTACTGAACATTACTTGTCAAATTAGACAAGAGACGTTCGAATGAGTATTCATATGATTGAATATCACCTGCTCCCATAAAGACGTATACAGCATTGTCATGGTCTAAGAGTGGAGACACATTTTCAACAGTGATAACTTGATGTTTTTTATCAATCTTAGCTGCTAAATCTTCAACCTTAACATCACCATGATCAACTTCGCGAGCTGATCCATAGATTTGTGCTAGGTAAACTGCGTCAGCCTGATTCAAGGCTTGTGCAAAATCATCCAACAAAGCAATTGTACGAGTAAAGGTATGCGGTTGGAAGATAGCGACGATTTCCTTACTTGGGTACTTTTGACGTGCAGCATCCAGAGTTGCAATGATTTCAGTTGGGTGATGCGCAAAATCATCGATAATGACTGTATCGTTAACAATCTTCTCGGTAAAGCGACGCTTAACGCCTCCAAAAGTATTCAAGTGTTCACGCACCAAATTCAAGTCAAATCCAGCTGTATAAAGCAAACCAATTACTGCTGTTGCATTCATGATGTTGTGGCGACCAAAAGTTGGAATGTGGAATTGACCCAACTCTTGACCACGGAAGTGAACTGTAAAGGTTGAACCTGTAGTAGAACGAAGTAAATCACTAGCTACAAAGTCATTGTTTTCTGCTTCAAAACCGTAATAATAGATTGGGGCATTTGCCGTAATCTTACGCAACTCAGCATCTTCACCGTAGACAAACAAACCTTTGGTGATTTGTTTAGCATAATCATTGAAGGCGTTGAAGACATCCTCTAAGCTTGTGAAATAGTCAGGATGGTCAAAGTCGATATTAGTAATAATAGAGTATTCTGGATGATATGGCATAAAATGACGTTCATACTCGTCTGATTCGAAGACAAAATACTTGGCATTTTCAGAACCACGACCTGTACCATCTCCAATTAGATAGCTTGTATCAGTGATGTGTGACAAAACATGAGAAAGCATACCTGTTGTTGAAGTCTTACCGTGTGCTCCGGCAACACCCATGCTGATAAAGTCACGCATAAAGCTACCAAGAAACTCATGATAACGTTTATAGCTTAGTCCATTCTTGTCTGCATAGGCAATTTCAACGTTGTTATCTGGACGAAAGGCGTTCCCAGCGATGATTTCTATATCCCCTTGAAGATTCTTCTCATCAAAAGGCAAAATTTTGATCCCTGCTTGCTCCAATCCACGTTGTGTAAAGTAGTATTTCTCTACGTCAGACCCTTGCACCTTATGCCCCATTTGGTGCAACATCAAGGCCAAGGCACTCATCCCTGATCCTTTAATTCCGATAAAATGATAGGTTTTTACCATCTTCTTCCCCTTTACTCTGTCATATTTGTCAAGTTCAACTCTTGAGCAATTTTACGTTCTTTTTCTGATTGATTTTCTTTTTTGTTATAAATTTGGCTTTTCTTTAAAAAATCATAATTATTTTTCTTTGGAACAGTGGTCTCTGCATCCGTAACGGTTGGCTTCTGACTTGTAGAATCAGCCAAAATATAATGCTCTTGAGCCAGCTTTTTGCTAAACTTAGCAAACTCACCAGGATTTTCCTTTTGGAATGGAGCTGTTGGCTGATTTGCCTGTCTTACTACATTATTTGAAGGTTTATAACGTTTTGTAAAACTAACATCTTGAGTCAAATATTTTGCTGAACGTTTCCGTTTTAGATCAGCTCTTGCTTCTTCACGAGCAAGTTCAGCATAGGATTTTTCCTTCTTTTCAGGTAGCTTATCTGATGCTTGAACCAGTGGCTTTTTTTCGGTAGTAATTGGTGACCATTCCAAGTAGTTTTTGTCCTGGTAATCTCCCTTGATATTACTAATGAGATCCGACTCATCATATAAATCCATAAATGGCATCTCTGTCAGCATAATCTCATCATCTGACACTATTGGAAATCGTACTTGTTTCATTTTTATTCCCTTTCAATACTCCATTATAACGTAAAGTCTTGATTTTTCAAGTCTTGGCTTCAGAAATTCCTAATATTTCTTGAATTTCAGTAAGTGTGAGACTTCCACGAGACTCTGTTCCATCCAATACTTCTGAGACCAGATTCTTTTTCTCTTCCTGCAACTCTTGAATCTTCTCCTCGATTGTGCCTCTAGTTACCAGACGATAAACCTCAACAGCTTGGTCTTGTCCCATACGGTGGGCCCGGCCAATAGCCTGCGATTCAACTGCTGGATTCCACCATAAGTCTACCAGAATAACTGTATCCGCACCAGTAAGATTGAGACCAACTCCACCAGCTTTTAGAGAAATCAAAAACACATCGCGCTCACCTTGGTTAAAAGCCTTGGTCATTTCTTGACGCTCCTGTGATGGTGTAGAGCCAGTAATCTTAAAGGAAGTTAAGCCAAGCTGAGGCAACTCCTTTTCGATGCGATCAAGCATTCCCCCTAAATTGTGAGAAGATGAGTACACGATGATTTCCCTCAGCAATTTGACTTAGCAGATCTCGTAAACTATCAAGCTTCCCACTATCTCCCTTATAATCTTCCATAAATAGAGCTGGAGTATCACAAATCTGGCGAAGACGCATGAGTCCTGTTAAAATTTCAACTCGATTTCGTTGAAATTCTGCATCGGTCACTTGTCCCAAACGCTCTTGTATCTGTTGAAGTTGAGCTAGATAGATAGCTTTTTGCTGGTCCTCCAGTTCATTTTTATAAACGACTTCTATCAGATCAGGTAACTCTGTAAGAACATCCTCTTTCTTTCGACGCATGACAAATGGTTTGATAAACTGTGCCACTCTCTCAGCAGGCAATTTCATAAAGTCTTTTTTTGCTGGCAAAAGTCCTGGTAATACAATCTGAAAGATAGACCATAATTCCCCTAAATTATTTTCAATTGGTGTTCCGGAAAGAGCAAAAACTGATGGAACCACAAACTTTCTCAAAATCTTAGCAATTTTGGTTTGGGCATTCTTCATCACTTGGGCTTCATCTAGAAATAGAAAAATCAAAAGATAAATTTCGATAGATTTCACTATCCTGACGGAAAGTGGCATAACTGGTCACATAGACCTGATGTTTTTCTGCTAAAATAGTCTCGCGATAAGGTTTCAATCCATGTACGACAGCCACATCCAAATTCGGTGCAAATTTTTTAAATTCATCAGCCCAATTATAGATGAGACCAGATGGAGCAAGAATCAAGACACGGCTATTCTCCTGAAGTTGGCTACTTAAAAAGGCGATGGCTTGTAAGGTTTTTCCAAGTCCCATATCATCAGCTAAAATTCCACCAAATCCATAATGGTCTAACATCTGAAGCCATTGAATCCCTTTTCTCTGATAATCTCTGAGCTGGGCTCGAATATCTAGGGACTTCATCGGAAAATCTTCTGGATGCGTTAAATGATGCGCCAAATGTCTAAATTCTTCAGTAAATGTTACTTGATCCTGGTCCTTAAACAGATGAGATAAGGTATAAGCCAAAGACTTGCGAGCCTGAAAAGTAGCACTCTCTATCTCATCAATTCCTAATTCCTCTAAATCTTGTCGAATACGTTTTGTCTGTTCATCAAAATAATAGACCTGATCAGACGAGCTAATATAATAGTCCTGCTTGGCAACCAGAGCCTTCATCGCTCGATTGATTTCTTCTTGATCAATATCCTGAAAATCAAATTGAATTTCTAGAAGACTTCCCTTGGACGAGATGTGGACTTGAGGTTTCTGAACTCGATAAAGGTCCTGCAAACTCTCAGAAATCTTTAATTCTCCAAGCGCTGCAAAGGCTGGTAAAACTTCCTGAAAGAAAGCATGGACAGCTTCAGCTTTCAAACTTTGACGCCACGAACGAAAATCCGCTTCAAACCCAGCAGATAAGGCCAACTGAAAAATCTGTTTTTCCAATTGAATGTCACTAGCAAAAGGGAGGTTCTCTAGTTCATTACGATTGGTTACTAGGCAAGTTTCATATTGAAATTGCATATCTAATCGAATAGAACCATCCTCTTCACGATCCATGTAAAAAGACGGACGGAAGGATTGGATTTGTAGCGAATCAGGAGCCTCTACTTTTCCTAAGCATTTAAACTGTGACAAGGTCGAAGCTAAAAGATCTCGATCATGAGTATCAAACTGTAAGATCTTTCTGCCACCATTGTCTAAAGGAACTTTTCTAAGCGCATCTAATAAACTAGCCTGTTTTTTCGTCATCAGGAAAAAATTCCCTTTGTAGAATAATACTTGTCCTCTGTAAAAGAAATTAAGCCCTGCCTGTTCGAAAATTTCCATTTCAAAATAGTTAGATTTTTCTTCAATTCTAAATGAAAACAAACTTGCTTGGCCATCAAAGTCTTGGAAGAGAAGATGATGATAACTCGAAAGTTGGTGGTCAAACTGAAAGGCGTCTAATCCCATCAGTAGACTAGCCCCCTGCTCAAAAAAGGTTTTAGGGAAATAGAGGTGTCGCCCTTGGTTTGGGAAAAAAATATTGTAGTCAAGCTTCTCTTCAATCAAACCTAATAAAAAATTTAAGACGTCTTGACTAGCTTTATCAAACTGTTCAAGTCTTAATGAAGACTCGTAATATTTTCCTATCATGTAAGGTTTGGCAAACTCTATGATTTTTAAGAAAAGAGGGATATCCCTAATCACATAAAACTTGTCTTGCTGAGAAAGACCAATTCTTAAAGTCCAGATAATGCGATTGGTTCCTGCTTCTACCTGCCCCTGAGCAGAAAGTTGATAGATGTTAGACTGACGAGGAAGTTGGATGGATTTCAAGAATTCTCCTCCGAAAGTCACCTGTGTCTCAACAGTTTCCTTCTCTTCCTGATTCGTCTCCAGGTTGAGCAAGATTTCTTGCCCCAGTTGGTCATTTTTTAGGTAATATTCCAACGCTGCTAAATGAACACAGTAACCTCTTTTTTTGAAAAAATCACATGCACAAAAAATCAAGTCATCGTCTAAACTATAACGAATTTCTTCTTCCGCTACACGCGCATAGATGCGATGGTCTTGTTCTTTAATGATTTCAATCTGACCAGTTTCATAGAGTTCCACTCCCTCAATTCGAAGCTTTCCTGGAATCAATTTAGCCATAATTTCCCCTTTACTTTATCTCTTAATTATACCATATTTTCGCCTATGAAAATAGCCTTCTAGGAAGACTTTTCTCCTAAAAGGCTAGTTTTTAAAGATTTGAAAAAGTGGCAATGATTCGTTGGCAGACTTCTTCCAAAATAGATGTTGGCATGGCTACATTGAGACGAGCGTGGAGGGCTCCTTCTTCACCAAAGTCCAAGCCCCTATTCAGGATAACTTTGGCTTCTTCTCTTAAAAGCTTTCTTAGCTCTTCATCGCTAATATCATATGCTGAAAAATCAAGCCAAATGAGATAGGTCCCTTGAGGTTTCATGACCTTGATTTTAGTTTCTTTGCCAAATACATCCACTACATAATTGATGTGTTTCTCAATCAGTTCTTTGAGTTCTGTCAACCAATCTTCACCATATCGATAGGCAGCTTCTGTTGCCAAATATCCCAAACCTGAGATTTCATGTTGATTATTAGCCAGCTGGCGCTTTTGGAAAGCAAGTCTCAACTTAGGATTTTCGATAATAGCGTAAGAATTTTTCGTCCCAGCAATGTTGAAGGTCTTAGTTGCACTACTTAAAATCAGTGAAAATTCTTTAAAATCTTCATTTACCGTGTTGAATGACTGGTGCTTGTTTCCAAACAAGGCTAAATCTTGGTGAATCTCATCAGATACTAGCAACACTCCATGTTTTTGACAAAGTTGTCCAATCTTCTCTAAGACTTCCTTTTCCCAAACGCGTCCACCAGGATTATGAGGATTGCAGAGAATATAGAGTTTCACATTTTCTTCGACAAAGTCTTTCTCCAATTGATCAAAGTCAATCTCAAAAATTCCGTCTTTCTACTAGAGAGTTGGTGATTAGTCTACGATTATTGAGCTTAATGCTTCGAGCAAAAGGAGGATAAACCGGTGTGTTAATGAGTACTGCTTCACCTTCTTTGGTAAAGGCTTGAATGGCTGTTGAAATAGCTGGCACTACCCCTTCGATAAAGACTAGAGCATCCTTTTCAAAGCAATAACTATGGTGTTTTTCCTCCCAGTTTTGAACAGCTTCAATCAATCCATCACTAGCATAGGTATAGCCATAGACTAATTGCTCAGCATAGTCATGGACAGTCTGACGAATCTCAGGTAAGACTTCAAAGTCCATATCAGCAATCCAGGCCGGCAATACTTGACGGTCAGTCTCTGCTTCTTTCCATTTGTAGGTATGATGTCCAAAACGATTGGGTAAAGTCGTAAAATCATATTTTCCCATAGTCTTATCCTTCCAAAGCTTGACGCAAATCTTCAATCAAGTCCCTAGCATCCTCAATACCAATAGACAAGCGTAAAAGGTCATCGGTCAGTCCATAAGAATGACGAACCTCTGCAGGAATGTCTGCATGGGTTTGAGTGGTTGGGTAGGTAATCAGACTTTCAACACCACCCAGGCTTTCAGCAAAAGAGAATACTTTCAAAGTGTTTAAGATATGAGGGATACGCTTCTCATCCGCCACTTTAAAGGAAATCATCCCCCCGCGACCTGTATACAAGACTTCTTTGACAGCAGGTGATTGTCCCAAAAAAGCTACGATTTCTTGAGCATTAGCTGTTGAGCGCTCCATACGAAGTGACAATGTTTTAAGACCACGAATCAATTGATAACTATCAAATGGTGACAAAACAGCCCCAGTCGTGTTGAGATTATAAAAGAGTTTTTCGTACAAATCAGCATTATCTGTCACAACTACACCAGCTAAAACATCATTATGGCCTGCAAGGTATTTTGTCGCTGAATGAAGGACAATATCTGCTCCATCTTCAATCGGACGTTGGTAGATTGGACTGTAGAAGGTATTGTCCACGACAACTTTAGCCCCCTTAGCATGAGCTAATGTTGACAATTTTTCAATATCAAATTCCAACATCAAAGGGTTGGTTGGTGTTTCGATATAAAGTACATCCACATACTTTTCTAGCTCAGCAATCAGCTCTTCTTCTGTGTTGGCATAGGTAAAATGGAAACGACCTTCCTGTTCGACTTGATTGAACCAGCGGAAAGAACCACCGTAAAGATCACGGACAGCCAAAACCTTACTTCCTACTGGAAAGACACTAAAAGCCAACACAATCGCAGACATACCTGAACTAGTTGCTAAAGCATAGCGGGCTGATTCAATAGCTGCTAAGACTTCCTCTGCCTTGCTACGAGTTGGATTTTTTGTGCGGGTATAGTCAAATCCCGTTGATTGACCAAATTCTGGGTGCTGATAAGTCGTCGAAAAGTGGATTGGTGTAACCAAAGCACCTGTTGCTTCATCAGACTTGATCCCTGCTTGTGCTAAAATTGTGTTGATGTGAAATGATTTACTCATACAATACCTCCAAATCTATACTAACTATTGTACCACTTATTTCCATCTACTCATTTTCTTGTTTTCAAGAGCTAGTTATAGTTTCAAACTATATAAAAAACGATAACTTTTTCTAAAGTTATCGTTTTTCTGTTAAAACTCATTATTTAACGTGTTTGGCAAGATCTTCTTGGGCTTTTTTGTTAGATTCTTCTTTTTCTTTTAGCCATTTTTGTCTAGCTTCTTCATACTCAGCTGTTGTGACAACCTTATCTTGCAATTTAACGTATTTGTATGATTCAACCCCTTTATTTCCTGCTTGAGAGAAGGCAGCAGAGAATGGAACTGTTTTTCTCAATGTAGGTGTTCCACCTAGAGATACGTTTGGAATTGCTAGAGAGCTATCCACCAACCAAGCTTGTGCTTCAGCGTATTTATCATAACGTTTGTTCAAATCTTGTTCAGCATTGGCTTCTGCTAACATCTTAGTGTAGACATCCAAACCAACAGCTGTTGCTTTGGCATTGGTTTCTCCTGGTTCCAAACCGAGGTTTTGTAGTGAGCCACCACTTGTTAAGCTAAGAGTATCAAGGTAGGTTGATGGGTCTTGATAGTCTGGTCCCCAACCACCGTTATAGAGGTCATAGTCTTTTTGTGCAGCTGTATTGGCTAGATAACCAATACTATCCATTTCATCAGTAGTCAACATTTGAATATCAATGACCACATTTTCTGCACCTAGGACAGATTCAATCGATTGTTTGAAAGAACTTGCCTCTAACACACCCTTCTTATAGGTTTGGTCAACCGGTAAATCCAGGTGAATTGGGAATTGAACACCTTTGGCTTCTAATTCTTTCTTGGCTTGAGCAAAGACTTCTTTTGCCTTATCGGCATTGTAGTAAGCATCTTGGGCATCCGCAAAGTTCATATTTTGCCATACTTGACCGTAATTTGACCATCTTAGAAGCTACGACATCACCAAAAATCTTTACCCTTCAAGTGTAACGAAATGATCGGTGGGAACAAGCAAGTTTCTGACGATCTTAGTTGCTCCATCTTCCCCTTGAGATTGGGCACCATAAGCAGTACGGTCATAGGCAAAGTTAATGGCTTGACGGAAAGATTTATTCAAGACTGCTTCCTGTTGAGCTGTCTTTTCCGCATCACTTGTTTTTGAAGTATGGTTATAAGATTGTCTATCTAGGTTAAAGTTAAAGTAGAAAGAAGTGGCATTTTGCATGCTGTAGATAATATTATCTTTGTTCTTTTCCTTAATCCCTTCGAAGCTCGAACTATTCGGATAGAGTCGGGCGTAACTGTAAACCCCTTCCATGAAGTTACGTGCCAAGGCATCTTGGTCACTTCCATCGTAGTAAGTCAACTTCACTTCGTCTACGAATACATTTTTAGCATCCCAGTAGTTTGGATTTTTCTTGTATTCAATGACAGACTTAGAAGTGAATGATTTAAGGATGAACGGACCATTATACAAGATATTTGCTGGAGCCACTTTACCAAAGTCATCCCCTTTGGAATTCAAGAAGTCAGCATTAACTGGGAAAAGAATGGTTGCAGTTGTTTTTGAGTTCCAGTAAGGTTCTGGGTGAGTCAAGGTATATTGGACTGTTTGATCATCAATAGCCTTAACTCCAACTGTTGAAAAGTCTGTTGTTTTTCCGTTGATATAATCATCTAAACCAGCAACAGAATCTTGAACGAGATAGAGAGCTTCAGATTTTTTATCCGCAGCATATTTCAAACCTGTCACAAAATCTTGTGCTGTAACTGGAGCATACTCTTCACCTTCAGCTGTATACCATTTAGCATCCTTACGAAGTTTATAAGTATATGTCAAACCATCTTGAGATACAGTCCAATCTTCTGCCAATGAAGGAATATAATTCCCATACTGGTCGTTTTCCATCAAACCATCCACTAAGTTTGTAGCAACATCACCAGTAGTTGCACGATTTTCTAAGAGATAGTTCAGACTCGAAGGATCGCTTGGGTATACATAGTTGTAGACTTTAGAAGAGCTAGTTGAGTTACCACAAGCTCCCAAGAGCAAACCAGTAGTTAGGACGACGCCTGCTAACGTCAGGTATTTTGTCTTAGACTTTTTCATAAACAGAACCTCCAAATTTAAATATTTGTATCATTATACAGCTATTGTTTTTTTAGTCAAGCGATTTTATCTAATTTCTCTACAAAATTATAGATTTTTTTCTACTAATTTTTATATTTTTATCGTATTTTTTTTAAGATGAACAATTTAGACTTTTTTTACGGATAGAAAAGTTTCAAATTATTCATTTTATTTATAAAAGTATTATGATAATTTTAATCGTGCTCGTAACTGATTTGCTTTTTCCTGTCCAATAACCTTATCCAAGAGACGAGTATAGAGACACATAACTCCGTAAAGCCCGCCACCGATTGTACCAATTAAGGCGACATATAGGAAACTCCAGAAACGTCCAGTTGGTTGGAAGACAAATCCAATAATCCATTGCAAGAGTCCTACTAGAATAAACATAACTAGAGTCAAAATAGTGACTAAGATTGTTCTCTTCAGAATAATCTTTCGACGCGCACCTGTAACCTGACAGATATCACGATACATCAAGACATTCGGGATGATAAGACCGATAGTCGTTGAAATGAGAGGACCATAACTATGAAAAATAGCTATCGATGGTAATTGTAGAACAATCTTTGCAATTGAGCCATAAACAAAATACAAGACTGCCTTACGGTTACGGAACATTGCCTGAAGCATTGGTGACAAGACCATGTACAAACCTAGAATTGTTGATTGCAAGACTGCAAAGACAAATAAGCCCATAGCCAATCCATCTGGCTTACCGTAAAAGACTGTATAGAGTGGTTCACCCACCATGACTACTCCAACCGTTGCAGGTAAGAGGAATAGGAAGAGCATGGTGATACTATCTTGAACTAGACGAGAAGCTGCTGGTAAATCCCCCTTGACATAGTTCTCCGTCAAGAGAGGCAGACCAACGCTACCAATCGAAACTCCAACCGAAATCAAAATCATAGTGATTTTATTAGGATTGGCAGAGAAATAAGAAAACATGACAACTAAGTCTTCATTACTATAGTTGGTAAACCACTTCATGCTATTGATAAAGGTCATTTGGTCCAAGATTTGGAAAAGCTGAATAGCCGAACCAGTCAAGATAAAAGGAATAGCTTCCTTAATCGTATCAACCAAAAGGCTCTTACTATCAATCTTATCTCGTGTTTCAAAAACTTTTTGGAGCAATCCTTCCTTATAAAGGAAATAAAGCAAGACTGCAAAACTAGCTACCATTCCCACAAAAGCAGCAAAAGTAGATTGAGTAACTGCTGATAGATAATCTTTTGAACCGAGCTTCATGATGATAAAGGTTGCTAAGAGCATCCAAATCACACGGATAACCTGCTCAGCAATTTGACTCATGGCATAAGGTTTAAGATTATTCATCCCTTGAAAAAAGCCACGGATAACACTCATAGACGGGAAAATCAAGACAGCCCAAGCTAGACTCTGCATAATGGGAATCAAATCCTTCCCGACACCTGAAAGATCTGCCAACCAAGGTGCAAAGAGATATAAGATCAAAGCAAAGGCAAGTCCCAATACAGTCATAAAGCCTAAGAAGCTTCGAATCAGGGCAAAACTATGCTCTTCCTCATGCATGGTATTGTATTTAGCAACTTGTTTAGCGACCGCCACTGGGATACCTGCTGTCGAAATCAACAAGAACCAAGCATAGATATTATAACCCATGGTAAAGAGACCATTAGCCTTAGCAGCATATGTTCCCATCCAAATATACCAAGGGATAATGTAAATAGCCCCGAGCAGGCGACTGATAAAGTTACTAGCTGTAAGCCAGGCAGTCCCGCGTAACATCTGGGCCTGCTGATGATTATTTTCGTTAGACATAACTTCCTCATTCAATTTTAATAACTAGGAAATGTTCCTTATCTTCCATTATAAACTTTTCCTTGTTACTTGTAAAATTCAGACTTTCAGTTTACAATAGAAAGTATGATAAAGATTGAAACCGTATTAGATATTTTAAAGAAAGACGATCTCTTCCGTGAGATTATCGACCAAGGACATTACCACTATTATTTTAATGATGTAACTTTTGATAGCATCTGCTACGATAGCCGAAAAGCAAAAGATAATAGCCTCTTTTTTGTAAAAGGAGCTGCTTTTAAGAAGGAATTTCTTCTTTCGGCAATCTCACAAGGACTCGGTTGGTATGTAGCCGAGCAGGACTACGAAGTAGGCATTCCTGTTATTGTCGTTAGCGATATTAAAAAAGCTATGAGTTTGATTGCCATGGAATTTTATGGTAACCCTCAGGAAAAACTAAAACTTCTTGCTTTCACTGGTACTAAAGGAAAAACTACGGCAGCTTACTTTGCCTACAACATCCTGAATCAAAAACATCGTCCAGCTATGTTATCGACCATGAACACGACCTTGGACGGTAAGACTTTCTTTAAATCTGCTCTGACAACACCTGAAAGCATCGATCTCTTTGACATGATGGCCCAGGCTGTTAAGAATGGAAGAAGCCACCTTATTATGGAAGTTTCCAGTCAAGCCTACTTGGTGAAACGAGTCTACGGTCTCACTTTTGATGTTGGTGTCTTCCTCAATATCAGTCCTGACCATATTGGCCCTATTGAGCATCCAACCTTTGAAGATTACTTCTACCACAAGCGTCTCTTGATGAAAAATAGCCGTGCAGTAGTTATCAATAGTGATATGGACCATTTTTCAATCTTGAAAGAACAAGTTGAGAACCAAGAGCATGACTTCTACGGTAGCCAATCTGATAACCAAATCGAAAACTCCAAAGCCTTTAGCTTCTCAGCTACTGGTAAATTAGCTGGCGATTATGATATCCAGTTGATTGGACAATTTAACCAAGAAAATGCTGTCGCAGCTGGACTTGCCTGCCTTCGTTTAGGTGCTAGTCTGGATGACATTAAAAAAGGGATTGCTGCAACACGCGTTCCTGGCCGCATGGAAGTTCTCACTCAGAAAAATGGCGCAAAAGTTTTCATTGACTACGCCCATAATGGTGATAGCTTGAAGAAATTGATCTCAGTCGTTGAAACACATCAGACTGGAAAGATTGCTTTAGTACTCGGATCAACAGGAAACAAGGGAGAAAGCCGTCGTAAGGACTTTGGACTTCTCCTCGATCAACATCCTGAAATTCAAGTATTTCTAACGGCTGACGATCCAAACTATGAAGATCCAATGGCCATTGCTGATGAAATTAGTAGTTACATCCATCGTCCTGTTGAAAAGATTGCTGACCGTGAACAAGCCATCAAGACTGCGATGTCTGTTACAAGTCAAGAACTGGATGCTGTCATTATAGCTGGTAAAGGAGCCGACTGCTACCAAATCATCCAGGGTAAGAAAGAAGACTACCCAGGAGATGCAGCAATCGCAGAACGTTATCTATAGTATATTTAAAGAAGAGGCTGGGACAAAAGTCCTAGCCTCTCAATTGTCTTTGGATTATCGAGCAAGACGCAGTGGTTGAGTGGGCTCTACTACGCTGATTTCATCAGCTTTTACAGCCCTACTCAACTGTGCGGAGGTGGGACGACGAAATCGAATTCTAACGAATTACCGATTTCTGTCCCACTCTCTCTTCTATTTTTTTCTAAAGATGAATCTTTCTTTATCAAATTCTACAGTCAACTCATACTTCCCATCTTCATTTTGAACGATGTAACCTAATAGGACTAGACTATCAACAAAGATATCAGGTCGTTTCTGTATCAGTTGATCCTTTTTGAGAAATTTAAGCAAAAATGTTGTCATATACTTGAGAGCATACTCAGGATTGACGTCTCCCAAAATGGCATAGAGCTTCTCTTGCTCCTCTGTCAATGGATATTGCTGAGCCACCTTGTAGAAGTAATTGGAAAGAGTCTGTGCATTTCGCTCGAAGTCAGTCTCCTCTACGAGAATCGCTGCATTAGTCGTGTTGCGGAGTTCCGTTTGGAAAACTTTGTTTTTTAGTTCCTGATAAAATTCACTATCCTCTCGGACAAAGACTTCTTGATCCAAATCAACAAGATCAGCTGACTCCAAGAAAGGCAGGTTGAGGGTGTAGCGTTTATTTTCTCGAAGGATCAAGCCCGCTTTGATATACTCCTCCATCAGTTTATCCACTGGTTGATCTGGAAATTTGGCCTTGATTTGCCGCAAAATCACATCATCCTGCTGGTCCAGATAGTTGATCAAGTCCTTAAAAATGGCTGACGTGTCAAACGTGTGGGATTAATGATTGTAATCATCCAAATACCTTTCTTTAAATTGTAGATGGGGAGACTGGGCTAACTGACTCGGGTTGGTCCCAGGCTGATCTAGAGGAACGACTAGACCTAGCTCCTTATAGTAATCTATCCAGAATGGACTAATTTCTTGATCCCCCTCACCAAACTTCATGGGAATGGTTTCAAAAATAGGGAGAATTTCTGCTACAAACTGGGAACAGTAATAACCATCTCCATCTGGATAAAAGGACGCATTGTATGGAGCCCCTAAAAGACTCTCTGCCAGCTTTTTGATCTCTTTGTGATCCATTTTCGGATAGCGATAAAGGTCATAGACTTTTCCAGCTTCAAAGAAGTCCTCAGGAGACTGAGCAAGGACACCACCTTCTACCGTGGCATGATAGACCTGTTCGTCCAAAAAGATGGCCACATGGCTATAGTGACCAGTAGATTCCTGGATGGCCTGCCCCATTTCTGTATCTTCTTTCACAAAAATCAAATCGCCATTTTCTAACATACTTCTCTCCTAGCAAAAAAGGAGCCGAAACTCCTTTTTAACAATGGGCTTTCCCATCTATGATTATGCATTAAAGCTTTCAGTCAGTTGTGGTACCACTTGTTTCTTACGTGAAACAGCACCTGGAAGGAAAGCGTGATTGTTTTCAAGTTTGAAGTTGAAAGCTGCTTCTACCTTGTCCATATTAGCACCAAGAGCCAAAATTTCTGAGTTTGAGTTGACGATGTCTGTAATCATCAAGACAAAGTCAGAGTAGCCGTTAGCTGCATTTGCGGCTTGGATGGCTGCTTCGATTTCAGATTGGCGTTCCAAGACTTCAGCAATATCAACTGTGTTCACTTGAGCCACACGAACATTGTTTCCGTTGAGTTCAAATGTCTTGGCATCGATATCAATCAATTCTTCAGCAGATTTGCTTGCCAAGTTTGTACCAGCCTTGAGCATGGCAAGACCGTATTCTTCCAAGTTTACACCAGCCAATTCAGCCAATTCAGGAGCAATGACTTTATCTGATGGGTGAGTGGTTGGAGATTTCAAAAGAAGAGTATCTGAAATCAAACCTGATAGCATCAAACCTGCGATTTCTTTGGAACAGCTACGCCATGCTCTTTGAACATGCGGTAAACGATAGATGATGCTGATCCAACTGGTTCCAAACGCATGTAAAGTGGGCTGGCAGTTTCAAAGTTAGCCACACGGTGGTGATCCACTACACCGTAAACTTCTACTTCAGCGATATCTGAAACAGATTGTTGGAATTCATTGTGGTCTGTTAAGATGACTTGTTCTGCACCTTCTGCTTTAGCAGATGTAATCACGCGCGGTGCTTCTACATCAAAATAGTTCAAGACGAAAGCTGTTTCTTCATTTGGAGTTCCAAGAGCCACCGCTTCTGTGTCCAAACCGTAAGCTTCTTTTGCAAGGTAAGCAAAAGCTACAGATGAACCAATAGCATCTGAGTCTGGATTTTGGTGACCAAATACTAGAATCTTAGACATGATAATACCTCGTTTCTTTATTCTCTTTATTGTAGCATTTTTTTCAATTTTTGACAAAAGTAAGAGGAGCCAAAGGACTCCTCATTACATTTCAAAAGTATCGACTAAATTCTTATTTTGACATTCTTTGAGATAATGTTCTTTTTGCAGGCGTGTCTTGCGCTTGAAAAGAGCTTCAGCAGACATGGCCTCTTCCTTGCTGTCAAAACCTTCTGCAAAGATGAGTTTCACTGGCAAGCGAGCGCGTGTATATTTGGCTCCTTTACCGCTATTGTGCACGGCAATCCGTTTCTTCACATCTGTTGTATAGCCTGTATAGTAGGAACCATCACGGCACTCTACCACATACATATAAGCCTTATGATCCATAGTAAATCTCTTGAATTTCTGGTGTATAAGTACCATCACTATTATGAACAATGAGTGGTGGTAAAACCTTAAAACCACTAGTGGAGCCGTCCTTGATAGCTTCAATCAAAAGCATATTAGCTTCCTTCTCCCGTTTAGGATAAACAAATTGCAGACGTTTTGGAGCCAGATTATGCTGTTGGAGCGTAGCTAAGATATCTAATAATCGATCAGGACGATGAACCATTGCCAAACGTCATTTGATTTGAGAATACTCTGGGCACTACGACAGATTTCCTTAAGATTGGTTGTAATTTCATGCCGAGCTAAAAGGTAATGCTCACTTTCGTTCAGATTAGAATTTGGATCCACTTTAAAATAAGGCGGATTGCATAAAATCAAATCAACCTTGCTCCCCTGAATGTGACTTGGCATATTTTTCAAATCATCACAGATGACCTGCATCTGTCCGTCTAGCCCATTTAAACGTACTGAGCGTTCGGCCATATCAGCAAGACGTTCCTGAATTTCTACAGATAGAATTTTAGCCTTGGTCCGGCTACTGGCAAACAGTCCAACAGCTCCATTGCCCGCACAGAAATCTACTATCAAACCATTTTTCGGAAAACGAGGAAAGCGTGACAAAAGTACACTATCCACTGAATAGCTGAAAACCTCTCTATTTTGAATAATCTTGATATCTGTAGAGAAGAGTTGATTAATGCGCTCTCCTGTTTTTAATAATTGTTCTTCGTTCATACTTCCATTATAGCAAAATATAATAACATCACAATGATTTGAGGGATATCAATTACTGTTTTTCTTTAAATGTTCCAAGGCTTCTCGTGTCCAAACAGGCATCATGCGACCAAGCGGCGCGAATCCATGTTTGATGCGATCATTCGAAAAACGTCTCCGTCTAGGAAGTTGATGTTTTTCTTCTTCCAAGGTACGAATGGAAAGACTAGCCTTCCCTGTATATTCGTCAAAATCTACTACTTGTACCTGGACTTCATCACCGATTTTTAAAACCTCGTAAATATTCTCGATAAATCCTGTCCGAATCTCCGAAATATGAATCAGGCCTGTCACTCCTGTTTCTAACTCAACAAAAGCTCCATAGGGCTGAATCCCAGTAATACGGCCATTTAGCTTATCACCGATTTTCATTTTAGTCCTCAATTTCAATAGTTTCAATTACGACATCTTCAACTGGCTTGTCCATTGCACCTGTTTCGACACCTGCAATTGCATCCAGAACTTCATAAGAAGCTTCATCCGCAAGTTGACCGAATACAGTATGACGACGGTCTAGGTGAGGAGTTCCACCTTGTTCTGCATAAATCTCCGCAATTGGCTCTGGCCAACCACCACGAGCAATTTCTTTCTTAGAATATGGCAAGTGTTGATTCTGCACGATAAAGAACTGGCTACCATTTGTATTTGGCCCAGCATTAGCCATAGAAAGGGCTCCACGGACATTGTAAAGTTCTTCTGAAAACTCATCCTCAATGACTCACCATAGATAGATTCACCACCCATACCAGTACCAGTTGGGTCTCCACCTTGAATCATAAAATCTTTAATAATACGGTGGAAAATCACACCGTCATAGTAACCATCTTTTGACAGAGCAATAAAGTTGGCTACTGTTTTTGGTGCGTGATCAGGGAAAAGTTTGATACGCATATCCCCATGATTTGTCTTAATAGTCGCAATTGGACCTTCTACTGTTTCAATGTCTACTTGTGGAAAATGTAATTCTTTTTCTACCATACCAAATCCTTCTAAGGCATCAAAGATGCCATCTTCTTCTAATGTTTTTGTAATATAATCTGCTTTTTCTTTGATTTTTTCATGAGAAACACCCATAGCGACACTAATGCCTGCATAATCAAAGAGTTCTAAATCGTTAAGTCCGTCCCCAAAAACCATCACATTTTCAGGTTTAAGACCTAATTGGTCTATCACTTTGGCAACTCCAGCTGCTTTTGAACCGGAAATCGGCACAACATCTGATGAATGTTCATGCCAACGTACCATACGTAAAGTCGATGCTAAAGCATCAGGCAATCTCAGGTCATCTCCCAGGTCCTCAAAGGTCCACATCTGATAAATATCTTCTTTTTGGTAAAAATCAGGGTCCACCTCTAAATCAGGATAAATCGGGTCAATCGCCTGGCTAATCATCTCTGTTCGCCTTGATAGTTTAGCAGCATAACTTCCCACCAAACCATAATCAATCCCAACTTCTTTGGTCCAAGTAATATACTCTTCAACCTTGTCTTTAGCAATTTTGTTACTATAAATGACATTGCCCTTTTTGTCCTCAATATAAGCACCATTCAAGGTTACAAAGAAATCAGGTTTGAGGGCTTTAATCTCTGGGACGACACCAAAAATACCTCGACCAGTCGCAATTCCTGTCAAGATTCCTTTTTCGCGTAATTGTTTAAAAATCGTTGGAATAGTACTTGGAACAAAACCTGTCTTTGAATTTCGTAAAGTATCATCTATATCAAAAAAGATAATCTTAATCTTCTTAGCCTTGTATCTTAACTTGGCATCCATTATAATACCTCCTTCAATTCACTCCTTCCATTATACCATAAAGTAGAGAAATCCCACATCCCCAATAAAATCCTTGTCTCTTATCCGAATTCCTTTACTAGATACAAAACTAAATCATCATTATTTTGGCTAGTTGCATTCATTTCCAAGGGTTGATTTCGATACCAGACACCTGTCCCATCTGGAATGTAGCCCCGTCTGATATACAATCTCTGGGCAGGGCCATAGCCTAAGTGCAAACCTACACCAAGAGTGACCTTACTCGAAACAAACTTGACTCGTTTTTCTGCTTCTTCTAGCAGTTGATTCCCAATCCCTTGATTTCGAAAAGGCTTAAACACATTAAAATCTGATAATTCTGGATAGACTTCTGCAAAAGGACCATGTTTAGCAGAGGGCAAAATGGTAACGTAGCCCGCTACAGCACCATCAATCTCTGCAACTAAGACTTCTCTCTCCCCACTTTCCTGTTCCAGAAAATATCTAGCCAAAATTTCCTCTCTACCAGGCCAACCTTGATTCATAAATCCATGAGATAAGGATTCAATATCAGACTTAATCATATTTCTAATCGTACAATTCATCTTTGACTTATCCACCTTTACTCTTTCTATTGCCATTATAGCACGCCAAGGTCAGAAAAAAAACACCAAAAAAGAGAACTAGTAAAACTAGTCTCTTTTTATATTTTAGAATAGCTCAAGAGCAATCATAGTAATCATGGTTGCATCATAGTAATTATCCAAAGGTAATTGTTGAAGATAAATATACTTGTTTTGTTGGACCAACTTCAAATATTCATCTTCTTTATTGGCTGCATAAGTAATAGGAGCTAGGAAGCTTCCTGATTGGTAATCATTAAGAGCCTTTCCTTTCAAGTCATATCCTGCGTAGATGCGACGCTCTTTCATAAAGAAATTTAGCATATTTTTAACCAGTTTTTGACTCTTATCGTCCTTACTTTGGGCCAAGTGATATGGTAAACGACAGGCGTTATAGGAATAATTAGAATCGTATTCTGATTCAATGGTATTTGGTTGAACAAGTTTTGCACCAGACTTTTCTACCCAGATGAAATCTGGTAGCAGACCAACATCAGACTGTGAACTAATAGCCTCTAATTGCTCCAGCATTTTATCCTTGATAGACAACCACTGTTTGTTCCCTGTAAAATCATAAAATACCTGGAAGTACTGTGGCAAGGTATCAGAAGTACGCATCAAATAATAGTAGTTTGTATTCTTTTTCGCCCAATTCCCAACCGTAAGAACTCCAGTTTCTTCGTTATAATTATATCGAAGAATATCTTTTAAGATCTTTTTGGCTTGGTTTTGATATTCATCAGCTTTATCCGGCCACTGCTTTGCAGCTTCCAATAGGGAATAAGCAATATAAAGATCTCCATCTGTAGCATTTTGTCTCTCTACAGTTTGAGTATCATTTTTAATAACTTGCTTCCAGGACATCAATTCAGTTCCAGGCACACGGTGATTCAGATAATAACGATACAAGCTCTCAAAATCTTCTTGACTTGCCTGTCCTTTTTTAGCTGCTAGTACTGTTATTAACATACCATAACTTTGTGCTTCTGACAGAACTGTTGTTCCCTCGTCTTCACTATTCTTAGTTGTTCGAACATAAGTCTGATCAATTTTTGAAACAAGGAACTGTTCACTCCATTGTTTGTAAATACTATTGCGCATCTCGATTTTGCTCCTTCCTCTCGCTAAAAACAAGGTCAAGCAAAAGATAGAGAGGATAAGTACAAACAAGACATATTTCAATTTATTAAATTTCATAGAACCCCCTATCCTGCAAATCGTTTGGTTTTAACCCACTTAGTCTCTTTACGACGAAGAATCTTATCCATCACGATTGATGTAATAGAGTCGATTGAAACGATGATAAACAACTGAGCATAAGTAAAATAAGCTACTAGGGCCAACCATACTTGCTTGGTAGTTGCTTGTCCAAACTGGCTAGCTAAAGCAATCATAATCTGCATCAAATATAGACCAATCATGAAAATCCAGTTGAAGAGCATGAGCTGGGCAATATAGATGTTGTCTGCATCAAATGCAAATGGTACCTTCACATCTGGCATAAATAAGTGAATACAGATGGCTACTATATTTGCAAGAAAAATTAAGTCTGAAAGTACAATAGCAAAGTTAAACCAGAAGAAGATACAAGAATAGTTTACAACCTCTAGTTTAACACGCCAGTTGCCTTTGCTGAATAGATGTTTAAAGTTTGATAGAACAACTTCGTAGTTCCCTTTAGCCCAACGTTTTCGTTGCATGTAGTAACTCTTTAAGGTTTCAGGTTCCTGCTGAAATGCTTCCGAATTATAAGCAAGAGCAATTAATTTACCACTCTGCATAATTTTAAAGGAAATATCTGTATCTTCCGTCAAGGCACCATTTTTCCATCCACCAATACTCTTTACAAATTCTGTTTGAATCATAAAGTTGGTTCCAGGAATACGTCCAATTTTAAAGAGATGCCACATACCTACGTGGTGTACGCGCTGGGTCACCACAATTTCTTGGTTGATACAACGAGTCAAGAAATTTTGATTTGCGTTCCGAGTCTTATTACGACCAAAGGAAGCAACATGACGTTCTGGATCCTTAACGATTTCTTTCGCAAGAAAATAAAGAGCATTTTTCTCTGGCATGGCATCTGCATCATAGACACAAATATAGTCACCTTTTGCCATCTTCAACGCATCATTAAGAACTCCTGCTTTTCCACCAGTCCCGCTACGATTGATAACGGTAATATTTCTCTCAGCATACTCAGGCATGGCTTTAACAGCTAAACATTCCTCATAGGTATTATCAGAGCAGTTATCCGCAAACAAGAGTAACTCAACGCAGTCGTGAGGATAATTCATATCAAGGATGGCCTTGGTTGTTTGCGCAATAACAACATCTTCATTATGGGCTGGAACGACAATGGTTACTTTTGGATAGTAAGGCAAAGGACTCGTGTCTACACGAAAATCACTATGTTTAAACCAAAAATGTACTGCTGAAAAGAGAATTACCAAGCCCCAGGCCAAAGAAATCCAGATAGATAGCAGAGTAAAGATCATAACAATTTGACTAATCATGATTCACCGCCTTAAAATTTTTGTTAACTCGATGATAAATAATCTTGTAAGCAACAAAAAGAATGACAAAACAAATGCTAAATGTAAAACTAACTCCTAAAGCAAGTCTAAAAAATAGTTCAGTCAGACTCATCTTCTTCCTCCTAATATTCCACAATAACATCCGTCTCTAATTGGCGTTTTAAGTTACTTGCCAAATCAGTAAATTTCGGATATTTACTACTATTTTCCCAATCAATTGTCTGGTAACCTGTTTGATATTGAATTCCTTGATTCCCATCATCTCCATGAAAAACAAGTCTTTCTAAGTTACCTTTCAAATTATTTTCATATAATTCTTGTAAGGACAGTTTATTGTCTTCAGTCAGTACAAGAAAATCTCCATTTGATAAATAGTAGAGCTGCTCATGCTCACTCAATTCTTGGCGAATCACCTCTTGAATCTGAGTAAGTACTCGACTGTACTCTTTCGGTTTAAGCTCAAAGAACATGTCTTCGTGCGACCAATGAATCAAAAGCGATTGAATTACACCATCAGTTTGATTATCCAACATAGCTCGATAATCTACCTGAGCATCTTCTGTTTTGTCTTGAACCTTGAGGGCCGTTTTAAATAAGTAATAACGAACCTTAGTTAAGATTCCAGTCAAAAGCGGAAAACTAAATAACAAAATTAAAACTTGTGGAGTCGTCATGTAGACGATGCCTGTAATTAAAAAGATAATTCCTAGACCAAATGATATAATTAGTGTCCATACAAGCAACAAGTCTGACAATACCACAGCTGCAAACAAGGCTAAGAAGAAAAATAATAGTTGTTCTAGCAAAATCTGCGGTGCATAGAAAAAACACAATAGCAATAGCGTGAATTCACATACAAGTAAAGCAATCAGCCAATTTCTAAATTTATCCCAATTTTTCATTATCCTTGTTCTCCCCCTTTAAACTCAGAAACAGCTACCGTAAAACCAAAATAAGCTTTAATGGCATTTACAATTCTCTCAGAAGCCTTACCATCTCCATACGGATTCGGAGCCTGAGACATGTTTTCATAGAGAGTATCGTCTGTTAAGAGAGCTTCCATTGTTTCTTTGACTCGTGACGGCTCTGTACCAACAAGTCTCAAGGTCCCAGCTCTGACACCTTCTGGTCGCTCAGTTGTATTACGAAGTACCAGGACTGGCTTCCCTAAGGAAGGAGCTTCTTCTTGAACACCACCGGAATCCGTCATAATAAAATAGCTTTTTGAAGCTAAATTATGGAAATCTAAAACATCTAAAGGCTCGATTAAGTGAATGCGATCATGTCCACCCAGTATATCTTTTGCCACTTCTTGCACTGCAGGACTAAGGTGGACTGGATAGACGACTTCTATTTCTGAATGTCGGTCTACCATTTCTCGCAGAGCGCCAAATACATCACGCATTGGTTGACCTTGATTTTCGCGACGATGCATGGTCACTAAAATCAATTTCTTTGAAGGATCTAATTGATCTAGAACTTGATGATAGTAGTCTGATTGGACTGTTAATTTCAAAGCATCAATAGCTGTGTTTCCTGTAATGAAAATCGCTGACTCTGGATGATTTTCCTTTAGAAGATTCTCTTTACTTTCACTAGTCGGAGCGAAATAGAGGTCAGATAGATTATCTGTCATCTGACGATTCATTTCTTCTGGGAATGGAGAATATTTATCAAAGGTTCTTAACCCGGCTTCAACATGCCCGATTCGAACTTGGTTATAAAATGCTACTAAACTAGCAACAAAAGTCGTCGTTGTATCACCGTGTACCAAAATCATATCTGGAAGTTCTTTCTTAACAATAGGATCGAACTTCTGGAGAATTTTAGCAGTAATATCTAAAAGTGACTGATTTTTCCCCATAATATCTAAATCATAGTTTGGTTGAATACGGAAGGTTTCAAGAACCTGATCTAGCATTTGACGGTGTTGAGCAGTTACAACTGTAATCGTTTCGATACAATCACTATGCTTTTGTAATTCCAACACTAAAGGGGCCATTTTGATGGCTTCTGGACGCGTTCCAAAAACAACCATCACTTTAAGTTTTTTCATGAGAATATCCTTTAAAATACATTTGATATGCAACTCTTAATTTGAAAGTAAAAATTATCAAAATTAGGTTAATTTGAACATCTATATTATTCTACATCATTTAATTTATATGTCAATTTATTTGAATTTTTCACACCATTTATTTAACAAAAATTGTAATATCTGTGTCATCATTTTTGTAATACATATTTTTTTAATTATAAGCTCAATTAATAGACTGATACAATTTTTCAATATATACCAAGCCTTTAAGACGAATTCATTTATTTTTTTGGGAAAGATAATTAGAATAATTTTTTTAATTTTAGTAAATCATAAATATTCTTCTTTTTATGCTAAAAATTTATCTTTGCAATTTTTTAAAAATAGATTTTATGATAAATTTTGCTCTCCAAAAAAATTGTTTATTTTTACTTAAGATAAATCTTTCGAAAGTTATAAGATTAAGCCATCAATCAAATTACAAGTTTCACCAACCTTTACTGGACGATTTTGATTCCAAACACCTGAACCATCTGGGATATAAGCTCTTTTTACATATAATCGTTTAATCGTTGGATCGGGCCATAAGTCGAATGCAATCTACTCCTAGTGTAATCTTATTCCTAGAAAGCTTGACTTGACTTTCTGCCTCTTCTAGTAGAGTATTCCCTATACCTTTATTTTGAAAAGCTTCAAAGACATTAAAATCAAAAAGTTCCGGTTCTCTACCGGAGAACGGCCTTGCTTGGAAGATGGTAAGATGGTAATGTAACCTACTAGAACTCCTTCACTCTCTGTATATAAGACTACTCTATCTCCTATCTCCTGATCTTGAAAATATCTAGCCAAAATTTCTTCTCTACCTAGCCATCCCTGACTTAAAAAAACCTGGTTCAGTTTTTAATATCCGTTTCAAGCATTTTTCTGATTAAAGTGTTACCCATCAATTTGGGATCCTTTACAATTTATACTATCATTATATCACATTTAAAGATTAATAATATAAATAAGGCCTGTCTTCTAGGTAAATGGGCTATACTTCTAGAAGAAAGTCAGAACTAGGGATATAAAAAGGCTCAGAACTAAAAAAGAGATCGACTGGATCTCAACTCGCTCTCACATTTCAATGCTCGTGAAAAAAAGACCCGTAAGGGTCTTAATTCGCTTTCTTGTTTTCAAGCTCATGAAAAAAAGACCCGTAAGGGTCTTTTCTTTAATCTTCGTTTACGAAAGGCATCAAAGCCATTACGCGAGCGCGTTTGATAGCTGTTGTTACTTTACGTTGGTTCTTTAGCTGAAGTTCCAGTTACACGACGTGGAAGGATTTTCCCACGTTCTGAAACGAAACGGCTAAGAAGCTCAGTATCTTTGTAATCAACATATTCAATTTTGTTTGCTGCGATGTAATCAACTTTTTTACGGCGTTTGAATCCGCCACGACGTTGTTGAGCCATGTTTTTTCTCCTTTATAGTATTAATTGTCCATTAGAATGGTAAATCATCGTCTGAAATATCCAAAGGATTGGTTGATCCAAATGGATTTTCATCACGTGAAAAGTCTGGTACTGAATTTGTAGGTGCTACATGACTAGCTGTTGGTGCAGAATAAGCTCCACCACTTTGTCCTTCACGAGCACTACGGCTTTCCAACATTTGGAAATTCTCAGCTACGACTTCTGTCACGTAGACACGTTGTCCTTGCTGGTTATCGTAACTACGAGTCTGAATACGACCTGTAACCCCAATAAGTGAGCCTTTTTTTGCCCAGTTAGCAAGATTTTCAGCCTGTTGGCGCCACATAACGACATTGATAAAATCAGCCTCACGTTCGCCATTTTGACTCTTGAATGTACGGTTTACTGCAAGAGTAAAAGTCGCAACTGCTACATTTGATGGGGTATAACGTAACTCAGCGTCACGTGCCATACGCCCTACAAGTACAACATTGTTAATCATAATCTACCTTCTTACGCGTCAAGTTTGACGATCATGTGACGAAGAATGTCAGCGTTGATTTTTGAAAGACGGTCAAACTCTTTAAGAGCTACGTCGTCGTTTGCTTCAACGTTAACGATGTGGTAAAGTCCTTCACGGAAATCTTGGATTTCGTATGCAAGACGACGTTTTTCCCAATCTTTTGATTCAACAACAGTTGCACCGTTGTCAGTCAAGATAGAGTCAAAACGTGCTACCAAAGCGTTTTTCGCTTCTTCTTCAATGTTTGGACGAATGATATAAAGAATTTCGTATTTAGCCATTGATATGTTCCTCCTTTTGGTCTAATGACCCCAAGTCATTTGCAAGGGGTAAGTGAGGTTTGCTCACAATAAACTATTATACTAGAAAAAAGTTTTTTTCGCAAGCTTAAAGTAAGTTATATTTTTCTTTTTAGAGTTTTTTTGCAGAAGTTTTTGTAATTTCATCTACGAGAATATTTTCATCCTCGAATTTCTTTTTCAATGATGAAAGATCAATGCTTCCTTCAATTTGTACTTCAATAACGATCTTACCATCCTTACGTGGAATATTAACGGTATGAGAGATATTAAGATTTTCCTCAACGATTAAAGAAACAATCTTACCTAAAACTCCAACTTCATTTTCTGTGATAAAACGAACACGGATTCCCTCTTCCCCATAACCAGCGATTTCAAGAAAGGCACTGAATACATCACGATCTGTAATGACTCCATACAATTGTCCATTGTCAACAACTGGCAAAATACCAATCTTATTTTTAAGCATGAGATAAGTTGCATCTTCTAAACTTGCATAGCCTGAGACAGTTACAACATCTCGAATCATGACGTCTTTTACTTTGTCTTATTAAGCAGATAATTCATCTCGAAGATTGAAAGACTAGTTGCTTTTGAAGGACTAGCTTCAGCGATTGTCCCTTCTGTTACCAAGCCTACTAATTTATCATTCTCAATAACAGGGAGACGGTGCAAGCCTTGTTCGCGCATCAAATCTGCTGCGTGTGCAACAGTTGTATCAGGACTGATATAAACGACCTTGCGTGTCATAAAATCTTTAACTGCCATAGGACTTCTCCTTTATGTTTATAGTTTTATTATACACTTTTTATGGAAAGCAATCAAACGCTTTCATTTCTTTTTCAAGATTCAGAAAAATCTGAAGGACTTTACGAAAAAGAGCTCAACTTAGAGCCCTTAATCTTATACTTATGTAGATTGTATGATTGCTTTACAATCTTTATCCGCCGACTAAAACAATCCACTGGATTGTTTTAGCCACCTAGATATGCTTTTCTGACTTCGTCTGATGCTGCGAGTTCTTTTCCTGTTCCTGATAGGACAATCTTTCCTGTTTCAAGAACATATCCTCGGTCAGCGATGGCTAGTGCTTTATTAGCATTTTGCTCAATTAAGAGAACGGTTGTCCCTTGTTTTTGAATATCTTGGATGATATCAAAAATTTCTTGGATAAAGATTGGCGCAAGCCCCATTGATGGTTCATCTAATAAAAGAAGTTTAGGCGTTGACATGAGGGCACGTCCCATGGCAAGCATCTGCTGTTCACCACCAGATAGAGTAGCCGCATCTTGATTTTTACGTTCTTCCAAACGAGGGAAACGAGAGAAGACTTTCTTCAAATTTGCTTGATTCTCTTCACGATTTTTCTTAAGAAATGCGCCCATCTCTAAGTTTTCCATAACAGTCAAACCAGAGAAAACATGACGTCCTTCTGGTACTTGAGAAAGTCCTGATGCCACAATTTTTTGTGCAGGCATCTTTTGGATTTCTTGTCCCAAAAATTCAATCTTACCAGCACTTGGACGCACAAGTCCTGAAAGAGTACGAAGGATGGTTGTTTTACCAGCACCGTTAGCACCGATAAGAGAAACAACTTCTCCTTCATTAACTTCAAAGCTCACATCACGTACAGCTTGAATCATACCATAGTGTACTGAGAGGTTTTCAACTTTTAACATAGACATTAGGCTTCACCTCCAAGATAAGCTTCGATAACACGTTTATTACTCTTGATTTCATCTGGTGTCCCATGAGCAATCAAACGACCGTACTCAAGAACGTAGATACGCTCAGTAACTTCCATGACCAAGTTCATATCATGTTCAATCAGCATGATGGTGATCTTGAATTCATCCTTGATGCGACGAATCAACTCAGTCAATTCTGCAGTTTCTTGTGGGTTCATACCCTGCTGCAGGCTCATCCAAGAAGAGGATTTTAGGTTCTGTAGCAAGGGCACGAACAATTTCCAAACGACGTTGTTGGCCATAGGCTAAGTTTTTAGCTAAGGTTTCAGCATCACCATCTAAATCAAAGATTTTTAGTAATTCTAAGGCTTTAGCTTTTAATTCTTTTTCATTCTTATAAAAAGCTGGTAAGCGCAAGAAACTTGCAAAAACATGTTGTTTATGATGGTTACTAAATGCAATAAGAACGTTATCCAAAACTGTCAAGTCTTTAAAGAGGCGGATGTTTTGGAAGGTACGCCCTAAACCAAGAGCAGCAATTTTATAGGGTTGCTTGCCATTTAACAAGTGGCCATCTAAGGTTACTGTTCCTTCACTTGGTTCATAAACTCCTGTCAGCAAGTTGAAAAGAGTTGTTTTCCCAGCTCCGTTCGGTCCAATCAAGCCAACAAGTTCACCTTCGTTCAATTCTAGAGTTACATCTCCAACAGCAGTCAGACCACCAAAATGCTTGGTTAACTGTTTTACTTCAAGTAATGCCATTAGTTTTGTCCCTCCTTCTTACCTTTTTTAAAGAGTCTTGATAGGCTCAATTCCCATGTTCCTAGAAGGCCTCCTGGTCTGAAGATCATAACAAGTACCAAGGCCAAAGCATAGATAATCATACGAACGCTAGCTACGTCTTGAAGGAACATATTCAAAATACCAAGAACAATCGCAGCGACAATTGCTCCTGTAATTGATCCCAAACCACCAAATACAACGATTATTAAAACGTTGATAGAGTTGATAAAGCTATAATCCTTAGGCACAACAGAACCGATAAATCCTGCTTGAAGGGAACCTGCAATACTTGCAGTCATAGCTCCAAAGACAAATGCGATAATTTTGATTTTTGTTGTATTGACCCCGACAGATTCAGCTGCAATTTCATCTTCACGAACAGACAAGGTTAAACGACCGATTGGACTACGAAGGAAATTCAGCGTTGCAATTGTCGTAATCACGGCAAAAATGTATACCATTTGCCAATTAGTAAAGTTTGGAATACCAAGGATACCAGCAGCTCCGTTTGTTAAATCACCACCATTGACGATTAGGATACGGATTATTTCAGCAACCCCAAGTGTCGCAACTGCAAGGTAGTCCCCCTTCAAACGAAGGGTAGGAATTCCAACGACCAAAGCAACCAAACCAGCAATGATAGCACCAAGCAACATAGCTCCAAAAAAGGCACCATAAGTTGGAGATTTAGAACCAATAATGGCTGCTGCATAGGCACCGATAGCCATGAACCCAGCATGTCCAAGAGAAAATTGACCAGAAAAACCAACGATAAGGTTAAGTCCTACTGCAAGAATAATATTGATACCGATTTGTTCTAGAATCTGAATATGGAAAAGGTTTAAAATACCAAACGAAACTAATAAGCTAATCACACCATATCCAAGCAACAAAAGGAGCAACCAGAGAATATTAACTTTTAAATTTTCTTTCATTGTTTACACCTTCTCTTTCACATTCTTACCAAGGATACCTGCTGGACGAACAATCAAGATCAATAGCAAGATTCCGTACACGATAGCATCACGGAAATCTGACATTCCGAAGGCTGTTGCAAAAGTTTCCAATAGTCCGATTACAAAACCTCCAAGAGCTGCACCAGGAATAATACCGATACCACCTAAAACGGCAGCCACGAATGATTTAATACCCGGAGTCATTCCCATCAATGGTTCAAGAGAGTTGTAGTAAAGGGCAATCAAGACACCTGCTGCACCAGCCAGAGCTGAACCTAAGGCAAAGGTGAAACTGATTGTACGGTTTACGTTGATCCCCATCAATTGAGCTGCATCACTATCTACAGATACGGCACGCATGGCTTTCCCCATTTTTGTTTTTTGCACGATGAGTTGCAAAAGAATCATCAAGACAATCGAAACTGTCAAAATCAACAATTGAATATTTGTTAGACTGATTGGACCCAAGTCATAACGAACTGTTTGGATTGCTTGAGGGAAGGCACGTGTATTGGCACCTACTAGATAGACCATTCCATACTCAAGCAAGAAGGATACCCCGATAGCAGTAATCAATACAGAGATACGAGTTGAATGACGGAGTGGACGGTAGGCTAGAAACTCGATGATAACACCGAGAATAGCTGAACCAATCATGGACAAAATTAAGGCTAAAAAGAAATTTAAATGGAGGGCATTAATCAAGAAATAACCCATGAAAGCACCCATCATATAGATATCACCATGGGCAAAGTTAATAAGCTTGATAATTCCATAAACCATAGTATAACCCAGGGCTAGCAAGGCATAGACACTACCCAAGATTAAACCATTGACAAGTTGTTGAAGCATATGGTTCACTCTTTCTAAGTTTTATTTTTAGGATTTTATAAAAAAATAATCCCTTTGTAAATACCGAAACAGGGAGTGAGTAAAAGCTCATTCCCCATTTACGATATCTATAAAATTAAGGTTTTACGACTTCTGCCGCATCTACTTTACCATTATTCATGGTCATCATGAAGGCTGTTTTCACAGTGTTATGATCTGCATCAAAGCTTGTTTGACCTGTAACACCTTCGAAGTTTTGTGTTTTAGCAAGATTGTTCTTGATATCAACTGAAGTTTGCACCTTTTGCTGCATTAGCTACAAGGTAAACTGAGTCATAAGCAAGAGCTGCAAAAGTTGAAGGCTCTTCATTGTATTTCGCACGGTATGCTTCAAGGAAAGCTTTCGCCTTATCTGACACATCAACTGTTGATGAGAAACCAGAGATGAAGTAAATGTTTGATGCGCGTTCTGCTGTTGCTTGTTGAACAAACTCTTCACCATTAAATCCATCACCACCGATGATTGGTTTGTCAATACCCATACCACGAGCTTGGTTTACAATTTTACCTGCTTCAGTGTAGTAACCTGGTAATACGATTGCATCAAATTCTTTATCTTTGATTTTTGTAAGAGCTGCTTGGAAGTCAGTATCTCCTGATACAAATGTTTCATCAGCTACGATTTCACCTTTAAATGATTCACGGAAAGCTTTTGCAACACCTTTAGCATAGTCACTTGAGTTATCAGTATACAAAACAACTTTCTTAGCATTCAATTTGTTTGCAACATAGTTTGAGATGATTTTACCTTGGTAGCTATCTTGGAAAGTTCCGATAAAGAGGAAGTCTTGTCCTTTTGTCAAACCATCTTGGGTAGCACTTGGAGAGATCAATGGTACACCAGCTTGTGTAGCATTTGCTACTGCTGCTGCAGTCGCACCTGAAGTCGCAGGTCCTACGATAGCTGCTACCTTAGATTGAGTCACAAGGTTTGTTGAAACAGAAGCAGCTTCAGCAGTTTCAGATTTGTTATCTTTGTCGACTACTTCGATTTGTTTTCCATCGATACCACCTGCTGCATTGATTTGATCAACGGCAAGTTGAGCACCCTTTTGCTCAGAAGTACCGTAAGCAGCTACTGCTCCAGTCTCCTCAAAGTTGAAACCAATTTTTACAACTTTTTCATCAATTGGATTACCTGTTGTGTTTGAAGCTCCTGACTTCACTTCCCCACAAGCTGCTAAAAGAGCTGTACTTGCAAGAGCTACAAGTGACAATGCAAATTTTTTCTTCATGTTTATCTCCTTTTAAGGTTCAATTTAAATTACATGTTAAGAATATACCGAATTATCAGAAAATTGTCAACAAGTTTCTCTCACTTTTTAAATGATAACGTTTTCGCTTGTTTTATATAGGTTCCCAACGAAAGGAGTTTCCAATTCTTGGATATGACAAACTCTCACTTTCTTGATAAATTTCTCTTTTCCTAAACGATTTACCAGCTCTTCTACTTCCTCTGTTGGGACATAAAGTTGTAGGTAACGATGTTTTTTTGAGTGGTAACAAATATCACCATAATTTGCGAGTTTTTTAGCATCGCGATTATAGTATAAATAGATAATCAGACCAGACCGATTCTCTTTTCTGAAACATAATTCAACTTCCTTCTTACAATCTTCCTTCTATTATATCAAAAAAAACAAGCTCAGTCGAGCTTGCTTTAGTAGTTTAATTCAAAGAATTATTAGCCATAATTTCGTCAATAAAACCGTAGTCAAGAGTTTCTTGAGCGCTCATCCAGTAATCACGTTCAGCATCTTTATGAATTTGCTCAACAGATTTGCCAGAATTATCTGCTAGGATTTGCTCCAAAGTCTTACGAGTTTTAAGTAAGTGTTCAGCAGCGATGGCCATATCAGTCTGCTGAGTACCACCACCTGTACCACCCATTGGTTGGTGAATCATGTATTCTGCATTTGGAAGCATGAAACGTTTGCCCTTTGCTCCACTTGAAGCAATAATTGTACCCATTGAGGCTGCCATCCCCATAACGATAGTTTGGACATCTGCCTTGATAAAGTTCATAGTATCAACGATTGCCAAACCAGCTGATACAGAACCTCCAGGAGTATTTACATAAAGGTAAATATCTTTTGTACTATCTTGGGCATCCAAGAAAAGCAATTGGGCGATAACTGAGTTTGCCATATTGTCTTCGACTGGTCCAGTCAACATGATAATGCGGTCCTTAAGAAGACGTGAGTAGATGTCATACGAGCGTTCTCCACGACTTGTTTGTTCAATAACTACAGGAATCATTCATTTCTCCTTTTGATTTCTAATTTCTTTGTTAATAGGATTATTATATATCCTTGGTCAAAAAAGGTCAAATTTTTGCTCTATTCTAAAGACAGATACAAAAATTCAACCTCCTTTCAAAACTAAGACTAGGCTATAGTCTCAATATCGCTTTAGAATCTTATTTTGTTCCGAACAAGCGGTCTCCAGCGTCTCCAAGACCTGGAACGATGTAACCATGTTCGTTCAAGTGTTCATCCAAAGCTGCTGTAAAGATTTCTACATCAGGGTGTGCTGCTTGAAGTGCCTTCACACCTTCTGGAGCTGATACAAGGCAGACAAACTTGATGTTTGAAGCTCCACGTTTTTTAAGGGAGTCAACAGCCAAAATCGCTGATCCACCTGTTGCAAGCATAGGATCAACTACAAAAATTTGACGTTGGTCAATATCTTCAGGTAATTTTACCAAGTATTCTACTGGTTGAAGGGTTTCTTCGTCACGGTACATACCAATGTGACCAACTTTTGCTGCTGGAACCAAACTCAATAGTCCATCAACCATACCAATACCTGCACGCAAGATTGGGACAATCGCCAATTTTTTACCAGCTAATTGTTTTTGAACTGTTTTTGTGATCGGTGTTTCGATTTCTACATCTTCAAGTGGAAGATCACGAAGCACTTCATATCCCATCAACATTGCAATCTCGTCTACTAGTTCACGAAAAGCTTTTGTAGAAGTGTCAGTGCGACGCAAGATTGATAATTTGTGTTGAATCAGTGGATGATTAATAACTTCAAGTTTTCCCATTTTCTGAATTCCTTCTTTCAATTTATTCTTCTTATTATACCAAAAAATGGTTTAAAAATCTTTCTAAACCATTTATTTTTTATAACTCTAGATCAAATCTGCTTCTTGAAGAGCTGCTTGAACTGTCTCAAGTGGCAAATGTGTTAATTCTGTCCCTTTCTTGATAAAGGTATTGAGCATAATCGTCCATGCGGTATTGATTGATATAAACCACACGCTCACATCCTACTTGTAGTAACTGCTTGGTACAGTTAAGGCATGGAAAATGAGTGACATAGGCTGTGAAACCTTTTGGAACGCCACGTTCTGACCCTTGTAAGATAGCATTCACTTCTGCATGAAGAGTGCGGACACAGTGACCTTCAATCACCAGACAGTCATGATCTATACAATGCTCTGTTCCTGATACAGAACCATTATAGCCTGTTGAAATAACCTTGTTATCCTTGACTAAAACAGCTCCTACCTTGGCACGTTTACAGGTTGAGCGATTGGCAATCAATAGGGCTTGAGCAGCAAAATACTCATCCCAAGCTAGTCTTTTTTCTGTCATAGCATTTCTCCTCATGTTTTATTTTTTGAAAAATGGTAGGCGTAAATCTGCAATTTTTTCAGCAGGAACCTTCATCCCATCCTTGATCCATTTAAGCAAGACCGATACGATGGCCGAACTCCAAAATGAATGCAGGTAAGAACTGACACCTTTTGACTTCCCATAGTACTTTTCTAGAAATTCTTGCATGGCTTGCACAAAGATTTTTTCTAAGTGATAGTCTAGGGCAAGCTGGATAACCTTGGCTTCTTTCTTAGCTTCTCTAAAGAGGTGAACCCATACGAGATAAAGGTCTGTTTTAACATCGTAATGACTCAATTGCTCCATGATATTATGGACGCTACGTTTAAAGACACTTTCTAAAATCTCTTCTTTTGAATCATAGTTTCGATAAAAAGCTGCACGAGAAACGCCAGCACGCTTGACTAGCTCAGAAATGCTAATCTTAGCCAACTCTTTTTTCTCCAAGAGTTGCAAAAGAGCTGTTTCAATCGCTTCTCTGGTTAGCAAATTAGATTCTTGATTTGATTTTCTTAGGTTTTCAAGCGATTTTTCAGATATTTTTCGTTCAGCCATAACAATTTCTTTCTACTTGTGACAACAGAGATGTACTACTTTTGTTTCAAGAGCTTTCATGATATAATTGTAAAAAAAGACAGAACCTTTGTCAATGTATAAGTGATAAAGATGGAGAATTTCTATGACTTGGAAGATTGTAGCTGACTCTGGTTGTGATTATCGCCAACTGGAAAACCCTGCTTTTGATACTGAATTTGTCAGTGTTCCCTTAAAGATTCAGGTAGCAGATCAAGTCTTTGTCGATGATGCCAATCTGGATATCGATAAGATGATGGAAACTATGTATGCGACTTCTGAAGCTTCAAAATCAGCCTGCCCTAGTCCTGATGATTTCTTACGAGCATTCGAAGGTGCAAAACATATTTTTGTAGTGACTATCACTGGAACTCTCTCTGGTAGCCACAATAGTGCTCAATTAGCTAAGAATATCTATCTCGAAGAACACCCCGATACTCAGGTTCATGTCATCGATAGCTTATCAGCTGGTGGGGAAGTTGACCTAATCGTCGAAAAGATCAATGACTTGATCAACCAAGGACTTTCTTTTGAAGAAGTCGTTGAAGTGATTACTACTTACCAAGAAAAAACGAAGTTGTTGTTCGTTCTTGCTAAAGTGGATAACCTGGTTAAAAACGGTCGATTGAGTAAGCTTATCGGTACAGTTGTCGGGCTCCTCAATATTCGTATGGTTGGGGAAGCAAGCGAAACTGGAACCTTAGAACTCCTCCAAAAAGCTCGTGGTGCTAAAAAGTCCCTTCAGGCTGCCTATGAAGAGTTAATCAAAGCTGGCTATGCTGGTGGTCGTATCGTCATGGCTCACCGCAGCAATGAAAAATTCTGCCAACAACTTTCAGAGCTCTTACGAGAAATACCCACAAGCTGACATTAAAATCATCCCAACTTCTGGACTCTGCAGTTTCTATGCGGAAGAAGGCGGGCTCCTCATGGGATACGAAATCAACTAATTGATCTAGATTCAAGAGATGGCTAATCATCTCTTGTTTTTTTATGGTACAATACTGATATGAAACATTTTGATACTATTGTCATCGGAGGTGGCCCTGCTGGTATGATGGCTACGATTTCTAGTAGCTTTTATGGGCAAAAAACCCTTCTCATTGAAAAAAATCGGAAACTTGGAAAAAAATTAGCTGGAACTGGCGGTGGTCGTTGCAATGTAACCAACAACGGCACTTTAGACGATCTACTAGCTGGAATCCCAGGCAATGGGCGCTTTCTTTATAGCGTCTTCTCCCAGTTTGACAACCATGATATCATCAACTTTTTTACGGATAATGGTGTCAAACTAAAGGTAGAAGACCACGGACGTGTCTTTCCAGCCAGCGACAAATCGCGAACCATTATCGAAGCCTTGGAAAAGAAAATCATTGAACTAGGTGGGCAAATTGCCACTCAAACAGAGATTGTTTCGGTTAAAAAGATAGACGACCAGTTTGTCCTTAAGTCCGCAGACCAGACCTTCACTTGTGATAAACTCATCGTCACAACAGGTGGTAAGTCTTATCCTTCGACTGGTTCGACTGGTTTTGGTCACGAGATTGCCCGTCATTTTAAGCACACCATTACAGAGCTTGAAGCTGCTGAAAGTCCCTTATTGACAGATTTTCCTCATAAGGCCTTTTGCAGGGAATTTCGCTAGACGATGTGACTCTCAGTTATGGCAAGCACGTCATTACTCATGATCTGCTCTTTACCCACTTTGGTTTATCTGGTCCCGCTGCTCTGCGGATGTCAAGCTTTGTCAAGGGTGGCGAAATCCTATCTTTAGATGTCTTGCCACAACTTTCTGAAGGCGATTTAGTAAATTTTCTAGAAGAAAACCGTGAAAAATCCTTGAAAAATGCATTGAAGGCTTTGCTCCCTGAACGCTTGGCAGAATTCTTGGTGCAAGGCTACCCTGAAAAAGTTAAACAGCTAACTGAAAAAGAACGGGACCAACTTATCCAGTCTATCAAGTCCCTCAAGATTCCTGTAACAGGAAAAATGTCCTTGGCTAAATCCTTTGTTACCAAAGGTGGCGTTAGTCTCAAGGAAATCAATCCTAAAACTCTGGAAAGCAAACTGGTTCCTGGACTTCACTTTGCTGGCGAGGTACTAGATATCAATGCCCACACAGGTGGCTTTAACATCACTTCTGCCCTCTGCACCGGCTGGGTGGCAGGAAGTCTACATTATGATTAAGAAATACGAAGGAGAAGCGTATGAACAGGAGAGAATCAGTCGAATTTGTTAACATGTGTATGATTAAAAATGGGGACAAGGTTCTAGTTCAAGACCGTGTTAGTCCTGACTGGCCTGGAATTTCGTTCTCTGGTGGGCATGTTGAACGTGGTGAATCCTTTGTCGATGCCGTCATTCGTGAAGTGAAGGAAGAAACTGGTCTGACCATTTCTAAACCTCAACTTTGTGGTATCAAAGATTGGTATGATGACGAGGACTATCGTTATGTTGTCCTCTTATACAAAACAGAACACTTTACTGGTGAGCTCCAATCTTCAGACGAAGGAAAAGTCTGGTGGGAGGATTTTGAAAATCTATCTCATCTCAAACTTGCTACCGAGGATATGTCTGATATGCTTCGTGTTTTTCTTGAAGAAGATCTCAGTGAGTTTTTCTACTATAAAGACGGAGAGGACTGGCTTTATGACTTGAAGTAAAAAATAGGCTAGAAAATTCCTAGCCTATTTATTCTGCATTTGTCTGAACGTAAGCTGCAATGACATCTGATGTGTACTGGGCTGTTCCAGGTCCAAACTTATCAATGTTTTCCTTAAACTCTGGGTTATAGACGTAGCCTTTACCGATATGACCGAAGACTTCAATAGAGCAGTCAAATCCATAAGTACGAATAGCTTGCAAGAGTTTGGCTGCCTCTTCTTGGTTTTCGGCTGCTGTTGCAGCTAAACCAGATTGAAGATTTTGAGCCAAGGCTTGAAAGACTTGGTTAAAGGCGACCGTAGACTCGTCTTCGCGACCTTTTTGGCGCTCAAGAGCTTGGTCCATGACTTCTTGTCCATACTCTTCTACCGCCTTTTGATGGTATTTTTGATGATCTTGATAGCTAAATCCCATGAATTTTTCCTCAATGGTCATTTTTCTTTCTCCTTTTTGTTCTTGAATGGTTTTTTGCAAGGTGGAAATCAAGGTATCCAGATGTTGCCTTTCTCGAGTTAGATAGTCTAACTGCCTAGTCAAATGGGGCAATAAATCTGTCCTTTCTTCCTTCAATAGCTCTGCTATTTTTTCTAAAGAAAAGCCAAGATACTTATAATACAGAATAACCTGAAGGCGTTCCAAATCCTCTTGACTATAGGTTCGATAGCCGTTTTCCGACTTTAAGGGGACCAAGAGTCCTATCTTGTCATAGTGGTGCAGGGTCTTGACAGAGACACCTGAAAGCTGCGCAGCTTCTTTGATATGGTACATGATTTCCTCCTTACAATGATAGTATAACCCCTCCCCTTAGGTCAGAGTCAAGATTTTTTTATAAAAGTTTAACTATTTTTAAATTTGGGGAAGATAATCGGTCTAAGCCATTGTCAAACTTTGACCTATTGTCCTCAGATTCGGAGAATTCCAAGTTAAAAAAAGACTTGAGAATCAACCTCGAGTCTTTTCTTTTTATGGATGGCTAACAATCAATTCTAGACCTTGCCCTTCCAAGGTCCAAGCTTCAACATCACTCGGCAAGATAAAGTGGCTACCTTTTTGAATTGGATAATCTTTTCCGTCTACAGTCAGTTTCCCTTGACCATCCAAGACACTCAACAAGCTGTAATCAGCAGTCTTCTCAAATTCAACTTTTCCTGTGATTTCCCACTTGTAAACTGCAAAGAAATCATTAGAGACAAGTAAAGTTGAACGCAAATCATCCGCTTTGACAGTCACAGGACGACTGTTAGCAGGTTCACCAATATTCAAAACATCGATTGATTTTTCGAGGTGAAGTTCACGCAAGTTGCCGTTATCATCCTTGCGGTCAAAGTCATAGACACGGTAGGTTGTGTCACTAGACTGTTGCGTTTCAAGGATCAAGATTCCTGCACCGATGGCGTGCATAGTCCCACTTGGTACATAGAAGAAATCTCCAGCCTTAACAGGTACTTTTGTAAGCAAGGCATCCCAGTTCTTATCTTCGATTTGCTGACGGAGTTCTTCTTTTGACTTAGCATTGTGACCGTAAATAATCTCTGAACCTTCATCTGCAGCAATGATGTACCAGCACTCTGTTTCCAAGTTCGCCTTCGTGCTCTAGTCCATAAGCATCGTCTGGGTGAACTTGAACACTGAGCCAGTCATTGGCATCAAGGATTTTGGTCAAGAGCGGAAATACAGGCTCTGGACGGTTGCCAAACAACTCACGGTGTTCCGCATACAAAGTAGCAAGGTCGATTCCCTCAAAGCGACCATTGGCTACCTTAGACACACCATTTGGGTGAGCTGAGATAGCCCAGTATTCCCCGATTTTTTCACTTGGAATGTCGTAGCCAAACTCATCACGTAGCTTGGTTCCTCCCCAGATTTTCTCTTGCATAACTGATTGTAAAAATAACGGTTCTGACATCTTGATCTCCTGTCTGATTTTTCTCACTTCATTATAGCAAAAAAAGAGTTCCAGTTGAACTCTTTTTCATATCTTATAAAGTAGGGAGAAGATTTTATAAAAATAGTGAATAAATGGCATTATGATAGAGAAGCACCATTGCTGGTAATCACGTCCTTGTACCAGTAGAAGGATTTCTTTTTGCTGCGTTTGAGAGTCCCATGACCAGCATTATCTCGATCCACATAGATAAAGCCATAGCGTTTATTCATTTCTCCTGTTCCAGCTGAAACCAAATCGATACAGCCCCAAGTTGTATAACCAAGCAAGTCTACCCCATCTTGATAAATAGCATCTCGCATAGCTTTGATGTGGGCTTCTAGATAAGAAATCCGATAGTCATCTTCCACATAACCATTCTCATCAGGGGTATCCATAGCACCGAGGCCATTTTCTACGATAAACATGGGCTTTTGGTAACGATCCCAGATGGCATTGAGAGTGATACGAAGTCCTAATGGGTCAATCTGCCATCCCCATTCTGAGGATTCTAGATAGGGATTTTTTTGAGGGAGGCAAATACATTTCCAGCTGTTAATTCTTTAACTTCTGGATCCCCTGATGCCACTCGACTTGCATAGTAGGAGAAGGAAACAAAGTCAACAGTATAATTCTTCAATAAGTCTAGATCCTCTGCCGTCATTTCAATCTCAATCCCTTCACGCTCCCACTGCTTCTTGGCATAATTTTGGGTATTCCCCACGCGCTTGAACATCGATGAAAAAAAGTAACTCTTACGGTCTTCTTCCATAGCGCCCAATAGTCCCTCGGATGGGCTGTGTTGGGATAATACTGACCCTGCTGCCAACATACATCCAACCTTGTTTTCTGGGTCAATTTCGTGGGCAATCTTAGTTGCAAGAGCTGAAGCTACCAACTCATGGTGAGCTGCTTGGTATTTGACTTGTTCTTGATTTTCTCCTTCTTCAAAACAGAGACCAGCTCCCATAAAAGGGTGCATGGAGAATCATGTTGATTTCATTAAATGTTAGCCAGTATTTGACCAAGCCCTTATAGCGGGTAAAAAGTGTGCGACAGAGATTCTCATAGAAGTCCAACATCCGACGATTGCGCCAACCACCGTATTTTTCAATCAAGTGCATAGGACAGTCGAAATGCGTGATAGTTACCAGAGGTTGGATACCATACTTCTGGCATTCCTTAAACAAATCCTCATAAAAAGCTAAACCAGCTTCATTTGGCTCTCCTTCATCTCCTTTGGGGAATATTCTTGTCCAAGCAATGGAAAGCCGATAAGTTTTAAAGCCCATTTCTGCAAAAAGCGCAATATCTTCCTTGTAATGATGGTACATATCAATAGCTTCCTTGGCTGGGTAAAAATAGCCCTCCTCAAAAGAAAACATCTTTTTCTGACCTGTGATAATGGCTTCACGATCCTTACCGATTGGGGACAACATCAACATTCGCCAATCCACGACCGTCTATATTATAAGCACCCTCACATTGATTAGCTGCCGTAGCACCACCCCAGAGGAACCCCTCTGGAAATTGTAGTATTTCTGTCATCACTTTACCTCACTTGATTTGCTACTTTTATTATACCACTAAATTTTTAAATGAATCTGAAACTTGATAACCCCTTCATATCGAAAAAAATAAAGAAAAGACCGGATGACTCCGATCTTTCAATAGTTCATATTCTCACATTCTGTTTTAAGAATCAGTTAAGGTTAACTTCAAATGACTAAGCGCCCTTATTTCATACGATAAAAATCAATCACTAGACCAGCAGGACCTTTCAACTAATAAGGACTCTGTTCCCCAATCCGTTTCACAAGGACCGTGTAAAATCTCGACACCAATCTCTTTTAACCGCTTTTGGTTCTGGTCGACATCCCCAACCTCAATGTGTAGAATGATTCCTGACTGAAAATTTTCCAAAGGAATCAAATGATTTTGGGATAACATGAGACAGTGACTGCCAATCGTGAACTGAGCAAAACTGTTATCAACATAGTCCGCCTTTTTATCCAAGATACTCTCTAATTCAGCACAGACTTGGGGAACATCTGACACGATAATATCTAATTGATTTAAATTCATTTACTGTCCTCCACAAAAAGACCGGATTGCTCCGATCTTTTTAATTTTCTCTGAAAATCAATGCATAAAAATCTACAATGTTTACTTTTTGATTTTTCGACGAGAGAATTATTTAATTGCGCGTGATTGCAATCCCTTCTTCTTCCAAGAAGAGGCGGAATGGTACAAGCTCTTCAGCTTCGTATTTTTCCTTGAAGGCTTTGATAGCTTCTTCTGAGTGTTGTTTTGGATCCAACTCAAGTACTTCTACTGGAAGTGGACGATGTGGAGTGATGTGAGCATCGATAACAACAGTTTTACCTTCTTTGTTCAATTTAACAGCTTCTGCAACAACTGCATCGATGTCTTCGATACGGTTTACAGTGAACCCTACAGCACCTTGCGCTTCAGCGATTTTCGCATAGTCAGCATTAGGGAAGTCACAACCAAACAAGTGTTTGTTTGTGTCTTCGTATTTGTCCTTGATGAAAGCATATTTACCATTTGAGAAGACAACGTTAATAACTGGAAGGTTGTATTGAACGTTAGTGATCACGTCTGGGTAGCACATGTTGAATGCACCGTCACCCATGATGTTCCATACTTGGCGATCTGGATTGTCTTTCTTAGCAGCGATACCACCAGGAAGGGCAATACCCATTGTCGCAAAGAGTGGAGATGTACGCCACATGTTCTTAGGTGTCATGTGAAGGTGACGAGTAGATGTTTGAGTAGTGTCACCTACGTCGATTGAGTAGATAGCGTCTTGATCAGCATGTTTGTTGATTGCATTGTAGACTTGGTACAATTGCAATTCACCCTCAGTTTTACCTTCGAGTTTGTTCATGTAATCACGCCAGTTTTGGTTGTTCTTCACGTTTGCACGCCACCATGGAGTAGATTCAACTGGGTTCACTTTGTCGAGGATAGCTTTAGCTGCTTGACCTGCATCACCAAGGATTGAAGCGTCAAGGGCGTGACGTTTACCAAGTTTGTAAGGGTCGATATCCACTTGGATGAATTTTTCAGTGTTTTTGAATGCTTCGTAAACTTCAGCAAATGGGAAGTTTGAACCAAGGAAAAGAACTGTGTCTGCTTCAAAGACCACTTCGTTGGCTGGTTTCCAACCAACACGGTAAGCAGAACCTGTCAAACCTTCGTAGTTCCATTCGAAAGCTTCGAAGTTTTTACCAGTTGTGATGATTGGTGCTTTGATTTTACGTGACAATTCAGTGATTACTTCACCAGCTTTCACACCACCGTAACCAGCGTAGATAACTGGACGTTCAGCGTTGTTCAAAATTTCAACAGCTTTGTCGATTTCAACTTCGTTCAAAGCAGGAGCGATGAATGAACGCTCGTATGAACCTGAACCGTAGTATGAGTTTTCGTCGATTTCTTGGAAACCAAAGTTTACTGGAATTTCAACGACAGCTGGACCTTTTCTAGAAACGGCAGCACGGCAAGCTTCGTCAATCACTTTGGCAATTGTTCTGCGTAAGCTACACGTTTGTTGTAAACAGCGATACCGTTGTACATTGGGTTTTGGTTAAGCTCTTGGAAGGCATCCATGTTCAATTCGTTAACTGGACGTGATCCAAGGATAGCAAGGAATGGAGTGTTATCCATAGCTGCATCGTAAACACCGTTGATCAAGTGAGTCGCACCAGGTCCACCTGAACCAACTGCAACACCGATAGATCCGCCAAATTTAGCTTGCATAACCGCTGCAAGAGCACCTGTTTCTTCGTGGCGAACTTGCAAGAAACGGATATCTTTGTCTTCAGCCAAAGCGTCCATCAGTGAGCTGAGTGTTCCTGATGGGATACCGTAGATAGTGTCTACGCCCCATGTTTTCAATACGTTGAGCATTGCTGCAGATGCAGTAATTTTCCCTTGAGTCATAATGATAACTCTCCTTAAAAGTTAATTTGATGAATAATAAAAGCGCTTTTATATGTTTTTTGAAAACGATTCAGTAAATTTACACTCCTAATTTATCACATTTACTCATAGTTTCATAAGAATGTGCTCAGAAACTTTCATTCTCTATTACAGTACAGATTGAAAACGTTTTGAAAATCTGTTTTAGAATAGCAAAAAAGCGGTTAAGACCGCCTTTTTATACTCAATGAAAATCAAAGAGCAAACTAGGAAAGCTAGCCGCAGGTTGCTCAAAGCACTGCTTTGAGGTTGCAGATAAAGCTGACGTGGTTTGAATTTGATTTTCGAAGAGTATTAATCGACTTTAGTAAAATTAAGCATAAGAGAGCTAATTAAAACAGATACTGAACTAAAGGCCATGGCCAATCCTGCAAGTTCTGGATTGAGTACCAAACCAAGACCAGAAAACACTCCTGCTGCAATCGGAATACCAATGAGGTTATAGATAGAAGCCCAGAAAAGATTGAGTAGAATACGATTAAAGGTCTTCTTACTCATATCAAAAGCACGTGCCAATCCTAGTAAATTGTTGGTTGTAAGGACAAGATCTGCTGATTCGATGGCAATATCTGTCCCAGAGCCCATGGCAATTCCGACATCCGCTACACTGAGGGCCGGCGCATCATTGATACCATCTCCAACAAAGGCCAATTTGCCATTCTTTTGAAGCTTGTGAATTTCATGTGCCTTTTCCTCTGGCAAGACATTTGCAATCACTTCTTCGATTCCAATTTGCTCTGCAATCGCATGCGCTACTCCAGCATTATCTCCAGTAAGCATGACCGTTCTAAGACCACGTTTTTTCAATTTGGCAATAGCTTCTCGAGCATTTTCCTTAGGGACATCCTGCAAGGCAATTAAGCCTTTTAACTGACCATCTACGGATAGGAAGACAACTGTTTTTGCTTCTTTTTCAAGTAAATCAAATCGTTCTTGATAATCATGTGGAATAGCAAGGTCAGCTAAGAGTTTGGCATTCCCAAGCAAGACTTGTTTACTATTAATAATCCCAGTCACACCTTTTCCATGCAAGGCTTGGAAGTTTTCCACTGGGTAAAGGCTAATTCCTAGTTCAGATGCACGATTAACAATAGCTTGAGCTAGCGGGTGTTGAGATACATCTTCCAGTGAAGCAGCCAAACTTAGCACTTCTCTTTCATCACCAATAACATCTGTCACTACTGGCTTCCCTTCGGTCAAGGTTCCTGTCTTATCAAAAACAATGGTTTGGACTTTTTGGATTTCCTGTAGAACTGTACCATTTTTGAGAAGAATCCCCATCTTGGCACTTCGTCCTGTTCCAACCATGAGTGCTGTCGGTGTCGCGAGTCCTAGTGCACAAGGGCAGGCAATAATCAAAACAGCAACTCCGTAGAGAAGTGAAGTCACAAAGCTTTCTCCTAGGAAAACAAACCAGATCCAAAAAGTAAGAAGTCCTAAAATGACAACTGCTGGTACAAAAATCCCAGAAATCTTGTCGGTCAAATCTTGAATAGGGGCGCGACTCGTTTGCGCTTTCTTCACAAAGTCCACAATCTGAGCCAGCATAGTCTCAGAACCAACTTTTTCAGCTCTAAAGATGATCGTACCACTATTATTGATGGTTGAACCAATGACAGCATCACCGGCAGACTTGTCTACTGGAATACTTTCCCCAGTCACCATTGATTCATCAATACTCGTTTCACCTTCTAAGACAATACCATCAACGGCAATTTTTTCACCTGGTCGAACGCGAATGAGATCCCCAACTTTGACTTGTTCTAGAGGGATTTGAACATAAACATCATCACGCAAAACCTCTGCTGTTTTTGCTTGTAGGTCTAATAATTTTTCGACTGCCTGCGAAGTATTTTTTCGCATTTTTTCCTCAAAAACTGCTCCCAAAAGAATGAAGAAGAGGATAAATGCAGCACTTTCAAAGTAAACGGGCAGACCAGTGAAGAGGGCAACTAAGCTATAGAAATAGGCCACTAGGGTTCCCAGAGCAACCAAGGTATCCATGTTGGAATTGTGCTTTTTAAAACTAGCCCAGGCGCTTCTGATATATGGAACTCCAGCTACTAGCATAATGGGTGTTGTGGCTAAAAAGGTGCCCCAACGCATGACTTGGTGACTAATTCCTCCTGTAGACATCCCAATCATGAGAATCACAAGAGGCACAGTAAAGATACTAGTAATCCAAAAAAACGCTGTAAAAAGACTGAGAGAATTTTTAGTTTTTTCAACAACGGTGTAGGTCCCCTTTTGCATCTTCATGCCGCATGAAAATTCATGCTCACCCAAGTCTTGAGGAGTAAAACGAATGACTTTTTCCTCGTCTTGAGCGATTGGTTCTAGAATCCCTTCTTCTTCGAAGAGAATCTCCTTATAGCAGTTTGATGGTGTCACACGGTGAAAGGTAATTTCAGCAGGAACCCCTTTTTGCAGTTGAATGTGGGCTGGATGATAGCCTTTGTCTGCCGTGATACGGATTTTTTGAACACCATTTTCAAGACTTGCTTTTACAATTTCAGTCATATCATTCTCCTATTCTACAATCATCTTACCGTGCATCATATTCATGCCACAAGAGAAACCATACTCACCTGCTTCTTCAGGAGTGATTTCAACCACATATTGGTCTCCCATAGGCAGATCTGCATGCACTCCAAAGTCTGGAAAAACGATTTGATCCAAGCAAGGTGAAGGATCTTTTCGATCAAAAATAATGCGAGCTGGTTGCGATTTTTTGAGGATAATAGTTCCTGGAGTGTATCCCCCCATGACTTCCACTCGAATTTCTTGATAGCCATTTTTTTGCTGGGCTCTCTTAGCATCTTCTTGCGGTTTTTTGAAAAACCAAAAGAGGATAAAAGCAATCATTCCTAAAACAACAATAGATACAAATAGATTTAACATAGCGTCTCCTTTACATACAATTACATTTTACTTCTGTTACAACACTTGCTTTTTTCTTTGAAATCACTTCTTCCAAGCCTTCCAAGTCAGCTAGGGTAAAGTCACATTCTTCAATCAAATCGGCAAGTAACTGCTTCATCCTGCGGGAACAAAGCTTATCTTTGATATCCTGGACAAGTAACTTCTTGCTATCTTTCTGCGTCAACAGGGCTGAATAGATAAAGGACTTGCCCTGCTTTTCCCGAGTCAAACATTCTTTTTCCACCAGACGGGCTAAGAGTGTCTGGATCGTGGACTTGGACCAACTGAACCTTTTCTCTAATACTTTTATGAGATCAGTACTAGTCTGTTTCCCCTGCATCCAGATAATCTTCATGACCTGCCATTCTGCATCCGAAATCTGCATCAGCACACCTCCAAAATCTACATTTGTCAATTATAAATATAAGTATACTCTTAAAATCTACATTTGTCAACTAAAAAAACCGATATCAAATATCGGTTCAGTAATTTTATTTAAAAATTTATCCTTGCCAATTTTCTTGGTCTTCTTTAAAGCGTTTGAGGAGAGCAAGTCCTTCTGGTGTGATGTAACCTTCTTCTTGGGCTAGGTGAATGAGCTCGCTATAGTTAGATAGTGTCACCAATTTGACACCAGCATCCGCAAAGTTCTTATCTGCTTTTGGTAGTTGATAACTAAAAATCGCTACGACACCAATAACGTCTGCCCCTTCACGTTTAGCAGCTGCCACGGCTTCTAGTACAGAACCACCAGTTGAAATCAAATCTTCGACAACGACCATCTTTTGACCTTGGGCTACACGGCCTTCGATTTGGTTGCCTGCTCCGTGGTCTTTTGGTTTGCTACGGATATAGGCAAAGGGCAGATTCATCTTATCAGCAATGATGGCTCCGTGAGGAATCCCTGCTGTCGCTGTTCCTGCAATCACTTCTACCTCTGGAAAGGCTGCCTTGATAGCATCTACAAAACCATTTTCAATCAAGGTTCTAGTTTCTGGGTAAGCCAGAGTCACGCGGTTATCTGTATAGATAGGTGACTTGATACCCGATGCCCAAGTAAAAGGCTCTTCTGGTTTAAGGTAAACTGCCTGAATTTTCAATAGGTGGCTAGCAATGTCTTTAGCAAGTGTCATGGTGTGCTCCTTTTTATAGTGTTAAATGAATCTTCTTTTTAAACCCAATCCTGTGTCCATTCTTCTTTGATGGCATGGTAGGCTGCGACTGGATCAGCTGCTTGCGTAATCGGACGGCCAACTACGATGTAGTCACTGCCAATCTGGTAAGCTTGTCCTGGGGTTACTACCCGTTTCTGATCTCCTGCTTCTGTCCCTCTTGGGCGAATACCTGGTGTCAGACAGATAAAGTCTTCATGAGTTGCTTGTTTGATAAGCTTGGCTTCTTGAGCCGAGCAAACGACTCCATCTAGACCAGCTTCAGCTGTTTTCTTAGCATAGTGAATCACTGATTCTTGCAGACTCGTTTGAATATTTTGGCAGTCTTGCATCTGTTCTTCGGATGTTGAAGTCAGCTGGGTCACTGCGATGAGAATTCCCTTATCTCCCAACCCTTCACGCGCAGCCTGCATCATTTCAACCCCACCTGCAGCCTGAACATTGGTCATATCGACACCCAAACTAGACAAGATTTTCATGGTCGATTTGACTGTGTTTGGAATATCATGCAACTTGAGATCCAAAAAAACGCTGTGTCCTAATGATTTCAAATAACGAACAACCTCTGGGCCTACCGCATAATAGATTTCCATTCCAACCTTGACATAGAGTTTTTTTCCTCTGCTGGAAAAAAAGGGCTAAAAAAATTCCTTTGCTTCTTCAAAACTTGGAAAAATCTAGGGCAATGACTGGGCGACTCTCACGCATATATTTCTCCTCTTATCTTTCTTATCAGCCCAGCTTGCTTCAAAAATAACTACAAAAAAAGGAACCTGCCTACAGCAAGGTTCCACGAAAAAAATGAGTAGTCTACACCCTTTTCACCGTCTAACCTTAGCTGCCTCTCTGGACTGCTTTTAAAGGTTTTTTTCTATTCTATTATTTAAAGCGGTACTTGTCAAGTAAAAACTAGTAACTGAACGAATCATCTGAAACTTAGCGACTCTGTGTTGTTTGAGTCGTCTGTGTTGTTTGATCTTGATTTCCTTGCTCAGCTTGTTTTTTCTTCTCTTCTTCCTGCTTCTTCTTTTCCTCTTCTTTGGCTTTGACTCTTTCGTCATCCAGAGCCTTATCCACTAGACTATAGCTATAAATACCGACCTCCATGTCAATACCGCTAGGAACTGTCAACTGTGGTTTTATCTTACTATAGTAAGGTAATTTCTTCCCTAGTTCTGATAATGGCACCAAAATCTCGTCTGTATCATACATGGTAATCTTTAGAAGGTCACTTGTTACCTTACTTGGTGCAAGTTCAATCTTCTCAATCTCTTGCTTAATTTCCGGACTAACTTCATTTAGCTGAGAAATTAAGGTTTTAATCTGTTCCTCATCGTTAAATAAAACAGATATATATTTCTCAGGTAAACTATCAGCATTAACAGCTGTTGATTCAATACTTCCACTAGATAATATTGGGTAATAGCTATCTCCAGAAACAGAGTAGGCTACAATCTCAAATTCCTTCACTTCAATGGTGAAGTGAACTGGAAATTGATAAGTTATCTTAGCAGATTCAATCCAGTGATTTGATTTGACCATTTCCGCATGCTTATCTTTATTTAAGAGCAAGCTGATTGTATAGTCACTGTCACGAATTCCAGAAGCTTCTTTGACTTGGTCTGCACTTGTCTGAACCGTCCCTGTAACTTCAATATGTTTCATTGTAGCTAGAGGACTTAGAAGATAAATGGACAAGAATAAGATTATAAAACTTGGGACGAGGATTGTAACTGCTCGCCAGATATGTATAGAAGGAATGGCCGGTTTTGGAGGTTTACTCTTGGTTTTTACCTTTTTCTGTTTCTTAACCTTTTCGTCAGCTTTTTCTTTCTCTACTTGACCCTGACTCTTAGAGTCTTCTTGAGGAGTTTCCTCCGAATCTTTCTCTTCATTTGAAGTCTCATCGCTAGTATCCGAATCCTTCTCTTCAGATTTTTCGGATTCTTCGTCCACTTCTTCAGAACTCGTAGAGTTTTCTTCCATTCTTTTGCTCAAATACTCGTGGTGTTGTTTTTGCCATTCTGACAATTCTTGAGCGCTTTCAGAAGACTCTGATACTTGTTCTTCTTTTTCACGAGCTTCTTCTTCAGCTTTTTTTTTGAAGATATTCTTGATTTCGTTTTTGCCACTCTGACAATTCCTTGCCTTGAGTGTGCTGATTCTTTTTATCCTTTGACATCAATTTTCCTTATGATAAATCTTTTTTGAGTAGCTCATAAAAATCTGCCACAGATTTTAATTCCTGAGAATTCTTCATCTTGTTTTGGTAAATCTCTTTGTTGGTCAAGAGTTGATTTACTTTTTCTTCTAAAGTTGACAAAGTCAAATCGCTCTCTTGCAACTCCTCAGCATAGCCTTTCTTCACAAAATAGGCTGCATTTTCAATCTGATCTCCGCGGCTGGCTTCACGACCCAGTGGCACAATGACGTGCAATTTAGCCATAGCAAGGAGTTCAAAAATCGTATTGGCACCACCACGAGTGATGACCACATCAGCCATATTCATGAGTGGTTGATAGAGTTCCGTCGCATAGTCAACACGGTAGAGGTTTGAACTTAGTTCATTTAAACTAGCATCACCTGTCAGGTTAATGATATTATAGCGACTAGTCAGCTCTTCCTTGTGGTCTGTTACTAGTTGGTTAAAGACTCGCGCCCCAGCAGAACCTCCAACAAAGAGAAGAGTTGGTAACTTGTTGTTGAAAGAAGTTCGGATATCCACCATTTCTTCAGGTTCTTCCATAACAGGACCAGAAACCTTGGTCACAGCTCCTACATGTTCTACCTTAGTGAGACTAGACGCTTGCTCGAAAGTAGAGTACATCTTAGTCGCAAACTTATAGGCAATTTTATTGGCCAATCCCATAGAGAGATCAGACTCGTGGATGAAGACTGGTACTCTGCATACTCGCGCTGCGATAACAGGCGGAACAGATACAAATCCACCCTTAGAAAAGAGGGCTTGTGGACGAACTCGAAGCATGATAAAGAGCGATTGAAGAATTCCAAAAAGCAACCTTAAAGACGTCAACCATATTTTGCCATGAGAAATAGCGACGCAATTTCCCTGTTGCAATCGAATGGAAGGTGACATCTAAACCTGACTTGAGAATTTCATGATGCTCAATCCCATTTTTATCACCAATATAGTGGACTTCCCAGCCATCTTCGATGAACTTAGGCATTAACAAAAGATTGAGGGTAACGTGTCCAACCGTTCCCCCACCAGTAAATACAATTTTTTTCATATTATCCCTTTAACTCCGCTACAGTGTCGATGAAAAGATCTCCACGCACTTCAAAGTTAGCATACATATCCCAGCTCGCATTGGCAGGACTGAGGAGAACCACATCTCCTTCTTCTGCAAATTCAGAAGCCTTGCGGGTTGCATCTGCAATATCGGTCGCGTCGACATAAACCACACCAGCCTTATCCGCTGCACGTTTGACACGTTCTGCAGATTGACCGAGAATAACCATTTTCTTAAGTCCAGTAATATCAGGAACCAATTCGTCAAACTCATTGCCACGGTCCAACCCACCAGCAATCAAGATAACCTTGCAATTATCAAATCCTGACAAGGCTTTTTGAGTTGCTAAGATATTGGTTGACTTACTATCGTTGTAGAATTTCACCCCATTAATTTGGTCTACAAACTGGAGACGGTGTTTAACTCCTCCAAAGGCTGACAAGGTTTCCTTGATGGTTTCATTGTCCACACCACGAAGTTTAGCAACAGCAATGGTTGCAAGAGCATTTTCCACATTGTGGCTACCTGGAACACCGATCTCATCAGCTACCATGACTTTTTTACCACGGAAGTAGAGAAGACCATCTTCAAGATAAGCTCCGTCAACCTTTTCAAGTGTTGAGAATGGTACTACAGTCGCGTTTGTCTTTGTCGCAAGTTCTTTAGCTAATTCCTGGTTGAAGTTCAATACTAGGTAATCAGCTGCTGTCATATTACTTTGGATATTCCACTTGGCTGCCACATAGTCCTCAAAAGAACCGTGATAGTCAATATGCGTTGGCATCAGGTTGGTAATAACAGCAATTTCAGGATGGAATTCCTGGATTCCCATTAATTGGAAAGAAGAAAGTTCCATGACAAGGGTGTCCTTATCTGTCGCAGTTTGAGCAACCTGACTAGCAGGATAACCGATATTACCTGATAAGAGTCCATTTTGTCCTGCAGCAGTCAGAACTTCACCAATCATGGTTGTGGTCGTTGTCTTACCATTTGAACCCGTAATACCGACGATTGGTGCATCAGAAATCAAATAGGCCAACTCAACCTCTGTCAAGACTGGAATACCTTTTTCTAGAGCTTTTTCAATCATAGGATTGCTATAAGGAATACCAGGGTTTTTCACCATGAGGGCAAAATCTTCATCCAACAATTCCAAGGGATGACTACCAGTTACAACCTTGATTCCATCTTCCAAGAGACTTTGTGCTGCTGGATTTTCCTCAAAAGGCTTGCCATCATTCACCGTTACAATGGCTCCCAACTTGTCCAAAAGACGAGCTGCAGACTCACCTGATTTAGCTAAACCTAGGACTAATACTTTCTTATTTTCAAATTGATCAATTCGTTTCATATCTAGAACTCCATTTCTACTCTTACTATTTTACCATTTTTATGAAAATAAAAAAGCCACAAAGGGCTTTCTTATTTGTTTTTTGTTATAAAAAACCTATTCTACCGACTTGAGGGCTTCTAGCATATCGACCTTTCTGAGATAATGATTGACAAAAACTCCAAGAATTGTCAGTATAACACTAACTGCTAAAACTGGGATTAGATACACTTCCCAACCGACCTTCGGTTGAAAACGGAAGGTACCGGGTGCGATCATCTGAATGAGAAATTGATGGAGATAAAAGCCTGATACCAATCCTACAATCATTCCAATTAGTGACAATATGATGGTTTCCCGATAGATGTAAAGGGTCACTTCTTTGTTATGAAAACCAAGAACCTTGATGGTTGAGAGTTCTCGAATCCGTTCAGCAACATTGATATTGGTCAAATTATAGAGAATCACAATAGCTAGTAGCACCGATACCAGCACCAAAATCGCCATGGTATGATTCAGAGAATTAGCAAAACTTTCAAAGAGTTGGATGGTGGAAGCGTTTTGAACGAGACCACTGACAGTAGCTAGCTCCATAAATTCTCCCGCAACTCTTTCGGTATTGCCTTCACTTTTATACTTGAGTTGGACAAGATAAGTATTCATCTTGGCTGCTTGCCCATAAATGGCTTCATAGGTCTTTTGATTCATATAGACAAAGTGACCTACATAGTGCTCGGTAATAGCGCCAACTTTAAAGGTTTTCCCATCGATTGTAAAGTTGTCACCAACTGAAACACCTGCCAACTGGGCTAATTTTTCTGTCAGGATAACTCCATCTGATAAGTCCAGTTTTTCACCATTTTTTTCTAATTGAACAAAGGGAGCCAGGTCATCCTGATCCGTCACCATCATGGTCACAGTTTGAATTCCAGCCTTGCCGGAATACTTTTCTTCAATTTGCTTGGAAGAAATCAAACGGTAGTCTTCGATCTCATCACTTTTCAATTTTTCTTCTAACTTGCTCTTATCAGAATCAGAGGCCCGAGTATTAACAGAGAGAACCATCTGATATTGTTGCAGGTCCTTAAACTGCCTGTCTGCCACTCCAACCACAGAGGATTGAATACCAAGTCCTGCAAAGAGGAGAGCAACTGAACCTGCAACCCCAAAAATAGTCATCAACATACGCTGCTTATAACGAAAGATATTACGAGCAGTAACCTTTTGGGTAAACTCAAATGAGACCAGATAAAGGTGATGCGCTCCAAGAGAATTTTAGAACCCTTGACTGGCGGCTTGGGTAGTAATAATTGCGCTGCTTCTTCATGTAACTCTCTGCGAGATACAAGATAGGCTGGTAGGACACTTGCTACTAAGCTTAGCCCCAGAGCCAAGCAACTATAGGTCCAGTAGAAATACTGCTGACTCTCTCCAACAATCATTCGCTCAGTGATGATATGCGAGATTGTGGGTGCTAAGACATAATGACCAATCAGAATTCCTAGAAGAGTTCCAAGAGTTCCAGCAACCAGACCGTAAATCACAAACTTAGCAATGATATCCTTGCTATGGTAGCCTAGTGCTTTGAAAATTCCTGCATTGGTCCTTTCCTCGTCTACAAATCGTGTCATGGTGGTAAAGGTAACCATGGCTGCTACGGCATAGAGAACTACTGGAAAGATATTCCCAACAGCCCGAATACTCGTGGCTGAATTACTATACATAAGATAACCTTGACCAGTTGGAGAACTTTTTCGATTGTAGACATGATAGGTTGGCTCTGTCAGAGCATTGACTTCATCCTGACTGGTCTGCCATTTAGCCTTTTCCTCAGTAAAATCCTTTTCTGCTTGGCTTAGTTTTTCCTTTTCTTGTTTCAATTGTTCTTTGGCTTCTTCTATCTGACTAGATGCTTGACTTTTGTAGGGTTCTGGTAGTTGACTTAACTGGGCCTCTTGACCTTTAAGCCTACTTTCGATTTCTTGTAAACGTTTCTTGCCAGCTGTTAAGTTGCTCTCCGCCTCATCCAGTTTTTTCTTCCCGTCGTCAAGTGAAACCTGGGCATCTTCCTTCATTCTCTCGAGTCGAGCTTGACCATTATCAGCAACTAGTTCCTTGAGAGTCGCTTCTTCTTCCTCCAGCTTTTTCTCATAATCAACGGAAAAAGGATTGACATCTGTCAGACTGTTAAAACGCAGGCGGGCAATCGTGTAAACAGAGCTCTTAAAAGTTATCTTTCAGTTACGACAGCGTAGGCTGACTAGAGTTCCCATTTACCACTGGCTGAACTCCCCATATCTGATCTTTTGAAAAAGATATCTGGAGAGTGGACAAAAGCCTGTAATGGTATAACTATCTCGCTTCAACTGAGAATTACTGCCCATTCTTTTTGACTCAAATGAATAACTTTGACCAATCTGATAGCGATCTTTCCAAAAAAGTCCGCCAAGGCTAGTTCATCTTCTTTTCTCAGGCAAACGTCCCTTGGGTTACTTGGAATTTCGAAATTCTTTCTGTCTTAGAAAAAATCCGTATGGCATCTTGACTACCTTCTAGAGTTAAATCTGTCATATAACCAAACTCGACATCTGCTCCTGATAGAGTTTGTAATTCTGCCTGGTCAGCCTGATCAATCCCATAATCTGCTATGACAGTCACATCAGCCAGATTGGCTTTTTGAGATATAGTCCCATGCTGTTCGCTCCATATTGGGACTAGCTACTTTGAGACCAGACCAAGGCCAAAAGAACCCAACATCATCAGAGTTAGGATGGATAAAAAAACGTCCCTTTGAACCTGTGAAAGACTGGAGCAGGTCTTTCCAATATATCTTCCTTTTCATCTCAGTACTCCAAATCATCAATATCCTGTGGTTGAGGATTGATGACAACACTCTTGACACTAGCATCATGCATCTGAATCACGCGATCAGCTATAGGAGCTAGCGAAGCGTTATGGGTCACGATGATAACGGTGGCCCCTTTTTTACGTGACATATCTTGAAGAATCTTTAGAACCTGCTTACCAGTCTGGTAGTCCAAAGCTCCCGTCGGTTCATCACAGAGGAGAATTTTAGGATTTTTAGCCACAGCTCTTGCAATAGAAACTCGTTGTTGCTCACCACCTGATAGCTGGGCTGGAAAGTTATTGAGACGGTGGCCTAAACCTACATCCTTGAGAACCTGTTCTGGATCCAAGGCATCAGCAACAATTTCTGATGCCAGCTCGACATTTTCTTTAGCAGTCAAGTTAGAAACCAAGTTGTAAAATTGAAAGACAAAGCCAACGTCATCTCTACGATAGTTAGTTCTCTGATGAGAAGTGAAATTCGAGATATTGGTTCCATCAATCCAGACTTGCCCTTCATCGTTTGTATCCATACCACCTAGAATATTTAAAACGGTTGACTTCCCTGCACCAGATGCCCCAAGGATAATGACTAGTTCTCCCTTTTCAATCTCGAAGTTGACATCTCGATTTGCTACAATTTCTGTATCACCAGTATGATACCTCTTATAGCTATGTTTCATTTCAATGTAAGCCATCCTATCTCCTCCTCTTCTCCTACTATTTTCACCTTTATTATAACTCTTTTGATAGCAAAAAAGCCATCTAATGATGACTTTTTTTGGCTCATATTTTGAGAGTCTCCTGAGATTCGTTTCCCCTCATTTTTCATAGCTAACAATGATTCGGATGTTCTTTCATATTCTTGATTGCATGAAGTAGTTATCAAGTGGAAATAGGAAAACTAACACCTATTTAACATACTCTTTTTTCGTGAATTTCCCAAACTTTCGATAAATAGAATTCCCAATAGCAAAAGAATTATCGTGCAATGCAGTAAGACCACCCCCATGCCCCAATTTAGATTGACATTATCAATCTGCTTAGGTAATCTTCCAGATAAAATCTCCACTGAACGCAAGTAAGTAAAGGGAATCAGATGTGCAATACTCTGAAGAGGATGAATGGTTTGGATACCAAACAATAAGCCAACTATCCCAATTAAGGAAATAAAGAGGACAGGCATTTTTTGCTTGAAAAAGTAAGCAATCAAGTAGACGACTTCCACAATGACGATAAAGGCTAAGAAAGCTAAGAGCAAGCTAGGAAATAACACATCTTGTATCTTCCCAATAGTTACTTCTTGATTCACTAAGCTATAAATCGGGTAGGGATAATCTAACTGTCCAAAACCACTTATCAGACTTCCCACTAGAAAAGAAAATCCGCTGATTCCGATAAACAGTACAGTTACATAGCCCACTCCAACTCCAAGAGAGGACAGTGCAAATGTCACTTTTGAAAAAGGATATAACTGAGCTGTGTCCAGATGATTTTGATATCTTTCTGCAAATAGTTGCGTTAGCATAAAAATAATAGCAACTACAAACAAGCTTGGGATGATAGCCTCTAAAATCCAGACAATCTGATCAATCCCGTAGGTCGGATAAACTAAATTGTGGGCTTTTATGTTCAAGGGATATAGGGCTTGGTAAGTCTTTCGTTCGCGGTCAACCGCCATTTTTAAGTCAGAACTAGCAGTCGGTTCCTTTGATAAAATTTCATAACTCTTCTCTACATCTTGCCACTGCAAATAGTAGGCTTCTTTCCAGCGTCCTTCTTTTAACAAAGCCAGAATTTCTGTCTTTTGCGTCAAAAGATTTTTTTGCGAGTCTAAATTTTCTTTAGCAAACTGGTATTCCTCCGAGCTAGTGTCAGATATTTGGGAGAGTTTCTCTTCATATTCATTGATGACTCTCTCATCTTTTACAAGACGGGTTTCCAACTCGCTCTCCAAGCTGACGGAGTTTGCAGTCTGACTATTAAAATAAAAGGTAACACCGAGTCCAGATACAAATAAAGCTAAGATAATCCAGTTTAAGCGACTTTTGAAAACTTTTTTTAATAAAAATAGACCAACATCTTTCATAAACTAAACCTCTTCTATTTGCCCCTGACGAATAGTTACGATGCTATCGCAAATCTCCACTAACTCCTCTTTGTAGTGGGAACTCAAAAGAACCAGCTGCTCTTGTCTATCGATTTGTGCCAGCCTATCAAAAAACTTCTGTCGATAATACTCATCTAAGCCATTTGTTATCTCATCCATGAGCCAGCATTTCGCCTGACTGAGGAAATACATAGCAATCACCAAGCGTTGCTTCATCCCTAAGGAATACTTGCGGATGGGAAGGTTGATATAGTCAGACATTTCCCAATAGGCGATTTCGTCCCCCAAGTTTAGGTCTGACTTCCAGATGTTTTTTATGAGACGAAGGTAGTCCATCCCACTTAGGTTTCCATCCAGCCATTCAACGCTCTCATAATAAAACAAAGAAGGAGGGGCTGCGAAATTTCCACTACTTATAGGAATTAAATTGCTAATGGCACGGAACAGTGTCGTCTTTCCAGAGCCATTGATAGCAAGAAGACCATAAATCCTACCCTTTTCAAATGTAAAATCAACATCTTGTAAGATGACTTGTCGCGTTTTTAAGGTCACATGAGTAAGTTGCAACATATCTAGCCCTCCTTTTGGGATTAATAGCCTCCGCTGTAGTAGTTTAGTACTCATAAAGATCGTAATTCCAGCCAGAACCAACTTTATACTCAGAATAGCTATAATAACGAGACCATGACAGAACATTAATATAGCTATATCTGTGGTAATTCATACTAGACCTATAGTAGGTATTCCAATCATACCGATAAGTTTTAAGAACGCTCACAGCAGATACACTGGACTGAAAAAGACCAATTGATAACAAACTAGCTAATATAACGACTTTGACTGACTTTTCATATTTTTCATTGCATTTATATCATCACTATTAAAAACGCTTTCATTATATCATTTTCCCCGTTTTTATACAACAGTTTCCATTTATTTTAATAATATATAACACTTAGAAGTTAGCTAGTCATACTTTCTAAAAATAAGATTGTTTAACTAGCATCGAGAAAATATGGGATGTGATTTCATTTGATAAAATGGCTTAGGCTAAGACTAGCCTTGGTTTAGCAGACTAAATATCTTCAAGGGAACCTGCTATCAAATGAAAGGTAATTTATGAATAAGAAGCCAGCTCTGTCTTATACTCAATGAAAATCAAAGAGCAAACTAGGAAACTAGCCGCAGGTTGCTCAAAGCACTGCTTTGAGGTTGTTGATAAGACTGATGAAGTCAGTCACATATATAATCCAAGGCGACGTTGACGCGGTTTGAATTTAATTTTCGAAGAGTATTATACTTTCTTGTTGTTCACTACAGTTGACAATGAGCCAAAAAAGCGAACAAGACCAGATTCTGTTTATCAGAAAACTAGTTTGTCCACTTTTTATAGTTGAGATTGTTTTCTTGTCCAATCTCTATAATCTAAATACTGTCAGATTATTCTATTCTTCGTCTTTCTTCCTTCCCATTGCAAAGAGACCAAGAAGCGCTCCCACTACACCTGCTGTTGCAAGGGTTGCATTTTCCTTAGTACCTGTTTCAGGGAGAATATGTTGACGGCTTGCAGGTGCCTGATAAGTCTTGTCTTGTGACATAGCAAGGGCTACAATCGACTGCTCATCTTTGTACTCCGGTACTTCATTGACCGCTGCTTCGGCTGCGTTCACGCCACCAGTATATTCTGGTACTTCGTTCACCGCTGCTTCGACTGCATTGGCACCACCTTTGTACTCTGGCACATCGTTAACCGCTGCTTCGGCTGCGTTCACGCCACCAGTATATTCTGGTACTTCGTTCACCGCTGCTTCGACTGCATTGGCACCACCTTTGTACTCTGGCACATCGTTAACCGCTGCTTCGGCTGCGTTCACACCACCAGTGTATTCTGGTACTTCGTTCACCGCTGCTTCGACTGCATTGGCACCACCTTTGTACTCTGGCACATCGTTAACCGCTGCTTCGACTGCATTCACACCACCAGTGTATTCCGGAACTTCATGAACAGTTGCTTCGACTGCGTTAACGCCACCCTTGAATTCTGGGACTTCTACTACTGGAGCTGCTTCGACACCATTTACTCCACCTGTAAATTCTGGGACTTCTACTACTGGTGGTTGGATTTTATCAGCTGCTTCATTTTCTTCAATGTACTCTGGAACTTCATGAACAGCTGCTTCAACAGCATTAACCCCACCCTTGAATTCTGGAACTTCATGTATAGCTGGTTCTTCTCCATTCACGCCTCCAGTGTATTCTGGAATTTCGTGAACTGCTGCTTCTTCTCCATTCACACCGCCTGTGAACTCTGGAATTTCGTGAACTGCTGGTTCTTCTCCATTCACACCGCCTGTGAACTCTGGAATTTCGTGAACTGCTGCTTCTTCTCCATTCACACCGCCTGTGAACTCTGGAACTTCGTGTACAGCTGGTTCTGTCTTAGCGCTTTCAGCATCTGCCTTAGTCAATTGAATGCGGTATTCCTTAATATGTTTACCACTTTCTGAAACAAGATGAATCAAGACTGGAAGTTTATCATCACCACTATCAACAACTGTCGCCGCTACGTTTTCGCCAGCTTCAACTGTTACTTGAGGACGATTTCCACTGTAGGTTACTTGGTAATCCACACGATCTTCAGAGAAGTTAGCAATCTCATTACCATCCACAAGAAGTTTTGCAGCTGTACTATCCTTAGGTTCCTCACTTGGAGCAATGAAGGCCATTTCTGTAATAGCTACACCCTTGGTATCAGCTTTTCTATCCATGCGCCATCTCATAGCCTTAGCTTTAACTGGGGCAAAGGTTACATGGATATCTGTACCTGCTTGAATCTCTTGATCCGCACGGTATTCAACTTTCTCCCAGTTAGAAGGAGTGTTGAAGGGATGTTCTGGATCGTATGGTTGGTAGTTAGAGTAGTATTCTGGTGAGTCAAATTCTGGTCCCACATAGCGCTCTAAGACGAGTTTAGAAGGTGCATCTGTACCACCATCTGAGAAGAATCGAATGCTTCCTTCAGCGACTGTACGTTCAACAATCTTGCCAGCTTCTCTAAAGATAACCCCTACTGAAACTTCTGGATTATCAGATGGAGTTGGAGACCAGTTGGTCCAACGACGGGTTTCATCATCAGAACCATCGTTAACATAGTCCACACGGTCATGAGAATTTGGATCAATATCATTGGTTGCTGAGGCAAATGAGCGGTTGCTATCATCATCGAAGTCTGGGTTGTCTGATAGGTTTTCACCGAGTTTATCAGTCACACGTACTGCTACTTCGGTAGTTAAATCAGTACCTAAAACGCGACCACGAACTTTAAATTCACCTGCATTCGCTAGATTCTCAGCTGGAACTTCATCCCATTCAACTGCCAAGTCTTTGACTTCATAGCCATCTTTACCTGTGAAGTAAACAGGAACTTTGGCTGGTAAGTCTAGGTTTTGCCCCTTAGCAACTAAGCGTGATGATTTCACAGCAACAACAGGTTTACTTGCTAGCAAGTCTTTATCATTTGTAAAGTGGAGACGGTATTCACCTAGAATATCTCCGTTTTCAGCCTTAACGACAACACGAACTGGATCTCCTTCACGTACGCTTGGAATCACTGTAGCAATACCATTATCTGATACACTTGCTGTTACAGTTGGTGCTTGGTCTTCTTTAGCTTCTAGATAATAGTCAGTAAAGCCAGGGTTAAAGTTTGGCAAATCTTTTCCATCTACTTGGATTTGAGCTTGAGCTTTCTTAGCTGCAGCTACTTGTTTAGAGAAGATTTGAATTTCTGTAATGGAAGTACCCCATTTACCATCTGGTCTCACCATACGGATACGAACCGCATAGGTATTGACTTTATCAAAGCTAAAGTGAGTCATTTCTCCAGCTCTCACTTTATCTGGAGCTTTAAGATTTGTCACTTGTTTCCAGTTATTGTCATCGTTAAAGACGTGGTCTTCACTAGCTACAAAGCTTGGATTTTTAGGAACTGTTGGAGCATCTGTTCCTACATAGTATTCGATGACATAAGACTTAGGTGCACCAACACCGTGGTCTTCGTGGAATGCAACATTGAGATTGTCAACCGAACGTTTAGACAGGATACCAGAATCACCAAAGAGGATTCCCACTGATGCTTCACTTGTACGGTTCCAGTTGGTCCAACGGTTAGCTGGTTGGTTGTTGTATGAGATTAGTTTATCATTAACATTGGCTACCGAGTCACTTGGATTTGAGTCTGATGCAAAGGCAAGTGGCAACTCTGAACCTGTCCACTGGTCAGAAATGTTAGCACCAGTTTCTGTCTGAGCAGACACACGAACATGAAGTTTTGTTGGTAATTGAGTACCTTCAACATGCCCTGTCACTGTAAAGCTACCTTCAGTTGCATATTGGCTTGGGTCAATAGCATCCCAAGTCACTTTAGCTGAAGATACTTGTCCATTTGAGTGGTAAGTACGGACGCTTTCTGGCAATTGAGGAGCTTCTGAAACCGGAGTTGTTGTAGTCACTTCTTCGACTGCAATGATACCTTCTACAGAAACTTTAGCATGAGCTTCGTTTTCAATTCCTTCTACTTTACCTAGAACATCAAAGCTATGGTATTTAGCAAGGTCTTCCTTAGCAACTGCTTGCCAAGTTACCTTGTGAACTTTTGGAAATCCTTTATCGTACTCTACGGTTACTGTATCAGGTAGACTTGGTTCTTGGTTCAAACCTGTCACGACGCTAACTGGACGAATGGCCTGGACAACTTTGCTTTCAGTGTTTGCTTGGATGTTCAAGTCAATCTGACCTTCTGCTCCTTCAAATTGAGCTTTCAAAGTTACTTGACCAGGTTTATGCAATTCAAGCATACCTTTACGAACAGCTACGTCTCCTTCACCTGATGTTGAGAAGCTTACCTTGTCAGCTTTTAATACGGCCTGAGTTCCATCTTGATAGTGAGCAAATACCTTGATGCTACTGTTTGGTCTTCTTTCAGTGCATCTGCATTTTCTACTTCTAGGCTCAAACGTTCAATCTGCGGTGCTTCTTGTAAGAATTGGATAGCATACGTTTGAAGTGCTCCACCATCATTTGGTTGAACATAAATGCTTGCACGCATACCATTTGCTTCGTTAGCTTGAATAACTGTTACTTGAGCATTTTCAGCTAAAGCTTTGACTTCAGGTAAAGCAGTTCCATAAGCAAGTTTATGGTATAGAACTGGATGGTCAGTTGAGAGACCTTCTACTGCTTGGTCTGCTACTGTTACAGTCGGTACTACTGGACCAGCAGGTTGACCTTCGGCAACTACAAAGGTCGCATCAATTTCATCATCTCCTGAGATTCCTTTAGCATGGATACGAGAACCTGGGATCGCTAGTTTAGCTTGATCTTCAGCTGCCACTTCCCATCTATCGACATCATAGCTTCCTAGAGTACCATCCGACAATACATAGGAAACAGATTTGTCAACTTCACTTAGGTCTGTACTTGGTGCAATTCTCTTAACCACAGGCAATTCTGTTTGAAGAGCCAAGACTTCAACACGCGCTTCTACATCGCGACCGTCTGCCACACCTTTAACAGTAAAAATACCAGGTTGGTTGACATCAACTGCTGACCATTCTACTGGAAGTTTTACACGACTGCCATCACTGTAGATAAATCCTACTTTTGAAGGCATTTTCGCTGCTTGACCAATAACTGTACGAACTTTAGGAACCTCTGTACCTAAAACAGTCTTTTCCTCTTGGTCTTTCTTACCTGTGAAGATAGTTGTTTGACCAGATTTCAAGAAATCAGAGTGAGCAGTCAAGGTGAATTTACCTGCTTGCTCAGTTGATTTGACAATCACAACACCCTTACCATTAAAGGCTTTGCGAATCCATGAACCATCTGCTTGTTCTTTGTAACGTTCACGGCTGGCTTGTTCCCCATTATCCACACCGACAATCTGACCTTGTCCATGCAACTGGAAGCGAACAAGATTATTGGCAGTAGGAACAACGTTACCTTTACTGTCAACAATTTCGTAATAGATATAGGTAAGGTCTTTTCCATCAGCTGCGATAGCATTTTCTTCCTTGACCAAACGAACTCCTGCAGGTTCTCCAGCAGTCACAATCTTATCACGAGCAATAATATTTCCAGCTTCATCACGAGCTACTGCTTCTAATGTACCTGGTTCAAAGCAACCTTCCATTCAAGGTAAAGCTCATTCGCATTAGCACCTTCTTGGTAAGTACGGCCATCACTTGTTTGTTTCTTGTTAAAGTTTTTCTTACCTAGTGACTCACCATTTAAGAACAGTTCCACACTTGCAGCATTTGAAAATGCACGAACAGGAATCTTACCATCTGCATCAGCTACATTCTCTCTTAGGGTAGAATCTTCCCAATTCCAGTGAGGAAGGAGATGAACCATTGGTTTCTTCTGAGCAGAAACCCATTGGCTTTGGTACAAGTAGTAATCATTCTTTGGAATACCAGCTGTATCTACGATACCAAAGTAAGAACTCTTAACTGGAGTTTGGTTTTGGTTGTGCCATGGAGTAGGTTCACCTATATAGTCCGTACCTGTCCAGATGAACTGACCTGCATAACCAGCATTGTCACGGTCAAAAGTCCAAGATGCTGTAGCTGTTTTACCCCAGCCAACACGGTCATTACCGTAGTCTGATTGCTCGTAATTACGGTAAGCCTGATTGCTGTGGACCAATTCACGTTCTGGACGGAAATAACTTCCACGTGTACGAGTAGCTGAGGAAGTTTCAGATCCGTAAATCAACCAATTTGGATGTTTCGCACGAAGTTTCTTGTAGTTGTCTTCTGAATAGTTAAATCCAACCGCGTCAAGTTCATTGGCAATCTTTTCATGGTCACCACTACCATCACCAAAGCGGAACTTATCTGCTCCCATAGTGACATAGCGTGTCTTATCAACAGCTTTAATAACTTGAACCAAACGTTTAACAGTTGCTAGAGAACGAGGTTTCCCATCTGCTTCACCGATTTCATTACCGATAGACCACATAACGATAGCAGGGTTGTTCTTTCCTCGTTCAACCATGGTACGAAGGTCAAAATCAGACCATTTTTCACCTTTTTTAGCTTCTGGGTGAGTAGCATCTTTATCAAAGAAGCGACCGTAGTCATACTGTTTCTTACCGCCATACCAAGTATCGAAAGCTTCTTCTTGGACCAACAAACCAAGCTCAGCAGCGATTTGTAAAGTTTGCTCACTAGCTGGGTTGTGAGTTGTACGGATAGAGTTTACACCCATATCCTTCATTTGTTTCAGACGACGGTATTCTGCCTTATAGTTTTCTTCAGCTCCAAGAGCTCCATGGTCATGGTGAAGAGAAACCCCATGGAATTTAATGCGTTCACCATTCAAAGAGAAGCCTTCATTTGGTGTCCAGTTATAGTAACGGTAACCAAACAAGTCCTTCTTAGCATCGACCAATTGACCATCACGATAAACACGTGTCACCAATTCGTAAAGGGCAGGCTTGTCGCTATGAACTGTCCAAAGTTTTGGTTTCTCAACTTGTAAAATAGCATTCAAGCTAGCTGATTGATGAGCTTTCAAAACTTGACTAGCGGTACGAACTAGGTCAGTTACAGCTTGACCATTACGTTCAATGATTTGATACTCAGCAAGAATTTCATGGTCTTTATCATCAGTATTGACGATCTTACTTGTTACATGAGTATCAACCTTGCCATTCTGTTGTTTTTCAAGGTCTGGTGTTAAGATAGTTGTTCCATTTTTCTCAGTATGGACCTTATCTGTGACTTGAAGGGTAACATCACGGTAAATCCCGCTTCCTGAGTACCAACGGCTACTTGGTTGTTTGTTGATGGCATGCACTGCTACGACATTCTCGCGACCGTCTTTATGGAGATAGTCAGTGATATCATATGAGAATTGGTTGTAACCATTTGGATAGTGACCAACTAGCTGACCATTTACATAAACCTGAGAATCCATGTAAACCCCATCAAACGTGATACGTACATTCTTATTGAGGTCTTCTTCATCGAGTTTAAAGGTCTTACGATACCAAGCATCACCACCATTGAGTTGCCCACCTTCGTTTTGGGCAGGTGAGTCATGGTCAAAGTCATTGTAGATACTCCAGTCATGAGGAAGGTCTAATTTCTTCCAACTAGAAACATCGGCATCTGGCTTGACCGCATCTTTAGCATTGGCATTGAGCTTGAAATGCCAGTTTTGGTTGAATTCTACTTTTCTATCCTCAATCAACTGTTTTACCTCATCATTAGTTGCAGGTTTGAGCTCTGGTTTTTCTGTTTGAGCAGATTGATCCTGAGTCACAGCTGGAGCTTGCTTTTCTACGTCAGAGGTTTCTTTTTTCTCAGGAGTAGTCTCAGTAGTTGGGGCTTCCACTTTTTTCTCTACTTCATGATTAGTTTCTACTGCTTCACTGTTAACAGTTTCTGTTGTTACAGGTTGTTCAGAAGCTTCTGAATCTACAGATTCCTCTTTAGGAGTTTCTTTCTCCACTTTTTCTGTAGCAACAGCGACTGGTGTCTCATCTGCAGATACAGAATTTACACCTGCTAGATTTGCTCCAAATAAAACAGAGCAAGTCCCGATAAGCACTGAGCATGTTCCTACCGTAAATTTACGGATGCTATAGATACTTTTGCGATTCCAATAATCTTTTCCCATAGGGTTCTCCTTATTAAGTAACCGCTTCCATTTTTGTTGAAAGCGCTATACTTTTTTGTAATGATTACTTCTATTTTATAAAATAATATAGGAAACTTCAATACTATGACTGTAAAAATCATACTTTTGATTGTTTTTTCTATATTTTGTAGAAAACTATAAAAATCTGAATGTACATTTAGTGAATGATTTTGCTAAAAAAGCGGTGGGACAGAAATCGATAGACAAAGTCTCGATTTCGTAGTCCCAGCCCTGCGAGGATGATTAGGAGCTTTTTGGGGTCTAAAGGACCAACAAAAAGTTCAATCAGCTACCGCGTCAAAGTTTGATTGCTAATAAAAAGTGAGGTTGGGATCTTTTGTCCCAACCTCTTTTACGGACTATCAAACTGATATTTCCTTATAAATTATTGACTAGATTGCCCCTTTTCCAAAAAGCTTGACCATCTCATTTTTTTACGCTCTTCTAGCTCGGCAATTTGATGGAGTAAAAGTCCTGAAAAATCACATTCAAGCTCTTCCGATTCGCCACTATTATACCAATCTAGAGCTACAATATGATTGTCCTTATCAAAGCAAAAAAATCACATCTCCATCCCCGATGATAGATAGAAATGGAATATAATCCACAAAAGCCCAGAGCGTGTAATTCCTTTGTTTTGAAGACGAATGTCTAAGAAGTCTGGGATCCCATTTGCAATTCCAAAAAAATCTTAATACCTCGGCAGAAGGTCCAAAAATGGCGCTACATCGTAAGCCTTGACTCTTGGCCATAGCTCTTCCCTGACTTCCATAAAGAGACCTCCAAGAGCTGACATGGTGAATTCCCTGAAATCTTCTGGTAGACGAATGCCGTATTGATTTTCAAAAATCCTGAACATCTTCTTCCGATGGTTCATTGCCCATGCAGGCGACAACCTGATAAGTTTCCTTATCATAGTGACGAAAATAATCATAAACTTCATTGAGTGCCATTATTTTAATCCTTTTTAGTCAGAAATAGTAACTACAAATCCATCTGGTAAGATAACCTCTTGTCCATCTTTAAGATGGCAATGACTCGCTAAATCAACTGAATCTCTGTCTAAAGTATATTTCTCAGAAGACTGATTGAAGATGGCTTGAACTTCTTTTCCTTGGTAGTTCCACTTCAAGGATAGGACATCTGGTTCCACTTCTTCCAAGCGATAATTACCATGCTGAAACATGCTTGCAACTTCCTTACGGACTTGAATCAACTGTTTCATAAAATTCAGCATATCATTATCCTCAGACACACGCTCCCAAGGCATGACACGACGGCAATCAGGGTCTGGTCCACCAATTAGTGCTAGCTCTGTTCCGTAATAGATACAAGGGGCCCCTTTTTGAAGATAGAGGAAAGTTAGGGCAGCCTTGACATGCTGGATATTTCCTTTGGCAGTTGTAAGGATACGCTCTGTATCATGAGAATCTAAAAGGTTAAACATCACCTCTGAGATTTGTTGCTTATAGTACATAGACTGGCTGTTGATTTCTGAAATAAACTGCTCTGTCTTTTTACGCTGACGCAAGAAATAATCCTTGATACTTTCAGAGAGTGGGTAATTCATGACCGCATGGAACTCATCCCCTTGTAGCCAAGGCTGAGAAGTATGCCAGATTTCACCTAAAATATACAAATCAGGCTTTTTAGCGAGAACTGCCTTTCTAAAATCTTTCCAGAACTGGTGGTCAATTTCATTGGCAACATCCAAGCGCCAAGCATCGATATCAAAATTCTCAATCCAGTAGGTCGCAACACTTAAAAGATAGTCCCTAACCTCCGGATTAGCTGTATTTAACTTAGGCATATAGCTAGCAAAGGCAAAGGTATGATAAGGGAGTTGTCTTGGATTCTGAAGTTTATCCTCAGTAACTGGAAACTCTTGAATATGGAACCAATCTTTATAAGGGGAATTTTCTCCATTCTTTAGAACATCCTGCCATTGGGCAGATTGGTAGCCGATATGATTGAAAACAGCATCTAGCATAATCTTAATGCCACGTTTGTGAGCTTCCTCGACTAAATTACGAAAAACTTCCTTGTCTCCAAAGTGACGGTCAATTTCAAAATAATCCGTCGTATCATACTTGTGATTGGTTGTAGCTTCAAAAATCGGACATAGATAAAGTCCAGTGATTCCCAAATCTTTAAGATAGTCTAAATGGTCGATAATCCCTTGCAAGTCTCCACCAAAAAAGTCATCCCCATTAGGTGCAATGGCTGCATTCCACTCTCGAGCTCCATCAGGAGTCAATTTAGGATTTCCATTTGCAAATCGTTCTGGGAAAATCTGGTACCAAACGGTATTTGAAACCCAACTTGGAACCTGACAACCATCGATTTCGTGAATGTATGGAAGTTTAAAGCCGTTTCCATCAGCATCCAAGTTTTCTTGAGTATGTTCTACGCAACCCTTATCACCGTAAAAAACACCCTGACCTTCCTCATCAAGGAGCTCAAAGAGATATTGAATCCGTGCAAAATCAACAGAGACCGTAACCTGCCAATAATCAAATAAAGCATCCGAGGTTACTTTGGTCATTTCTTTCTTGGCTTCATACTTATCCTCAATGAAAATAAAGGGATCTCCATAGTGTAAGATAACCTTCTGGACATCATTTCTCTTGGTTCTAATTCGGATATGTAGCTGACCTTCTTTGTAAAGATAAGCATACTCTGATTCTGGTCTATGATAAATGGCTGTTAATTCCATCATTTGTCTCCTAAATAATCATCATCAACAAAAACGCAAACGTTTTCATAACTAATAGAACTAGTATACTATTTTAAGATTCGATTTGCAATACTTGGTCAAATTTAACGAGAAAACAGCTTAAAATAAATACTGTAGACTAATCAAAAAATATCAGCACCTATCAATAAAAAGCTCCCAAATTCAGCCTCACAGCCTAGTCAATCTGACAAAGGGCAAGTTCTTTTAATCCTCTGTCGTAGAGGAAGGTTAAACAAAAGTTGTCTGTCATATTTTGAAGCTTGTGTTTACTCATTCCTCTAGGCAAGGCTATATCGCACCATTCTCTTGTTGCCAGAGAAAATAGCTTTTTGCTTGCCCTTCCAGTCATCATTCTTAAATAGGGGGACTCAGGATAAGATAAGGCGAATCCGTAAAAATTCCATTGACACCAGCTTTTTTACCTGAAGCCTTTAAATGTTCAGATTCTAATAATTTTTCGATAATACGACCATCACTAGAGATTTTAACAAGAGCATAATAGTCCATGCCCCATTTATTGACAGAGGTTTGACTTTCTCCAGAGCTAAAGGCATAGAGCTCTTGCTTCCAACATTTCATACTATCGATTTTAGGACAAACACTTGAGTTCATGTCGTGGTGATTTAACTCTTTTTTATCAATATGCGAATAAGTGGTCCACTTAGCCTGCTTTTTCTCCCTATCAAACTCTAAAAGGGCAAAGTTTCTTGCTTGATTTGTATAGACTTGATCTTCAAAACACACGGGTATCTGGTCGCTATCTGATACGATTTGAAAATATCTCTCTTGTGCCTTTTTAGGAAGTATACTCTGGGAATCCTTTATGGCAATGATTTCTGGATGAGAAAAATCACCAGTATAATAGACCATTTCCTTGCCAGCCTTGATGATTCCAATATTTTGTCCATCTGTATAGAGTAGAGGCTCTTCCTCCCAAACATGGTCACAATCCCAAGCATCTATCTCCTTAACACCCAAAGGCGATACTTCAAGCAGACAGTAGCGATTGAAAGCTTCCTTCTCACTGGTCAAGACAAAGGCTCGACCATCATGTAGCATGGCTGAGCTTAGGACAACACTGTAATTCTTGTCGAGTTCCCATTTGTTCAATAGGCTTAACTTTAGCTTCCTCATTTTCTTCCTCCTAATACTCAATGAAAATCAAAGAGCAAACTAGGAAGCTAGCCAAAGGTTGCTCAAAACACCGTTTTGAGGTTGTGGATAGAACTGACGAAGTCAGTAACACATATACGGCAAGGCGAAGCTGACGTGGTTTGAAGATGATTTTTGAAGAGTATAAACAATCACCATTCGTTGATGGCAAATAGAATGGCTAATCTAATATTTCTTAGCAACTGATCCGAAAGGTCATCGTATTGTTGACCAAGTCCCTTATCTTGTGCCAGCCATCCAGGTTCATCATTCCAGGAGCCCATTGCTCCAAAAACATCCGCTGCACTTGCAGCTCTAAATATGCTTAGATGTTGCGGTGGAATTTGAGGTTCTGCCAGTCCTTTACCAGATTCTGGGTCTAGCAAAAAGTTTCTAGCAGAGTGAAAGACTTTGGCAAAGTTCTCACATTCAATTTTAATTGCTAGATCTTCTATACGAGCCAATATGTCCTTAAATTCCTCCATATTATTTTCATAGTGGGGAATGTCTTGAAAAGGCCTTTCCCATTCATACTCGGTGTAGGTAACATCTCAGCCCCTACCTGCGGAAGCAATGTCCCAATTTGGTAGGAAATAACTTGCCTTCCCATCTTTATAAAAACAGAGAATTGAACTCTGTGTCGTATTGGAAAAGCCTAAAATCCCTCTGTCTTCAACTGAAATAGGGCAAAATAATTGTAAGTCCTTTAGACCTTTTTTCTTAAGGTTTTCAAACCAATCAGATACAGAAAGTTCTGTGGCTTCCCCATTTTCTGACGGCAAAATTTGAAAGCTCAACTTATTTGTATATTTTTCAGGCTTATACCATATTTCTTTACCACTTTTTAAAGACTTCCTAGCTGATGCCACGATACAGGCTATCTGATACATTTGTCCGTTCATATAATCTCATCCATAATCCCTTCAATCAGTTTTGTAAGACTTTCTACTACATAGATAATTTCATCAGGATCATGGATGTAGCAAATAATCTGCCCTTCCTGCCCCTCCTGGTCTGGATCAAAATCCAGCATAAGATAACAAGAGTCACAATACTGAGCAAAAGGAAGCCATTTTTTATTAAAAAGATAGGGCTTAATCCTGCTATCACGCATATTTTCCAGGTCTTGACTAGAAAAATAGTCGGGAAATTCAGTTAACAGAGCATCTCTATTTTGAAAGTACGTTTTACAAGTCTCAATTTCCTGCAAACTCATGAGAGAAAAATTCAAATCTCTCTGGTCAATCACACAAGGTAAAATAGAGAGGTATTTACTCCCGTTTTTGTAGCAATAAAGCTCTTTGAAGTCACTAGGTAGACGAATGCCAAGTCTTTTCTCAAAGGCTTGAAGCTCTTCCTCGGAAGCACCAGAAATGTCCTGATAATTTTCCAGATATCCTTCCTCTACAGGGTCATCCAAATCCCAGTCTTCAAAATACTCACAAATATAAGTTTCTATTTTTTTAACTTGGTCAATTAGTTGCATAAGAGCCCCCCTTTTTGATTTCTCTTAACCTTCAAGAATTTCTTGTAAGTGTCTAGACATATTGCAGATAAATTCTTTAAAGCTACAAATATCACTTATAGTTTCGTGTTCCTCATCGTAAAAAGCTACTTTATTTGTCTTTGGATGCCAAATGATATAGATATGAGTATAATCTCCGGTTGACCGTGAAATACGGAGAAATTTTTTACGACCTTTTTTTAAGGGAATTGTTTGCATGAGAGGGAAAAACTCTATCCACTTAAAATCACAGTTAGTAAGTTCAAAATATAAGTCTTGACTCATAAGAAAATCGGTAAGTTCCCGAGGCAGTTTAAATGGTTTTAGTTCATCCAATTTATTGCGTAAATTATGAAATTCTACTGGCTCTAGTTTTTGAAAGTATTCTGCCATCTCTTGATCCCCCTTTTCGATAGCGATACTATAAGGTCTCATACCATCTTTTTCAGTGAGAGTCACGTCCGCCCCGTGCTCTACAAGGTATTTACACATATCTAGGTCAACATATCTTGCAGCTACACAGAGAGGCGTTGGCTTAAAGGGATAAACCGAGTCGGAGGCATTATAGTTTATATCAACTCCATTTTTAATAAAAAAATCTAGCACCTGATAATTTCTATCTGCAACGGCTCTCCTAAATGCTTTTCCGCCATATTTTTCGACACTATGTCCTAATGCATGGATAATAGCTAGATTATCAAACTTATTTCCAAATAAGGCTTCTTGAAAGGCTTCCGACTTTACAGCATTTACACTATGAATCTTTGCTCCATGTTCCATAAGATACTTGATGAACGTACCATCACAATACCTGACAGCCAACAAAAATGAAGGGTTATTTTTTACATTTAAATGAGCCCCCTTTTCCACTAGCCATTTTAGGGAGTCAAAATTTCCTGTAATCAAGGATAAATCAATTGGGCTTAGAGAGGTATACTTGCTGATTTCTATTTCTTGGTCAATATCCCAACCACTTGCAAGATATTGGTCTAAGGCCAAGGTGTCTCCCTCTATGATGTCCTTAACAAGTTGTGGAACCGATTTAAATTCTCCAATATTTTTTAATGTAATCATTGTCAAACTCTTATTCTTTTTACCGATTATAACTTGGTTCTTTTAGGTCAATTGGGTTAGGATTTTGCTTAATCCAAGCAAGAGCCAATTGGCAGAGACGGTCTAGACTGGCTTCATCATCATTCTCTTTGCTATGGATTTGCGCAATGACTTGCTTGATTTCTTCTAATTCTTGATCTGAAAGAGAGATTCCTAGAGACAAGTATTGAGGCATAGCCTGTAGCATTTTTCTATAGTCCCTGTCCCAGTTGACCCCACCATTGCGATCCAGTTCATCTCGGACTCGACCTGGTATACGGATAACTTCTCCCTGAACAGTTTTAGCTGCTCCACTTGAAGGAATCAAGAAAGACCATAGTTCCTCATATTGCTCCTCCCAGCTCCCTTCTTTTACGAAAATCGGAGAAACTCCATCGTGGGTTATTCGTTTGGCTACCGGCTTGACATCAAAGATCTCATAGAGCTTCGTTAAACCTCTATCTGCAGCCTCTATGTAGTCAGGATGGATACTTTCTCGATGAAATTCAAAATCCTTGCCGATTTGCTCAACTCTTTCCTTCATTTTAGAGGTTTTCTTAGCACCTGCTTCTAGTAACATAGAGGCGATTTCAGCAGTTTGGGCAATATAAATCCCCCGACAAACCATCAAGACTGAAGCTAGTGGGGTTCTTCCCATATCATTTTTAGCATTGACATCTGCTCCCTTATCAATCAAAAGTTTGACAGTCTTAGGATGGAAAAACTCAGCTGCTACATGTAGGGGGGTCTCACCATAGGTATTAGGTTTTCCAATGTCTGCCCCCAATTCAAGCAAGAGTTTTACTGTATCTCTCCCCAAGATTGCTTGACGGTACAAGGGAGTCGCTCCATAATAATCAGGGATATTGATATCCAAGCCCTGTTCGACAAGCCAGATAACCAATTCATCCGGGACTCCTCCCATATGCAGAGGTGTACATAAGCTAAATCTTCCATCATGAGCGGTTAATTCACAACGGTCATAGACTGCTTTAAGGGCTTCAATATTTCCTTCATCCATTAAATCCTTAAACTCTTTTGGTAATGTAACTCTTTTCTTTGCCATTTTTAGTTCCTTTCTTCTGATTTCAGCATCTAGGGCAAGCCAATGAAGATTGTCAACAGTTTTCAAAGTCAGGACTTGTCCATCATAATCATTTTTCAACTCAAGACCGTTTTGCTCAATAGATATATGATTGTACCAGTGGTCTAGGCTGGCGTATTCCCCCATATGAATGTTGATGAGTATACTGGTTATCGGATCCCACGTTCCTTTCTTAACAGTTTCGGCTAAAAGGTAGTAAGCGTCTAAGAATATGAGATTTCTCCCATAGATCCAAAAGGGCAGATCAAGCCCTAACAAAGGCAACTTGGCAGAAAAAATCTCATCACCGTGTGGTGGCACGGTTTCATAATGAAATTCTATCTCACTGCCATAATAGGCAATCAAGGCTCCCTGACATCCGATATTTTGAGGAATCCCTCCTCAGCTACTATAAATTCCATGACCTGCTCCTTCTATTTTCAATCATAAAATCCGACCAGACTCTGCCAAAATATCAAACTGGACGCATGGCCTTTTCTAGTCATCAAGTGGATGAAGTCACTTTCACAACCCTTCCAAACTGCAGATTGGGCCGTTCCCATAGCTCTAACAAATGCTAGAAAATCTGGTGCCAGCCATATTTTTTCATCATAGGTCATCTCTGCATCAACAGCATAGACTGCCCCAGATTGACAATCCAGCAAAATAGTGTAGGGATCTCCATTTGCAATGATGATCAAGCCTCTTTCTTGTAGAGTCGAGTAATCATGGTATTCCAAATTGCGATTGATTAGCCAAGTAAGACTAGCGCCGTCCCCATATCCAAACTGGTAACTTAAAAAACCGACCTGCCCCCAGTTATAGGCCAGAATATATTTCCTAAAAATCGGATCCAAATCTTGGATTTGCAATTGTTTTTTCAAACGATCCAGTTCAGACACAGGCAGTTCCGTTTGGTTCAAGACAATTCCTTCTCTTATCTCAGGGTCAAGCCCTTGTGTTTCTTCTTGGGTAAGGGAAATGATTTGGTCAATTGTCAATAATTCCATTGTCAACCTCCGACTATAAATAGTCCATTTTCTAGGCAAACTAGCTAGTTTGGGTCTTCTTTTTTCTGATGAACATCCTTATCACAATTATACTACAAAGCTATCAAATAGGGATAAACTACCAGTATTTTCAGGGATTATTTTTGACGAACAACTTCTCCGAATTAAAACAAAAAGCCATTCCACAAGGGAACAGCTTTTTCACTTATAATTAAAAGTTTCTCCAGCCAACTTATCTGCTAGCTTAGGAAAGAGGCTATAAAATTTATGAGCTAAATTTAACAAAAGAGGGAGATTGAGCTCGCGTTTGTTTTTTCCGATGGTCTTAACAATTTTTTTAGCTACTGCATCTGGTTCCAATAGAAAACGGTCAACCGACTTGAGATAGGTCCCATCTGGGTCTGCTTGGTCAAAAAATCCTGTACGGATCGGTCCTGGATTAACAGTTGTCACATAGACACCATAGGGCATGAGCTCAAGGCGAAGAGCATTTGAAAAACCAATGGCCGCAAACTTGGTCGCAGAGTATAGACTAGACTTAGCAGTCGCAATCAATCCTGCCATGCTGACGATATTGATGATATGGCCTTTTCGAGTCGCCTTCATACGAGAAGCAACCAAACGAGACAGATTCATGAGAGCAAAGGTATTAACCTCAAACATTTGATGAATGTCTTGATCAGAAATCTTGTCAAAATCTTCAAAAATTCCGTAACCAGCGTTGTTAATTAAAACATCAATCTTGCCATAACGCTTATAGAGTTCAGCAACTAGTTCTTCTAAGGCTTGAGCGTCGGTAATATCAATTTCAATCAATTCTGCCTGAGGATGATTCCCGTATAGCTGAACTAGTTTTTCCTTATCTCTGCCGAGTAAGATGAGTTGATCATTGGGCAAGAGTTTGACCATTTCTTGGGCTAGACCCCCGCTAGCACCTGTAATAAGAATAGTAGACATACTTTTCCTTTCTCGAGATTCTAGATTTCCACTTCCTCCAAGTCTTTGACCACATGGACATTTTCAAAAATCGTTGCAGCATCTTTCTTAAGCTGGCTGATATCTTTTGAAAGAAAACGGGCGCTGATATGGTTGAGCAAGAGTCGTTTGGATCCCGCTTCTGTTGCCACCTGCGCAGCCTGCATATTGGTTGAGTGGCCATGATTGCGGGCAATTTTCTCATCACCTTTACCATAAGTGGACTCATGGACAAGGACATCCGCATTGACAGCCAGACGCACACCGGCATCCGTTTTTCGAGTGTCACCTAAGATAGTGATAATCTTACCAGGGCGTGGGGCTGAGATATAGTCTGCTGCCTTAATCTCGGTGCCGTCTTCTAGGACTACATCCTGTCCGTTTTTGATTTTACCAAAAAGCGGTCCAAATGGTACGCCGGCAGCCTTGAGTTTTTCAGCATCCAGAGTGCCTTCTAGGTCCTTTTGCATGACACGGTAGCCCACACAGAAAATAGTGTGATCCAACTCTTCCGCATATACTGTAAATTTATCGGTTTCAAGAATTTTCCCTAGAGAAGCTTGGTCAAATTCATGGAAAATGAATCTTATAGGGCAGGCGTGAACCTGACACTCGTAGACTGGTCAAGACAAAAGATTTGATGCCTTGGGGACCATAGATTTCCAAATCTGTCTGTTCTTCATTGGCTTGAAAGGCACGACTAGAAAGGAAACCAGGCAATCCAAAGATATGGTCTCCATGTAAGTGGGTGATAAAAGATTTTTGCTGACCTTGCGTGGTCGAATCGTGGTTTCAGAATGCGATTTTGCGTTCCTTCTCCACAGTCAAAGAGCCAGACTTCGTTAATCTCGTCCAAGAGTTTCAGGGCGAGACTTGAAACGTTGCGGGCTTTTAGAGGGCTGACCAGCCCCCGTTCCTAAAAAAATTGAATATCCATTTGCTACTTTCTAATTAATCAATATATAACATAGCGGTGCGGTTTTCCGAGCGATAATAAAGTTTGCCAGAAAAAGCTCTAGCTTCTTGTAGTAAATCCCCTTGGCTATATCCCTTAAGTCGCTGTCTTCCATCTGCTAAATCTTCCAGATCTGTTAAAGCTGTGAGATTTTTCCACGCTAACAACTTCCTCTTCTCCGATTGCCTTCATGTAAATCTTACCAGACTCCACAAAAACTAGCTGATGGGGAAAAATTTGCGCTATCTCAAAGAGTAATTCATCCGTAATTGCTTCCTCGTTCTCTGAGAAAATGCGACCTAGTCCTTCTTTCTCGTAGCAAAATCCAAAGGATTTACCAGATAGATTGAGGCGAATAAAGGGCTTGTTTTCTAAAGTAAAACTTGGCTCAATATTATAAAGATTCAGCGCCTGGCTCACTTCTGCAAAATAATCGGTCGCAGACTCTGGGCTCTTTTTCTGGTAGAGCTCGGCAAAGTAGGCATTCACTACGCTGGGTGGAGGTGTAATGAGAGCTAGTTGCTCCTCTTCAGACCTACCAGCTAAAAGCTGGTCTAGATAGACCTTATCTAGAGCTTGTATAGCCACCATACTTGAGTGCCAAAGTTTTGATATCAGTCATAAAATTCCTCTAATCTCCATTTATTTTTCTCAGCAATGTAGCCTGTGATGACTTCGCCATCATCTTGGTAGTCACGTTCTTCAAGAATCGCAACACTTTCTAAATCATGAATCTTGTAAGATTTAGAAAACGGCACGCGCAAAGTAAAGGATTCAAAAATTTCCTTGATCTTATCCAGCAATAAAGCCTGCAACTGTTCGCGACTATCCTTAGATTTAGCAGAAATCAGAGCATATGGCGTTTGAGTAGGCGTAAAGTCTTCCACCAAATCTGCTTTATTATAAAGGGTCAAGCGAGGAATATCCTCCATGTCCAAGTCTTTCATGATGGAGAGGACCGTTTTTTCATGTTCCTCATGGTAAGGATTGCTAGCATCGATGACATGGACCAGGAGATCTACATGCTTGCTTTCTTCCAAGGTTGATTTAAAACTCGACACCAACTCTGTCGGTAGGTCTTGGATAAATCCAACGGTATCTGTTAAGGTTACCTGTAGATTGCCCCCTAGATGTATGCTTTTAGTTGTTGCATCTAGAGTTGCAAAAAGCTCATCCGCTTCATACTGGGTCTTGCTGGTTAAAGTATTCATAATAGTTGACTTCCCAGCATTTGTGTAACCAATCAAACCAATCTTAAAGGTACTTGACTCCAAACGTTTTTCTCGAACTGTCGCTCGATTTTTCTCAACCACCTTGAGTTGACGTTCGATATCTGTAATCTGGTTGCGAACACTACGACGGTTAAGCTCCAGCTGACTTTCACCTGGACCACGGGAACCAATTCCCCCTGCCTGACGGCTGAGCATAATCCCCTGACCAACCAAACGAGGCAAGAGATATTTGAGCTGAGCTAGATGCACTTGGAGTTTGCCTTCATGGCTTCGAGCTCGCATGGCAAAGATATCCAAAATCAACTGCATACGGTCAATGACCTTAACACCTAAGACTTCCTCTAAATTGACATTTTGTCGAGGTGTCAGACGGTTATTGACGATGACTGTCGTGATTTCTTCTGCATCCACCATTTTCGCTATTTCTTCCAATTTACCAGAACCGACAAAGGTCTTAGAGTCGTATTTCTCTCGTTTTTGTCTGTAGCTATCAACTACAACAGCTCCAGCTGTCTTAGCTAAACTAGCCAGCTCTTCCATGGAGAGGTCAAAATTATCCATGCCCTGGAGTTCAACACCAATGAGCAGGACTCGCTCCTCTTTTTTCTCCGTTTCAATCATTTAAAAACTCCTCAATCTGGCTTAAAATACGGTCTTTTACACCAGATTCTCCTATCTGATAAAAGGTCACCTGCATGCGATTGCGGAACCAGGTTAACTGGCGCTTGGCAAATCGACGAGTCGCCTGCTTGAGACTATCACTAGCTTCTTCCAAGGACTTGCTCTCCTCGAAAATAGGGAAAGAGTTCCTTGTAACCTATCCCTTTAGCAGCCTGCACATCTGGATAATGGTCAAATAACCACTTGGCTTCGTCCAGAAGTCCAGCTTCAAACATCAGGTCCACTCTGTGATTGATACGCTCATAAAGCTGACTACGCTCATCATCCAAGCAAATAATCAGCGGATCATATAAACTTTCTTGATTTTCCAAATCTTGACCAAAATGAGCAATTTCCAAGGCACGCATAGCACGACGACGATTAAACTGGGGAATTTCAAGACCTGCTTGTTCCACCAGATGGGCTAACTCCTCATCCGAAACAGGTTCTAAGCTAGCTCGGTAGGCTAAAATTCTCCTCGTGTGGTGTCTCTCCACCTAGATGATATCCCTCTAGTAGACTCTGAATATAAAGTCCTGTTCCACCTGCGATAATAGCAAGCTTACCACGATTTTGAATATCCTCAATGGCTGCCTTTGGCTTCTGAAACAAAATCAAAAGCCGAGTAAGACTCGGTTACATCTCTCACATCAATCAAATGATGAGGGACAGTTGCCTGCTCCTCCGGACTAGCCTTGGCTGTTCCAATGTCTAGTCCTCGGTAGACCTGTTGGCTATCTCCACTGACTACTTCGCCATTGAATCGCTGAGCAACTTCAATGGCTAGGGCGGTCTTTCCAACTGCAGTTGGACCAACAATCACAATTATTTTGCTTTTCATCGTTTTTCCTTGAAAAATTCCCATTTTTTCGTTACTATTATTATATCACAAAATAGACAGGCAGAAAAATGCTATATCTTAAGCTATTTCCGTCTGATTTATAAATAAAAGGAGGAAGACTCATGGCTAAAGGATTTGCTAAAGGTCTCGTAACAGGTGTTGCAGGAACTGTTGCTGCTGTTGCAGGTGCAGTATACGCATTCAAAAAGAAAGTGATTGAACCAGAAGAACAAAAAGCAGCTTTCATCGAAGAAAATCGTAAAAAAGCAGCTCGCCGTCGCGTATCACGCTAATTAATAAAAAAGAAGTTGGAATTTCCAACTTCTTTTTTTCTATTCTTTTATACTCAATGAAAATCAAAGAGCAAACTAGGAAGCTAGCCGTAGGTTGCTCAAAGCACTGCTTTGAGGTTGTAGATATGACTGACGAAGTCAGTTACATATATCTACGATAAGGCGAAGCTGACGTGGCTTGAAGAGATTTTCGAAGAGTATTAAATGGCCAGGTCAAACTTCAACTGCGGTTTCACTGGATCATAGTCAACCAACTCAAAATCTTCTGCTTTAATATCAAAGAAGTTGGTCTTATCTGGTACATTCAAGACTAAACGTGGTTGGCAATTTGAAGGTTCACGACGGAGCAATTCCTGAGCTTGTTCAAATTGATTATCATAGATGTGAAGGTTATTGATAAAAGTAGAAGAATTTTCCAACTTTCCAACCAAAGTGTTTAGCAATCATCATTTGAAGAGCCACATACTGCATGGCATTGATGTGATGAGCTACCAGCATATCGTTAGAACGCTGGGTCAAGGTTGCATCCAGATAGATGTCCCCATCTACACGACGGACATCAAACATGGTCTGGAAGGCACATGGAAGAAGGCCATCTGTTTCCTCAAAAGCTTGGTAATCCCAGAGAGAGATGATATTGCGACGGTTCCAAGGATTAGCTTCCAACTGTTTGAGAATCTTGTTAATGATGTCATGCTTTTTAACAACAGCCCCGTAACGCTCACCGATTGTCCCTGTATCTCCAACTTCCCAGTCATTCCAGTAGTGAACATTGTACTTGTCATTGAGAACTTCTAGGCTATTTGTCTGGTCTTGATAAATCCAAAGCACTTCTTTTGATAGCTGATTTGATAGCAATTGGACGTAGGGTTGTGATGGGAAATTCACCCTTTGACAAATCATACTCCGCAAAAGCACCTGTGATGTACTTGGAGTTAGCCACTGTTCCATCCTTATACTTGGGACGAGCTTGTTCTGAAAAGACACCTTCATTGAGAATTCGCTCAATATTTTCTTTAAAAATCTTATCTGCTTTTGTCATTTACTCTCTCCTCAATTATTGTCTTAACTAGTATAGCATAAAAAGGTTTTTTCTACCTACTCAGAAAATCAATAGCCTTTTTATATTTCTTCAATCTTTCCCTATCCTTTTCAGTAATAGAAGACAATCTCGATAAATCTGAATTATGTTTTAGATCAGCTAATTTTACTACTCTTGCAAGAGGGTTTTTCTTCACAGTTTCCAGATATGTTTGATAATCTTGCTCCTTTTTCTTTGTCAAAACCTGAACAGCAGTAACTACTGTTTCTGGTAAACCAGCTTGTAATAGTCCTTCAGCTGAAACAGGACTATCCTCTATAACATCATGTAGCAGAGCCACTGCTTTTTCTTCTTCAGTATCAACTTGGCTTGCTACATAGATTGGATGTTCTATATAATCTACTCCTGCCTTATCCAGTTGCCCTTCATGAGCTTGCCTAGCAATAGACAAGGCTAAATCAACCATGGATTGTTCTGTAGTATTCATCCAAAACTCCTCCTACCATTATTGAGTTATTACTTTATTCTAACAACTTCAACTTAAAAAGAGCTTGATCAATAACCAAGCTCTTGATTCATGTGCTTTATTGCAAGACAAGTGATGCTGCTCCGATAACTCCAGCGTCATTTCCTAGAGTTGCAAGAGCTAGCTTAGTTGTTGTGCGTACTTGTGGGAAGGTATTTTCATCATAAACTTTTTGCACGCCTTGAAGAAGGAATTCTCCGGCAGCTGATACACCACCACCAATAACGATTGTTGATGGATTTAGGATAGAACCGATGTTGGCACATGCAATACCCAAGTAACGTGAGAAATTACGGTAAACGATCAAGGCAAGATCGTCCCCTTCTTTTGCCAAGTCAAAGACAGTTTTAGCAGTTACTTCTTCACCGTCGTCAATCAAACGTTTTAAGGCTGCATCGCCTTCATATTCATCCGCGTAACGGCGAGTCAAGTTGACAATCCCTGTTGCAGAAGCAACTGTCTCAAGACACCCTTTTTTACCACAAGTACATGGGATTGGTTGGTCAAAGTCAACTGTGATATGTCCAAGTTCACCTGCAGCACCTGCAACACCGTGAAGCAATTTGCCTTCTGCCACGATACCGCCACCAACACCTGTACCCAGAGTCATAAAGACAACGTCTGGTTGGTTTTCACCAGCACCCATCCAACGCTCACCAAGAGCAGCTACGTTAGCATCATTGTCGATAAAGAATGGAATACCCAAGGCTTTTTCCATTTTCTCTTTGATCGGTTGAAGAGTTTTCCAGTTGAGGTTATAGGCTCCGATAACAGTTCCATTTTCACGATCAACTACACCAGGTGAACCCATACCAATCCCTTGGAAATCTGCTGCAGACAATCCAAGCAATTCAAAACGATGTTGAATAGATTCAATCATATCGTCTACGATATGGCTTCCTTCATCCAAAATGTTAGTCTTAATAGACCATTTTTCTTGGATTTCTCCTTCTTGAGTTAAAATTGCAAACTTGACAGAAGTTCCACCAAGGTCAATCCCAATAATCTTTTGACTCATCTTTTTCTCCTTTATGATAATATCAACTTCCATATTATTTTATCAAACTTATTTCAGCAATTCAAGAAAACTTCTAGTTATTTCTGCAAATTCTTCTGGTTTGGCCCTATTCAAGATATGAGGGCCATTAGGGATAATTTGAAACTGTGCCTCTGGCATCAGTTGTTGCAGACCTTTCATAGACTTTAGATTAGGCTTATCCTGGCTACCACAGATTAACATAGTTGGATAGGGACAATTCCGTGCAATCTCTCTTAAATCAAGTGTTTTTAATTCCTCAGAAACTCCAACCATAAGAGCCTTATCTGCTCCCTGCTTCTCAAATATCCTTTTTGGGAGTAGCTTAAATATCAGAGATTGAATATAAAAAGGGATATTGCCTGCTAATTTCAATGGACAACCTGACAAAACCAAGGCCTGAAGATTTGCCAAATCGTAACTTGAAAGCTCCAGTGCAAGTGCAGCACCTAAGGATAAGCCGATTAAGACAAAAGGTTCTGTCTCCTCTGACAAGTGCTGATAAATGCGCTCCTTAGCTTCTTGATAGCTAGCAACTCCGGAAGGAAATAACTCTAGGGCTTCAGAGGGATAATCTGCAAGAAAATCCTGAACTTCTTTCCAGCTATCAGCTGACTGACCTAAGCCATGCAAAAATATTAGTTTCATTTAGTTCTCCCTTACTGACAACTCATACAAGCCCCTAACCGCATTGCAGGCATAAATAACTTCTGCTTCTTTCAAATCTTCTACGGACAAGACCTTCTCTTCTACCTGCCCGCTTTCAAGTAAATGCTGGCGATAAATCCCTGGTAAAATGCCAAGAGTACTAGGTGGGGTATAGAGCTTGCCATCAATTTTTAAGACCAGATTCCCAATAGAGGTTTCAAGCAATTTTCCATCAGCAGTGTGATAGATGATTTCCTGCTCTCCCACTATCAAATGTGGTCGGTGTGTCGTCTTAAAGTAGGTAAAGGCCTGCTCCAAATCAGCTTCTTGCTGACAAAGCTTGGCCTGACAAAAACTAGAGCTAAGTGGTGTCAATACTTGTCGTTCAATTTCAATCTCTCCAGATTTGCTGAGACTGATTCGCATCCGATAGTCCTGATGGAGGTCACAAGCCTGACACTCCTTTTCTATCTTTTGTCTCAAAACTTCTTGGTCAAATGGAAAGGCAAAATAACGACTAGCCTTTTGCAATCTTTCTAGATGTTGCTTTTCAAAGAGCAATTTTTTCTGGCTGATTTTCCCTGTCGTAATCAGTTGAAAACGAGGCTGTTTTCGGTAAAGAACAGCTGCCTTTTGATGGACTTCACGGTATTCTGACTCCCAAGTACTATCCCAAGTGATGCCACCTCCGACACCATAGATAGCTTGCCCTCCATGCAGTTGAATGGTTCGAATAGCCACATTGAAAATCCGTCGTCCATTGGGCAGTAAGAGACCAACAGTTCCACAGTAAACTCCTCTAGCTTGTGGTTCCAAGTTCTTGATAATTTCCATGGTCGCTATCTTGGGAGCTCCTGTAATGGAGCCACATGGAAAGAGCGAACGGAAGATTTCTACTAGATCAACATCTGGTCGTAACTGACTCTTGATAGTCGAAGTCATCTGCCAAACTGTAGAATACTGCTCAACTTGGCATAAACGCTCCACATGCTCACTACCAACCTCAGACAGACGATTCATGTCATTTCGCAAGAGGTCCACTATCATCATGTTTTCTGAACGATTTTTGGGATCCTGTTCCAGCCAAGTGGCTTCTTTCAAGTCGTCATCGTCAGTCAGACCACGTTTAGTCGTCCCCTTCATAGGACGAGTCGTCAATTCACGATCATTCTGTTCAAAAAAGAGTTCTGGACTCATGGAAATCACTGCCATATCATCATGCTCTACGTAAGCATTATATCCCGCTTCCTGCTCCACCACTATACGATTGTAGATAGCAAAAGGATTAGCACTTAAATTTTGTTTGAGTTGGACCGTATAATTGACCTGATAAGTATCGCCTTGTCGTAAATGATGGTGAATCTGAGCAATCGCCTTTTCATAGTTTTCTGCAGATGTTACTTCCTGCCAGTTTGATGGTAACTCCACCTCCTCATAAGTCAGAGGAATGTTAGATGTTTCAACACTGTCATGAACAGTGAAATAAAGCAGATACTCTCCTAACAAGGGACCCTCAGTGAACTGCTAATTTTTTCTCAAAAGCAGGTGCAGCCTCATAGCTGACATAGCCCACCACATAATAGCCCTGCTCTTGGTAGTTTTCCACTTGTGCTAGCAAGTCTGCTACTTCTGCTAAACTTCTGGTTTTTAACTCTTTAATAGGCTGGGTAAAGATGTATCTCTCGCCCAAAGCCCTAAAATCAATCACTGTTTTTCTATGCATATCCTAAGTATACCATAAAAGCCAGACCCCAAAACAGGAGATCTGGCTTTTAACTTATATGGTTGAGATAACTTACTCAACATAATCTAACAAATAACCATAACCCTTTTCTTCCATTTGATCCTTTGGAATAAAACGGATAGACAGGCTGTTAATACAATAGCGAAGCCCTCCCTTGTCCTGAGGTCCGTCTGTAAAGACATGTCCTAAGTGGGAATCACCAGTTCGGCTTCTGACTTCTGTTCTGACCATATTATAAGACTTGTCTTCCTTATAGGTCGCAACATCTGGACTGATAGGCTGGGTAAAACTTGGCCAACCACAACCCGATTCAAATTTATCCTTCGAAGAAAAGAGTGGTTCACCAGTTGCTACATCCACATAAATACCTGCTTCAAATTTATCCCAGTAACGATTTGAAAAGGCCCGTTCTGTTTGACTATTTTGAGTCACGGCATACTCCTCTGGAGACAGTAGTTTTTTCAATTTATCGTCACTCGGTTTTGGATATTTACTCGCATCAATAACAGGATAGGCTGCTTGATTGACATTGATATGGCAATATCCATTAGGATTTTTCTGGAGATAGTCTTGGTGGTAGTCTTCAGCCACGATAAAATTTCTTAAGGCTTCCTTTTCAACCGCTAGAGGCTGGTCATACTTCTTAGAAACTTGATCAAAGACTTGATTGATGACTTCTAGGTCTTTTTCATCTGTATAGTAGACTCCCGTGCGATATTGGGTTCCTACGTCATTACCTTGCTTGTTTTTACTAGTTGGATTGATAATGCGGAAATAATGTAGCAGGATTTCTTTTAAAGAAATTTGATTGGCATCGTAGGTCACATGAACAGTTTCAGCATGCCCCGTTTGGCCGATCAATTCATACTGGGTTGTTTCTCCTCTGCCCATTCGCATAGCCAGAAACAGCATCTGTCACACCTGCTACTCGAGAAAAATACTCTTCAACTCCCCAGAAACAGCCTCCCGCTAGATAGATTTCATGTAGGTCAGCATCTTTACTTGGCTCAGTTTTTTTCGTGACTTTTTGCCCTTGACTAACTGCTGCCTTCTCGATTTGAGTGGTATCGGTGTAGCTTGCGCTCCTTCTTTCCAAAAGAAACAAAATTCCGATGATGATGCAAATGATTACTCCAATTAAGAGTATTGTTTTTAATTTATCATTCATAGTAAGCCTCTAATTCATAGTCTTTAAATTCTCTAAAATAGTTTCCTTGTCCATAAAGCCTGGTTGAGTCTTCACCAATTTGCCTTCTTTATCAATAAATGCCTGAGTCGGATAAGAACGAACTCCGTAACTCGCTAAAAGTTGTCCCGAAGGGTCTAGCAAAGTACTGGTAGAGTTTTTATAGTCCAAACCCTGATACCATTTTTTAAAGGCTTCTTCTGACTGCTCCCCTTTTTTAGACCCGGAGAAACGACTGTCAAAACGACAAAGTCATCGCCAGCTTCTTTTGCCAGTTCATCTGTATCAGGCAGACTAGCTAGACAAATAGAGCACCAAGATGCCCAAAATTTGAGATAGACCTTTTTGCCTTTGTAATCTGATAGACGATAAGTTTTTACCATCAACTCCCAGTGAGCTCAAAGTCTGGAACTTCTTCCCCTTTTTTTGCCATTTGAGAGCTAACTTGCCCATTTGTTTGTCTCCATTTTGCTTATCAGCTTGGTTCTCCATCTGATTGTTACAAGCCGATAGACAGACCAGACTAGCGCAGACCAATACAGTTACTTGCCATTTTTTCATTTTCATCACCTTTCTCGTTCATCATATGAATATAGATATTGTATTATATCTCTATTATATAACTAGCGGACTAAAAATACTTGAAATCTGCTTGGAAAATAAGGCATCTTTTCTTGCACAAAAAACTCCCACCTGCTGATCAGATGAGAGTTTTCAACTTTTTATCTAAATTTTTCTAATAGAATCTTGAGGATATTGGGCACGCGCCCCTCCGATTAGTTTTGGACGACTAGCGAGGGCAGTTACGTGGGCTTGACCGATTGATCTCAAAACTGGACGTATCGGTACTTGAACATGCTTGATATGCATCCCTATAGCCGTATCTCCAATATCGAGTCCTGCATCAGCTTTAATAAATTCGACCTCAACTGGATCTTTCATATAGCGAAAGGCCGCCAATTGCCCTGATCCTCCAGCGTTCAGTGTCGGAAGAACACTCACAATCTCAAGATTGTACTTGATTGCAACCTCTCGTTCTACTACCAAGGCCCGATTGACATGTTCGCACCCTTGAACTGCTAGGTGGATTCCTCTAGCTGATAAGATTTCTAAGATTCTTTTAACAATTAATTCGCCAATTTCTTGACTAGAGGCTTTCCCGATGTGTCCTCCTATCACCTCACTGGAAGATAAGCCCAAAACAAAGAGAGCTCCCTCATGGAGAGAAGCTTTTGCTAATACATCTTCTAGGATTTCCTCTACCTCTTTTTGTAAATGTTCTTGGTCCATGCTCTACCTCGCTTACTTCCTTCTATGATATCGTTTTTTCATCATTTTAGCAAGCTAGGGACATGGTTTCACTTCTTATCAACTGTTCTCTATTTCTTTTAAAATTAAAAAAGACAGAGAATGTCCATCTCTGTCTCATTTATAATTCTATTTATACTTTTTGGAGTCCTTGGACGGCATCGTGATTGATGATGATTTGACCGTATTCTTGGAGAACTGAACGGCTGATATCACTATCATCTGCAAATTCACGCATGCGAGCCAATAACCAAGCTGGATAAAGACTTGGATGATCTTCTACATCAACCAAGACTGTTAGATAGTATTGGTCGTTCATCTTGTAGAGTTCTGAAGTCTCCATTTGATAATCGACTGTTTTTGCAAAAGAAACCAAACTAGTTAAGTCGTCAAAGCGTAGGATATAGTAGATATAAGGTTCTCTTTTCCCTTCATCTACCTCAGCAATTTCATCAATCGCTGCTTCTTCCTCTTTCTCAACCTGCTCTAGAGATTGAATAGCTTCAATATCTTCTTTAGTTTTCTCTGCCATGGTTTTTTCCAATGTTTTCAAGAACTCATCTGGAGACATTTTCGCTAGTTCATCCATGTCGGGAAGGTCTGCCAAATCCTCAAAATCCAAATTTTGGTCAATCTTAGACTTAGTTACAAAGACGTCGACCTTATCAGGCTTCGGTGTCACTCGGAAGCTAAGCATACCTGTATCCAAGAAACTGTCTGGCATCTCTAACTCATCCAGAATAGCATAGAAGAACTCTTCTGTTTTTTCCTGTGGAACGAGAAAGTCTGCGATTTCCATCCCACGATCCATCAAATCTTCTAAAGACATCGTGATTTTTAAAGTCGTATCACTGATTTGTTTCATTTTCATAGTTCGTAACCTCATACTTTCAGTTCTATCTATTATACAAGATTTAAATGATTTTATCAAAAGAATGGCGTTGGAATGTGATATAATACTAGTATCTATTTTAGAATGTAAGAAAGAAAGTTTTCATGAAAAATATAAAAGTTAATGCTTTGGCTAGCTTGCTGGTCAATATTTTAAACATCGTTTTTCCCCTGATTACTAATCCCTATCTAACACGGATTCTTAGTAAATCAAATTACGGCTACTTTAATACAGCTAACACCTGGGCGAGCTTTGTCATTCCACTAGCTGCCTTTGGGATATACAATTATGGGATTCGAGCAATTAGTAAAGTAAAGGATGACAAAAATAAGATTAATTATGTCTTTTCTAAGTTGTTCTATATTTCACTCATTACTTCAGTTGTAACAACCGCTATCTATTTCCTCTTTATTTATTTTGATACTAGTATTGCCAATCTAAAAATTCTTTACTATATCCTGGGAATCCAAGCTCTCTTCCAATTTCTGAATATCGAATGGATGAATGAAGCCTATGAGAATTATTCTTTTATCCTTTATAAAACACTCGTGATTCGTATTGGAATGTTGGTCGCTATCTTCGCTTTCGTTAAGACACCTGATGATATTGTTCCCTATGCTACAATCATGAGTGCAACAACCATTATCAACTATCTACTCAGCTTCCTATGGATTAAACGAGAAGTTTCCTTTGTCAAGATCGAAGTTATTGAACTCATCAAAGCATCTAAGCCTCTTCTGACCATGTTGCTCCTAGCAAATGCCATATGCTCTACACCTTGCTAGACCGTATGTTCATTACCAAAGGACCTGATGAGAATTACATCTCCTACTACACTATTGCTTCCAGTATTGTTATGCTGATTGCTAGTGTCCTCAGTGGAGCTATCAATGTCAGCATTCCTCGACTTGGTTACTATTAGGAAAAAAAGATTATACTTCATATAAAAATCTGGTAAACCAAGGTGCGGCTCTCTTCTACTTTCTTATAATTCCGACTAGCATCGGAATCATGGTTTTAGGAACTTATGCGACAGTTATCTACTCTTCTGAGAAATATATAGAAGCAGGAATTGTAACAAGCGTCTTTGCCTTTCGAACCATTATCTGGGCCATCGAATTAATCCTTGGAAAGCAGATTATCTTTATCAATGACCATGAAAACCGTTTAACAGCTTTCTACTTTATCGGTGGCGGTGTCAATGTCATCCTAAACTCTCTACTCCTTTTCAACAACATCTTTACTCCTGCCTACTACATCGGGACAACGATTATTGCTGAGGCAATTGTGGTTCTACTTGAAATCCGCTTTATTCAGAAACATAAACTCTTGGATTTGAAAGAAATTTTTGGAACATTAGCTCGCTACACAATTGTGTCATTAGGCTTTATTCCAATTTACTATATCTGTAAAATTCTCTTCCAAGTTGATTCATACACAGTAAATATGGCTATGCTCAGTATGGTAGTAGCTACAATTGCCGGATGTGCTATCTATTATGCTTTCGCTCTCTTTATCATTAAGGATAAAACCCTTCACTATGCACTTGATCTAGTTCGTGCAAATCAAACGAAGTTAACAAAACACCTATAAAGCTTAAGCTTTATAGGTGTTTTTATTGTAGAAAAATTTAATTAAAAATCAGTTAAAAACTTAATTATTTTCTTGGCTCGTTTGTGTCTTAGGTTCAGTAGATTGATTTTTTTCCCTCAGATGTAACAGATGAGCTTTCTGTTTGTTGTGTTCTCTCTATTTCTGTTGTTTCGAAAATGTGCCCCTGACTATTTGCCACAGTTTGTTCCTGAGTTGTTTCCTCGGTTGTAACAGTCGTCCAAATTCCATCTGCATTGAGCCTGTACCCGTCAGGACTTGTTCCATTTCTTAGGAGAGAACCATTTGTTTGGAAATAGTACCAGTTACCATTCAGTTGTTTCCAACCAGTCTGCATTGCTCCGTTAGCATCAAAGTAATAACTTTGATCATCTACCTTGTATAAACCAGTTGCCATCTGACCATTTTCAGTGTCAAGATAATACTTACGGCCGTTATCTTGGAACCAACCTGTCTTCATCGCTCCATTGCTTGCGAAGTAATAGTAATGGTTATCGAGCCATTTCCAACCGGTCTGCATAGCACCGCTTGCATTGAGATAATAACGGGAACCATTAATTTCTTGAAGGCCTGTTAGCATAACACCTTCTTTATCTAGATAATACCAAGTGTCCTTATCTTTTGAACCAGCCAGTCTTCATCGCTCCACTGCTTGTGAAGTAATAATAATGGTTATCTAGCCATTTCCAACCGGTCTGCATAGCTCCGCTTGCATTGAGATAATAACGAGAACCATTAATCTCTTGAAGGCCTGTTAACATGACACCGTCTTTATCTAGATAATACCAGATGTCCTTATCTTTGAGCCAACCTGTCTTCATGGCTCCACTACTTACGAAGTAGTAATAATGGTTATCGAGCCATTTCCAACCAGTTTGCATAGCGCCACTTGCATTGAGATAATAGCGTGAACCATTAATCTCTTGAAGGCCTGTTAGCATCACACCGTCTTTATCTAGATAATACCAGATATCTTTGTCTTTGACCCAGCCAGTTTTCATAGCTCCCCGATCGCTAGTAAAAATAGTTCCAATGACCATCAAGGAAGGCCCAGCCAGTTTTCATGATTCCGTAGTTGTCAAAGTAGTAGGTCTTTCCATTAATTTTTTCAGACCAACTGAAGGAACACCATCTTCATCATAATAATACCAGCTAGAGCCAAGCTTTTGCCAACTAGAAGCCCTTCCTTGAGCCTGTAGGGCACCATTACTTGCAAAGAACATCTTCTTGCCATTAAAGACTTGTAAGCCAGTCAGCATTTTACCATCTTTATCAAAGAGATATTTTTGACCACCGATTTCAGCTAATTCGTTATAAAGTCTTGCTCCGGTTGAACTGATATAGTACCAAGAACCACCTTGCTTAAACCAACCCTCATACTGCATCTTACCATTGCTATTGAGGTAATACCAGTTACCTTCTAGTTTTTCTCTGCTGTCCTGAATGTGTAACCAGCTACCTGCTAGCATTTGGCCCTTACCATTGAAGAAATAATAGTCTCCATCATCTAATCTATGCCATCCAATGGCCATTTGATTGTCTGTCAAGCGATATTTCCAGAATCCATCTTCTTTGTACCACTTTTCAGTTACTTTGGGAATATTTGGGAAGGATTCTGAAACATCAGTAAAGCCTTTATCGCTAATGTTAAAAACAGTTGCATCTTTTGTTTGGCTCGAAGCATGGACTACTTGTATATTCTTCCGTTTGAGATAGTCTCTGGTTGAAGCCAAATTTGCATCATTAGATGATGTATGTACCACCATACTAGGTGAAAGCGAGTCCAAGAATGGAAGGGTATTAGAAATCTTGGCATCATAGTGATGATTCCACTTCATCATATCTACTTTACCAATCTCTGGACCAATCTTATCCTCTGCTCCTTCAGCGTTGTCTAGGTCTCCACCAAGGTAGATTTTTTTCCCAGCTACAGTTACAACTGCTACCAAGGAATTCGAGTTGTCATCATAGACTCTTTTCAATTTGCCATCTGGACCATACTCATTTTTATAGTTGTAGAGTTGGACATCCATATCACCAAATTTAAAGCGACTATCCTCCTCTTTAATGTCCTGTACTAGAGTGACACCTTTTTCTTTGGCAGTTTTGATAGCATTGTCATAATTAAACAAATTGTCCCATAGACGCCACTTACTGGTAATTCGCTCATCTGTATATCTTTTTAGATAAAGTTTCCCTACTGGATAGCGTTTTAGGACCTCGTCTGCAGCCCCAATATGATCACTATGGACATGGGTTCCAAGGATAAAGTCAAGTTTCTTAACCCCCAGATGACTTAGATGACGGAACAATCTATCTTCCAAAACTTGCGAATTTAAAGTTGGAAATTCCAACTCGACTAGGATATTTAGGGTTTGAGCCATCAGGAAAATCATAGTCCTCTCCCATGTCAATGAGGGCAAAATGTCCGTTGCTTTCGAGAACAATAGCATCGCTTCCTGAAGCACCTTTGGTATTTATATAATGAATGCGGTTCCCAGAACCAGCTGAGACTGTATCTGCCTTCACTGATTGTAATTGACTTGCGGCAGCTGATAATAGTATGAAACTAAATAAGAGCGATTGTTTCATTTTCTTCATGTAAATCATTTCTTTCACAAAATTCATGGTAATATGACCAGATAAAGATTCATTTTTTAATAAGTTTGGATTATTTCTTTAAAACAACTCGGGCTAATTTTGCATCACCTTGTTTATAGATTGGATTTTCTTTCCAGTTATAATTGGTATTGGGAGTTTCAAAATCAGCTCCATACAAATGACTGATATAGTCTCTTGTATTCTCTGGAATTTTCACATCTACGTCCCTTAAAGTTAGCAACTTGTAATTGACTGAATGGCAATTCGTAATGATAGACCTCATGACGAGTTGGTACTCCCAAAGCATTAATCATAAAGAAAATCGTATCGGAGGAGATTGTTTCCCCTTTTTTATCATAAACAATAAGATCTACATTCAAACCTTTAAAGCTGTATGATAGTTCTACCAATTGTTCATTGTAGTAAAATTCTTTGGTTCTTGAGAAACCTCTTTCCAAGAGATATTGTTCATCCTCTACAAAGCGTTGATAATCTGGAATAATGATGCCAAAATCCATATCCAGGTCATGGCTAATAAAATCATTTTCTCTAAAAAAGCCTAATAGAGTCCCAAAATCCAACCAAATATCATAATCTTTCAAAGGAGAACTATAAATAGTTTGAAGAATTTCTTCAAAGTTGTCTTTTAACAACTCACTTCTTTTGGAGTCCAATTCAACGTTCGCTTTGTCATTGAGACTTTTAATGATTGGTAAGTTCTTGATGAGGTCTTTCTTGTCCCCTAAAAGACTTGCCAAGCTTCTTTTTAACCATTGTAACACGTCTTACACCTCTTTTATATAAGCGACAAAATCATCATGTTTCACTCGTTTTTCAACTGGTGGAATTTCCATAAAATCATCACCGTAGATAGCTGACAAGATTTGATGGGAAGCCTCAGGGATTTTGTAGGTTCTATCTTCGAATGGACTATCCATTACTTTATCAAGTAACGTCTTCTCAAATTTTGTAGAAGTTCTCTTATTTTCCATCAAATAATCGATAGAATCATTATCATTAGCCTGCATTGAGAGAAGGTTCATTTTTTTATTCCAAGTTTTAACTCTTGTTAAACGGAAAACAAGAACCAATAGATATCTGATAATATTCTTCAATCCAGCATTTTTACTATGAATACCATAGAGAGTATATACAGAAAGTCTGCGATAGGTATCTAGTTTAGCCATCTCTTTGTTGACATCAGCATAATAATCAAATGGGAAAACATCCACGCAAATTCCTAAATCGATATCATTTTCAATATAGTTATTCTCATAAACTGTACGTGCATCATATACTCGATAAAATGGATAAGGATAGCGAGCATCATTTTCCCAAGATGCTACTTTGTAGATAGGGTCATTGTCCCGTAGAACTGCTTGGTATAACTTGTCATACTCATCACGTTTCAAAGAGATATCAACATCATCATCCCAAGGAATATATCCTTATGTCTAACGGCTCCTAATAGAGTTCCATAAGCCAAAGAATAATTAATATTCTCTTTTTGACAGAGATTATGAATGTAGTCCATCACTCCTAATTCTAATTCTTTAATCTCTTCTTCATTTAGTCTTCTATATCCATCTCTCTTTTTAGAAATAACAGAGAAATAATAGCCTGAAATCATAAATAGAATACAACCCAACAATGAAATACCATAGAGAGTTGAACTCAAGAACAAATTAGAAATTAAGATAACAACCGTCATAAGTAGACCAGAAACAAGCTCATTATCTGTTATCTTATCCTTTTTGTCTTTTAAGAATTTCTTGATGCTTGCCCAGATAAATGAAATCATGAAAGCAGCAAAAGGTAGGAAACCAAGTATACCATTATAGAAAAGTACTTCTAAATATCCATTATGAGTCAAGTAATGCTCTTTAATGATATATGCACTTGCATCATATGTTTTCCCTAACTCATACCAGTTACCCGCTGAGTAACCAAATAATGGTCTCTTTGGAATAAATGAAGCTGTCGATTGCCAAATAGCAAAACGATTATTGGAGATATTTTCTTCGCTAGTATCCGTTCTCTCCAAGGTTAAATGATTATTTTCACCTTTTTCTTTATTGAGCAGAATTTCCGCAGAATGAGCTTTTAAATACAAATCACTGCTATACTTTACACCATTATATGATAAAAATACTAGCCCAACTGTTAATAATACCGTGACAAATGATTTAGCCTTATTACTATATTCAAATTTTATCAAAGAATAAAGAAATGCTGCTACAACTAGACAAATATATGTCGTTCTTGAACCTGATAGAACTATATAGGCAAAGTTTAAAACAATGGAAGAAATAGCCAGAGTTTTAACAATTTTGTTTAAAGCAGAAAGTCTCATCCATAAATAGATAATAATGATTAGGGAAATAATCGAAAGATAGTTAGGACTTGCTAAAATACCAAACAAGCGTGATTCAACGAATCCTTGACGAATCAACAAACCTTTGTAATCAAAAACTCTATATCCAATCAACATAAAAATTGAACTAGAGAAAAGAAAACCCCAACAGTATTTGAAACAGTAATTACAGAAAAGAATACGTTAAACAAAATTCGAGATTTTTCTTTACTAAAGCTTTGAAAAATTGGATAAATAGCAAAGAAATAAATAAAGAATACTACCAAGTTCTTGATATTTGTTGAAAAACCATACTTCATCACCAGTAAACTTGTGATAATATTCATGGCAAAAAAGATGATTAAGTACTCAATTTTTCTAACAAATAAATAGGCCTTCTTTACAAAGAAATTATATAAGCCTAATAGGACTCCCAAAAGAGTCATACCTAGGGTAACAAATTTATTTGCAGAGATGAATTGAAGGGGGAACAATGAGTCCCGCCATACAATAAAAAGATATGACTGATAAAAATACCAGATTAATTTTAAAATAGTTTTTCTCAATAATAGAAATCATTTTCTCTCCTAACGGGTATGTTGACGAAGTAAAATCTGTGTGTAGAGCTTTCTGCTGAATAGTAGAGCTAGAAAACTTATTTTTCTAGCATTGGTAAATCTAGCATCTCTTAAAATATTCAATCTATTCTGTTTTAGATAATTTATCAATTTATCTTCTAGTAGTTTATCTTTAAAATCAGAATCAATCAACAATCTATCCAAGACATAGAAATAGGCCCAATTTAAACGCATCGTTGCAACATCAGCGATTGCGGGATAGTGCTCTCTTATTATATTCGCATTTTGCTCATATGCTTCAATCACATTTAAGAATTTTAATGAGAATTTTTGTGTAGTAATACTATTTTCACGATGGACATAATAATACTTCTTCTCATTAGTCGCAACAACCTTCTGACATTGATCCAGTAAACGAATCATAATAAAGGCATCTTCTGCAATTTTTCCAACTTCAAATTTCAAATGATTGAAAGAGCTCTTTTTTATATAATTTATTAACAGCAGTAACTGATAAGACCTTTGCTTCCATAACCATTTTTATAGCTTCTTCTGAAGAAAGGTTCCAAGTTTTAATCTCTGAAACTTGTTTTTCAGGAATCTGATGAAAGACATCGTAGTGACCGCACATTGATAAATCTGCATTCGACTCTCTTAATTGACGGTAGAGTGTTTCGTACATATCTTCATCAATATAATCATCACTATCAATAAAGCCAATCAAATCTGAAGAAGCATGATCAATTCCTGTATTCCTAGCTGCAGATAGGCCACCATTCTCTTTATGAATCACACGAATTCGTTGGTCTCTCAAAGCCAGCTGATCACACAAGTCACCACTCTGGTCTGTTGAACCATCATTGATAAGTAGCAATTCAAAATTGGTATAAGTCTGCTTTAAAATCGACTCAACACATCGTTCAAGATAATTTTCTACGTTGTATACAGGAACAATGATACTAATTTTTTCTTGCATTGTATTCTCCCTTATATTCTGTATAGCTCTTATCCATATCTGCTATTATGGCATCGTGGTGAGGTACTTGCTTATCGGCTGGAGGCGGGGTCATGTAATCACCAAAAGCTGTACTAAGATAAGCATCATAACCAACCGGAATAGGCATTTCTGTGCCTTCGAATGGCAGGAAAATGTTATCTTCAAAAGCCTGAATTGGATACTTATTCTTCATGTATCCTGGCCCTGAACATAATTCTGTAATCCCATCACTTTCAGCTGGTCCATACTTGGTCATTTCTTTCTCAGCCTTTTTCCAGATACGGTAGCGAAGCGATTTAGGAGTCAACCCTAGTAAAATGGTACTACCCCACTTCATGAGAGCTCCATGTTTTTCTGGAATGGTTTGTGCACAAAATAGAGAATAAATCAAAGCCCAGTGGACCTGTTTCTTGCGCTCTGCTGGATTTTTAGGGTAGTAGTCCAAGGGAAGAACATCCAAAGCCAAGCCGTGGGGAAGATCCAAATCTTGTTGATAAGGCTTGATACAAGTCGTCTCCTTATCACGAATGGTGATAAAGAGGTTACGGTCTACATAGTCTTTAGAACTCTTTGATAGGAAGTAACGCTCATCCGCATATTGAGGCCATAACTCTGCTAGTTTTTCATAGTCCTTTCGTGGCATAAAGAAGTCCAAATCATCATCCCAAGGGATGAAGCCCTTATTACGAAGGGCGCCAATGGCTCCTCCACCACAAAGATAGCACAACAAATCATGTTCTTTACAAAATGCGACGAAATATTCAGCCATTTCCAGACTACGAGCCTGAATCGCTTTCAAATCACTCATGTCTCTCCTCTTCTGTCCAATAACGAGTTATATCGTTTTATTATACCATAAAAAATGCCCTAAAAAATCCATCTAGATCATGAGAAAAAAATCAAAGCCTGAGACACCCATTTAATGAGATGTTTCAAGCTTTGATTATTAATGTTTTATCATCTGAAATCCCATTTGGGCTAGCTTTTATTCTGGTAAGCTTTTTGATCCACTCGAAGGGCTTGGCCTCCATAGACATCATAGTCATCTACCCAGTCTCCAAGTTCCGGTACTGTAAGTCTTTCAATACCGTTCTGACCTCCTTCAAGGACGGATAATCCGTTGGTCAATAAGAAGGTATAAGGAAGGTTTGTAGATGTCATGGCGAATACTTTACCAAGTGCTTCTGAACCTGTGAAAAGTTTTGTAGGATCTTTAATTTGCTGTAAAACAGCAGTCATGACTTGTTGCTGTCTACGAGTACGACCATAGTCCCCTTCATCATCATCGCGGAAACGTGCATAGTTGAGAAGAGTAGAACCATTCATTTGTTGCGTTCCAACTTTAATAGTCTGTGTAGGTGATTCGGTTTCTGTCGCATGCAAGTCATCACCGACTGTAGCTTCTGTAACTGGAACACCATTTAGAGTTGAAAACTGAGCATCAATAGTCACCCCGTCAGGGAAAAGCGTGTCAATGGCAGTCGCAAAAGCTTGGAAATCAACAAGGGCATAGTATTTGATATCTAGGTCGAAGTTATCTTTGAGGACCTTACGCACCATTTCAGCCCCTTGTTTTCCTTCTTGTTCCCCCAATTCGTAGGCCAAGTTCAACTTATGGTCAGCTTGTTTTTGACCATCAACAACCTGACTGTAGCCATCAATGTATACTAGGTTATCACGCATAAAACTTACAAGCTTAAGCTTTTTATCCTTACCACTTACATTTAGAACCATAATAGAATCCGTCCGTGTTTCTGAACTATTCTGTCCAATACGGCCATCTGTTCCTAAGATAAGAATATTGACACCATCTCTTGTATCCTGACCATTGAAAACTTCAACTTGGGCAGCCTTGGCATCTTTCGACCCGCTTGAGCCATTCGGATTGGCTGACTGGAAACCTTTCAAGAACATGAAAATCATTCCTACTGCAGCACAAAGCAATAGCATTCCTAGCCAAGCAAGGATGCGCTTAAAATGAAAGACTCTTTTTTTCTTTGGTTCCCTCTGCTTAGGAATCTTAGCTTTTGGTTGAGGTAGACTACTACGTCGACTAGCCCGGCTTCGATTCGTATAACTCGGAAGACCTGTATTCATTTCAGTGTATTCTTGATTTTCTACTTCCTCTTGGACAACGGAGCGCACTTCTTGTTGACCATCCAGCTTCGCTTGTAAAAAAGCAAACTCTCTCTTTTCTTTATCATTTAGATAGTGGATGTTTTTTAATAGATAGTCGTAGCGTAGTTTCTCATGGTGTGTCAGAGGATTCTCTCTAGTCATTCCTTCTCCTCCCTTTATCCTGTATGGTATAGATAGGGTAAGCTCCTAGTACTTTATAGTGGATCCCAATCGTTTCTAATTCTTTTTGAGCAAAATGGACCAATTCTTTATCAGCATAGTCCACATCAATGATAAAAAAGTACTCACCTAGTGCTGTTTTTAAGGGGCGACTCTCAATCTTAGTTAGGTCAATCCCGCGCCAAGCAAAGGTAGAAAGTGCTTTATATAAAGCTCCTGGAAGATTGTCTGGCAAGGTCAATGCTAGACTCATTTTTTCAGTTGCAACTTGTAAAGGAATCTGTGGCAGCTCTGCACCCAAAACCCAAAAGCGAGTGAAATTGGCTTCCATCTCTTGAATATCTTGAGCAATTAATTCCAAACCATATTCTCCAGCCGAACTTTTGGGGGCAATGGCCGCAAAAGGCTGATCTGGATGCTCGGAAACATAGCGTGCAGCATATGCTGTACTGGCAGTGACTTCTAGTTGAGCGTCTGGATAATGTTCATCGATAAATTTCTTCCCCTGCGCCAAGGCCTGCGGATGAGAAAAGATTTTCTCAATTTTAACTTGCCCTGGCACTGCCATCAACTGTTGATGAATTGGCTGCACAATCTCCGCCACAGCTTGAATTCGAGCCTGATGGAAAAGATAGTCTAAAGGTCTCATGAACACTACCTTCAATAGAATTTTCAACTGGCACTACTGAATAGTCTACCAAACCTTGTTCATATGCTTTGATAACGTCTGTAATATTTGAAAAAGGCTCTAGTTCCTCATGAGGAAAAGCCGTTTGCACCACATGGTGCGAAAAAGATCCTTTAGGACCTAGATAGGCAATTTTCATGTCAATTCCTCTATAATTTCCTCTGGGCTTAAGCTTGAGACATCTACAATCTGACTAGCCACTTCCTCATACCAAACCTGTCTTTCTTTAAAAATCGCAGCTAAACCTTCCTTGCTATTTTTTAAAAATAGTGGACGTTGATTGTCCTCATCAGCTGAAATTCGCTGGTAAAGTGTCTCAAAATCTGCTTTAAGGTAAATGTTGTCTGGATTTTGCTTGAGCAAGGCACGATTACGTGGAGAAATGACTATTCCTCCTCCTGTGGAAATAACTTTATCTGTCTTCAGCAAATCAGCTAGGACATCTTCTTCTAGCTGACGGAAGGCTGCTTCTCCTTTTTCTTCAAAGAAACGAGCAATCGGCATCTCCCAGTCGTTCTTCCAGCAAGGCATCCATGTCGACGAAGTCAGAATCCAGCTTTCTAGCAATAGTAGTTTTTCCTGAACCCATAAAACCTAGTAAAACCTTAGCCATGAATCAAAGTCTCCAAATCATCAAAGAAGCTTGGATAGCTAGTATTAATAGCTTCGGCTCGATCCAATTCAACTTCTCCATCTGCAACTAAGAGAGCTGCAATGGCTGTCATCATACCGATACGGTGGTCTCCAAAGGTGTTGACTTTGGCTCCATGGAGGGCAGATTTCCCTTTGATAATCATTCCGTCTGCTGTAGGAGTAATAGTTGCTCCCATGCTATTTAAAGCATCTGCGACAACTTGAATGCGATCCGTTTCTTTAACCTTGAGTTCTTCTGCATCTTTGATAACTGTTTGACCTTGAGCTTGGGTAGCAAGGAGCGCGATAATCGGCAATTCATCAATTAAACGTGGAATCAAGGCTCCACCAATTTCTGTTCCCTTCAAATCTGAAGTCTCAACAGTCAAGGTTGCAGATTTGGCAATTGGATCCATATCAGTAATCTCTAATTTCCCGCCCATAGCTCGGATAACATCGATAATACCTGTACGTGTTTCATTAATACCGACATTCTTAAGTACCACTCGAGAATTTGGCACAATCAAACCTGCTACCAACCAAAAGGCTGCACTAGAAATATCTCCTGGTACGACAACCGTTTGTCCACTAAGTTTCTGTGGCCCTTGAACAGTGATTTTCTTACCATCGACACTTAACTCTCCACCAAATTGACGAAGCATATCTTCTGTGTGATTACGAGTGCACTCCTTCTCGATAATGACTGACTGGCCGTGAGCCTGCAAAGCCGCAAAAATCAAGGCTGACTTGACTTGGGCAGAAGCGATTGGCAATTCGTAATGAATAGGTTTTAAGCTTTTTGTTCCTTTTAAGTGCAACGGTGGCAAGTCTCGCTCTGTTTGACCTGAAATTGTAACTCCCATTTTTTTCAAAGGAAGGGTCACACGATCCATGGGGCGTTTAGAAAGACTATCATCTCCAAACATCTCTACTTCAAAGTCTGCGCCAGCAAGGACACCTGAAATCAAACGAATAGAGGTCCCAGAATTCCCCATATCCAGGGCATTCTGAGGTGCTTTCAATCCATCCATCCCAACACCTTGAATGGTAACGACACCGTCTTTGTCCTCAATCTCTACGCCGAGGTCACGAAATACCTGCATGGTTGACAAGACATCTTCACCACGCAAGATATCATAAACCTTCGTTTCACCCTCAGCCAAGCTTCCAAAAATGATCGAGCGATGACTGATGGACTTATCCCCAGGTACGCGAATACTACCATTTAAGTGCTTAATGTTTGTTTTTAATTTCATACCGGCCCTCATACTGACAATACTTTTTCTTATTTTATCATAAAAAGTCAGAAATTTCTTAAAAATTCCTGACTTTATGAGGTAAATTCTTATTTTAAAAGTTCTGAAATTGGTTCAAAGACAATTTTTTCAATATCAGAAAGGTAGATAGAAAGTTGTTGCTGTTTGGCAAAGAATTCTGACAAGAGAGAGTTCCCTTGAATCTGCTTGCCAAAACTTTCCATTTTTTCTTGGAAAGAAGCATCTGGAATTTGACCAGTTTGTGCCATGATTTGGATTTCATGTTGAAAAGCAATATAATCTGCAAAAATTTTGCTTGCTTCTGCATCCGCTTGGATGGCATCTCTAGCTTCTTTAACTGCCTTGTATTCAGGCAATTCGCGTAGTCCACGACTTAGTGCATTTGCACTATCATAAATATTTGACATAATTGTCCTCCTTATTTAATAACGACTGTGTAGTCAGTATTTTCTGTAATGACTTGCTCAGCACGTTTTAAATCCTGAGCATTCTTAAAGGAAATTTGCAGAATCCCGTGAACATCCTCACGGTTTTCCTCATTGATATGGATATTGACCAAAGAAGTTCCACGTAGCAATTCCAAGATGCGTAAAATCACATCTTCCTCATCGGGAACATCTACATAAAGGTCAAATGAGCTATCTACTCCTCCGCGTTTATGGATTTCCATAGCCTGACGTTGCTCACGCGCTTGATTGAAAAAGTTCCAGATTTGGGTTTCATCACCCTTACTGATAGCTTGTCCAATCTCGTCCAAACGGCCCTTGAAGTCCTCGATGCGTTCAATAATGGTATCCCGATTGGATAAGAGGATAGAAGTCCACATACTAGGCTCACTTTCGGCAATCCGAGTCATATCTCGAAATCCACCAGCCGCAAAGCGTCGCGCCATTTCATGCTCTTCAGCATAACTTGCAGTTTGTTCCATCAGGCCTGATGCTAAGATATGCGGAAAATGGCTAATCTGAGAAGTCACTCGGTCATGCTCTTCAGCATCGATTTCAATGAAACGAGCATGAAGACCTGACAGCAAGTCTCTCATTTCTTCGAGCGTATCCGAAGTTGTCAGACTAGATGACGTGAAGATATAATAGGCATTTTCAAAAAGATTAACATCCGCAGAGGCAGCTCCTGTCTTATGACTTCCTGCCATGGGATGAGCTCCAACAAAGCGAACGGACTTATCAGCAAAACACTTCTCAGCTGTAGCCACGATAGCTGACTTGGTCGATCCAGCATCAGAAATAATGACACCTTCTTTCAAGTCCAAGTTGGCCAATTCCTTAATAAAGGCAATAGTTTGCTTGATTGGCAGGGTAAGAATGATGACGTCTGCAAGTGGAGCAAAACTGGCAAAATCATCCGTCGCACGATCAATCATCCCTCGCTCCAAGGCAATATCTCTGGACGCTTGACTACGATTGTATCCTAAAATTTCATAATCAGGATGATCCCGCTTGATTCCGAGTGCCATGGAAGCACCAATCAAACCTAGTCCTGCGATATAGATCGTTTTTGCCATAAGAACTCCTTAATAATTCTTTGTATACTCTCGATGTTTCGCAACAGCTTCTTTTAATTCTTCCAGATTATCAGAGGAGAATTTCTCAAGTATTTCTTGAGCCAAAACTGTTGCTACGACTGCTTCCATAACGACACCTGCTGCTGGAAGAGCAGTAGGATCACTTCTCTCTACCGTTGCTTTATAAGGCTCATGAGTTTCAATATCGACACTCATCAACGGCTTGTAGAGAGTCGGAATTGGCTTTCATAACTCCACGAACGATAATCGGTTGGCCGTTTGGTCATACCACCTTCGAAACCTCCAAGGTTATTAGTCCGACGAGTATAGCCATCTTCTGATGACCAGAGGATTTCATCCATGACTTGGCTACCCTTGAGATAACCTGCTTTAAAACCAAGACCGAACTCCACACCCTTAAAGGCATTGATAGAAACAACAGCTTGAGCTAGCCTTGCATCTAGTTTACGATCCCATTGGACATAAGAACCAAGACCAACTGGAACACCACCGACAACCGTTTCAACAACACCACCGATGGTATCTCCGATCACGTTTAATTTGGTCAATATAGTCCTTGATCTCCTGCTCACGTTCTTGGTTAACGATAGAAACTTCTGACTGGGCAGCCAGTTTTTTAATCTCTGAGACTGTTAAGTTTTCTGGAACATTGATTTCCTTACCACCGAAGATAACAACATGGTTAGCAATTTCGATATCAAGCTCAGCTAAAAGCCGCTTGGCTACTGCTCCAACTGCAACCCGCATGGTCGTTTCACGGGCAGATGAACGTTCCAAAGAATTTCGCAAATCATCAAAACGGTATTTAATCCCGCCAACCAAGTCTGCGTGACCTGGGCGAGGATGAGTGATTTTTCGTTTACTTTTAAGTTTGTCCTCAATATCCTCGGCAGACATGATATCCAGCCATTTTTGGTGGTCTTTGTTAATGACATCCATGGTAATAGGAGCGCCTGTCGTCTTCCCATGACGAACTCCAGAAGTAAAGACAACCTGATCACTCTCAATCTTCATACGTCCACCACGACCGTAACCGCCTTGGCGACGTTTGAGATCCTCATTGATATCTTCTGCAGTCAAAGGCAGTCCTGCTGGAATTCCTTCAATAATTGCTGTCAGACGAGGACCATGTGATTCTCCTGCTGTTAAATATCTCATACATTCTCCTTATTTTACTAAGTAATCTTTCATTTCTTCGAGAGAAACTGGGTGAATCGTCGCTGAACCAAGCTCAGGTACCAAAACTAACTTCATGGTATTGCCACGCGCTTTTTGTCATGAGTCAAAGCCTGATAGAGCTTGTCAAGATCCCAGTTTTCATAATCAACAGGAAGACCAAACTTCTGACACATCTCTCGGATAGACTGAGTTATTCCAGCTGGCATGAGTCCTTTTTCTTCGGCTACCTTAGAGACCTGAACCATTCCCATAGCTACTGCCTCACCGTGCATGACTTTTCCGTAACCAGCAGTTGCTTCGATGGCATGGCCAATTGTGTGACCAAAGTTGAGATATAAACGAATGCCATTATCCAACTCATCCTCAACTACCATCTTGCGCTTCACCTGACAAGAATGCTCAATCAAACTCTCGGAATGTTCCAAATATGCTTTCGACAGAACCATCCATTTTAGATAATAGGTCCCAAAGCTCAGGATCTTCGATGAGGCCATACTTGATGACTTCACCCATTCCTTCAATCAACTCTCTTTTACCCAAGGTCTCAAGAACAGTTGGGTCAATCAAAACACCATCCGGCTGAGCAAAAGTTCCCACCATATTCTTGGCAAAAGGGGTATTCACTCCTGTCTTACCACCGATTGAAGAATCCACCTGGGCTGTCAAACTAGTTGGAATTTGAACGAAATGAACTCCTCGCATGTAGGTTGAAGCCACAAAACCAGCCAAATCGCCAACTACACCACCGCCGAGGGCTACGATTCCATCACTACGAGTCATATCCTGTTTGACTAAAAATTCATAGACTTTTTGAACTGTAGTCAGATTTTTTCGTTCTTCGCCCTCTAAAAAGTCAAAAACTGCCACTTGAAAGCCAGCATCCTCCAAACTCAATTTAACCTTTTCTGCATAGAGTGAAGCCACACGGTTATCCGTTATGATAACAATTTTTTGTGGTTGCCAAAGTTCGCGCAACCATTTTCCTGCTTGAGACAAGCATCCTTTTTCAATCTGAATATCGTAAGGATGATGTGGAAGGTCTATTCTAATTTTCATAGCAGGTCTCCTTTTTCTTTATTGGTACTTTTGTTTTAATAATTCCCAGATTTGATCTGTTGGCATTTCCTTGCCTGTCCATAACTCAAAAGCTTCAGCAGCTTGGTAAAGCAGCATGCCAAGGCCATTGATAGATTGATTTCCCTGGTTTCTTGCCCATTTTAAAAACGGTGTTTCAAAGGGTTGATAAATCACATCTGCTACCAAAAGCTTCTCTGGTAAAATGATGCTAGTCGGGATCGGCTGAGAGGATCCATCCATACCCACACTAGTCGCATTGACCAAGAGGTCGGCTTGAGTGATGCTATCTTGAAGATCTTGAACATCCTCTAATGCAAATAAATCTACTCTAAATCCAGTCGCATTCTGTATTTTTTCTAAATAAGGTCTTGTTTTTTCCATGGATGAAGAACGAACAAAGACAGAAATCTGACTCACTCCATCCAAGATTGCCTGTGCCAAAATTGCCTTGGCTGCACCGCCTGCTCCTAACAAAACCAGTCTTTTCTTTGATATTTTAAAAGAAGGCAAGCTCTTAAAGAATCCCTTGCCATCTGTGTTATATCCAATTAATGTTCCTTCTCGATTCACAACTGTATTAACTGCACCAATTAAACAAGCCTCTTCGCTCAACTGGTCCAGATAAGGAATCACTTGTTCCTTGTAAGGCATGGAAAGATTGATTCCATACATCTGGTAGCGACGAATATTAGCAACTGTTTCTGCTAGTTCAGTCGCATCTACTTCCCAAGCAAGATAAACACCATTGGTATTGGTTGCTTCAAAAGCGCTATTGTGAATAAAGGGAGAAATGGAGTGTTTGATAGGATTTGCGACTACAGCTGCTAAACGTGTGTAGCCATCAATCTTCATTTAGAAGCTCCCTAATTTTTTTCATGCTAGATAGTGAAATTTGTCCTGGAGCACTAGCTTCATCTAGACTTGCAAAAGACCAACTAGAACCAGTCACATCTGAAGTAATACGAGAGACCTTGCCCACTTTTCCCATAGAAATCGTTACATATTCTTGTTCAGGATTCAGTGTTTTAAAGCCACGTGTAAAGTTCATCAGATCCAACACATCTTGTTCTGTATTAGCCATAACAGCTATTTTTCACAATTTTAGGATTTAAACTTGTTAACTCAGACAATATTTCCATTAGATTTTCAGGTGTCTCTTGGAAGTTATGGTAGCTCAAGACGAGATTTGGAAAGTCCAACATCTGATCAAAAAAACATCCTTGTAGCTAAAAATACTCAAAAATCAATATAATCTGGTTGATAAAGCTGTGCCACTTCCTTGATAATTTGAACATACTCTTCTGAAGAGAGCTCAATTTGACCACCCTCGGAACGAGTACGTAAAGTGAAAAACAAGCTCACGACCTGCAAATTTTTCTCAAAAAAATAGCTGGCGCTACCTGCAAGATAGCTTCCTTGGGTAAGAAGTCTGCTCTCCACTCAATGATATCTGCATCATGATACCGCATAACATCAATAGCCTGAGCCTCTTCTATACTTCTTGGCATGACAGAAACAATTAATTTCATTTACTAACCTTCATGGTAATCACTTTGAGGTAATTACTACTTTCATCTTTTTTTCATTGTAGACAAAGTCTGCTGGAAGTCCATATTTATGAAGGACCTGATACTTTCTACCTGCAAATCCTTTTGTCGATTTGTTCTGTAAATTTTTGACGGGAAACATTAGCAGCATTGGTACTAGCAATAATGATTCCACCTGGGTTTAAAAAATCTCTAGGCTTTGGGAAAATCAACTTATGATAATCCTTAGCTACAGAGAATGTTTGTTTTTTTATTTCGGGCAAAGCTAGGCGGATCCAGAACAATCACGTCATAGCTTAAACCTTTTCTTTTAGCATATTTAAAAGTATTCAAAGACATCCATGACAAGCAGTCGATGATTGTCTAGACTCAAACCGTTGGCATGAAAATGAGCTTCTGATAGTTCTCTTGAACGTTTGGCTAGGTCAACAGAGGTTGTTTCACTAGCTCCCCCCATGGCTGCAGCAACTGAGAAAGCAGCTGTGTAGGAAAACATATTGAGTAAGGATTTCCCCATTGCTAAACCATCAACTAAGCTCCCACGAACTTCATGCTGATCCAAGAAAATCCCTGTCATAAGGCCGTCATTCATAAAGACTTGGTACAAGACTCCATTCTCGAGAACAGTGAAATATTCAGCTGCTTCTTGACCATAGATATGGGCAGACTCATAGTCTAGACCTTTAAAGCGAATCTTTTCATAGGCACCTAAGACTTCTGGAAAAACCTGAGAGAAGGCTGCAATAATCTCTTGGCGAATTCCATAGATATAGGAGTTATACCAGGAAAAGACAACATAATCCCCATAGAGATCCAGCGTCATTCCACCAAAACCATCACCTTCTTGATTAAACAAACGAAAGGCAGTTGTCAACTCATCTTGATAGTAGGAAGAACGTTTTTGTTTGGCTTGCTTAAACAAACTTTCAAAGAAGGTTTGTTTAAAAGAAATGTTCTGATTGGTTACAAACCAGCCAATTCCCTTATTTTGACGAGATAAATAAGCCTTCCCTAAAAATTCTTTGCTTTGGCTGAAAAGTTCAACTTCCTGATCAGTTTCAGATAAGTCTGGAAAATCAACTTCTTCCAAAAGAACCTGACCTTTGCGGAGCTTTTTTTCGACACGCCGACTGACGAATACTTTATTCATAGATACAATTATATCAAATTTGTTGAAAATTCACAAAGTAGAAAGTGATTTCTCCATTGATGTCATAGGAACTATCCAAAGCTTTTTGTTTCTGCTTGATGATTTCTAAATGAGAATGGTCATTTGTGTTGAGAAATTTCATTCTATTACTGTAAAAATAGACATTCACATCCTGAGGTCTATTTTTGTAGCGCAAACGTTTGCTGCATTTGCTTGCTTTGTGGTAAAATGATTCTCAAATTGTTAAGTATGAGGACTATCTATGAAAAATCAAACCCTAATGCAATATTTTGAGTGGTACCTTCCCCACGATGGACAACACTGGACGCGACTTACCGATGATGCTGAGCACCTTGCAAATCTAGGAATTAGCCACGTCTGGATGCCACCTGCCTTTAAAGCTACCAACGAAAAAGATGTCGGTTATGGTGTCTATGACCTTTTTGACCTCGGTGAATTTGACCAAAAAGGAACTGTGCGTACCAAGTACGGTTTCAAAGAAGACTATCTTCAAGCCATTCAAACACTTAAATCACATGGGATTCAACCTATGGCTGACGTCGTCTTAAACCACAAGGCAGCTGCAGACCGTTTAGAATCCTTCCAGGTTATTGAAGTCGACCCAGAAGATCGCACAATTGAACTTGGAGAACCTTTTACCATCAATGGTTGGACAAACTTTACTTTTGATGGAAGACAAAACACCTACAATGATTTCCACTGGCACTGGTACCATTTCACTGGAACTGACTATGATGCCAAAAGACGGAAGTCTGGTATCTACCTTATCCAGGGAGATAATAAGGGGTGGGCCCACGAAGAATTAGTCGATAATGAAAATGGTAACTATGACTACCTCATGTATGCGGACTTAGATTTTAAGCATCCAGAAGTCATACAAAATATCTACGATTGGGCTGATTGGTTCATGGAAACGACTGGTGTAACAGGCTTCCGCTTAGATGCTGTCAAGCATATCGACTCTTTCTTTATGCGTAATTTCATTCGTGACATCAAAGAGAAATATGGACAAGACTTCTATGTCTTTGGAGAATTCTGGAATCCAGATAAGGATGCAAACCTTGACTATCTCGAAAAGATTGAAGAGCGCTTTGACCTTGTCGATGTCCGACTCCATATGAATCTCTTTGAAGCAAGCCAAGCTGGTGCAGACTACGATTTGCGTACCATCTTTAATGATAGTCTGGTTCAAATCAAACCAGATAAGGCTGTAACCTTTGTCGAAAACCATGATACTCAACGAGGACAAGCTTTAGAATCTACTGTAGAAGAATGGTTTAAACCAGCAGCCTATGCTCTTATTCTCCTACGTCAAGAGGGTCTCCCTTGTGTCTTTTATGGAGACTACTATGGTATCTCTGGTCAATATGCTCAGCAAGATTTTAAAGAAGTTCTTGACCATCTGCTAGCTATCCGAAAAGATTTGGCTTATGGAGAGCAGACGGACTACTTTGATGACCCTAATTGTATCGGTTGGGTTCGTTCTGGAGCTGACAACCAATCGCCTCTTGCCATTCTTATCTCAAACGCTCAAGAGAATTACAAAACCATGTTTGTAGGTCCAGAATGGGCTGATCATACTTTTGTTGATTTACTTGGCAACCATTCAGACCAAGTAACTATTAATGCTGAAGGATATGGTGATTTCCCAGTTTGCTGAACGTTCTGTAAGTGTTTGGGGACTTACTTATTAAGAACATAAAAAAACTTGCCATAGGCAAGTTTTTTTATTGCTAAATATTAGTCTTTCCAAAGATCCATGGCATTTTTAAAATCAGATGAAACCTGAACATTTTGAGGGTTTGTTGCCTCTCTCTCTTGACGTTTCGCTTCTACCTGGGCTACACTCCTAATCCCTTCATGACGCCAGTTTCGTAGGATAGCTTGGATATATTTCCAATTTGGTTTTCCATTTAGAACAGCTTCTCGTAAGGCTTCTTTTATCAAATCCGCACTAGTTCCGTCTTCTTTCAAACTCTTTTCCAAGTCTTCAATTTCAAATGGGCTCAATAGACGACCTAGCTCCTGTTGGAAAGTATCTACCAAGCTCTTTAAATCATTTGGAGCAGATTGCACCTGGTTTGGAGCTTGTTTTTCAAACAGTTGGTCTAGGCGCTCCAAGGCAAGAGTTGCATCGAAAATTACTTCTATTTCGCCATTCAGTTCAATGGTTCGGTATTGAAGCAACCCTTTCTCAGTCAATCGTGAAATAGCCTGATTGACTTCTGTAACATTTTTGCCGATTTTTTCAGCAATCTGACTTGGAGACAATTCACCTAAAGCCGTTGTATTCTGTAGGTAAAAGAATTGCCAAACCAAGAAATCATCGCTTGACGAAAACAGTTGATTGTAATGTAAGAGCAGGTCACTCGGTAACACTAAGTTTCCTGATTTGAAAGCATCTAAATATGTCATAATTCCTCTTATAAATATCCAAAATGAGACACATCATCTTCCACACTTTTCCACTCAAACGGTGTTTCTTGGTACACTGCATAATTTACCCAGTTACTAAAGAAGAGAGCTGCAGATGAACTCCACCGCATACAAGGAAGCTCATGAATGTCATCGTTTTTGAAATAATTTTCTGGTATATGTGGATCTAAACCAGCATCTAGATCTCTAAAATATTCCTTTGCAAGCGTATCGCGATCATACTCTAAATGCCCAAAACTATAGACTTCTCTCAAATCTCGACTTGCAAGGATAGAGATTCCCACCTCTTTTCCTGATGCTAAAATCTCTAGATTTGTTTTATTCAGGATATCTTCTTTGTACACTTCTGTATGGCGAGAATGAGGGGATACATATAAATCATCAAATCCTCTCAATAGGAGATGACCTTCTTTCAAAACATCTTGAGGATAAATCCCAGAAAGCTTCTGGTCCATCTGGTATTTATCTACGCCATAGCGATAGTATAGACCTGCCTGTGCTCCCCAACAAATATGCAGGGTTGAAAAGACATGGGTCTTGGACCAATCAATAACTTGGGTAAACTCTTGCCAATAGTCAACCTCCTCAAATGGAAGGTGCTCAACTGGAGCTCCTGTGATAATCAAGCCATCAAAATACTGGTCTTTAACTTCCGAGAAGGTCTTATAAAAAGTCTCCATATGCTCAGAACGAGTTGTTTTTCGACTGATGACTTTCCATATAAAAAAATTCAATATCTAACTGCAGAGGAGTATTGGCTAAATGGCGTAAAAGCTGAGTTTCTGTAACCATTTTTCAGTGGCATCAGAGTTTTAAAAATCAGAATTTTCAGTGGTCGGATATCCTGATGAGCCGCCCGTCTGATCATCCATGACGAAAAATATTTTCCGTTTCGTAAAAATCTCAACTGCTGGTAATTTTTTTATCAATTCGAATCGGCATAGAAATCTCCTTACTGTATCATATTGGACTCAAGTAAACCTGAGTATCGTCAACAGGGGAAAAAAATGCTGACGTTTCTCTTTCCCTTTATTATACTGTAAGAAGATATAGTTTTCAATTATAGTTTTTCTCTAACTAGATATAGCCTTTTTTTATATCCGATGAAGAGAAAACAGCCCTAGGGACTGTTTTTCATTAATAATGCATCAAAACTTTATAATCGTAATCTCCGATTGCCTCACGACCTTTTAGCTCATCAAGCTCAATCAAGAAGGCACAACCAGCTACGACACCACCTAATTTCTCAATCATTTCGATTGTCGCCTTAACAGTACCACCTGTTGCCAAGAGGTCATCTACAATAAGAACACGTTGGCCTGGTTTGATAGCATCTGCGTGCATAGTCAAAGTATCAACCCCATATTCTTTTTCGTAGTCAGCTGAAATCACTTCGCGTGGCAATTTCCCTGGTTTACGTACAGGTGCAAAACCAATTCCCAACTCAAAAGCGACTGGACATCCAACGATAAATCCACGCGCTTCTGGTCCTACGATCATATCGATCTTTTTGTCAGTAGCATATTGAACAATTTCACGAACAGCGTAGCTGTACGCATTGCCGTTAGCCATCAAAGGGCTGATATCACGGAATGTAATTCCTTCTTGTGGATAATTTTCAATACTTGCAATGTAATCTTTTAAGTTCATATCGTTTCTTTCTTTTAAAGTTTTTACTCCCTATTATACCATAATTCCTAGAAAAGCAAAATAGAAAGAAGCCTTGGAAACTTCGTTCAAGACTTCTCATCCGTTCTTTAACGATGGTTATTTACTAGCTCATTGAAATCATATCTTCTTTTTGGTTGTAGAGCTTTGATTTCCCATACGATTCTGTTGGATGCGCCACTCTCGCTCAAAGTAAGACATGGTTTCAAATACTCTCTTTGGTAAGCCAACATCCAGCAAATAGATTGGGATTTTCAAAACATTAGAATGTTTTGAACTTGTAAATCTACTTCGAAGACGATACCAGAGAAAGTTAGATTTTTAAAAGTTCCTTTGTCATAAAAACTGAACTTCAATCATATAAAAATCCCTTTGCATTTCTACTGCCCTTAATTCTCGTGAGAGCAAACTTTTTCTACCTGTTCCCCAGGAATAAAACTGCCAGTCTTTCTTTGGATATGGCTTTATAGGAAAAAAATCCTTGAGCTGTACATTTTCAAATACTCTTTATCAGAAAAAAGAAGTCGCAAATCGTTGATACAAAAAATGCAAGCCAACAATGATGATTAAGAATACCGATAAAGAGAATTAAAGCCACCAATCCCGCAGGTGCTTCTTCGGGATAGCTCAGCAAAAACGAAAAAATCCAAAGTAGAAGAGCCAATTCTAGTAGGTAAAGAATAAGGCTCAAAACGATTTTCTTACTACTCCATTTAATAATTGTTTCTTCCATTATATTAACTCACTTAAATATTCATAGCGTTCATATTTTTCCAGCAAGTCTTCATTTTTCTCGTCTAACTCTTTTTGAAGGGTAGCTAGTTTCCCAAAGTCAGAACCATTTGCTAGCATTTCTTCCTCTATAGAAGAGATGCGGTTTTCCAAGGCTTCGATGTCACCTTCAATACTTGCCCACTCCTGCTTTTCTTGGTAGGTCATCCGTTTCTTTTCTTCACGGACTTTAACGACTTTTTCCTTCTCAACTTTTTGACTTTGTGTTACTGCTTCTGCTTCAAAGGCCTTTTCATCTAGATAATCTGTATAATGGCCAAAGAAAGGACGGATGTTCCCGTCTTCAAAAGCAAGAATCTTAGTTGCTACCTTATCAAGGAAATAGCGGTCGTGACTAACTGTCAAGACTGGTCCTGCAAAACCTTGCAAGAAATTTTCTAGAACTGTTAAGGTTGCAATATCAAGGTCATTTGTTGGTTCATCCAAGAGAAGCACATTGGGTTTTTCAAGGAGTAGTTTGAGGAGGTAAAGACGTTTCTTCTCTCCACCTGACAGCTTCTCAATCAAAGTCCCGTGCGTTGAACGAGGGAAAAGAAATTGTTCTAGTAACTCAGCGATTGAAGTCGTAGTACCACCGCTAGTCTTAACCTCTTCTGCCACTTCCTGTAGGTAATTGATAACCCGCTTACTTTCATCTAAACCTTCGATTTGTTGAGAGAAATAAGCGATACGAACTGTTTCACCGATGATAACTTGTCCTTCAGTCGCTTCAAGTCTTCCTGCAATAAGGTTAAGAAGGGTTGACTTCCCAACACCATTGTCCCCGACGATTCCGATACGGTCTTTGGCTTGTACCAAAAGATTAAAATGTTTCAGAATCGGTTTATCGTCATAGGCAAAGGAAACATCCTTAAACTCGATAACTTTTTTACCGATACGGCTAGTTTCAAAATTCATGCTCAAGTCTGTCTCAAGGCTAGTATCTGAAACTTCCTTTTTCAAGTCATGGAATCGATTGATACGAGCTTGTTGCTTGGTCGCACGAGCTTGAGGTTGCCGTCTCATCCAAGCTAATTCTTGTTTGTAAAGTTGTTCCTTTTTGTGAAGAAGAGCTGCGTCACGCTCATCCTGTTCAGCCTTGAGACGGACATAATCTTGGTAATTCCCCTGATACTCTGTTAACCCTCCTCTATCCAATTCAAAAATTCGCGTAGAAAGAGCATCTAGGAAATAGCGATCGTGGGTGATGAAGAGGACGGTCTTCTTGGAATTCTTCAAGAAAAGTGTCAGCCACTCGATGGTCGCAATGTCCAGATGGTTGGTTGGCTCATCAAGAAGCAAGAGGTCATGATTTCCTAAAAGCACTTGCGCCAATTGAACCCGTCTACGAAGACCACCTGACAAAGCCCCAACAGGAGTCGATAATTCTTGAATGCCTAGTTTACTGAGAACAGTCTTGACCTGACTTTCGATTTCCCATGCTTGGAGAGAATCCATCTCCGCCATGACCCGTTCTAGACGCGCCTGCTTGTCCTCACTGTAGTTGAGCATAAGCAGTTCATACTCCCGAATCAACTGAATTTCTTTCAAATCACTGGATAAACAGTATCCAAGACAGTCTTGCTATCATCAAATTCCGGATTCTGGGTCAAATAACCAATCTTGTAATCACTCTTTGCTGAAAAAGGGCTAATATCGCCATCAAAACCTGAAACACCTGAAAGCACATCTAGAAGGGTTGTCTTTCCTGTTCCATTGACACCAATGAGTCCTATGCGATCTAAGTCGTGGATGATAAAAGAAATATCCTTAAAAACGGTCTTGTCACCAACTGATTTGCTTAGTTTTTCAACGATAAAATCACTCATTTTCTCTCCCTTAAGTATGCATGAATGGCTTCCACTTCATTATCTAGATTACCATCCACAATAGCGTACTCAATTTCCTCTAAAACATCTCCTAATTCTGGACCTGGATGATAGCCATATTCCTTGATGAGAATGCCACCATTAATTTGCATCTCTTTCTTATCATGAATAGTCAAGCTCTCGTAGGTTTCTGTGATTGCTTGTGGGTTGACTTCCTTTCCTTGAGCTCTGCGAAGATTTTCAGCCTGTAGAAGCAAGTCCAAATCAAAACGGTAACAATCACGGTTACCTAGTTCCCCTTCTTCTCGGAGAGCCAAAATAGACAGCAAATCCTGCACCTGCTTGGCAAATTGACGTGAGGTCTTCCAATGTTTCAAAAATTGTTGAGCATCTTTCACTTCTAAAACCCATAAAAGTGCTGCCCAGGCTTGCTCAGAAGATTCGAAGGTAAAATCAGCCTCTAGGTCAAACAAAGATTGGAGTTGCTCCTGACTGCCTCCCATATCTGGAAGATAATCATAAGCTTGACTTTCAATCATGGAAGATAAACCTACTCGCCAATGAGGAGCCAGAAGAAGTTTATCAAATTCAACAAAAGTACGCTCCACAGAGATTTTTTCTAAAAGTGGCGTTAAGGTCTTCATCGCTTCAAAGGTTGCTTGCTCAAGTTCAAATCCTAGACTAGCTTGGAAACGAAAGCCACGCATGATACGTAGAGCATCTTCGTTGAAACGCTCACTGGCAACTCCAACTGCGCGTAAGACCTGATTTTCTAAATCTTGTAAACCATCAAATAAATCAATGATTTCCCCTGTCTCATCTAGAGCAAAGGCATTGACAGTAAAGTCACGACGCTTGAGGTCTTCTTCCAGCGAACGAACAAAAGAAACTGAGCTTGGTCTACGGTAGTCTACATAGACATCTTCCGTTCGAAAAGTAGTTACTTCGTACTCTTCATCACCCTCTAAAACCAAGACGGTTCCGTGCTCAATGCCAATATCTGCTGTGCGTGGAAAAATCTGTTTTGTTTCTTCTGGATAAGAGGAAGTTGCGATATCCACATCATGAATGGGACGATTGAGAAGGGCATCCCTTACAGAGCCACCAACAAAATAGGCCTCAAATCCTGCTTCTTTAATTTTTTCTAATACTGGTAAAGCCTTCTGAAATTCAGAAGGCATTTTTGTTAATCTCATAATAAGTGTTCTAATCCATAGACAAGCTCATGACGCTTGATAACTTCTTTGATTCCCAAATTTACCCCTGTCATGAAGGAGCTACGATCATAGGAGTCATGACGCAGGGTCAATCCTTCTCCCTGATTTCCAAAAATGACTTCCTGATGGGCTACCAATCCTGGCAAACGAACCGAATGGATACGCATGCCATCAAAGTTAGCACCACGCGCACCAGCAATGAGTTCTTCCTCATCACTAGCACCTTGTTGGATAGATTCACGAACTTCTGCCATCAACTCAGCTGTTTTGATTGCTGTCCCACTTGGAGCATCTTTTTTCTTATCATGGTGAAGTTCAATAATCTCCACATTTGGGAAGTATTTAGCTGCCTGTGCTGCAAATTGCATCAGTAAGACAGCACCCAAGGCAAAGTTAGGAGCAATCAATCCACCCAAGCCTTTGGAACGAGACAATTCTTTTAATTCTTCGATTTCTTGACTGGTGAAACCTGTCGTTCCTACTACTGGAGCAAAGCCATGTTCAAGAGCAAAGCGTGTATTCTCATAGGCGACAGCTGGTGTAGTAAAGTCTACCCAAACATGGGCATCAAAGCCTGCTAAGTCATTTTTATCATTGAATACTGGAATTCCTTGCCATTCAGATGCAGACTCAAAAGGATCCAAAACAGCTACTAGTTCAAGTTCAGGATCAGACAAAACCATCTGACAAGCAGCTTGCCCCATTCTTCCCTTAAAACCAGCAATAATCACTCGAATACTCATCTTTACTCCTATTTAAGATACAAAGCCTGCAAGAACACAAAGTGAAAATAGGAGTTCTAATCAAGGAGTAGATACTCCTTGGAAGAACTATCTTTTTCACACAGGGTTCCAGGCGTGTTCAATTGCTAAGATACAAAGGACGTTAGCTGCCCATGAAAAATAGGGAATGGCGCTGACTTTCCACGAAAGGCAAGACAGGCATCTTTTTTCAAGAGGCAGATAGTCCGTGTTCAATTTTAAGATACAAAGCCTGCAAGAACAATCTAGACAATTGGTATATAACCTAAAGCAATACTTCCTTCTCCTAGGTGAGTCCCGATGACACTACCAAAGGTTGCAATCGAAATATATGTAGCTACTCCTCCATCTAACAAAAGCTGACGCAAGTCTGCTGCTTTTTGAGGAGCATTCCCATGAATTACAGTTATCTGATAATTTCCATTACTTGTTACTTCTTTGACAATTTCAACCAAACGTTTTGTTGCTTTCTTCTCTGTACGAACCTTCTCATAAACTTCGATAACACCTTGGTCATTGAAATATAGAATTGGTTTAATGCTAAGAAGATTCCCTAAAATAGCTGCGCCATTTGATAAACGACCACCTTTAACCAGATGATCAAGGTCATCTACCATGATAAAGGCTGAAGTATTTTCAATCTGTTCCGTTAACTTGTCTAGTATAGACTGGAAATCATCTCCCTGCTCAGACCATTGAAACACACTTTCCACCATGAATCCTAGTGGTGCACTTGTAATACGAGTATCAGGAAAAGCAATGGTTAGACCTTCAAACTCATCCGTCATATACTGGATGTTCTGGTGAAACCCTGAGATTCCAGAAGATAGGAAGAGACCCAAAACATGAGTATAGCATTTTTCTTTTAATGATGATAAAATTTCATCCAACTTTGCAATACTTGGTTGACTTGTTTTAGGTAGTTCAGATGAGCGAGCCATTTTTTCATAAAATTCTTGAGCGGTTAGATTTACACCTTCAACATACTCCTGTCCGTCGATATTCACAGGAATGTCAAGCACAAATAAATCTTCTTTCCGCAAGGTTTCCGCTTGTAGAAAAGCAGATGAGTCTGTTATGACCGCTAATTTCATTCTTTTAAAACTCCAAATTAATTCCTGGTAAGTCTAGTGCAATTTCCGTCACTTCATAAGTCAAACGGTTTAGTATATCCAAAGAAGGACGAGCAAGCGTCTCAACTTCTTCTTGACTAAAGTCACTTGGTTGATCTACGATACGACCTTCAACGTGGTTGACTTGAGAAATGGTACCGCTGATAACAAATTTATCAAAGACAATCATAAAGCTCAAAACAACTACGAGAGAAGTCACCTGATTTTCTTGGTCATGTTGAAGTAGTTGGAAGTTCACATCAACCTTTGTTTCAGGAATTCCGTTCTCATTTTCCCATTCAAAGTTACGAGCATCAAAGTGATACTGACTAACAAATTCTTGTTCACGTTTTAAATTCATCATATTCTCCATGGTTACAATTTACTTTGACATTGTAACATATTTTCTTATTTTCTGCTAACTTTCCTAAATTCCGATTTCTGCTTTCACAACTTCAGCAATGGTATCCACATAGTAATCTACTTCTTCAGTTGTTGGTGCTTCAGCCATGACACGCAAGAGTGGCTCAGTTCCACTTGGACGAACGAGAATACGTCCGTTACCTGCCATCTCTTCTTCCATCTTATCGATAATAGCCTTGATAGCTGGTACTTCCATGGCTTTGTCTTTCATGGTATTTTCCACACGGATATTAACCAATTTTTGTGGGTAAATTGTTACTTCTGAAGCCAACTGAGATAAGCTCTTACCTGTTTCTTGCATGATCTTAGTCAATTGAACTGCTGACAACTGACCATCACCAGTTGTATTGTAGTCCATCAAGATAACGTGACCTGACTGCTCTCCACCGAGATTGTAGCCTGATTTTCTCATTTCTTCAACTACATAGCGGTCTCCAACAGCAGTGACAGCTTTATTAATGCCTTCACGATCCAAGGCTTTATGGAAACCAAGGTTGGACATAACTGTTGTTACAATTGTATTTTGTGCCAATTGACCTTTTTCAGAAAGGTATTTACCGATGATATACATAATCTTATCACCGTCGACAATCTCACCGTTTTCATCTACTGCAATCAAACGATCGCTGTCCCCATCAAAGGCTAAACCAATGGCAGATTGATTTTCTTTTACAAGTTCTTGCAAGGCTTCTGGATGAGTCGAACCAACATTCAAGTTAATGTTCAAACCATCTGGAGTTTCTCCAATGACAGTGATTTGAGCACCCAAATCTGCAAATTTGACGAGCACTTGTAGAAGCTGCTCCATTTGCAGTATCCAAGGCTACCTTCATCCCTTCAAGAGCTGTTCCAGTTGAAACCAGGTAGGCTTCATACTTGCGTAATCCTTCTGGGTAATCAACAACAGTACCTAATCCTTCAGCACTTGGACGTGGGAGAGTATCTTCACTGGCGTCAAGCAAGGCTTCGATTTCTGCTTCTTTGTCATCGTCTAGCTTAAAGCCATCTCCACCAAAGAATTTAATCCCGTTATCAAGGGCTGGGTTGTGGCTAGCTGAAATCATGACACCTGCGCTCGCTCCTTCAGTTTTCACCAAATATGCTACTGCAGGTGTAGCAAGTACACCAAGTTTATAAACGTGAATTCCCACAGAAAGAAGACCAGCAATCAAGGCTGCTTCTAACATTGCCCCTGAAATACGTGTATCGCGTCCAACAAAAACCTTAGGCGCTTCTTTCGCATGTTGACTGAGGACATATCCTCCAAAGCGACCCAATTTAAAAGCCAATTCTGGCGTTAATTCTACGTTTGCTTCTCCTCGGACTCCGTCCGTTCCAAAATATTTACCCATTTCATCATTCCTTTTCTAGTTTAATGTTTATTTTAAGATTCTGACTTCGTCTCTGCTGCTGTCGTTGAAGAGTTTTCAGTAGAGGAAGTATTACTTGTTGTGGTTGTGCCACTTGTTGTTCTGACAGCTTTGGTCGTTACTTTCATAGTAGTTTCAAAAGGTGTAATCACTGTTGGTAAGACAGCTCCATTTTTATCAACAGCTTGCAAAGGAACTGATCCAGAATAGTTCCCTGTAATCTGTTCACTCGTTGGTAAAACTGCAACAATCCGATCAATCTTAGATAGTGTATCCGCATCACTAGTTACTGAAACTTTTTCATCAGAAACAGTCACACGTTCGATTATAATCTTCTCATCAATTTGACTAGAATCAATTTGAGGTACAACAGGTACATTATCTCGAGTAACTTTCTTACCAACCTTGACTGTGATCTTTTGTGGTGTTGCTACAGCTGTCAAACCACTTGGAAGATTTTCAATGGTCAAGGGAACTTCAATCGTTCCTTCTGTAGCCTGAGTCAAATCAGCAGTCACTTTAAATTTACGAGTGCTCTCTTGCATCTCACTAGCCAAGGTGACTCGATTTGAACCCGTTAGAAAATACTGTCACTTCTGAGCTAAAACCACTGATAAAATACTGCTCACTATCATACTGAATATCAATCGGTACATTGACTACTGTATTGGTATAGGTTTCAGTTTTAGTTTGCCTTGCGTTGGTATTGTTTTGATAATTGATTGATGTTGCATAGATAAACAGGATACATGCAAAGAGGAGCGAGGAGATGATATAAAGACTATTTCTTTTCATTATTCCAGCCTCCTAATAGACGTTCTTTTAAGCTTAGTTCTTGTTCATCCTTAGGTATCAGAATACGACGTAGTTCTTCCTCGAATTCTTCCAAACTTAGATCATGTTTGAAGACACCGTTATAGGTGATGGATATACCTCCAGTTTCTTCAGATACAACAAAAGTAAGGGCATCTGAAACTTCTGATAAACCTATGGCTGCACGGTGACGAGTTCCGAACTCTTTGGAAATACCTGTGTTTTCAGTCAGTGGTAAATAGGCAGAAGTTACTGCAATCCGATCTCCACTGATAATGACTGCACCGTCATGGAGAGGCGTATTAGGGATAAAGATGTTAATTAATAACTCAGCAGAAATCTTTGCATCCAAAGGAATTCCTGTAACGATGTACTCCTGCAAGGTTCTCACACGTTGAACAGCTACCAAAGCTCCAATCTTTCGCGGGCTCATATACTCAACCGATTTTACAAAAGCTTGTACCATCTGCTCTTCTGAACTCATAGGAGTATTTGAAAAGAAGTCCGTAGCTCGACCTAATCGTTCCAAACCTGTCCGAATTTCTGGAGAAAAGATAACAACCGCTGCGATAACTCCATAGGTAATCAATTGGTTAATCAACCAGGAAATAGTCGTCAAGCCCAAAAAATTAGCCGCAATCTGAGCTAAGATAAAAACTAAAACGCCTCGAACCAGAATCATAATCTTGGTTCCTGCAATTGATTTTGTAAATTGATATAAGATATAAGCAACGATTAGAATATCAATCACATTTATCGCAATACTCCAAGGACTGGAAAACAAACTAGACCAGTATTGAAGATTAGATAATTGCTGAAAATTCATCCTGTGTCCCCTCTCCAAAAAAGCTTCTCTTCATTATACCATTTTTAATGAAAATTTTCTCCCCCCTACCTCATTTAAAATTAGTAGAAAATATGATAGAATAAAATGATAAATGAAATAAGGAGAAACCATGTCTCAACTCTATGACATTACCATCGTTGGAGGTGGTCCTGTAGGCCTGTTTGCCGCATTCTATGCTCACCTACGTCAAGCCAAAGTCCAAATTATCGACTCTCTTCCACAACTAGGTGGCCAACCTGCCATTCTTTATCCTGAAAAACAAATTCTTGATGTCCCAGGTTTCCCAAATCTCACTGGTGAAGAACTAACTAATCGCCTCTTAGAACAACTAAAAGGTTTTGATACACCAGCACATCTCAATGAAACTGTTCTTGACATTGAAAAAGAGAATGATATTTTTAAGATAACAACTACTAAAGGTATTCATAGTAGTAAAGCTGTCATTATCGCTATGGGTGGAGGTGCCTTTAAACCGCGTCCACTTGAATTGGATGGTGTTGATAATTATGAAAATATCCACTACCACGTTTCTAACATTCAGCAATATGCTGGACAGAGAGTAACCATCCTGGGTGGAGGAGACTCTGCTGTGGACTGGGCTTTAGCTTTTGAAAGGATTGCGCCAACTACACTTGTTCACCGTCGAGATAACTTCCGTGCGCTTGAACATAGTGTCCAAGCCCTTCAAGAATCATCTGTTAGCATCAAAACACCGTTTGTGCCAAGTCAACTTCTTGGAGATGGAAAAACTCTTGACAAGCTTGAAATCACAAAAGTCAAATCCGATGAGACCGAAACTATTGAATTCGATCACCTCTTTGTCAACTATGGCTTCAAATCTTCCGTTGGTAATCTTAAAAATTGGGGACTTGACCTTAACCGTCACAAGATTATCGTCAATAGCAAGCAGGAGTCAAGCCAAGCTGGAATTTACGCTATCGGTGACTGCTGCTACTACGAAGGTAAGATTGACTTGATTGCAACAGGTCTTGGTGAAGCACCAACTGCTGTCAACAATGCCATTAACTACATCGACCCTCAACAAAAAGTACAACCAAAACATTCAACAAGTTTATAAGAAAAAAACCACGAATCCTAGGATTTGTGGTTTTAAAGTTCATCTGCAATTTTATTGATTTTTCGTAATCTATGATTGACACCACTTTGTGAGCGGGTTTGTCAAACTGTCTGCCAATTGCTGGATAGAGTAGTCCGGATGTTGAATACGCAAATGCGCTACTTCCTGCAAATCTGCTGGAAGATTATCCAAGCCAATTCTATCTTTGATTTTACTGATATTGTTGATTGTTTTCATACTCGCAGAAACCGTACGAGCGATATTTGCTGTCTCTGCATTATTAGCACGATTGAGATCATTCCGAGTTTCTCGAAGAATCTTGACGCCTTCAAAAGTATCTCTCGCCTCCATGGCTCCCACTAAAATCAGAAAATCCATAATATCTTCAGCTCGCTGAAGATAGGTCACTGCGCCTTTTTTTCGTTCGATAACCTTTGCATCTAGCAAGAACTGCTGCAAGAGCGAAGCAATCCCTTGGGCGTGGTCTACATAAACCGAACTAATTTCCAACTGATATTTGCCTGACTCGGGATCTCTAATGCTCCCATTTGCTAAAAATGCCCCACAGAGATAGGCACGACCTGCTTCCTCATCTCCTAAAATCTCTGGATCAATCCCAGTTTCCAAGCCAAAGAAAGAATCGGCCAAACGCAAATCAGCTAAAAGTTCTTGAACACGCTCATCTGTAAATACAGTATAGACGCGATTTTTCCGTAGATTACTTCTCTGGTGGTGACGAATCTCAGACTTGATGCCGTAAAAGTGCAAGAAAGATTCATAGAGATGACGAGCCAACTTAGCATTTTCTGTGATGACGGACAAGGTCAAACCAGAGCTCGATAAACCAATACTACCAGACATCTTGATAATAGCTGACAATTCATGACGACTCAGGTGGTGCTGACTTAAAATTTCTTCTTTTACTGCTACTGTAAAACTCATTTTCTCACCTGTATGATCCGCATGAGCTCATCTACGATTAAATCACCATCGTGAAAGGCTCCCCCATTTTCCAAGCGTAGAAAGTTGGATGAAATGACACGTGGGACTTGCTTACGCAAACCTTCAAAATCATGCTCAACCTGCACCAAATACTCATCAAAACGGTTGGTATCCATATAGTCCCTCGGAACCTTTTCGATGTTAACAAGGACAGTATCGATAAATGGACGGCCCAAATGACGATGTAAGACTTCTACGTGATCACTATCTGAGAAATGCTCCGTTTCTCCACGTTGAGTCATAATATTGCAGACATAGGCAACCTCTGCCTTAGTCTCTAGAAGAGCCTGACCGATTTCTTCGATGACGATATTAGGCAAAATCGAAGTAAAGAGAGAACCTGGTCCCAAGACAATCATATCACTCTCAAGAATGGTATTGACAACTCTGCGGCTAGCCTGCGGTTTTTCATCATCCAGAGTATTGGTAACATAGACATGATCAATCATACCTGGATGATCTGCAATGTGACTTTCCCCAGCAACTTCTGATCCATCTTTAAAGACAGCATGGAGTGTCAAAGGATGGTCACTTGATGGGAAAATCTTTCCTGTAGTATGGAAGAATTTACTCAGCAATTGCATGGCATTATAGGTCGAACCCTGCATTTCAGATAATCCAGCTATGATAATGTTTCCTAATGGATGACCAGCAAAAGCACCTGCATCCTCTGAAAAACGGTATTGAAAGACCTTTTCATAGAATTTTGGCATATCTGACATGGCTACAAGGACATTACGTAAATCCCCTGGAGGTGTCAACTGTTGAAAATTCTTACGCAATTCACCTGAAGAACCACCATCATCCGCAACGGTTACTATGGCTGCAATTTCGACGTCTTTTTCCCGTAGACTATTTAAAATAACAGGGATTCCGGTTCCTCCACCGATCACCGTAATTTTGGGTTTTCTCATGAACGGTTTACCGTTTCCTTTCTTCGGTCTTTATCACGATGACTTTCATTTACAGGCCAACTTTTAGATAGGTCATTCGCTAAACGATTGGCAAAAGCAACACTTCGGTGTTGTCCACCAGTACAACCAATCGCAATAGTTAAGACTGATTTACCTTCTTTTTTATAGCCTGGTAGGATTGGTGCAACCAAGGCTAACAAATGACGGTAGAAATCTTCAGATTCCTCATGGTTCATGACATAGTCATAAACTGCCTGGTCTTCACCTGTCTGATTGCGAAGTTCTGGCAGATAGTACGGGTTTGGCAAGAAACGAACATCAAATACCAAATCGGCATCTATCGGAATGCCATATTTAAAGCCGAAAGACATGACCTCAATACGGAAGGACTGTGTTTGTTCTTGGTCCGAAAATTGCTCTGCAATAGTCTTGCGAAGTTCACGAGGAGTTAACTCTGTTGTGTCAACCACATTTTGGCTCATATTTTTTAATGGGGCTAAGAGTTCGCGTTCCAGCTTGATACCATCCAAAATACGACCATCTGCTGCAAGAGGGTGACTTCTTCTAGTTTCCTTATAGCGTGCTACCAATTCCTTATCAGCTGCATCCAAAAAGAGGATTTTGAAATCCAAATCATCTTGGTTTTCCAATTCATCCAAGACAGCCTGAATCTCTGAGAAGAAAGAGCGGCTTCGCATATCCACCACTAGGGCTAACTTGTGGTCATCATCCTTGGTCTCTACCAACTGCAAAAACTTTGGCAATAGAGCTGGTGGCATATTATCAATCGTAAAATATCCTAAATCTTCAAAGGATTGAATGGCTACAGTTTTCCCTGCACCACTCATCCCTGTTACAATCACCAGGTGAAGTTGTTTCATTGTCATCATAGTCTCCTTATATCAAAAGAAGTTTGGAAGAACCAAACTTCAACTCGCTTATCCAATCTCAGCGATGACTTCAATTTCGACTTTTACATCGCGAGGAAGACGAGCTACTTCTACAGCTGAACGAGCTGGAAATTCCTTGTTAAAGGCTGTTTGGTATACCTCATTGAAAGGTACGAAGTCGTTCATATCGCTCAAGAAACAAGTCGTTTTAACAACATGGTCAAAATCTGTACCTGCTTCTGCCAAAATAGCTCCAATGTTTTTCAAAACTTGTTCAGTCTGTTCTTGAATCGTTTCTCCTATGATTTCTCCAGTTTCAGGAGATAAAGGAACTTGACCGCTAGCAAACAAAAGGTTCCCAACGATTTTTCCTTGAACATAAGGTCCGATTGCCTTTGGAGCTTTATCTGTATGAATTGTTTTTGCCATATGTATTCCTCACAATTTTTCTAAAATAGCATCCCAAGCCTGGTCCATTCCTGCTTTTGTTACGGATGAAAAGAGGATAAAATCATCACTTGGATCAAAGTTTAATTTCTTTTTAATAGCTGATTCGTGCTTGTTCCATTTACCGCGCGGAATCTTGTCTGCCTTGGTCGCCACAATGATGACAGGAATCTCATAATATTTAAGAAATTCGTACATCTGTACATCATCTGCTGACGGATCATGACGAAGGTCAACGAGACTAACCACTGCTCGAAGATTTTCTCGAGTGGTTAAGTACTCCTCAATCATGCGACCCCATTTTTCGCGTTCCTTTTTGGACACACGGGCATAACCGTAACCAGGCACATCTACAAAACGCATCTTATCATCAATATTAAAGAAATTAAGTAGTTGTGTTTTTCCTGGTTTTCCAGAGGTACGAGCTAGATTTTTTCGATTGAGCATGGTATTGATAAAGCTCGATTTACCAACATTTGAGCGTCCTGCAAGAGCAATCTCAGGAAGTTCATCCTGCGGATAGTGGGACTTGTTGGCAGCACTCAGTAAAATCTCAGCATTGTGTGTATTGATTTCCATAGTCACCTCTAGGCTGTCTCTAGGATGGGCTTAGCTGTTCCATCAACTGCTTCTTTTGTGATACGGACTGTTTTCACATTTTCTTGACTTGGAACTTCAAACATAACATCTAGCATGGTTTCTTCGATGATTGAGCGAAGACCACGCGCACCAGTTTTGCGTTCGATTGCTTTATTGGCAATTTCCTGGAGAGCTTCGTCGTCAAATTCTAACTCAACATCATCATAAGAAAGCAAGGTCTGGTATTGTTTGACCAAGGCATTTCTTGGCTCTTTCAAAATGCGAACCAAGTCATCCACAGTCAACTGCTCCAAGGCTGCAAAGACAGGCAAGCGCCCAATCAACTCAGGAATAATTCCGAATTTCTGAATATCTTCTGCGATGATCTCTTGCATGTAAGAACTGTTTTCGTCAATAGCCTTGTTATTTTGTCCAAAACCAATGACTTTTTCTCCCAAACGCTGTTTGACAATTTCTTCAATGCCATCGAAGGCACCACCCACGATGAAGAGGATATTCTTGGTATCCACTTGAATCATTTCTTGTTGTGGATGTTTACGTCCGCCTTGAGGAGGGACGCTAGCTACAGTTCCTTCGATAATCTTGAGGAGGGCTTGTTGCACCCCTTCACCAGAAACATCACGTGTGATAGAAACATTTTCGCTCTTCTTAGCAATCTTGTCAATCTCATCCACATAGATAATTCCACGTTCTGCACGTTCGATGTTAAAGTCAGCTGCCTGCAAGAGTTTGAGGAGGATATTTTCCACGTCCTCACCTACATAACCCGCCTCAGTAAGAGCCGTTGCATCAGCAATAGCAAAAGGTACATTCAAGCTCTTAGCCAAAGTCTGAGCCAAGAAAGTTTTCCCAGAACCCGTTGGACCAATCATCAAGATGTTTGACTTCTGCAAATCCACATCTTCTGACTCTTCACGAGTATCGTGGAAATTGATGCGTTTGTAGTGGTTGTAAACTGCCACTGCCAAAGCACGTTTAGCACGATCTTGACCGATCACATAGTGGTTCAAAATGTTTAGGAGTTCGATTGGTTTTGGTACCTCAGACAAGTCCGCCAAAACTTCCTCAGCCAACTCCTCACGAATAATTTCCTGAGCCAACTCCACACATTCATTACAGATAAAGGCATTGTTCCCAGCAATTATTTTTTTAACTTCTTCTTGGCTTTTGCCACAAAATGAGCAATAAACCATCATATCATTTTTCCTATTTGTAGACATGATTCCCTTCCGTTCTAACTATTCATTCAATCTAAAATAAGGTCATATAAAAAGCATGAATGCTATTTACCAAGTTTGTAAAAGCATTTAGCCAAAGCAGAGTAGCAAGTCCAAAGCGCTTTTTACGAAAAGCGTGTGTTCCAGCTACAAGACAGACAGCACACAAAAGAGCTGTAAAAAAACCAAAAATACTGCGCTCCATTAGACTTCCTTTCTCTTTCTATATTCGATGGTAAAATCATAGACATTTTTCTCATCTTTGGAATAAGATTTGCTTGCAACAGTCTCAAAAGCAGTCAAGTCAAAATCTTCTGGGAAATAGGTATCCCCTTCAACTTGAGCATGAATTTGCGTCACGATAATCTCATCCAGATAAGGTTCAAACAGCTGAAAAATCTGCTTGCCACCAATGATATAGAGATTCTTAGACTGATGATGATACCAGTCTAAAACATCCTCAACATTTTGAAAGACCAGAGCACCTTCGATTGCTTCTTCAGGATTGCGCGTCAAAATCAAGGTTTCACGTCCTGGAAGCAATCGTCGACCCATCCCATCAAAGGTTACACGACCCATTAAAATGGCATGATTCAAGGTTGTTTCTTTAAAATGTTTTAACTCTGCTGGCAAATGCCAAGGTAAACGATCCTCTTTCCCGATCACACCCTTTTCATCTTGAGCCCAAATGGCTACGATTTTCTTTGTCATGCTTTCATCCTTTTCATTGATAGTACTATTTTATCAAAAAACTTTAAAAAAGACAGTTTTGGAATGTCTACATCAATAGAAAAATCCGTAGAAATCTACGGATTCTTTCTTTGGTTAAAAATTCTTACAAACCAGGCGCTTGTCCTAATTCTGCCGCAAGCATCCAGACTGTTTTTTCAAGGTCAGCCTTAGCGCCAACGAAGATATCATTCGTAACATCATCACCTTCTTCATCTGTTACATCCAAAGCTTTTTGGAAAAGAGTGATGAGGTAACGATAAATGTCAAGGACACGTTCCAGCTTTCTTCTACGTTACGGAACTCTCCAACTTCTTCTTCGATTTCACTATGTTGAAGGAATTCTGTCAAAGTAGAGTAAGGTTTGCCACCAAGAGTGATCAAGCGTTCGCTGATTTCATCAAGGTAACCATCAAGGCTATCCATGTATTCATCCATCTTAGGATGCCATACCATAAAACCACGTCCACGCATGTACCAGTGAACTTGATGAAGAGCGATATGCGCTACGTACAAGTCAGCCACAGCTTGATTCAAGACTTCCTTTGTTTTTACTAGCGTTTCAGGAGCTGTCTTAGATAATGTTGTTACATCTTTTAATGCATCTTTTTTCAATTCAACCATTTTTCTCACCTCGTAAAATTATTTTTGTAACCATATTTATTGATTACTACTTCAGTATACTACTCCAAGTAGACAAAAGCAAGGAAATTAACTCATATTAAAAAAGTTGTAATTGACTGATAATTTAAGAAAATGAGTGGCTATTTATCCTAGCTATTTTCTCTGTTTTTACTAGAAAATTGACTTTGATAAAGATCATAATAGAAACCTTTTGCATCTAAAAGACTTTCATGATTTCCCTGTTCGATAATCTGCCCATCTTTAAGTACCAAAATCTTATCAGCTTCTTGTATCGTAGAAAGTCGATGTGCAATGACAAAAGCTTGTTCTTCCCTTCATCAAACGCTTTCATAGCCTTTTTTTGAATCAAGAGTTCTAAACGAGTGTCAACTGATGATGTCGCTTCATCCAAAGATTAGAATTTTTAGGATCTGCCAAGAGGGCACGCGCAATGGTTAAAAGCTGTTTCTGACCAAGAGAAATATTACTTGATTCTTGGTTCATTTCCATGTTATAACCACCAGGAAGAGTGCGGATAAAGTGGTCTACATTGGCAGCCTTAGCTGCTTCAACGATTTCGTCATCTGTTGCCTCAAGATTTCCAAAGCGAAGATTTTCCTTGATACTGCCTTCATAGAGCCAGGCATCCTGTAGGACCATACCAAACTGGCGACGATAGTCCTGACGAGACAAGTCTCGAATATCTTGGCCATCCACTAAAATGGCACCAGCTGTTACATCATAAAAACGCATGAGAAGGTTAATCAAGGTTGTTTTTCCTGCTCCAGTAGGATCCAACGATGGCTACCATCTCTCCAGGTTCAACATCTAGATTGAAATTGCGAATCAACGGTTTGTTTTCTACATATTGAAAATCAACATTCTTAAAGCTAACTTGCCCAGTTAAAGGTGGTAGTTCTTTCACTTCAAGATTTTGAACTTCTTCACTGTTCATCTAAAACTTCAAAAGACACGATCAAGGGAAGACTTAGCGCTCTGCATTTGCCCTGCTAACTGGGTGATATTTTGGATAGGCTGGCTGACTTGCCAGACATATTGGACAAAGGCCTGCATATTACCAATCGTCAAACGCCCTGCAATAACCTGCAAACCACCTAAGACAGCAACAATCAGGTAGGTTAAATCAGATACGATGTGAAGGGCAGGCATCATCAATCCTGAAATAAAGCTAGCCTTGAATCCGACTTGTTGCAATTCATCCGTAATCTTTTCAAATTCTCTTGAGAGTTTTCTTCACGTCCATAGAGCTTCAAAACATTAAAACCTGTCAAGTTTTCTTGCACAAAACCATTCATGCGTCCCAAGATAGCTGCCTGCTGTTTAAAGTATGGCTGCGAACGATTTAGAATCGTTTTAGCTCCAAAATAAGTCACTGGAATCGACAAGATAACAATGATAGCCAACTGAAGATTGAGATAGAGGACCATTCCCATAACAAAAAGAATGGTAAAGACTGCATTAACAATCTGTAAGAAGGATTGTTGGAGTGCATTAGATACGGTCTCTACATCGCTAGTAAAACGTCCTAGCAAATCCCCAAACTGGTGCTTATCAAAGTAAGACACAGGGATGCGGTTGATTTTTTCGCTCATTTCATTTCGCAAATCCTGTATCATGGACTGGACAGCATTGGTCATGAAAAGTAGTTTGAGTAATAAGAACCCAACTCATAGAAAAGACCACGCAAGAGATAGATCACTAGAATCACTGCGATATAGCTGGTATTAATACCTGCTCCTGCAACACCATTTGCCATGGCAAGGAGGTTGCTGGTTAACTCAGTGATAGCAAGTCCCCAATATGAAAGGCTCGATAACACTCATAATGACGCTGACTATTTTCAAGAAGACTGCAAAGAAAAACAGAGAAACGGTAGGCTTTTAAATAGCTCCATAGACGAGCTAGACTAGATTGTTGTTTCATCCTTTACCTCCTATTCTTCTGTCAGAGACGCATTTTTCAGCTGCGACTCAGCAATTTCTCGATAGATGTCATTGGTTTCCATCAATTCTTCATGACGGCCACGACCAACGATTTCGCCCTTTATCAAGGACGATAATCTGGTCAGCATCCATGATAGTTCCAACACGTTGCGCAACAATCAATACTGTAGCATCTTGCGTCACTTCCTTGAGACGACGGCGCAAGATAGCATCTGTACGGTAGTCCAAGGCTGAGAAAGAATCATCAAAAATGTAGATATCTGGACCCTTGATGACTGCTCGGGCAATCGACAAGCGTTGTTTCTGACCACCTGATAGGTTGCTTCCCCCTTCAGCCAGATGAGTTGCAAAACCTTCTTCTCGACTTTCGATAAAGTCTTTGGCTTGGGCTACATCAGCTGCTTGGTGCAAGTCCTCATGACTGGCATCCTCTTTCCCGTAACGGAGATTGTCTGCGATAGTCCCTGTAAAGAGCAAGGCCTTTTTGTGGAATAAAATCCAATCTTTCTGGCGGAGTGATTTGAGACGGTAATCCCGGACATCAACACCATCGACCTTAATTTTCCCCCTAGTGTAACATCGTAAAAACGAGGAATTAACTGAACCAGAGTAGACTTACCTGATCCCAGTCGAACCGATAAAAGCAATGGTTTCTCCCGGTTTAGCAGTAAAGGAAATATTATGCAAAACAGGGCTTTCTGTTTCCCCAGGATAAGCAAAGGTCACATTATCAAATTCTAAGTAACCATGGGTTTCTGTTTCTTGAATTCCGTCTTCATTTGGATCAATGGAAATCGGCATTTCCATGATTTCCTTCAAACGTTCACTGGATACGGCCGTTCTAGGGTACATGGTAAAGAGGTTTGACAAGAAAAGGAAGGACAAGAGGGCGTGGAAACTATACTCGATGAAGGCTACCAAATCCCCAATCTGCAAACTTCCTTGCTTGAGAGGATCTAGAGCAAACCAAACGATAGCTACAATCATGGCAATAATGATTTGCACAAAAAGCGGCTCTGTCAAACCAGTCAATTTGAACAAACGATTTGAATTATCCGCATAGATCGCATTTTTCTCTTTGAAACGTTTTTCTTGGAAATCTTCACGAGCAAAGGCACGAATCACTCGCAGCCCCATCAAATTTTCACGGACATATTGGTTTATCTTGTCCAGTGTTTTCTGTTGTTTTTCAGATAAGGGGCGCGTTTTCACTGCCACATAAAGGACTACTACAGCTAGAAAAGGAACGGAAAAAGCGACAATCCAGGCTAGTGAAGGACTAGTTAAGAAAATCATGAGAATACTCGACAGCATCATCATGGGAGTGATAACACCCAACTTAAGCGTCTGCTCTGCAAACTGCATAAGGACAAAGGCATCACTGGTAATACGAGTAACCAATGAAGAAACACCAATTTGTTCATATTCGTGATGAGAATACTCTTGTAACTTAGCATAGACATCATTTCGCATATCCTTAACCATATTGGTGGTCAGTTTACTAGCAGCATAGGATAGAACAACCCGCCCAAATGTCCCCAAGACGATAATAACCAACATGATGATAGCCCAAAAATAGAGCTTTTCTTCATTACCTTGATTAATCCCCTGGTCAATCATACGAGCAAGAACAGTCGGTAGCCCAAGATTGACAATCACAAAGAAAATAGCTCCGAAGAAGTCTAACACTAACCACTTGGGATAACGTTTGAGATAAGACCAAATATAAAGCATAATTCTCCTTTCCTTTTCATTCAAAATGCAGAAAAGAGCGTGCTTTCGCACGCCTTTTTACTAAAAGAAGACAGACAATCTTAACCTCGAGGGAGGGAACTGTCTGTCTCAGATATTTGAAGCTTATTTTACAAAGTCAAGCAATGCCAAGAAGCTTTCTGGATCAAGTGATGCACCACCAACAAGAGCTCCGTCAACGTCTGGACAAGCCATGTATTCTGCAACGTTTTCAGGTTTCACTGAACCACCGTATTGAACACGTACTTTATCAGCTACTTCTTGACCAAAGTCAGCTGCTACAACGTCACGAACAACTTTACACATTTTTTGTGCATCGTCTTGTGAAGCTGATTTACCAGTACCGATAGCCCAGATTGGCTCATAAGCGATAACTGATGAAGCTACTTGTTCTGCAGTCAATCCTGCAAGAGCAGCTGAAACTTGAGCACCTACGAATTCAGCAGCTTTACCAGCTTCGTAAGTTTCAAGTGACTCACCACAACAAATAATTGGAAGCATACCGTTTGCAAAGATTGCTTTTGCTTTTTTGTTGATGTCTTCATCTGTTTCGTGGAAGTAGTCACGACGTTCTGAGTGACCGATCACAACATAGTCAGTACCGATTTCTTTCAAAACTTGTGGGCTAGTTTCACCTGTGAAAGCACCTGCATTTTCAAAGTAGCAGTTTTGAGCAGCAACTTTAAGATCTGAACCTTTAGCAGCAGCAAGAACAGTTGTCAAGTCAAGAGCAGGTACAGCAATCCCAGCTTCAACAAGGTCTGATGAAGGAAGTTTTGATGCTACAGCTTCAACGAATGCTTTTGCTTCTTCTGGGTTTTTGTTCATTTTCCAGTTACCAGCGATAAATGGTTTACGTGACATTTCACATACCTCTTTTTCATTTTATTTTCTACTTATTTTATCATAAATAGAGGGAGCTTGCAAATTTTACTCTGTAACTAGAAGTCTTCTTTTCAAATACTTTCCAGTCATCAATTCTATTTAGAGTCTGGCTTTCTCTTGGTTAATTTGACCACTGCTTCTGTCCGCGCAGTGTGTGGAAACATATCAACCGACTGGATATAATGCAGGTCATAGACTTCAACCAAGCGGACTAAATCACGCGCCAGGGTAGATACATTGCAGGAAATGTAAACCATCTTTTCAGGAGCGTATTTAACGATGGTATCCAAGAGTTTGTCATCTAAACCGGTACGAGGCGGGTCTACAATCAAGGCATCGGCACGATAGCCTTCCCTGTACCAACGAGGGATGATTTCTTCTGCAGTTCCAGCCTCATAGTGAGTATTGGTATAACCCATACGCTTGGCATTTTCTTTGGCATCCTCAATAGCTTCTGGAATAATATCCATCCCTCTCAGACTTTTAACTTTTTTAGCAAAGGCAAAACCAATGGTTCCAACACCACAATAGGCATCAATCAGATGGTCATTCTCATTTACGTCCAAGGCCTTAACGGCTTCACTATAGAGAATTTCTGTCTGCTCAGGATTGAGTTGGTAAAAAGCTCGAGGTGAAAGAGAAAATTCATAGTCTAATACACCCTCACGAATACTATCCTGTCCCCAAATAATCTCTGTCTTGTCCCCATAAATCTCACTAGTTTTAGCGGTATTGGTATTGACTGCGACAGTCACTACTTCAGGATAATCCTTGACTAAATCTTTCACAAATTGAGTCAGATTTAATTGACGATTGGTCACAATGATAATCTGAACTTGCCCAGTTTTCCGTGCTCGACGAACCATGATGGTTCGAACCCCAAGGATTTTCCGTTCATCTGTAATCGGAATTTGATGGTAGGTCAAGAGCTCTGCCATTCGATTGGCAATAGCTTGCGTTTCCTTGTCTTGGACTAGGCAGTCTTTTAACTCGACCAAATAATGGGAATTCTGAGCATATAAACCAGCCTTGACCTGCCCCTTAAACTTTCGAGTTTGGAATTGTAGTTTAGCTCGATAATATTTGGGTTCCTGCATACCAATAGTTGGTCTGATTTCATAGTTTTCGTAATCCGCGGGTGCAAATTTCTTCAGAGCTTGATGGAGAAGGTCCGTCTTAAATTCCAGCTGCTTGTCATAATGCAGATGCATGATTTGACAGCCACCACACTCATTATAAATGGTGCAGTCTGGTACCACTCGAAACTTAGATTTTTTATTGACCTCAAGGAGTTTAGCCTCAACGTAGTTACGCTTAACGGAAGTCACCTGACAATAGATATCTTCTCCCTTGAGGGCTCCAGGAACAAAAACAAGGGTTTTCTGGAAAAATCCGATACCTTCCCCGTTAATCCCCATACGCTTGATTTTTAATGGAATTTTTTGTTTGACTTTAAGACTCATAAGTCTATTATACCACGTAGTTTCTCAATGTTTAAGAATATGTTACAATAAAACCATGAATACAAAGATATCTCATTTTTCCCCATTGGATTTTCCTGAGCAATTACGAACCTATATAGAGGGAGCAACTCTTTCTGACAGCTCTTCTCATTCAGGCGCAAGGGTTCTCTATCTTGATTCAGGTTACTATTTAAAAATAGATCAAAAGGGAAGATTAGAGCGAGAAGCTAGAATTGCAAGCTTGTTTGAACAAGAGGGAATAGGAACTCCAGTCATCCACTATCTATCTACAGATAAAGACTACCTCCTGACTAAAGAGGCTATTGGCCATGATGCTCTCGCTTTTTTAGATCAACCAGAAAAAATCTGCCGTACCATGGCCGAGGCTCTTAAAAAACTTCACAGCTTTTATCCGCAAAATTTCCCATCAGATAATCATTTACAAGCCTATAAAGACAGAGCCTTTAAAAACTATGAAAAAGGTGAATTCTATGCCAAGGCCCTCCTACCCCAATTCCAAATCAACAGTCGCGAAGAGGCCTTCCAGCTCATTCGAGAACAAGGGCACCTTTTAAAGACAGATGCCTTTATTCACGGGGATGCCTGTCTACCGAACTTTATTCTAAAGGATGCTGACCACTTCTCTTGCTTTATTGACCTTGGCTTAGCTGATTTTAGTGACCGACATATCGATCTCTTTTGGGCAGTTTGGTCCCTCAACTATAACCTACATGACCCTAAATACGCTGAACTATTTCTTGACTATTATGGGAGAGAACAGGTCGATATAAATAAACTTCGACTCGTTGCTGCCTTTGAAGCGTTTGGATAAAAGGAAAACCATGAAAATCACAAAACTAGAAAAGAAAAAACGTCTCTATCTGCTAGAACTTGATAGCGACCAAACCTGCTATATTACCGAGGATACCATTGTTCGCTTTATGTTGACCAAGGATAAGGAAATTAGTCCTCAAGAGTTTGCAGAAATTCAGACCTTCGCACAATTTTCCTACGGAAAAAACTTGGCACTCTACCACTTATCCTTCAAGGCCCGCACTGAAAAAGAGGTCAGAGACTATTTAGTTAAACATGAGATTGATGAGAAAATCATACCACAAGTCATCCAAGCCCTCAAGGATGACAACTGGATCAATGACCGTCAGTATGCCTATGCGATCATCAATTCCAATCAGCTATCTGGTGACAAGGGAAGCTACATGCTCATACAAAAGATTTCTCAAAAAGGAGTTGCTAAGACCCTTATCCAAGACGTCTTACAAGAATTTGATCTGACGGAAGTCGCAGAGCGTACAGCCGAAAAACTACTGAAAAAATATCAGGGTAAATTGCCTGCTCGCGCTCTACAAGATAAGATAATCCAAAATCTTACCAACAAAGGGTTTTCCTACTCGGAAGCTAAAACAGCCTTTGACCAACTGGATAGCCAGATCGAAGAGGAAATCGTTCAGGAACTAATCTTTAAAGAGTTGGATAAGCAATATCGAAAATATTCGCGTAAGTATGAAGGATACGAACTCAAGCAGCGTTTGACCCAAGTTTTAGCACGAAAAGGCTACGATTTTTCGGATATAGCCAGCGCTCTCAGAGAATATCTTTAATTTTTTCATGAAAAACTAAGAACTTTAAACAAAAATGTGATACAATAGTAAACGATAAACTTATAAATTGTAGAAAGTTGGTTAGTTATGAAACTTCCAAAAGAAGGCGACTTTATTACAATTCAAAGTTATAAGCATGATGGGAGTCTTCACCGCACTTGGCGAGACACCATGGTACTAAAAACAACAGAGAACGCTATTATCGGCGTCAATGACCATACACTCGTTACCGAGAGTGATGGTCGTCGTTGGGTGACTCGAGAGCCGGCTATTGTTTACTTTCATAAAAAATATTGGTTTAATATCATCGCCATGATTCGTGATAATGGTATTTCCTACTACTGCAACATGGCAAGTCCTTACTATCTAGACGAAGAAGCTTTAAAATACATTGACTATGATTTGGATGTTAAAGTTTTTACAGATGGTGAGAACGCCTCTTGGACGTTGAGGAATATGAACGTCACAAGCGCAAGATGAATTATCCTGATGATTTAGACTATATTTTGAAAGAGCATGTTAAGATTCTTGTTGATTGGATCAACAATGAACGAGGCCCCTTCTCAGAAGCCTATGTCAACATTTGGTACAAACGCTACGTAGAACTAAAGAATCGGTAAAGTTGTCAAACTAGGGTGTCTGCCCTAGTTTTTTTATAATCAAAAAACCTGCCTTAAGGCAGGTTTTCGTTTAAATGTCTAATTTTGTAACGGTGAACTTGATATGGGAATAATCTTTCTCGATATCCTTATCTACCATAAAGGCTGTTGCATCCTTCTTGACCTGCACCAAGTCGATATTCTGGGCTTGAGCGGCATAGACACAGCCACAGTAGCATTGGCGATAGATATCATATTCTTCACACATTTCTACAGAACGTTTGTAACCTTGATTTTTCTTAAAATCACTCGGAAGATAATGTGTGGTATAGATTTTCTGCACATCGATCCCGATACTATTGATGGTTTGTGAATTTTTGTGAGGACTGATCGTTAGGGCTGAGCCAAAGTAGTCAAAGCCTAAGTCCATAGCTACCTGCGCTGTCTTATCCAAACGATAGTCAAAACAAACCTTGCAACGATCGCCACCTTCAGGTTCTTCTTCCAAACCTCGAACCAGTTTACGGTATTCATTGGGTTCGTATGGTGCTTCTAGATATTGGACATTGTTGCCAGTTCGCTCATTAAAATCACTGACAAACTTTTGGGTCACATAAGCACGCTTATGATATTCTGCCTTGGGATGGATATTGGAATTAGCAAAATAAATGGTCACATCGGCATACTTAGTCAAGTACTCTAAAGTGTAGGTACTGCAGGGAGCACAACAGACGTGCATGAGAATAGTTGGTCTTTCTTCATTTTTTTCCCAAACTTGGACCATCTTTTGCATGACACGGTCATAGTTGATCTTTTGATTAGGGATTCATCTTGCTTAGAATTTCTTCTACATCAATCATGCTCTTCTCCTTTTCTTCTTGTTATTTTATCACAAGAAGGCTCTTTGGGCAAATAGGGTTTCGTGCTTTATTCAGTTTTTAAAGTCCTGATTTAATAGCTTGCCCATCCTTGTCAGACTGATTATTAATATAGGATAAATTAAAAGCAAGATAAAGACCTAGAACTAAAAAGACAGCTACAAGACCCCAACGATCAATCATCCAACCTGTCAGTGGAAATATGACAATCATGGAAAGACTAAAGAGCATGGAATTGATACTAAGCATAGTTGCTCTTACACTGGAAGGTAAATAACCTTGTAAGTCATTGAAATAGATTGGCTGATAAACTGCATAAAGTGTATCAGTTAAAAGATATACAAGAAGAAAAGCAAAGGAGGTTCCTGAAAACACCAACAACAAGGCCAAGCCCGTTAGTGCAACAAGAGTCGGGAAAACTCGATTGCTATTCCATTTTTTACCAATTTGACTAGCTACATAAACTGCTATAAGATTTAAGCCACTACCAATCAGCATGACCAGCGATACCTGCCATCCTGCTAAGTCACTTATTTTCTGCTGATAGTAAAAGTAAAACATGCACATGAGTGTCCCTACTAGCTGATAAGTCAGCATCCAGTAAAAGAGTACTGGTTTTTCATGCCATTCTTTTCGTACTTGCTGGACAATCATTTTAAAGGTTAAGACTTCATTTTTCTCTCTCTTGGCCATTGGTTCTTTCATAAAATAAATCAAAATGATAGAAAGAAATGATAATCCAATAGCGATCAGATAGGTCCAAGCCAATGCTCCGTGAATAAAGAAGCCTGCCACAACTGTACCTAGGGTTCGGGTGACTTCTGCCACACCAGACAAAAAGCTAGAAATCTGAAGATAACGGTCCTTTTGACCAGCTTTAACTGCTGAATCATATAAGAAAGCATTGCTGGTCCCCGAATCAAAATTGTAAGACCAAGCACTGACCATCATGGCAAGAGCATAGATCCAAATTTCCCTGGCCAAACAAGATCAAGATAGAGGACACAATACTGGCCAAGCGAGCCAAATAGAGATTGGTCTTGTAGCTAAATCGATCGGCCAACATACCAGATGGGATTTCACATAAGAGACTTGTCCCATGAAAGATACTCTCTAATAGACCGATTTGAAGCAAGGAAAGACCATTCTGAATGAAAAATAAAATCCAAAAACTAGTGATTCCAAAATAAGATGTAAATTCCAGACCTGCTAGGAGTGGAATATTGCGTTTGTAAGTTCTTTTAAACATTGTTTTCTCTCTTTCAATATGTAATATGATTGTTTCTAAAAGACTTACTTAGATTTGCCTACATTTTCTCCACCTCTTTCATTTAAAGTAATACTCAATGAAAATCAAAGAGCAAACTAGGAAGCTAGCCGCAGGCTGATCAAAACACTGTTTTGAGGTTGTGGATAGAACTGACGAAGTCAGTAACATATATACGGCAAGGTGAAGCTGACGTAGTTTGAAGAGATTTTCGAAGAGTATAAAAACGCCAGACGGCGTTTTTATAGTCTATTAAGGTTTGATACGGTGCAACATACGTGGGAATGGAATAGCTTCACGGATGTGTTTAGTTCCAGCTGCGAAGGTTACCATACGCTCGATACCGATACCAAATCCACCGTGTGGTACTGTACCATATTTACGAAGGTCAAGGTAGAATTCGTACTCTGTAAGATCCATTCCAAGTGATTCCATCTTAGCGACAAGGGCATCGTAGTCTTCCTCACGCATGGAACCACCGATGATTTCTCCGTAACCTTCTGGTGCAAGCAAGTCTGCACAAAGCACGCGATCTGGGTTCCCAGGAACTGGTTTCATGTAGAAGGCCTTGATGGCTGCTGGGTAGTTCATGACAAAGGTTGGTACACCAAAGTGGTTTGAAATCCAAGTTTCGTGTGGTGAACCGAAATCATCTCCATGCTCTAGATGTTCATAGTCAGCATCTTCGTCGTTTTCATGCTCTTGCAAGAGATCAATCGCTTCATCGTAAGTAATGCGTTTGAATGGCTCAGCAATGTAGCGTTTCAAGAGCTCTGTATCACGTTCCAATGTTTCCAAAGGCTTGAGGAGCACGGTCCAAGAACACCTTGAAGCAAAGCTTTTCACATAAGCTTCTTGCAAGTCAAGTGACTCATCATGTGTCAAGTATGAGTACTCCGCATCCATCATCCAGAACTCAGTCAGGTGACGGCGAGTTTTTGATTTCTCCGCACGGAATACTGGACCAAAGTCAAAGACACGACCAAGGGCCATAGCACCTGCTTCAAGATAAAGCTGTCCTGATTGACTCAAGTAAGCTGGTGTTCCAAAGTAGTCTGTTTCAAAAAGTTCTGTAGAATCTTCTGCAGCATTTCCTGAAAGGATTGGGCTATCAAATTTCATGAAGCCATTCTTATCAAAGAACTCATAAGTTGCATAGATAATAGCGTTACGGATTTGCATCACTGCTACTTGTTTGCGTGAACGCAACCACAAGTGGCGGTTATCCATCAAGAAGTCTGTTCCGTGTTCTTTTGGAGTAATTGGGTAATCTTGAGATTCACCGATGACTTCGATGTCTGTAATATCCAACTCATAACCAAATTTTGAGCGCTCGTCTTCTTTAACAATCCCTGTTACAAAGACTAGAAGTTTCTTGGCTCAAGTGTTTGATAGTTTCAAATTTTTTTCAAGACCTACTTTCTTTCACCAAATTTTCTCGATAAAGTTTGGTTTGAAAGCCACACCTTGGAAGAAGGCAGTTCCGTCACGCAATTGCAAGAAGGCAATTTTTCCTTTTCCTGACTTGTTAGCAACCCAAGCACCAATAGTGACTTCTTGACCAACGTAGTCTTTTACTTCGATAATTGTTACACGTTTTGTCATGTTTTATCTTCCTTTTTTCGTTTAACTTGTCTAAAGACATTATTACCCACTATTGTACCACAAATAATGCCTGATAGCTAGCTTGTTCGACAGAAATTCATAAGTTTTTAAACACAAAAATCTCCGTCAAGACGACGAAGATCTTAGCTTTTTATTTTTCCATAAATTGGTGCAAGCGACGAATAGCTTCTTTGAGTGTATCTAGGTCTGTCGCATAGCTGAGACGGACATTCTCTGGTGCTCCAAATCCTGCTCCTGTAATCAGGGCCAGACCCACTTCCTCAAGAATAGCCGTTGTAAATGCTGTTACATCTGTATAGCCTTTCATCTCCATAGCTTTTTTAACATTTGGGAAGAGGTAGAAAGCTCCTTGCGGTTTGACTACTTCAAAGCCAGGGACTTGGCACAAGAGAGGATAAATGGTATTGAGACGTTCCTCGAAAGCCTGACGCATGGTTTCTACAGAGTCTTGTGGACCAGTTAAGGCCTCGATTGTTGCGTATTGTGAAACAGCGGTTAGGTTAGAAGTTGTTTGACCAGTCAATTTGCTCATAGCAGCAATAATTTCTGGATCACCTACTGCATAACCAACACGCCATCCTGTCATAGCGTAGGCCTTAGACACTCCATTGATGACAATAGTTTGTTTGCGAATAGCTTCTGACAGACTAGAGATTGGAACGAACTCATTCCCGTTATAGACCAAACGACCATAAATATCATCGGCCAGGATAAGAATATCATGTTCAACAGCCCAATTTCCGATGGCCAAGAGTTCCTCACGAGAATAGATCATCCCAGTCGGATTAGATGGTGAGTTAAGAACCAAGACTTTGGTTTTACCTGTGCGAGCAGCTTCTAATTGCTCCACAGTTACTTTAAAGTGATTGTCTTCCTTGGCTTGGACAAAGACTGGAAGGCCTTCTGCCATCTTAACCTGATCCCATAGCTGACCCAGTAAGGAGTAGGAATGATAACCTCATCACCTGGATTAATCACAGCCATAAAGAAGGTATAGAGTGAGAACTTGGCACCAGTCGCAAAAGTCACCTCGTTAGCTGCTACAGAATACCCATAATATCTTTCGAAATAGGTATTGACTGCTGCTTTTAACTCAGGCAAACCTGAAGCTACCGTATAGAAAGACGCGCGACCATCTCGAATGGCTACAACCGCAGCATCCTGAATATTTTCAGGAGTATGAAAATCGGGCTGACCTAAAGTCAAGAAAAGAACGTCTTTTCCTTCAGCCTTTAACTTCTTTGCTCTTGCATCACTAGCCAGAGTAACGCTTTCTTCCATCTCTAAGACACGTTTGGATAATTTCATTGTTTCTCCTTTTCGACTAAGGCGCCAGATTCAAAATCTACCAGATAATAGTCTCCTCCAGACTTGATTTCCCAGACAGGCTTTTCAGCGTACCGTCCGAAGGTAATCTTGTCGATCTCAGTTGCTCCTTTTTCTCTGACAACTGCTTCTGCTTTCTTGAGAAGTACCATTTTCTAGTTGATATACGTAAATATTGTTGCTACTTTTCTCTATTAAGACAGCAACTGGTTTCTGGTTCTTATCTTGGCCAAGAACACTATAATAGCTTTCTAAGCCATTGAAGGTATCAGTCTGGCTAACCGTTTCTAGATTTGCATACTGCTTAGCGAGTCTTTCACCTTCTACCTTTGCAGTTCGATAAGGCTTCATGCTGAGCCATACCAAGTAGAGAAAGGAAGAAGTGATGACTAGAGTTAACAAAGTTATACCAATAATGTACTGAAATAATAGGGAATTTTTTTCTTTTTTCTGTCTCTTTTTCACTCGTCTATTTTACCATCTATCCTAGTGAATTACAAGTGAAGTTAGGGGAGGAATCTGGATTTTCAATACGTTTTTAGGATATCATTACACAACTTCAAGCCATGTTTTTATAGACTTTTCTACGGTCTTCATTTTTAATTAAAAACTTAGATTCTATTGATTTTATTTTCTGAGCATATCCCTTGCAAATGATTTTATCGTGTTGTAACATATATTATAATAACAGAGTGATTCTGATTAAAAGATTGAAATTTAAAGGAGACTCCCTATGTCTAAAAAAGTATTATTTATCGTTGGTTCACTTCGTGAAGGTTCATTCAACCACCAAATGGCACTAGAAGCTGAAAAAGCTCTTGCTGGCAAAGCTGAGGTAAGTTACCTTGACTACTCAGCCATTCCTCTCTTTAGCCAAGACCTTGAAGTTCCAACTCTTCCAACTGTTTCTGCCGCTCGTTATGCAGTTCAAGCTGCTGATGCTATCTGGATTTTCTCTCCTGTTTACAACTTCTCGATTCCAGGAACTGTGAAAAATTTACTTGACTGGCTTTCACGCGCCATTGACTTGTCTGACACTCGTGGAGCATCTGCTCTTCAAGATAAGATTGTTACTGTATCATCTGTAGCTAACGCTGGACACGATCAACTCTTTGCGATTTACAAAGACCTTCTACCATTTATCCGTACACAAGTTGTCGGTGATTTTACCGCAGCCCGTGTTAATGATTCTGCCTGGGCAGATGGTCAATTAATCCTTGAAGATAGTGTCGCTGCTTCTTTAGAAAAACAAGCTGAAGATTTACTTCAAGCTATTCAATAATAAAAAAGATAGTAGAAAATCTCATTTCTACTATCTTTTTGTTTATTCAACAAATTCTCCAATCATACTATGTTTTAATGGCAAACTACACATTACCAAAAGGAAGATGAAGGAGGATTGAATCCAAAAGAGGGCCAAATCAAAAATTCCATGCACAGCAACTACTGTTAAAAATGAAAGATAAAGACCAACAATTGGACGCTTGCTCGGCTCCTGACTCATATCAATTAATTTTCGAATTGGGTCTGAAGAGGCAATCCCTAATAATACCGTCCCTACTACACCGTAACTCAATATCGTATCAATGTAAATACTATGAGCGTGTTCGTGATAAGGAGCAAAAATACGGGGATAGGAATGCATATAAGTTAGTGGGCCTTCGCCCCAGAAGGGATTTTGTTTGAATAAGGTCATACCTGCATTCCAGATCGACACTCGTTCTTCCATAGACGAATCGAGCGTCCCCATTCGAACTCCCAAATCACTAGAGAAGAGAAAGGCTAGACCAACACCAAAGACTCCGATACTGAGCCAGAAGGCACGCCAGTTCTTAATGGTTGTGAAAAGATAAATAATCGCACCAAAGATAATGGCTGGAAAAGCTGTTCTATTTTGGGTGAAATTCAAACCAAATAAATTCGCAAAGATTGCAATGAGAGAGAAAATTCTCAACCATCTCAATCGTGTCGTACTAATTAGGTAAAATCCAATCATAATACAGAAGCAACAGATAATCCCATAATAATTAGGATTAAAGAAGGCTACCTCTGCACGGTTCTGATGCCAGACCTGCATCTTAGGTGATAAGAAAGTATAATCAAATTTCTTTACAATCTGAAAGTGCTCTAAAGCTGCAAAAACTGATGCTAGCACACTAAGCGACATAACCGATTGCAATACTAATCTGAAAAACTTAGGGGTTAAATGGGCTTGGTAATAATAAAAGAAATTGCAAAGAGGAACATTCCTAAAGTGGAAACCATCCCCATCACATTTTGAGCTAAAAGAGAGATAACACCACTATAGCCGATAAATAAAAGTAAGATAGAATGGTGGGATAATCGTTTTAATATCCCCTTCATCTCTCCAGTAAATATTAGGCCTATTAAGTAGGCGATAAAAATAATAACGAAAATATAAAAAGGCAAGAAAATACTTAGAATAACAGCTAGTAAGACTCGCTCTTGCTTGGATAAGCCTTTCAATTTTTCAATGATACCTATTGATTTCACAACAGATCCTTTCTCTCTGCGCTATAAAGCTCAGATAAATAAACTATTAAAACATTTTACCATTTTTCAAATGATTTGAAAACCACTTTGTCCATGGCAACCTGACTAAAACTAGGTAAAATTTTATAGCGAGCTAAGATATCTCTCAAAGCGCGCATCCTTTTTTAAAAATATGGTACAATAAATCTAGTTGTTCCAGAAAGGACCTAGTATGAAATCCTACCAAGAAGTTTACAAAATCTTAGCTCATGAAACAGATTATTTAAGCGGAGAGAAAATCGCTGAAATATTAAGCCTCTCTCGCACCTCTGTTTGGAAGGCTATCCAACGCCTCCAGCAGGAAGGTTTAGAAATTGACAGCATCAAAAACCGTGGCTACAAACTTCTTCACGGTGACCTAATCTTACCTCAAGAAATAGAAGCTAACAGTCCAATCTCAGTTCAATTTAAACCTATTACCAAATCAACCCAGAGTGATGCCAAGGAGGCCATGGAAGCTGGTGCCAAAGGAGACACACTCTACCTATCAACAGGCCAAACTATGGGACGTGGTCGATTTCAACGCCCCTACTATTCTCCAGAGCAAGGTGGAATTTACATGTCTCTCCACCTCAAGCCCAATCTCTCTTATCTAGATTTACCGGCCTATACACTTCTGACTGCAGCCGCAATTTATAAGGCTGTTAAAAACCTTTGTCTAATTGATTTAGATATCAAATGGGTAAATGATTTATACCTAAATCAGAAAAAAATAGCCGGTATTCTAACCGAAGCCATCACTTCTGTCGAAACAGGCCTTGTCACAGATGTTATTATTGGTGTTGGTATCAACTTTTCTATCGCTGATTTTCCAAAAAACCTACAAGGGAAAGCTGGAAGTCTCTTCTCTCAAAGTAGCCCAATCACTCGCAACGAGCTGATTGCAGAAATCTGGAAATGTTTCTACGAAACTGAGGCCGATGAGCTGCTTTACCTTTATAAAAAACAATCAATTGTTTTAGGCAAAGAAATTTCCTTTAAGAAAGATCAAGAAATCATCTCAGGAAAAGCTTGTGATATCTCTGACCAGGGTCAACTACAGATCCAATTAGCTACTGGTGAAAAAATTTGGCTCAATAGTGGCGAAGTTTCGCTCACTAAATGGTGAAGATTTTTGAAAAATAAAAATCGACCTCTCTTTCGAGAAGGTCGATTTTCTTATCATTTATTTTTTCAAACGCTCAACATCACGCGCAATCACAAGTTCTTCATCAGTTGGGATGACAAGTACACGAAGTGTCGCAGCATCTGTAGAAATGTCTCCAGTTACTCCAAAGACATTTTTCTCTGGGTCTACATCACAACCAAACCAAGAGATACCTGAAATAACTTTCTCGCGCACAAGAGTTGCATTTTCACCAACACCAGCAGTAAAGATAATAGCGTCTGCCCCGTTTAGGACTGCCAAGTATTGTCCAATGTGTTTTTGGATACGGTCAACATACATTTCAAATGCCAAAGCAGCATCATGATCCCCTGCTTCCATTGCAAATGAATCACATCACGCATATCACTAGACTTCCCTGAAACACCCAGCAATCCTGACTCACGATTAAGAATACGACTGATGTCCTCAGGCTTGTTAAAGTCCTCTGTATATTGCATTAAATAAGGAATGATGGCTGGATCAATATCCCCTGTACGAGTTCCCATCATAACACCACCAAGTGGAGTGAATCCCATTGATGTATCGATTGATTGACCACCTTTAACAGCTGTGATAGAAGCACCATTACCGATATGGCAAGTGATCAATTTCAACTCTTCTAGTGGACGTCCCAAAAGTTTTGCTGCTTCTTGAGCAACGTACTGGTGACTTGTACCGTGTGCTCCATATTTACGTACCTTGTTTTCTGTATAGTACTTAGTTGGTAATGGATAACGGTATGCTTTTTCTGGCATTGTTGTATGGAATGATGTATCAAAGACTGCTACACTTGTAATATCTGGCAACAATTCTTTGAAGGCACGAATCCCAGCTGCATTGGCAGGGTTGTGCAATGGAGCAAGAAGTCCTAGTTCTTCAATTTTTTCTAAGACATCACCTTCAACAACTGTAGACTCTTTGAAGTATTCTCCACCTGCAACAACACGGTGTCCGACACCAGTAATTTCATCATAAGTTTTAATAATATTAAAACGAATCAAGTCATCAAGTAAAATCTTAACAGCCAAGGTATGGTTTTCAATATCAAGAACTTGTTCTTCAGAACGACCATCAAACTTAACTGTTGAAACAGAATCCTTCAATCCGATTCGCTCAATTAAACCTTTTGCAAGCACCTTTTCTTCCGGCATTTGATATAGTTGCCATTTCAAGCTAGAGCTTCCAGCGTTAATTGCAATGGTTTTTGTCATAAATTTATTCCCCTTTTTAAGCGTTTTCAACTATTATACCAAAATTTGCACTAGATTTCATGCCCTTGACACCAATTTTGAAAATTTTCCTTAAATTCCATCAAAATTTCAGGGTCACGAAGACTGGTAAGTGGATAAACAAATGGTTCAACTCCTTCTCCTGTCTTCTTTTGTAGGACAAAAATGCTCTTAGACTGAGCTCCTTGGGCGAAGAGATCCTCAGGTAAGGCCACAATAGCCACTAGTTGAGCCTGTTCAGTCAGCCACGATTTCAAAAGTTCACTCTGAGGACTTGTCAGAAGATCTGTTGGAGCTAGAAATCGCATAGCCTCCTGTTCTGAGATACTTGAGTGATTGTTCCATTAACAAATGATGAGCATAAGTATGTTCATTCTTAGCCGCCACTTGATAACGTGAGGCTGTCTGATCATCTGGATAGTAACCGACAGGCAGGTCACTGACAATGATGTCACTTTCTTTTAATACTTGTGGACGTACTGCATCTCCTTGGACAAAGCCCATTTGAAGATCCATTACTTCCGCCATGCTTGCCGCCAAGTCAATCAAGAGGTCATCAAGTTCTATTCCCAGGTAATCTACCTTTTTGTTCATGGACGTTAAGAAACTAGCTCCCAGAATTCCCATCCCAGATCCCAATTCCAATAAGCTCACATTTTCAGCAGGGAAAAGTTGTTCAATGATAAAAATCATCAAGTGACCAACCGCATCTGGTGTGAACTGGTGATTGGCTTGAAGAGGTTCTGTTTGAGCTGCCTTCATTAACAAAAATTGATAGGTCCGTAACCACTCCTCTTTTCGAAGTGCCAAACGTTTTAAGGCCTGGTTATTTTTTTTGACTTGCTCCAGAGCGGTTTGACCATCGAGATAGATCCCATTTTGTTCAATCAAGGCATCATAAAAGCTTGTCGCCAAATCGTTTTGAATGATTTGGACATTTTCTAGTAAATAGGTATATGCTTGTTCAATTTTTTCAAAATCCATAATCTTATCTTACCAAATTCAGAGCTGATTTTCCAGATTTTCATAATACTGAAAACAAATAAAAACCTCTGAGATGACTCTCAAAGGTTTATTCTACTATTTACTATTTTCAACAGCTGCTGTTACAAAAGCAGTGTAAAGTTCTTCTGGACGATTTGGACGACTTGAAAGCTCTGGATGGTACTGACAAGCCACAAAGAATTTGTTTTCTGGGATTTCAACAATTTCGACCAAGCGATTGTCTGGTGAAACACCTGAGAAGACAAATCCTGCACCTTCAAACTGTTCACGGAAAGCATTGTTAAACTCATAACGGTGGCGGTGACGACGTTGAACCACTTCTTTGTTATGATAAGCTGCTGCTGCCTTAGAACCACGTTTTCAACTTAGAAGGATAAAGTCCCAAACGAAGGGTTCCCCCCATGTCCTCAACATCAATCTGATCACGCATGATATCGATGATTGGATATTTTGTATCAGGATCAAGCTCTGCTGAATTAGCTCCTTCAAGTCCCAAAACATGACGGGCAAACTCGATACAAGTCAATTGCATTCCCAAGCAGACTCCCAACATTGGTACATCATTTTCTCGAGCATAGCGAATCGCTTGAATCTTACCCTCAGTGCCACGTTGACCAAAACCACCTGGAACGATGATTCCGTCAGCGTCAGCTAGAAGTTCTGCTACATTGTCAGCTGTCACGTCGTTAGCATTGACCCAATCAATCTTGACTTCTGCATCATTGGCATAACCAGAGTGTTTCAAGGCCTCTACGACAGAAATGTAGGCATCTTGCAACTCGACATACTTACCAACAAGAGCAATCTTTGACTTGTTTTTTGAGATTCATAACCTTATCAACCATAGCTGACCACTCTGTCATATCTGCTGCCGGTGCATCAATCTTCAAATGGTCACAGACGATTTGATCCATGCCTTGAGCTTGCAGATTAAGCGGAATTTGGTAAAGATGATCTACGTCTAAGGACTCGATAACAGCTTCTGGCGCCACATCACAGAACTGGGCTAGTTTGTTTTTAATCCCTTGTCCTGCTGGTTTTTCTGTACGAATAACTAACATATTTGGCTGGATTCCCAAACCACGCAACTCTTTGACAGAGTGTTGAGTCGGCTTGGTCTTTATTTCTCCAGCCGCCTTGAGGTAAGGAAGCAAGGTTGTATGGATATACATGACATTTTCTGCTCCGACATCAGACTTCATCTGACGAAGCGCTTCTAAGAATGGAAGGGACTCAATATCGCCGACTGTTCCCCCAACCTCTGTAATAATAACATCAGAGTCAGTCGTTAGGGCAGCACGCTTGATTTTTTCTTTCAAAGCATCTGTAATATGAGGAATGACTTGGACAGTTGCACCGAGGTACTCTCCACGACGTTCCTTGCGAAGAACTTCACTGTAGATTTTACCAGTTGTCACATTTGAGTATTTATTGAGATTGATATCAATAAAACGTTCATAGTGACCCAAGTCCAAATCTGTCTCAGCCCCATCATCTGTTACAAAGACTTCCCCGTGTTGGTAAGGGCTCATGGTTCCTGGGTCAATATTGATATAAGGGTCAAATTTTTGGATGGTTACCTTCAAACCACGATTTTTCAAGAGCCGTCCTAGGCTCGCCGCAACGATCCCTTTCCCAATAGACGACACCACACCACCAGTTACAAAAATATATTTCGTAGACATAGATTCCTCTTTCTAAAATGCTCAAGATCTTGTTCACTAGAGGGGGACTAAGAAAACAAGACCTTCATCGATAACTACAATCCAGGATGATAATTTTCCTGGAAAAACAAAAATAGCTCCCTAGTAACTAGGAAGCTCCCGACCTCGAAAAAGAGGTGCCCGAACAATATCTTACCTCAATTTGTCTCATTTGTCAAATGTCATTCTTTACTAGATTTATAGTTCTACTGCAGAAAAGAAAACAACAAGGAGATTTCCTTGTTGTTTGGTATTATTCTTCTTCGTCCTCAGAGTCTTCGTCATCTTCTTCAACGAGATCAACATCTTCCCCAAGATCGTCTGGTGCGATTTCATTGATTTCAGCGTCGTAGGCTTCTACTTCGTTCTTCTCATCGTCTGGATTTTCATCATCATAAGAAAGAGCTGGATCTTCTTCGTAGGCATCCTCATCCTCTGGATCATCTGCACCATAATCAATGGCATCCGTATCTCCATCCATAAAGGCATTAACACGTTTTTTCTTAGCCTTAGGTGCTACTTCTTCATCGTCACTTTCTTCAAGAGCAATGATTTCTTCGTCAATTTCATCTACTCCATACCATGAACGAAGGCCCCATTTGTTATCTCCAAGAGAGATGAAGCTACCATCAAAGTTCAACTCTGTATAGAACAAAGGTAGTGCTTCGCGAATATCGCTATTAGAGGTACCAAGATAGTTTTGGATTTCATTGACCAAATCGCTAAAATGCATCTCGTGGTCGCGACCACGTTGTTCCAAGATGGCACGAGCCACCTCAATCATAGATAGTTCACTTTTTTCTTGCCCAGCAAATACTTCTAATTCCAAAGCGTTTCTCCTCTTTTTTTACTACTAACGCCAGAGTATATAAACTCTGGTCTCATTTTATCACGTACTCTTTATTGTACGATAATTTTCTTTATTAGTCAAAGGTTTAGAAGAAATTAATGTGAAATATTTCAGCGAATAAAAAGACCTGGGAGATACACTCACAGGTCCCTTACTTTATTTATAGCTTAAAGCTCGTTTAAAGGTTTTCCAGATACCTAAATCATCTGTTTGGAGGACTAGGCTGGCATACATACGTCCGATAAAGGCTGTTGCAGTCACGGCAAATACAACTGTTATCGCAAGCGAAATCCAAGCCTCGATACTACTTGCATAACCATTAATAGCCCTGAAAGGCATAAAGAAGGTCGAGATGAAAGGAATATAAGAACCTATTTTCAAAATCAAATTATCTCCTGCAGCGCCTAGGGCAGTAACGCCAACAAAACCAGCTATTATCAAAATCATCAACGGAGATAAGGCCTTTCCTGCATCTTCAGGGCGAGAAACCATAGAACCTAAGAAGGCAGCCAAGACAACGTACATAAAGAGACTAACCAAGACAAACAATAAGGTGTTCATAGAAAAAGCTTCTCCCAAATGACTTAGAATACCTGAATTAGCCAAGAAAGGCATATCCTTAAAGAATAAGATAGCTCCAAGTCCGCCTACAACATAAATACCAATATGAGTCAAAATGACAAGAAGTAAGGCAATCATACGTGCGTAAAAGTAGTGACTAGCACGAATACTTGAGAAGACCACTTCCATAATTTTTGTCCCTTTTTCACTGGCTACCTCTTGAGCAGTGACACTGGCATAAGTAATCAAGATCATATAGAGGAAGAAACCCAGTCCTGCCGCCGCAAAGGTTTGGACCATCTTTTTACTTTCCTTAGATTCATCAATCTGCTCTGAGAATTGAATCGTTTGTGCCAAGTGCTGTTCCTGTTCCTGAGATAAATGTGCCTCCGAACGATTGAGTTGGTATTGGAGCTCATTCAACTTAGTTGTCACAGCTAACTTTATACCACTTTCAAGTGAAGTTTCACCGTGATAAACTGCCTTGAGGACACTACCTTCTTGATCAATCGTTAGATAGCCCTTGATTTTTTCATCCTTGACAGCTTCTTGGGCGCTTGCTTCATCCTTATAGTCAAAATTAATGCCATTGGTCGATTTAAGACTCTCTGTTACAGCAGGTACCGAACTAACTACTGCCACCTTATTATTCTGAGCCAGAGAGGAACCTTGGAGATAGCCAATTCCGCCAGACAAGCCGATAAAGAGAAAAAGGCGAGATTACCATAAAGAAGAAACTCCAGGATTTGACATGACGTAGATAAGTTTCTTTGATTACAACCAACATATTTCTCATACTTCCACCCCTGATTCTAGTTTAAAGATTTCGTCAATTGTCGGAGCTTGCTGGTCAAAGGTCGCGATATAGTGTCCTTGAGTCAAGATAGCAAAAAGCTCCTGTCCAGCATTTTCATCATCTAGGATGAGCTTCCAAATCCCCTGCTTGGTCAAGCTAGCATGTGTGACATGTGGGAGTTTTTCCAAGTCTTCCTGACTCTTTTCACTTGCAACAAAGAGTCGCGTTTTTGCCGTATTGATTACGAACATCTTGGACTGGTCCATGCAAGACGACACGCCCATCACGAATCATAAGGATATCATCACATAGCTCTTCGACATTGGTCATGACGTGGTCTGAAAAGATAATGGTTGCACCACGTTCTTTTTCTTTGAGGATAACCTGCTTGAGCAATTCGGTATTGACTGGATCCAGACCACTAAAAGGTTCATCTAAAATGATCAGATCTGGTTCATGCATTAAAGTAATGATCAGCTGAATCTTTTGTTGATTCCCTTTTGAGAGACTCTTAATCTTGTCTGTCAATTTTCCCCTTGACTTCCAGCTTCTCCATCCATTGAGGGAGTTTTTCTTTGACTTCTTTTGCATCCATGCCTTTTAACATGGCTAGGTAACGAACCTGCTCTAGAACTGTCAACTTAGGCATGAGACTACGTTCTTCGGGTAGATAGCCAATCCGAGCATAGGTTTCCTGACGAATTTCCTGGTCATCAAACTGAATTTCTCCTTGATAATCCAAAAAAATTTCAAAAATACTGTGAAAAAAATGGTTGTTTTCCCTGCTCCATTTTTCCCAACTAGACCTAAAATTCTTCCAGGCTGAGCTTGAAAGTCAACGCCAAACAAAACTTGTTTGGGACCAAAACTTTTTTCAAGATTACGGACTTCTAACATAATCCACCTCCTACTAATCTTACCCTCATTATACTCCTTTTTTTTAGTCATTACAAGGATTTATGTACATTTTTATTAGTAGAATTTACTAGGCATTTTTTATATCAAAATGAATAAGATTCAACTTCATTTTTCTTTCCAATATTCGGCATTTACAAAGACAAAAAAATCCATCCCTCAGGATGGATTTTAGACTGTTAACGCACTTCTGCGTCTACTTTTTCTTCAAGAGAAGCTTGAATTTTTTCCATATAGCGTGAGACTTCTTCGTCGGTCAAGCTATCTTCTGGATTTTGGAAGGTCAAGCTATATGCCATTGACTTCATTCCGATACCCAGTTTTTCACCTGAGAATACGTCAAAGAGTTTGATGTCTGTCAAACGTTTCACTCCTGCAGCTTGGATGGCATCAACCACCTCTTGGTGAGTCACTTCTGCCTTGAGGAGAAGAGCGATATCACGGCTGACTGCTGGGAATTTAGTAATTTCCACAAAGGCTGCTGCTGGTTGAAGGGCTGCTTCAATAGCCGAAAGGTTAAGTTCTGCTACATAAGTTTCTGGAATATCGTAAGCCTTAGCCGTAACAGGGTGCACTTGACCGAGGAAACCTAGAACTTGGTCACCGAGTGAAATCAAGGCTGTACGTCCTGGGTGAAGGCTAGCGATTTCAGATGTTGCTGTATAAGTAACTTCAAGACCCAAGCGAGCAAAGAGGGCTTCCAAAATTCCCTTGGCATAGAAGAAGTCAACTGGAACGGCTGCTGTTTGGAAGTCTTTTTCAGCGACTAAACCTGTCAAGGCAAAGGCAAAACTGTTGATTTCGTTTGGCAAGTCTTCTTTTGGATTACCCGTTTGTTCAAAGACTTTTCCAATCTCATAAAGAGCCAAATCTTTGTTCTTACGCGCTACGTTGTAGGCAACTGTATCAAGGATACCAGAAACCATATTTTGACGAAGGACTGAGCGATCCACAGTCATCGGCCACATGAGCTCTGTTAAGTTACTTGGTGCAGTCGTAAACTCCACTGCTTTCAGGAGTTGTCAGAGCGTAGGTGATGATTTCTGTCAATCCAGCACCTTCTGCAATGGTACGAACTTGACGGCGAAGCTTTTGTGTCGCTGTTAATTCACCGGCTGTCCCATCATCTTTTGGAAGACTGGTTGGCAAGCGATCGTAACCATAAATCCGAGCGATTTCTTCAAAGAGGTCCGCTTCGATAGTGATATCCCAACGGCGACGTGGAACGCTAACTGTGAAGGCTTCTGCATTTCCAGAAAGGCCAAATCCTAGACGACGGAAAACATCCTCTACATCCGCGTAGGAAAGCTCAGTACCAAGGACACGGTTAACGTCTGCAAGAGTTGAAGAAACTTCCACATCAGATGTATCCAACTGACCTGCTGAAACGATACCCTTACGCACGGTCGCACCAGCCAATTCCGCAATCATACTTGCTGCCGCATCAAGGGCTTCATTAACGGTTGCCACATTGATGCCTTTTTCAAAGCGTGAAGATGATTCAGAGCGTAGGTTGAGACGACTACTTGTCTTACGGATAGATTTGCCATTGAAGACAGCAGCTTCAAGGACGACACGAGTAGACTTTCAGAGATTTCTGTAGCCTCTCCACCCATGACACCTGCAAGGGCTACTGGTTTGTCAGCAACAGTAATGACTAAATCAGTTGTTTCCAACTCACGCTCTTCCCCATCCAAGGTCACTAATTTCTCACCAGTACGTGCTTCACGCACACGGATGTCATTTCCTTCAAAGGTATCCAAGTCAAAGGCATGCATGGGTTGACCAAAGTAAAGCAAGATATAGTTGGTCACGTCGACGACATTGTTAATGGGACGGATGCCCTCGTTCATGAGGAGGTTTTGCAACCATTGTGGACTTGGTGCGATGGTCACATTGTCCAAGATACGAGCGGCATAGTAAGGGGCCTTGTCTGTGTCAATGCTGACAGAAAGAGCATCTGCTGCAGCTTGATCTGTTTCTGTTAAGGTAAATTCTTTGAATTTGACCGCCTTGTCATAGATAGCTGCTACTTCGTGTGCTACCCCACGCATAGAGAGGGCATCTGCACGGTTAGGCGTGATGGAAAGTTCGATGATTTCATCATCCAAGTCTAGGTAAGAGAAGACCTCTTCTCCTGGAACAGCATCCTCTGGCAAAATTTGGATGCCATCTGCAAATTCTTTTGGAACAACTGAGTCAGAAATGCCCAATTCACCTAATGAACAGATCATCCCTAGTGACTCTAAGCCACGGATTTTTCCTTTTTTTATCTTGTAGTTGTCCGCAATGCGAGCTCCCGGAAGAGCCACCATAACCTTGATGCCTGCGCGCACATTTGGTGCTCCGCAGACGATTTGACGGGCTTCTTCTTCGCCAACGTTAACCTGACAAACATGGAGGTGAGTTTCTGGCACATCTTCGCAAGACAAGACCTCACCGACGACAATTTTTGAGAGACCAGCAGCAGGTGATTCCACACCTTCTACTTCGATCCCTGTGGTTGACATTTTTTCAGCCAACTCTTGTGAGGACACATCAATGTCCACCAATTCTTTTAACCATTTATAAGATACAAGCATAATTTAGTTCTCCAGAATGACAGTTGCCACTCTAGTTTTTTTCCTTTCCTATCATTTCATTAGAAGAATCATCTTCTTACCTTAATTTCTTTTTCAGTAACCAATCCGTATCTACCTTTTGCCCAACCAGAAAACGATGTTGGCTAAATTTTTCAAAACCATATCGATTATAAAATGCTTGAGCTTTTGTATTATGCTCCCAAACACCTAGCCAAGCCCAAGAAAAACTATTTTTTGTAGCAAGTTCCAGAGCAAATTCAAAAAGCTACTTACCAAGTCCAAATCCTTGGAATTTTTGTAGCACATAGAGGCGTTGAATTTCAAAAGCGTCCTCTAATTCTCTCTCAGTTTGAGCACTTCCCCAGTTGACTTTGAGAAAACCAGCTATCTCCTCTTCATGCATAATGAAATAGGTTTCGGAGTCAGGATTTTCCAACTCAGTTGACAAAACTCTTAGATTATAAGCCTCTTCAAAGTATTCCTGTAACTGCTCTTCCGTATTATCATGAGCAAATGTTTCACGAAAGGTTTGTTTGGCAAGTTTTGCCAACACCTCAACATCTGCTATTTCCACTTTTCTAATCATTATTTAAACTGTTCTGAGAAGCGGACATCACCTTGGTAGAATCCACGGATATCGTTGATTCCGTAACGAAGCATAGCTACACGCTCTTGTCCAAGACCAAAGGCAAAGCCAGAGTAAACAGTCGCATCGATACCACTCATCTCAAGGACACGTGGGTGAACCATCCCAGCACCCATAATCTCGATCCAACCAGTTTTCTTACATACGTTACAGCCGTCTCCTCCACACTTGAAGCATGAAACATCCACCTCAACAGATGGCTCAGTGAACGGGAAGTATGATGGACGCAGACGGATTTGACGCTCTTTACCAAACATTTTTTGTACAATCAACTGGAGGGTTCCTTGAAGGTCAGCCATAGAGATGTTTTTCCCAACAACCAAACCTTCGATTTGGTGGAACTGGTGACTGTGGGTTGCATCATCCGTATCACGACGGAATACACGTCCTGGTGAGATCATCTTCAAAGGACCTTTTGAAAAATCATGGGCATCCATAGCACGCGCCTGAACTGGAGATGTGTGAGTACGAAGCAAGATTTCTTCTGTGATATAGAAAGTGTCCTGCATATCACGAGCTGGGTGATCCTTTGGAAGGTTCATACGTTCAAAGTTATAGTAGTCTTGTTCCACTTCAAATCCATCCACGACTTGGTAACCCATCCCGATGAAGATATCTTCTATTTCTTCACTAGTTTGTGTGAGGACGTGACGGTGACCAGTCGCAACTGGACGACCTGGAAGCGTAACATCGATGCTCTCACTTGCTAGTTGAGCTTCCACTTTCTTTTCTTCCAAGAGCTTAGCTGTTTCTTCAAAGGTAGCAGTTAAGACATCACGAGCTTCATTGACGTGTTTTCCGATAATTGGACGCATTTCTGCAGAAACGTCTTTCATCCCTTTAAGAATTTCAGTCAGTGATCCTTTTTTACCAAGGACAGAGACGCGCAATTCTTGCAGCTCTTTTTCATTTTCAGCAGAAATCTGCTTCAAGCTAGCTAGCGTTTCTTCACGAAGCGCTTTTAATTGTTCTTCAATAGTTGACATAATTCCTCCATCAGTCTCTCGTAGATAAAAAGAAAACCACATGCCAAAAACTCCACACTCGGAGCGTTGACACGCGGTACCATCCGTTTTTATCTGACAAGTCAGACCTTTATTTCTGAATCCATAGGCAAGTGAATTCACCCAGCTTTCATATAGAGAGCTTTCAGTCACGGCTCTCCTCCCTGATATACTTCCCCTGAGATACTAGTCTTGCAGATTCCTATTTAATTATTATTCATTTTATCAAATTTCAAGCATTCTTGCAAGATATTTTGCGACTAATCAACATAGTCCCCACCTTCAAAGCCGTAATACTCTTCCAAGCTGAGACCACTTGCAGCGATGTCCTTGGCTTCTTTTCCGACGTAGCGAAGGTGCCATTCTTCAGCCATATAGCCTGTTTCTTTTTCCTTACCTTTGAGATAGCGAACGACAAAACCACAGTCTGCAGCATGATCTAAAAGCCATTGGGCAGCCTAGGTTCGGTAACCAATTCTCCGTCTGTACCGATAAGGTCAAATGCTAGTCCAGTTTGGTGTTCACTGTATCCAGGCCGAGCAGAATAGCGGTCAGCCTCTGCCTTTCCATCTTTGTTGACATAGTCCTGATAAAGTTGAGTTTGAGTTTCATAACTTCTGAAACCACTATAGTGATCGCTGATTGGGAAACCTGCTTCCTGCATAGCAGCAATTAGCTTCAACAATTCTGCCTTTGCTGTAGGATTTTCTCCAGGATTATAGTCCTTAGACAAGGGATAATGCTTATTAGCGATAATAATCTCATCGTACTTCCCTTGAACGCTATAGTAATCTCCCTTATTAACTACTTCTGCCTTCTTTTGGCTAGCCTCATGAGACTTGCTACCAACAGTTCCTTCTTGGACGGTTTTTTCTTCAGTTGAAGTCTGTGTTTCTGAAGTCGCTGGCTTTTCTTGCGAACAAGCTGCCAATGTCAAGGCTAGCAATCCTGATAATACAAGGTATCTTTTTTTCATTGTTTATCCTTTCATTTCTATTATTTGGTCCAAAGTTTCAGATAAGGTTTCAACCAAACCTTCTACTTTACTTCCCTTAACCTGATATTTTTCGGCAACCATTTCTTCCCAAGGAACCCACCAAACTGGACCACGACCATTAAGACCGTGTCCCTTCATATCACCCTCTCGTCTCGGAAAAATATGCCAGTGGGCATGTGCATCACCGTTTCCCAACAACTCTACATTCATCTTTTGAGCAGCAAAAGCTTTAGAGACGGCTTCTTGAACCAAGCTCATTTCTTCTAAAAAGCGAAGTTTGACTGGAGTTTCCATATGATGCAATTCTGTGACATGTTCTTTTGCTAGGAATAAAGTATAGCCTTCAAAATACTGGTGATCTCCAATGACAACATAGCCTGTTTCCAGTTCTTTTACAAAGTAAGGATTTTCCTCTGCCTTAATCAATTCAATTCGTTGACAAATTAGGCACATCCTAGTCCACCAACTCACTCTTAAGATAAGCGTCCACCATTCGCTCAGTAGCAAGAACAGAATCGATATGAGTTCGCTCGTAAGAGTGACTAGACTCGATACCCGCTCCTAGAAGAGCGTGTTTGACTTCTGCTCCAGCTGACATGGCTGCAGAAGCATCCGAACCGTAAAATGGATAGATATCTAGTTTAAATGGAATGTCCTGCTCTTTTGCTAGAGCAACCAGATGTTGACGGAATTCATAGTGGTAAGGACCTGAAGCATCTTTGACACAGATAGACACTGTGTACTCATCCGTCTGTTGGTCATCTCCCATTGCACCCATATCTACTGCTAGATATTCAACAACTTGACTAGGGATGTTTGAGTTAGCGCCATGCCCCACTTCTTCAAAGACCGAGAAGGCAAAATGCGTAGTGACAGGGAGTTCAATCCCTTCTTCCTTATATACTTTAAGGAGATTTAGAAGGATAGCTGCACTGACCTTATCATCCAAATGACGAGACTTGATAAATCCTGAATCTGTCACGACAGTTCGTGGGTCAAAGCTGATAAAGTCACCAACCTCAATACCAAGTGCTCGTGTTTCTTTTTCATTAGTCACTTTTTCGTCCAAACGCACTTCCATATTGTCCTGCGTGCGTTCAGCAGTGCCAGCGTCCTTGTATACATGACAAGAAGTCTGGTGGATCAAAATGGTACCTGAAATAGTCTTACCTGTACTAGCCACATGAACTGTACAGTTTTCGCCTTCAATCATATTCCAAGGATAACCACCGATACGGTCCATTTTAAGACGACCATCTGGTTTAACAGCGCGAACGATAGCTCCCAAGGTATCCACATGGGCGGTCACATAACGCTGTTGCTCGTCATTTTTACCTTTGACAGTAACGTTGACACCACCTTTGGCAGTACGGATTGGTTGATAACTAGTTTTTCAAGAGTCTCAACCAAATAATTCGTAATTTCACGTGTAAAACCTGTTGGCGATGCGATAGCAGTTAGTTCTTTGATATATTCTACAGTTTGATTCATTTCTTCACCTCTTGCTACCATTATATCACTTTTCCCATTTTAGTATGTGTAAAAAGGAAAAACGAAAATACTTTGATTGCAAAAGTATTTTATGATATAATGAAAAAAGTTCTTATGATGAAAGGAAAAAATATGAACAGATATTTCAAAATGACGCTTCTCTTAGCCTTACCGTTGGCATTCTTATTGGGATGTTCTAAACAATCATCAACAACTTCTAACCCCTCAAAAGCAGAGACAACTGAGGTAAAAACGACTGAAGCTGAAACAACTGAGGCTGAAACTACAGAAAAGAAAGCCGAATCAAAAACTGTAACCTTTGTTCATGACAGTAATCCTGGAAGACATTCTACCTTGACATATACTGTAGAGGGTGATGACGTTATGAAACAAGAAGTTTATAATGTTTTTGAACCTGAAATACTCAATAAGAGCGCTGATGAGCTTAAAGAACTTATCGTGAAAACTTATAAAGGGTATGAGGGAATCAAAGGTGTTACACAAAATATCGAATTCAAAGATGGAAAAGTCATCCATACCATGGTCATTGACATGACTGTAGTCAATCTTGATGAGATGAAAAAAGCAATGCCAAATGAATATTCAGGAGCTGGAAAACGTGTGAGTTTTGCAAAAACTAAAAAGATGCTTGAGGACCTTGGATATACTGAAAAAACGAACTAAGAGTAATAAAAAAACTTGGCATAAGCCAAGATTTTTTTATTCCATCTCAAAAGCTTCACTCTTTTGCTTATTTGGCAGAACAAGAGAAAGTAAAATCCCAATGATCGCTGGTACTAACCATGGCAATGAAGCCTTAGCAAATGGTAGAGCATTCACAATATTGGCAAGGAAGGTCACTTCAAATGAACTTCCCAAGACACTAGCTACGGCAATAGCTGTAACAAGCCCCATCGTCAATTGCATGCCTGGTTTTGAAAGTGGTACAAACTTGTTCACAATCACAATCATAACAATCACAATGGTAATTGGATACAAGATAACTAGGACAGGGATAGAATATTTGATGATTGCATCAAGTCCGAGGTTGGCAATTGCAAAACCAATCAAGGTAAAGACAGTCGCATAAACCTTATAGCTGAGTTGTGGGAAACGTCCGTTAAAGAATTCAGCAGTTGAAACAATCAAACCTACAGTCGTTGTGAAGCAAGTTACTGTTACCATAGCTGCTAGGAATAATTGAGCTGTTGAACCAAAGATTTCTTGGGTCGCTTGTGACAAGATATAAACCCCTGGAGTTCCACCCTTCATCGCTTCTTCTGTCATCGGGAAGTGATTTCCAAGGAAACCTAGGCCAATGTATAGAGCACTAAAGCCAAGTGCTACGACAATTCCGACTACCCAAATGGTTGAGATGTACTCTTTTTTACTCGAAAATCCAAGTTGTTTTAAGGTTTCAACCGCGATTACACTAAAGGCAACAGATGCGAGAGCATCTAGAGTATTATATCCTTCAAGGAATCCTGCTCCAAATGCTGAAGCTTGATATGCTGCTGTAGCTGCTTGTGGAGCATTTCCGCCATATTTGAGGGCTCCAAGAATTACCAAGATTATAATCAAGAGGGCAAAAACTGGAGTCAAAACACGGCCGATACGATCCAAAATCTTTGAAGGATTAAGCGCGATTAAGAATGCTGCAACAAAGTAGATAAGGGTAAAGACAATCAAGCCTAGACCTTTGTCAGCATCTGCCAAGAGTGGACTAATCCCTACTGCATAAGAAGTTGTTGCAGTACGTGGAATGGCAAGAATGGACCAATCGACAAGTACAAAACTGCTAGATAAATCGTTGCAAACCAAGGGGAAATCTTAGTAGAAATCTCATAGATATATCCCTTAGGATTTAAGGTCCCGATGATCAAGGTCAAGACGGCAAGTCCGACACCTGAAAGTACAAATCCTGCAATGGCAGGGAGAAAGTGTTCCCCAGATTGAGCACCTAGGGTAGGGGGGAAAATCAAATTACCCGCACCAAAAAATATTCCAAACAGGAGTAATCCTGTTAAAGCACCTTTTTTAGCCATAAACTCTCCTTATAAAAAAATAAAATACTTTCTTAGTATAACATGATTAAAGGCTTGAAAAGGCTATCTCGGAATAATTTTAAAATGTTTTCAATTTTCTGATTTTTAGAGCAAATAAACTCCCTTTAAAACCTTTCTTATTTTCGGTCTTAAAGGGAGATTTTCTTATTCTAAGGCATCCATGCCACCTTGGACATTGATAACCTCATATCCTTGTTCAGCTAAAAATTGACAAGCGCGTGCTGAACGCATTCCTGATTTACAAATCACGTAGTAAAGATTATCCTTATCTAGTTGTTTATATGTATCAGCTAATTGGCTGAGAGGTAAATTACGAGCGCCTTCTAAATGAAGAGTCTCAAATTCCTCTACTTCTCTCACATCCAATACAGAAAGCGACTCTTTCTGGTATAGTTGGTAAAAATCATTAAAAGTAATTTCTTTCATTTTTCTTCTCCGAGAATTTTTTGAATTCTTTCTTTCAAGTCAGGCAAAACATCTGCTTCAAACCAAGGATTTTTTTTCATCCAGATTTGGTTGCGAGGTGACGGGTGCACCAAAGGGTAATAATCTGGCAAATAATCCTTAAAGCGATGTACACGGTCCGTTACCTTTCCACTGACCTTTTCATGCAGATAGTAGGCTTGGGCATACTGCCCAATCAAGAGTGTTAATTGAATATCAGGTAACTCTTTCAAAAGTTTAGGGTGCCATTTTTCTGCAAAACCAGGTCTGGGAGGTAAGTCACCAGATTTCCCATGTCCAGGAAAATAGAAATCCATGGGCATGACAGCAAAGTAACCTGACTTGTAAAAAGTATCCTCATCCACACCCAACCAGTCTCGCAAGCGGTCGCCACTTTTATCCTTCCAGTAAAGTCCTGCTTCTTGGGTTTTTAGCCCAGGTGCCTGCCCAATGATATTGATACGAGCTGTTTTAGGAGCAGCAAAGAGAGGCTCGATTCCTTGCTCAGTATAGTGTTGATTTTGCGGATCAGCCATGATGGCTTGTTTGATTCTTTCGATTTGAGACATCTACTCTCCCTCCAAAAAGAAGTCTAAGCATAAAATCTCAGACTTCTATAGCATTATTTGATCAATTCATAGATAGCTTCAGCGTAGATGGCTGCTGCACGGAAGAGATCATCCAAGGCGATAAATTCGTTGGCTTGGTGCATGGTATCGATAGAATCTGGGAACATAGCACCGTAGGCTACACCACGCTCTAAAAGACGTCCGAAAGTTCCACCACCAATAACTTGTTCATGCCCTTGAAGTCCAGTTTGTTTTTCATAAACATTTAACAAGGTTTGGACAAGCGGATCTTCCATTGGTACATAGTGAGGTGTGTGACCATGTTCAGAAAGGCTAACTGAAGCAACTGGCAAGCTTTCAAGAACTGACTTGATTTGCTCTGGACTTGTTCCTTTTGGATAACGGAAGTTAAGGGCAATGGTATTGTCAGCACTTGTTTCATCAAAGCGGAAGACACCAGCATTCATAGAAAGTGCTCCCATCTTTTCATCCACATGAGCTACTTTCAAATTTTTGCCTTCGTGGTCGTTCAAGAGAATCTTACCTGCAATGTCAAGGAAGTCTTTTGCAGGTCCTTCAAAGCAAACTGGCTGAGGAAGAGGGCTAGGTAAGTCGCACCATTGACACCTGAAGCAGGCATAGCACCGTGGGCAGATTTACCGATAATCGTAACCTTGTATTGACCGTTTTCTTCTTGAATTTCTCCTCTAAGCTTGTGCTCTGCAACGAAGTCATCTAGTTTCGCTTGTAAGTCAGCCAAGTCCCCTGAAACAACTGCTGTTGCTGATTCTGGCACCATATTTTCACGCAAACCACCTGTGAAGCTGTGAAGACGAGCTTCACCCTTGTTTTCACCAGCAAAGTGGAGGTATTCTGTGATATTTCCTTTTTCACCATTAATAATAGGGAATTCAGCATCAGGAGAGAAACCGAAGTCTGGTTTTGCAAGTCCTACGTGCTCGAAATAGTAGTCCATGTCTGCCCAGCCTGATTCTTCATCAGTTCCGACGATAAAGCGAACTTTTTTAGAAGTTGGAAGTCCCAATTCTTTGATGATTTTCAAACCATAGTAACATGCTGTAGTTGGTCCCTTGTCATCTGACGCTCCACGCGCATAGAGACGACCATCTTTGATAGTTGGAGTGTAAGGATCAGTATCCCATCCACTACCTGCTGGCACCACGTCCATGTGGGCAAAGATTCCGAGAACCTCTTCCCCTTGACCAAACTCAAAATGTCCTGCATAGTTGTCGACATTTTTTGTTGGGTATCCATCACGGTCTGCGATTTCAAGGAATTTCTCCAAAGCTTTTACCGGACCAGGTCCAAATGGGTGCTCCGCATCTGCCTCACTGTCATCGCGTTCTGAGTTGATTTCTAAGAGGCTAAATAAGTCAGCCAAGAGGGCTTCTTTACGTTTTTCTACTTCTGCTGTAAAATCAATAACTGTCATTTTTACTTCCTATCTTTTTTCGATAATTTCATCTACTGGCAAGCGGTAGCTTGGTTCCAACTTCTCGTCTGTGTATCCTACTGTGATCAAAAGTTCTGGACGGAAACGTTCTTCAATTTCCAAGACTTCATTAGTTTTTGATTTGTCAAAACCAAGGATAATGTTTGAACCGATTCCCTGGTCAGTCAATGCAAGGACTAAGTTCATCGCAACCAAACCAGCATTGAGGGCTAGGTAGTCACTGATTTGTTGTTCATTGTAACGCGCAAACTCTGCTGGAAGATTTTTCATAAAGTACTGAAGTTGCTCTTCTGAGAAATTATTGGCACCACCGATACGAGCAATCTTGCGGGCGCGTTTGGCTAGGTCAGTATCTGTAAACAAGGCAATGGTTACAGGTGCAGATGCTACTTGCTCATAGTTTACACCGTAAGCCAATTTTGCTAGTTCAGCATTTTTCTCACGAACCACAACAAACTTCCAAGGCTGGCTGTTGTGAGCGCTAGGTGCCAAGGTTGCGATTTCAATAGCTGTACGAACATCCTTCGGATCGACAGGTTTATCAATAAAATGCTTGGTCGCATGACGTTTTTTATTTAACTCAAGAAATTTCATAAGCAAGTTCCTTTTCTATTTCTATTGCTTCCATTTTACCACATTCTGAAAGAGCTTGCAGAGTTTTTTCATTGGCGGAATAAATTATCTTTTTCTTATCTGGTTTAATTTTTAATTATAGACTCAAACTGGAAATTATAATATTTCTCTATCACGTCCATAAAAAATATATATTGGCTATTTGATGAATTGTCTGGTAAGCTAGAAAGCATTAAGTAAAGGAGACTCTTATGAAAAAATTATTCTTATTATTTGCTATCAGTCCCTTGTTGGTGGCCTGTGGACAATCTAACAGGATAGTACTTCAACTTCCACTGCTAGCCCTAAAACCATTGTCGTAGCCACTGCTGGAGACATTCCACCTTTTGATTTTGAAAAAGATGGTAATTTAACTGGATATGATGTTGAAGTTTTAAAAGCGGTCGATGAAAAACTAGATCAATACAAGATTGAATTTCAAAAAACAGCTTGGGAGAGTATCTTCCCTGGAGTTGATGCTGGCCGTTACCAAGCTGCTGCCAACAACTTGAGCTACACCAAAGAGAGAGCCGACAAATATCTCTACTCCCTACCTATCGCAAAAAATCCTTTGGTTCTCGTGAGCAGAAAAGACAAGGCTCTTACCTCTCTTCAAGACATCGCTGGTAAAACTACACAGGATGACACTGGAACTTCTACTGCCAAGGTTGTTACAGACTGGAATCAAAGCCACTCAGACAATCCTGCCACCATCCAATACTCTGGTGAGGATGTGGCTAAACGCCTGACTGACCTCGCCAATGGTGAATTTGATTTCCTAATTTTTGATAAAATTTCTGTTCAAAAAATTATCCAAGACCGTGGCTTAGACTTGAACGTAGTCGACTTGGAAAGCAATGATAATCCAAACAACTACATCATCTTCTCAAGCGACCAAAAAGAATTTAAAGAGCAATTTGACAAGGTTCTCAAAGAACTCTACCAAGATGGAACCCTTGAAAAAAACTCAGCAAAAACTTATCTCGGTGGCTCTTATCTACCAGATCAATCTCAATTACAATAAGATATACTAAAAACGATTGGCTCGTCCAATCGTTTATTTAGTATCTGTTAATTAAAGCAACTCTTACAAAAAATCAAAATAATTCTTCACATCCTCTACATAGCCATGCTTTTCAATTAAACTAGCTAACAAATCTCTATTATGTCCTTGGTAATTGTCCTCTCGCCGCAATTCTTCATACATTTCGATAAAGGGAAGGCCTTTGGTCTTGGCTGATTCTAGCTCTGCTTCATAGTCATAGACAACCTTACGAAATTGGATATTGACTAATTCACCATTTTCAACCTCAAGTAAGGCATACTGGGCACGGTGATTTTTCAGCCCTACCCAGTCAAAATAAGGCATACCAATCGAACCTGGATTGATGATTTGTTGACCTTGGCTACCATAACGAAGCAACTGCTTGTGAACATGACCATAGACGGCTACATCAGTAGTTTCATCAAGTAACTGGTCAAATTTTTCGGTATCATTTTCAACCAGCAAATCACCACCATAATTTTTCTCAGGTAAATTATGTGAAAGAGAAAAGCGCAAGCCTTCTACTTCTTTCTTGGCTACCATAGGTAGATTTCTCAACCAATCAATATGCTCTGGGTTTAGACGCTCCATCAGATACTGAGTCATCCTGAGAAGCTGAATTTCTTGGGGATCCTCTAAACCATATTGCCCATCTAAAGCCTCTAACACACAATCATCCCAGTTGCCTCGAACAGATGCTGTAATGGGAAGGTCTTTCAAAAGAGCCACCAAGTCATTTGCTCCCGGTCCAGGAAGAAAAATATCTCCCAGAAGCCAATACTCAGTCGCACCAAGATTTTTAGTGTCCTCAAGCACTCCAGCTAAGGCTGTCGTGTTGCCATGAATGTCTGATAAAATTGCAATCTTATGGTTCATTTTACACACTCTCTTTATTCGTATTTATTTATTCTAGCTATCCCTTACACCGTTATAGGTCTGCACCTTTCTTCATCTCACTTCCTCGTGCTAGGGGTTCTTTTAGTTCCTTAAATATCGTATATACTCTACTAATACGTAGACAAGGATTGTTAAACAAATGATCATCTCTAACCAAACGAGGAGGTTGAGGACTGGAAACTGCAGAATGCCTTGGGACATTTTCAATGAAGTTGCTGTGATGATGGTTGGAAAGGTTAGGGCTGAGAAGGCTGGTTGGAAACCTTGTTTTAAAATCCTTGGCAAGCGACTAAGGACAAAGAAAAAGAAGGTCTGTGATGCAAGGATCATAACTAGTAAAATCCAACTAGGAAGACTGTATCCTCCTACTCTCACTAATGCTGCCAAAAGGAGAGAAAATGGAGCACAATAGATTCCTTCTTGCCCCAGTAAAGCGAGCGGTAATGGATTTTTCCACAAATCTTGATAAATTAGAGGGTAAAGGATAAGGGTTAAGATAAAACCAAAAATCCAAGCTCCATAGGCAATCCCAACTATCCCCACTACTGGGTAGGTCAAGCTTGCTACTGCTATTCCTACATAAAGAACCGTCCAAGTTGGTGTAGCACTAGCCCTTGGTTTAGCCTGTACGTAATTGATAGTAAAGTAGGTGATTAAACCTACATCCAAAAGAAAGGCAAACCACCAGAGAACTTGTGCAATAATACTCAAGTTCATAGGTAATACGCGCAACAAATAAGTCGATAAAATCATCCCTGCCATGGGAAAGGTTGCCATTCCTGACAAAACAGGGGCTTTCTCTAATTCTTGCTTACTTTCATGCCAGTTATTGAGGTGGCTTACCAAAAAATAAAACCATAAAATCAAGCCTGACAAACTAAAGATGTGTGATAAAAGCGGAAATATCCAAGATGAGATTTCCTGCTCCAGCCAATCCCAATAAGCAACCTGAAAAGGCTAAGGGGAGTTTTTTCATACCAACCTCCGAAAATGACGTTACTATCAGTATAGCATAAATAAAGCTCAGCTAGACAAGCCTTCATAAATTTTTTTGGCTATAAAACGATTGTCCCCTTTTAAAATACTCACTAACAATAATGATTAAAATAAATTCATCAAAAAAGTACCTATCAAGTGATAGGTACTTTTTTGACATTTCATTCTATAGCTTGGTTAACCTTTAAAGGTAACGATAGTCGCTCCAGAACCACCTGCATTTTGAGGTGCATAGCCAAAGCTCTTGACTTGCTTGTTTCTTTGAAGGTATTTGGTTACTCCTTCACGAATGACCCCTGTACCAATACCATGGATGATGTCTACTTGAGCCATGTTGTTGAGTAGGGCTTGGTCGATAAAGGCATCCAAGGCTTCCATCGCTTCCTCGTAGCGTTTGCCACGAAGGTCTAGTCTAGCTTGAGGCCCTTTGCCACCTGCACGTTTGACTACGTTGACTTGTTTTTTCTTGACTGGCGCTTCTTGTTGAGCTTGTACTAAGTCAAACTCTTTTTCTTCAAGGGTCATCTTAATCAAGCCAACTTGAGCTTCCCAACGACCATCCTTGAGTTGATTGGTCAAGGTACCTCGTTGACCATAGCTTAAAACGATGATATCATCCCCAACTTTTGGAGCTCGTTTTTTCTTAGCCTTTTGGAGAACCTTATTTTTAGAAAGATCAACTTTTTCAGGTGCTAATTTTTTGAGCTGAGCCTTGGCTTCGATAATCTCATGTGGTTTTAGTTGAGATTTGCTGTGAAGATTTTTTAGAATATCATCACTTTCAGCTAGAGCCAAGTCAACAATCTCCGCAGCTTGCTCACGCGCCTTATTGAGTTCTGTTTCCTTCTCACGATTGAGCTCGTTGTAGAGTTTTTTTAGGGCACGGTTCATCTTGAGGTTTCTTGCTCGACTTGGCGAATATTCTCAAGACGTTTACGGCTTTCAAGCGTCTGCTCTTCCAATTGCTCAATAATTCGATTGACATCATTGTCTTGGTTAATCTGCTTGCTGGCATCGCCTACAATGACATCTGACAAGCCGAGACGTTTAGCAATCTCAAAGGCGTTGCTTCGACCAGGTACGCCTTGCATAAAGCGATAGGTCGGGCGTAAGCTAGCTGTATCAAACTCCATGCTGGCATTCTGAACATAAGCCGTTTCAATCCCATAGGCCTTGAGTTCAGGATAGTGAGTGGTTGCCATAGTCTTGACCTGACGCAAGCGCAGGTCCTCTAGAATAGACATGGCAAGGGCAGCTCCTTCCTGGGGATCTGTACCTGCCCCAAGCTCATCAAGTAGCAAAAGCGAGTTTTGGTTGACCTTACCAAGAATATCTACAATATTAGTCATGTGACTAGAGAAGGTTGAAAGACTTTGTTCGATGGATTGTTCGTCTCCGATATCCGCAAAGACCTCCTCAAAAATCCCCACACGACTTCCCTTGTCGGCCAAAATCGGCAAACCTGACTGGGCCATCAATTGCGTCAAACCTAAGGTTTTGAGCATAATGGTCTTACCACCCGTATTGGGACCAGTGATGACGATGGCTGTTAGATCTTTACCAAAGTGTACATCATTAGCAACAGCATTTTGCACCAAGGGATGACGAACATGGAGGAGTTGAATCTCCTGGTCCTCAGAGACTTGAGGAACTACTGCTCCTGTCTCTTGGATAAGCGAACCTTAGCCCGAATCAAGTCCAAATGTCCAATAATCCAGGCATCATTTGCGATTTCAGCTGCGTGCGGTCTTACTCGTTCAGAGAGTTCCTGAAGGATACGCATCATCTCATAGCGTTCGTCTGCACGAAGACTGGCGATTTCTTCGCTCAGCTTGACTACTTCACGCGGTTCGATATAGACAGTGTTCCCGCTGGCAGAAATATCATGAACCACACCGGCAATCTTATTACGATAGGTATTTTTGACAGGAAGAACCTGGCGACCATTTCTGCTAGCGATGATACCTTCAGTCAACATCTGAGCCTTTTGTTTGAGAAGTTCTTGCAAGACGTCACGGACTTGGCTCTCGCTATCATGGATTTTACGACGGATTCGTGCTAGTTCTTCACTAGCAAAATTCTCAATAAATCCAGCTTCATTGATGGCTTGGAGATTGCCCTGTAGATGTGGGAAGTCGTGAAGTTTCTCAAACCAATTTGCCAAGTGGTCCAAGCGTATATTTTCAAGATTATCATAGAAATTTTTCAGTTCACGGCTGGCAAATATGACACGTTTGAGAAGGAGAAATTCCTCAATGTTGAGATCAGCACCCATCTCCAAACGTTTGCAGGTAGCCGCAATATCTTTTGTTGCCGAAATGCTGAAATGAGGATGCTCAACAAAGAGTTCCTGCATCTCCTTCATTTCTGCAAAGGCCTGTCTAATTTTATCAGCTTTATCTGTTGGAACTAGCTCTTTTAACTGTTCTAGTCCTTGTTCCGTCAAAAGATGAGGTTCAAATAAAGCCTTGACCTTGTTAAATTCTAACGTTTCTAGTATTTTTGTATTCATCTTATTTCCTTAGTATAAAAGTTATGGCTTTTCTTATTTTCAATTCTTTAAATCAATCTCTTACTTTTCGAAATTGTAAACAAAAGGCTAGGAATAGTTCCCGCCCTTTTTAACCGATTATTTTAGTAACCCAAAGCTGTTTAATAAAATTAGTTGTGAATGGAATGCTTTGGATGATATGTCTAGCTACAAAGCTATTTTCAAGTGAATTTTGAACAATTTGTAATGGCACAGTCGCGAGAATCGTTAGCATCATCTGGAGTACAAACAAGGTCACGCCGATTGATAGCACACCCGCACCGATACGATAGTATTTCCCATCAAGTATCTTACTTGGTACTAGGTTTAGAAAAAGACCAAGCAAACGGCCGATGCAGTAAAAAATCGTAAAGGCCAAGAGGAAGCCGACACCTGCATAAAAAACCTTATCTAGATGGAAAAGTTGATTGGATGGGAAAAAGAAAGTTCCCTGTCCTTCCTGCGGATTAGCATAAGGGATTAATAAATTGAACTTCTGCCCTAAAGCTAAATAATATTTGCTTGCAAAATAAGCAGAGACAATCGTTGCTACAAGATAATATGCTTGTAAAATAATTCCTCTGCGGTAGCCAATATAAAAGCTCCAAGCAAGGATTAATAAGAGTAGAATGGAAATCATAGGGAATCCTCAATCTTACTCTGCTCTTGTTTAGCCGCAACCACTTTATAACGGAGCGATTCTAACTCTTGCTCCTTGTCATCAAATTCAATCTCACGGCTGAGCTGTGTTGACAAGCAGTTAACTGCTAAGAGAATTGCTACTGTCTCATCATCAGCTCCAGGCATTTGTTCTTTGATTGCTTCATACTTTTCCGTCGCAACTTTAGCAATCTCCTCCATGAAAAGATTGTCATGTTCAGTTGTCAGGGTTAATGTTTTTTTCCCAAATGTAAACTTGAATCGATTTAAATTTGCCATAAAATTCACCTCAAGATATTATACCAAATTTCACTAAATTTGTCAGTTTTTACCAATTCTAACGCTTTTATGGTACAATAGAGACTATGGCAAGTATCACATTAACTCCGAGTGAAAAGGAAATTCATGCTTTTGTTCAAAAGCATGAACATGCACTCACTCCTAGTAAAAATCCCTATATTCGCTACTTTTTAAAGCTTCCTCAAGCCAGTGTTTCCGTCTATACATCTGGGAAAGTCCTCTTGCAAGGAGAAGCTGCTGAAAGCTATGCTAGCTTTTTTGGTTATCAGGTAGCACAAGTAGTTAGCGGGCAAAATTTCCCCTTAATTGGAACAGATGAAGTCGGAAATGGTTCCTACTTCGGTGGTCTGGCTGTAGTGGCGTCATTTGTAACTCCTGATCAGCATGACTTTTTACGAAAACTTGGGGTTGGAGATTCTAAAACACTAACTGACCAAAAGATTCGTCAGATTGCTCCTATTCTTAAGGAGAAGATTCTGCACCAAGCACTCCTTCTTTCGCCAAGTAAGTATAACGAAGTCATTGGTGAGCGCTACAATGCTGTTTCTGTCAAGGTAGCTCTCCATAATCAAGCAATTTTTCTCCTGCTTCAAAAGGGAGTCCAACCAGAAAAGATTGTTATTGATGCCTTTACGAGTGCTCAAAATTATGATAAGTACTTAAAAAATGAAGCCAATCATTTCTCAAATCCAGTTACACTTGAGGAAAAAGCTGAGGGCAAGTACTTGGCTGTTGCAGTTAGCTCCATCATTGCGCGTGATCTCTTCCTAGAAAATCTTGAAAACCTAGGGCGAGAGCTTGGCTACCAACTTCCGAGTGGGGCTGGTGCCGCTTCTGACAAGGTAGCCAGTCAAATTTTACAAGCTTATGGAATGAAAGGCCTCAACTTCTGCGCCAAACTTCATTTTAAAAATACTGAAAAAGCCAAAAAACTTCTATAGAGGTGAACCATGAAATATTTAAAATCATTTATAAGAGAATGGGGAGTTTATCCTTATTATTGCCTTAGTAGGTCTCAGCCGTCTCTTTCTCTGGAGCAATGTTCGTGTAGAAGGACACTCTATGGACCCTACTCTAGCTGATGGAGAAATTCTCTTCGTTGTCAAACATCTCCCTATCGATCGCTTTGATATAGTTGTCGCTCATGAGGATGAAGGGAATAAAGATATCGTGAAACGAGTCATCGGATTGCCAGGTGATACCATTCGTTATGAAAATGATAAGCTCTACATCAACAATCAAGAAACCGATGAACCTTACCTAGCAGATTATCTCAAACGCTTTAAAGAGGATAAACTCCAAAGCACCTATACCGGAGATAGCTGGGATGGAAAAAAAGGCGAGTACTTCAGAAGTCTTGCTGAAAAAGCTGATGCCTTTACCTTAGATGTTAATTTCAATACTAGCTTTACCTTCACTGTTCCAGAGGGACAATACCTCCTACTTGGTGATGACCGTCTGGTATCTAGTGACAGTCGACATGTTGGTACTTTTAAAGAAAAAGATATCATTGGAGAGGCTAAATTCCGTTTCTGGCCACTCAAACGTATCGGAACAGTCTAATAACACTAAGAGGCCGAGAAATATAAATCTCAGCCTCTTCTCATTCTATTCTGAATGATAGATTTCATTCAGGAATGTAAAGGAATTATATGGAAGTCTATTTTACAGGTACGATTGAACGTATTATTTTTGAAAATGTCAGCAACTTTTACCGTATTCTCCTTTTAGATATAGAGGATACCAATGCTGAGGACTTTGATGATTTCGAAATCATTGTTACAGGGACCATGGCTGATGTTATCGAGGGAGAAGAATACACTTTCTGGGGGCAGATTGTCCAACACTCCAAATACGGAGAACAACTGCAGATTTCCCGTTACGAAAGAGCAAAACCAACTAGTAAGGGATTGGTCAAATATTTCTCTAGCAGCCATTTCAAAGGGATTGGTCTCAAAACTGCCCAAAAGATTGTGGAACTCTATGGGGAAAATACTATCGATGAAATCCTAGAACATCCTGAAAAACTTGAGACTATCTCAGGGCTGTCTTCTAAAAGTCGTGAGGCCTTTGTATCTACACTCCGTCTCAACTACGGGACTGAAATGGTCTTGGCCAAACTTGCCAACTACGGAATCCCTAATAAATTAGCTATTCAAATTCAGGATACCTACAAAGAGGAAACTATCGATATCGTTGAAAATTATCCCTACCAGTTGGTAGAAGATATCAAGGGATTGGGTTTTACCATCGCTGACCAATTGGCGCAAGAATTGGGCATTGAAAGCCAGGCACCTGAACGTTTCCGAGCAGGACTCATTCATAGCCTTTTAAACGCTTGTATGGAAAGTGGGGATACTTATGTTGAAGCTAGAGACTTATTAGAAAAGACTCTAAATCTACTGGAATCCTCACGTCCTGTGGAATTAGATCCCAGCCAACTTGCTCAAGAATTGTCCAATCTCATCGAAGAAGAAAAAGTTCAACAAGTTGACACCAAAATCTTTGATAACAGTCTCTTTTTCGCAGAAGAAGGAATTCATAATCACCTCATTCGAATCCTTGAAAAAGAAGAAACTGATAAACAAGAAACAGAAATCATCCAGGAACAGATCGCAATTGTTGAGGAAGAATTAGGCATTCAATACGATGCCATTCAAAAACAGGCAATCTGCGATGCTATCCAAAACAAGGTCTTTATCCTGACAGGTGGACCTGGTACTGGAAAAACCACTGTTATCAATGGGATTATTGCTGTCTATGCTCTATTAGAAGGACTGGACCTTCGAAAGAAAAGTAATCTACCGATTCTCCTTGCTGCTCCAACTGGTCGTGCGGCTCGTCGCATGAATGAACTAACAGGCTTGCCGAGTGCAACCATTCACCGCCACTTGGGTATGACTGGTGACGACGACACTAGCCATTTAGAAGATTATCTAGATGCTGACTTTATCATCGTAGACGAGTTCTCTATGGTAGATACTTGGCTAGCCAATCAACTCTTCTCAAATATTTCCTCTACTAGTAAAATTCTCATCGTTGGAGATAGTGATCAGTTGCCATCGGTTAGCCCAGGTCAAGTTCTAGCTGACTTACTCCAGATTCCAAGTATTCCGCAAACACGCTTGGAAAGAATTTATCGTCAGAGCGAAAAATCAACCATTGTCACACTTGCGAGTCAGATTCGTCAGGGAATTTTACCTGCAGATTTCACTCAGAAAGGCAGACCGTTCCTACTTTGAAATCGCTAGTAACCAGATCCCAGCGACCATTGAAAAAATCCTAGACGCTGCCATTAGAAGTGGCATCCCTGCACGAGACATCCAAGTTCTAGCTCCTATGTATCGTGGAGCAGCAGGAATCGATGCCATCAATCAACTCATGCAAGAACTACTCAATCCTCTTCAAAAGGGACAAATTAGTTTTGAAGCAAGTCAGTTTCAGTATCGTAGTGGAGATAAGGTCATTCATTTGGTTAACGATGCAGAAGTCAACGTTTTTAACGGAGACCTAGGCTACATCACGGACCTCATTCCTGGAAAATACACTGAATCTAAACAAGATGAAATGATGATTGATTTTGATGGGAACGAAGTCGTCTATCCACGCAACGAATGGTACAAGATTCGTCTTGCCTACGCCATGAGTATCCATAAATCTCAAGGAAGTGAATTCCCCGTTGTCTTTCTTCCCATCACCAGTGCTAGCAAGCGTATGCTAGAGCGTAACCTCATCTACACTGCTATTACTCGGGCTAAAAGCAAACTCATCCTACTCGGTGAACTTCAAGCCTTTGATTATGCGACTAAACATATCGGAACAGCTCGAAAAACCTATCTGATTGAACGTTTCAGCGACTTAACTGAAAGCTCTGAGGAACTAAATGAGCCAATTTTTGAAACAGAAAACCAGATTGATCCACATCAACCTTACATCCTGACTGAAGAAAACTGGATTAGTATCCCAGCCATGATTGGGATTAGCCAAGATGACCTTGATGAGTTTTTCGGAAAATAAAGCACAAAAAAACCACCGAACCTGGTGGTTTTTTATCTTTTCAGATTATTTTACTGTTGCAGTGCTTGTGATCAATTCAACAGCTTTCTTGATTGTGATATCGTGTTTCAACATATCTGCCGAAAGCAAGCTTTGTACTTGGGCAACTTCCATGTTGTAATCTGCAGCCAATTGCTCGATTTCTTTTTGGATTTCTTCTTCAGTAGCGTCAAATCCTTCAGCTTTCGCAACTGCTTCGATAACAAGGTTAGTCTTAGTGCGTGACTCAGCTTCTGCTTCGTATTGTTTGTGAAGGTCTTCTTGAGTAGTTCCAGTGATTTGGAAGTACATGTCAGGGTTGATGCCTTGACGTTGCAAGTTTCCAAGGAACTCATTTACTGAGCGGTGAACTTCTTCGTGGATCATTTCTTCTGGAAGTTCTACGATTTCAGCGTTTTCAACTGCTTTATCGATTGCTGCACCTTCAACGGCATCAGTGTATGCTTCTTCTTTAGCAGCAGCTAATTCTTTGCGGTATTTTTCTTTCAATTCGTCAAGAGTTTCAACTTCTTCGTCGATATCTTTTGCAAGTTCATCGTCAAGAGCTGGAACTTCTTTAGCTTTAACTTCGTGGATAGTTGTTACGAATTTAGCTTCTTTACCAGCAAGGTCTTCTGCTTGGTAGTCTTCTGGGAATGTTACGATAACGTCAACAGTTTCACCAGCTGAATGTCCAACTAATTGGTCTTCGAAACCAGGGATGAATTGACCTGAACCAAGTCCAAGTGAGAAGTTTTCACCCTTTCCGCCATCAAATTCAACACCGTCGATAGAACCAACAAAGTCGATAACAACAGTGTCGCCGTTTTCAGCAGCGCCTTCTTTAATTACCAATTCAGCCAAGTTGTTGCGTTCACGTTCGATACGCTCTTCAACATCAGCGTCAGTTACTTCTTTATCTACATCAACTGATACTTCAAGGTTTTTGTATTCACCCAATTTAACTTCAGGTTTTGTAACAACTTCTGCAGTGATAACCCAGTCTTGACCTTTTTCCATAGAAGTTACGTCAATTTTTGGTTGAGCAACTACTTCAAGACCAGCTTCTTTAACAGCTGCTTCATAAGCGTCTGGTAAAAGAGCGTTCATTGCATCTTGGTAAAGTGCTTCTTCACCAAATTTTTGGTCGAAGATAGGACGTGGAAGGTGACCTTTACGGAAACCTGGAACGTTAAGAGTTTTCTTTACTGAGTTAAATACACGGTCCAATTCTGGTTTGATTTGGTCTTGAGAGATAGTGAAAGTCAAGACACCACGGTTTGTTTCTTTGTTTTCAAATGATACAGACATTCTGTCATTTCTCCTTAAAAATTTTTTTAATACAGTCCATTATACCACATAGTAGCGAACTTTTTTTCAAGTAATGGATGCGCTTTTTCGTCCATGCTTCAGTTACATCCTATGTCCCCTAAAAATTCATCAGAACCCACCAGATGATGTTGAAAAGCATAAACTGTCTGCCTGGGTACGATCACTGACCTCAAGTTTGGCTAGGATATTGGAGACATGGGTTTTGACTGTCTTTAGGGAGATAAAGAGCTCATCTGCAATACGCTGATTTTTCATAGCCCTTAGCGATTAGTTGAAGGACATCTCTTTCACGAGCTGTCAAATCTTCATGTAGTTCGACGTGATTACGGTTGTATTCTACCTTCTTACTGACCTCTTGTTCGATCGCTAGCTCTCCAGCTGCCACCTTTTGAACAGCATGGAACAATTCATCGGCACTTGATGTCTTGAGCATATAACCCCTAGCTCCAGCATTTAAGACTGGCATGATTTTTTCATTGTCTAAATAAGAAGTCACAATCAAAATTTTAGCCTCCGGCCATTCTTTGAGAATAGCTAGAGTTGCATCAATTCCGTTGACTTCAGGCATAACAATATCCATCACAATCACATCGGGACGAAGCTCCAAGGCCATGGAAATCCCTTCGGCTCCATTAGTTGCTTCTCCGACAACCTCTACATCATCTTGTAGTTCAAAATAACTTTTTAAACCAAGACGCACCATTTGGTGGTCATCTACTAATAATAGTTTCATTTTATTTCCTTTTGTTAGTCAATCAAGCAAGGGGATCCGAATATCCACTGCCAAACCCTGCTTGGGTGCTGTTAATAGTTGTATGCTCCCTGCCATATCTTCCACTCGTTCTTTGATATTGCGTAGTCCATAGCTTAGTTCATCAACATCATCTAGCTGAAAACCACGACCGTTGTCTACTACCTTTAACTGCAAGCCTGTTTCCGTTTGATAAAGATAAACATCTAGACAAGAAGCTTGGGCATGACGGAGAGTATTACTAATCAATTCTTGGACGATACGAAAGACATGCTCCTCAATCTTTTTAGGCAATTCATCTACCTTATATTTAAAACTGACTTTGAGTTCACTTTTTTCTTCCAATTCTTTGAGAAGCAACTGAATCCCCTCAACTAGACTCTTTTGTTCCAGTTCAATAGGGCGCAAATGCAAGAGTAGAATACGCAAATCTCTTTGGGCTGTCTCCAAAATAGCAGTCACACTCTGAAGCTGAGTTTGGATCTTTTCCCTATCTAATTTCGAAGCTTGTTGACTGAGTCCTGATAAAATCATATGGGCAGCAAAAATTTCTTGGCTAACCGTATCATGCAAATCACGTGCGATTCGCTTGCGCTCCTTTTCAATAATCACTTCTTCCTTGACCAAGGCTTGATTGTCTGCTTTTTGAATGGCTTCTGTCAATAAACCAAGCTTGCCTGATAAATTTCTAAAACTTGCGTCTAAATCAGCATCTCCAAGGCTTTTAATATCTTTACCAGCTAGCAGACGTTTAAGATTTGCTTGGATTCTTCTTCTTGAAATTTCGTCTACCATTGTCCAAAACAAGACCAATAAAAAGGCTAGAGCAAGACTAAACATCAAAGCTAGAAATAGGACTTTTTCTGTCTTCTCTAAATCTTGGAAGAGAGAAGTCCACTCCAAATCTAAGACCTTAAAAATACTTCGAAATAGAAAAGCGACAAAGAGAAAAGAGGTGAGACCAATTAAAATATAGGGTTGCTTTTTCATCCTCTCACCACCTCAACATCTCCAATCATCGTTGTTAAAAGAATCTTAACACTCTTAGGACTCTTGAGATAATCTCTTGTTTCTTGATGATACTGCTCATTACGCAAAGAACGCTTAGGTAAATCTAAAAAGGTTAAATCTCCGTACAGAGAATTAACACTAAGGCTGACTTCCACATCCACTGGTACGATAATTCTAGTCGTACCAACCAGTTTTCTCAAGATAATGACATTATCATGATTGCTCAAAATCACGTGCTCTAGATGAATGGTATCCTTCCCCATAAGGCGAAAGAGATTGATATCATCAAAACGACAGGTCTGGTAACTTGAAAAATGGTGGAGATTTCCAAACCAACGATTTTTCTCCCTCTTTACTGTCACAACTTCTTCAAAAACCAGATTGGTATCTTCTCTTTCCTGGTTCATCATAGGGTAAAGCAGGAACAGGCTGTATATCAAGGCCACAAAGATGGCTAAAATGACAAAGGGATTGAGCATGATGATAAAGAAAAATAGGATGCTCACTGCTACTAAAATAAAATTGTTTCCCTGTTTTCCAGTATAGTATCGAATCAGCAGTAAGAACAAGAGCAATATCAGTAGAAAACGGGAAAAATGCTCTGATACCATCATAATCAGAGCTCCTGTCAATAAACAAGCTTCAATAAATAGAAAAATTTGAAATTTTCGCATGTATCCGTCCTCTCCATTTAATTGTATCACAAATCCCAAAAGTCACATCCGTCTGAGGAATGATAAAGAGGTCGGGACTAAAATCCCGACCTCTTTCTTTACATTTGGTCTTTTGCTTCTTTTAATTTTCCATATAGAAGATAGTCGACCTCTTGCAAATCCTCAATTTTTTACAATTAAGGGCACACATAATCAAGCGTAGGTCTTCCTTCCAGCTTTCAACAATGGAAATAACGACATCAACAGAGTAATTCTCAACCAGCTCTAACATAGTACGTGATAGACCAACTGCCTTGGCTCCAAACACCAAGCATTTGATGATATCTAGTGGATTGCGAACTCCTCCACTAACCAAAAGTTCCATCTTGTCTTTCCAGTCTTGGGCATTCAGAAGAGCTTGCATGGTCGATTGACCCCAGTCATTGAGGTAGTCACGCTGTCCACTGCGACGGTTTTCGATATAGGCAAAGCTCGTTCCCCCACGACCAGACAAATCAACGGTTCGTATTCCCATCTCATAAGCCTTAGCAATGGTTTTCACATCCATGCCAAAGCCGACTTCTTTTAAAACAAGAGGTACAGAGATTTGCTCAGCATAGTCTGCCAGATTGCTTTGCCACAATCTAAATTGACGTTCACCCTCTGGCATGAGCAATTCCTGCATGACATTAACATGAATTTGTAATAGAAGTGGATTCATCTCTTTCACTGTTTGTAATCCTAGTTCTACAGGTTTGTCTAAGCCAATATTGGTTCCAAGAAGGAGGTCAGGGTAACTAGTTTTGACTGAAAAAGAATCATCTGAAGGATCCTTGAGTGCAGCGCTGTATGAGCCCGTCACAAATAAAATCCCACAAGCATCTGCCACCTGAGCCAGCTTTGATTGATTTCTCTCCCCTTATCGCTTCCACCTGTCATAGCATTTATATAAAAAGGAAAGTCCCACTTTCGACCTGCAAATTCTGTCGAAAGATCAATTTCATCTAAGTCATATAAGGGGAGCGAAGAATGAATTAGTTCAACTTCATCAAAACTATTATAAGTACTGTTTTGTTCAAGGGCATAGCGGATGTGTTCATCCTTCCGATTTGTCGTCATGTCCCATCCTTTCTTGATACAAGAGCTCAATTCCTAAATCAGCCCAGCGTTTTTTCAGTAATGTGGTCGAATCTTGGTCAAAGCTAAATGCAATCCCACAGTCTCCACCACCAGCACCACTGCTCTTAGCAACAGCTTTCAAGTCTCGGCTGGCATTTTTTAGTTGTCTGAGCAAAGGTGTGTAAATGTCTGAACTCAAGCCTTCTAAAAATCGGCTGGCTTGTTCCAGCAAGTCTATAATGGTTTCTTCTTGACCTACCTCCAAAGCCTTTACCAAGTTAGCTACTGTTTCTTTTGAAGCCTGTAAAAAGCTAGAGTTCATATTATTCTTGATTTGCTTGACCATATGACTTGATACAGCCACTTCCTTGGTCCAACCAACCAGAAAATCAAATTTCAAAGCTGGTTCAACACTCCTAATAGAAAAGCCCCAATCACGGTCTAATACAGCTTGCAAGTCTTCTTTTTCTAGCCAATCTGCCACTTTCTCACGATCAAATGACTGATAGAGGACGAGGTCTTCTGATACGATACAGGCAATGTCCCCCATGGAGCCATTATCTCCGCGTTTGAGAAGTACAGCACTCGCCAATTTAAACAAAAGGTATCTTTCGGCTGGTCTATCATAAAAAGCAAGCATGGCCTTGATAACCAAGATAACTACACTACCACTAGAACCCAGGCCAAATTTCTTCCCCTCACGCTCCATTTTCCCACGAATCTCTAAAGAAAAAGGCTGCAGTTCAACTCCTTGGGCAGTTAGATACTCCTCCACCAAGGCAATTGTTTCTTGAATCAAGGCATAAGAAGAATCCGGTCGCAAGTCTACACTATAGGAAAACATATCTGAGTAGAGTCGATAATTATTAGACGCTTTAATCTCAGCTGTCATATAGATGGGAATAGCCTTTATTAGCGCTAACTGTCCTGGTTCTAAAATGGCATACTCCCCAGCCCAATAGAGCTTCCCACAAGTTTTAACAATCGTCATCTTGGCTCAAGTCCTTTGTCTTTGATACGATCAAGCGATAGCGTTGGCCTAAGATTTCTGATAAATGTTCCAAGTCCTTTTCCAAGCAAAGAACCTTGACATTAGGGCCCGCATCCATGGTAAAGTAGCAAGATTCTCCTTGTTCTCTAAGCTGACGAACAAAATCCATAGCCTCATAACTAGCATCTGTCAGATAAGAGAAGGGTGGAGTTGCAGTTTTTGTCGTAGCATGCATAGCCAAGGCGTTCTTCTCTGTCAATTCTCCAACTTTCTTAAAGTCATTTTCCTTGAGGTAGACTAACATATCCTTGTAATCTTGTTCAGATTGACGAATCCACTCATCAAAAGTCGTAGAAGTTTCGACACAGAGCTTCATACCATCTCGACTAGAGATTGGTTTTTTCTGGTCTTCCAACACCAACATAATCATAGCGAGTTTCAAGTCAGTATCAACTGGATAAATCTCTCCACTATCCTTGTCCCAGGCTGCCAAGGGGCCATAAAAACTACGAGATGAAGAACCCGATGCAAACTTAGCTTCCAAGGCCAATTCTCTGCGATTCAGCCCAAGTTGGAAATATGCGTTACATGCTTTGACCAAGGCAGATAAACCACTGGAACTTGAAGAAAGTCCTGCTGCTGTTGGCATATTGTTCTTAGTATCGATACGAACAAAACCTGCTCCTGCAGGACGGTAGCGGTCAATGATTTTACTCATCTTGGCATGCTCAGCTTCGTTTTGCAACTGACCATTGATGTAAAAGGCATCCGCCTTTGCATCTGCTGGTAAAGGAGAAAGTGTCGTCTCCGTATACATATTTTCTAAAGTCAGAGAGATACTGCTAGTCGCAGGAACCATCTCTTTCTGCTTTCTTTCCCCAATATTTAATAATAGCAATATTGGCATAGGAACGCACTGTTACAGGCTTTCGATCCATGTCTGAACAGCTCCTTTCTCTTCTAATCTTTCTGCTAATTCTTGCGCTTGGTTTACATTAGCAACTAAGGCAATGATACAACCACCTAGGCCACCACCACTCATCTTAGCACCTAAAGCTCCATGTTGAAGAGCAGTTTCAACCAAGGCATCAGCCTCAAGGCTACTAACTCCTATTTCTTTTAGATTTCCATGTGCTTTTGTTAAAATCTCTCCCAGCATCACGGCATCTCTTGCCTTTATTGCTTCTTCTGCTTGCTGGGTCAACTCTCCAAGTGCATACAAGAAAGGTAAAGCTTCCTTACCCTTGCTCTCGACAACTTGAATAGCTTCACGAGTGTGTCCATAGACTCCTGTATCTGCAATGACCAGATAAGCCGACAAGTCCATGGCTAGTTCTTCAAAACCAACATTCTTGATAAAACGAATAGGCTGGTCACTAAGGCAGGTCTTAGCATCCAATCCACTAGGATTCATATGGGCAATCATCTCAGCGCGATTGACCAGAATTTCTAACACATCTCGCGGTAGTTCTGCTTGGTAATAATCAAATACCGCGCGAATAGCCGCAATGCTAATGGCTGCCGAAGAACCCATTCCACGTTTTTCTGGAATAGCAGAGTCAATTTGGCAACGGATGTAAGCATCTTTGATATTTAGATACTCTAGGGAAGCATAAACTGCCATGGACAAAGTGTCCTCTTCAAAAAGACGCCATGGTGTCGCTGCTGGAACAACCCGACAAGTCACCTCTACCTCTAAAAGAGGCAAAGAGATGGCTGGATAGCCATAAACCACTGCATGCTCTCCTATTAAAATAATTTTACTATGTGCCTGACCGACACCAACTTCTTTTGTCATTTAATCCTACTATCAGACGAAAATCGTCTGTTTCTAGATAAAATTTTAGAACTTTATTCCTTTCTATTTTATTATATTTTCACAAAAAAAGCGATTGTTTCCTTCACAATCGCTTATCGTTGAGATAAAAAATTAAACTTATCATTTTCTCAACCTTTAAAAAAGAGTCAATCAATGCTTCAAAAAAGCACTTGCTTATAGGCAAGTGCTCTTCGACTTTAATTGATAAAATATTGCTTATTAATCCTGCATGGTATAACCCACACCACGCACGGTTTTAATGTAGCTCTTTTGACCTTTTACGTCAAGCTTGCTACGTAGATAACGGATATAAACATCCACGATATTAGTTTCGGTCGCACTTTCATACTTCCAAACACTTTCCAGTAACTGCTCTCGAGTTAAAACTTTCTTGCTTCCCATAAGGGTCGCTAAAAGGTCATATTCACGACGTGTGAGGGCAATCATCTCCTCACCACGATAGACAGTATGATGTTCTACGTCCATACGTAGGTTGCGGTATGACGTTGGAACCTTCATTTGACTACAGTGTTGGTCGATAAAATCCCGACCTCGGAAAATTGCTGCAATACGAGCCACCAAATCATCAATAATGACTGGCTTGTAGATATATGAAACAGCGAAACGCTGGATTGTTTCAAGTTGGTCTTGCAATTCTTCTCGATGGTCCAAGACTATAATAACCGAAGCTGGCTTAGTCCGACTCAACTGTTCTGCAAAACCCTGGGCTGTCATATCCCCTAGATGAGCATTCAGTAAAATCAAGTCATAGTCAGTCTGAAGAGCCATGGAGAGGGCTTTTTGACCCTCTTCTACCTGATCAACTCGGTATTGCTCTTTTTGGAGTTCCAGACTTAAAAAATGAGCTAGATTTCTTTCTTTCTCAAGTAATAAAATCCGTTTCCCCATGGCTGACCTACTTATTTTTCGTCATACCAAGAGTAGTGGAATGTTCCTTCTTTGTCTTTACGTTGGTATGTGTGGGCACCAAAGTAATCACGTTGTGCTTGAATCAAGTTTGCTGGAAGGTCAGCTGAACGGTAGCTATCAAAGTAAGTGATGGCAGCTGAGAAGGTTGGTACTGGTACACCTGCTTGAACAGCAAGAGCTACGATATCACGAACTGATTGTTGGTACTTAGCTGTTACATCCAAGAAGTACTCATCCAAAAGAAGGTTAGCAAGGTCTGCATCACGGTTGTAAGCATCTGTAATCTTTTGCAAGAAACGAGAACGGATGATACATCCATCGCGCCAGATAGATGCGATATCTGCAAATGGCAAGTTCCAGTTATTTTCTTTAGAAGCTACACGCAATTGCGCAAAACCTTGTGCGTAAGAAATGATTTTTGAGAAGTAAAGGGCTTGACGGATCTTTTCAATCAACTCAGCCTTGTCTCCTTCAAATTTGAAAGCAGCTGGTTTTGGAAGTACCTTGCTAGCGTGTACACGTTCTTCTTTATAAGTTGAAATGTAGCGCGCAAATACTGACTCAGTAATCAGTGACAATGGCACACCAAGGTCAAGAGCTGATTGGCTAGTCCATTTACCTGTTCCCTTGTTTCCTGCAGCATCCAAGATGTAGTCAACGATTGGGCCATCTTGTCCCTCGTCGTCTTTGCGTCCAAGGATATCAGCAGTGATTTCGATCAAGTAGCTGTCCAATTCACCCTTGTTCCACTCAGTAAAGATTTCAGCCATGTCTTGTGCTGAAAGGCCAAGCAAGTGTTGCATCAAATCATAGCTTTCTGCAATCAATTGCATATCACCGTACTCGATACCATTGTGGACCATTTTCACATAGTGACCAGCTCCATCAGGACCGATGTAAGTCACACATGGTTTACCATCTTCTGGTGCTTTTGCAGAAATTTCTTCAAGAACATCTGCTACCAATTCATAAGCTTCTTTTTGTCCACCAGGCATGATAGAAGGACCTTCAAGGGCACCTTTTTCACCACCAGAAACACCTGTACCAATGAAGTTGATACCAGAGTTCGCCAATTCTTCGTTACGACGGATAGTATCTTTGTAGAACGTGTTTCCTCCGTCAATCAAGATATCACCTTTATCCAAGTGTGGAAGAAGGGCTTGAATCGTTGCATCTGTACCAGGTCCGGCTTGAACCATAAGCATGATACGACGTGGTTTTTCGATAGAGTTTACGAAGCTTTCGATATCATAGCTTGGCACAAAGTTCTTTTCAGGATGGCAAGCAACAACATCTTCTGTTTTTTCTTTACTACGGTTATAAATGGCAACTGTATAGCCACGAGATTCAATATTAAGGGCAAGGTTACGACCCATTACGGCCATACCCACGACACCAAAGTTAGCTTTTGTCATGTGACACTCCTCTTATTTAATATGTTTTATTTTATCACGTTTATCTGTGAAAAGAAAGAATTTTATAACAATTTGACTAGTAGTCAAGGTCGTTAGCGTGACCAGAACCATTTCCTACAAAGTATCCTGTCTTACAGTTAAGGGTGAAGAGATAAGTTCCATCTGGTTTATAAAGATTATAATATCCATTGCCATTCACAATATTTACACGTTCCAAGATATACTGGTTTCCAGAGATATACCCACGCGCACGGGATGTCTCAAGGATCTGTTCAAGAACACCATCTGCAAAGGTCCAGGCAGGATTACTACTATCATTTACAGCAGATTGATTATACGGTACTCGGCTAGCGCTTCTTTGCAAATTAACACCTTCGCTTGACAAGCCACTATTAGTAGATGCCGCAGTATCACTTGTTGAAGTAGATGGACTGCTTTCTGTTGTTGGGCTTGACGCTTCCTGACTAGCAACTGTTGTCGAAGCTGTACTTGCTGTTGTACTTGTTAATTGACTCTTACCGAGGCCGATTGCTTTATCAAGCAGTTTATCAATTTCTGTATTACCAGTCTTGATATCCGTGAATTTGGCATCCGCTTTGATTTTTGCGTTTGTATCCAAGACGCCATCTGTAATAGCTGGGGTTTCAAATTGAGCATTCACTTCTCGGATAGCTTTTATTTGTGTTTCTAAGCTATCGTATTTTGATTTAGCTAGAGTATGTTCTCTCGCTCCTTCAAGTTTGTCTAGAAGTTCCTTCAATTGATTTAATTGACTAAATTGGCTATTTTTAAGGGCTGTTTTGTTTTCATCAGTATAAAATGTGTCGTAGAGCGTATTAAATTGTTCATAGACTGACTGATTGCTTACCAGACCTGAATCTGCCGCCTTCGTTTGAAGCTCTTGAGAAGAACGCGCAATCTGACGATAAACGTAATAGCCACCTCCAAAAATTAAGAGGATTACTAAAATAATAGCTGACAAAATTACCCATTTCTTTTTATTTTGTGGTTGATCATCTGCTTGAGTAGAACGAGATAAGGGTTGAAGTTGTTCTTCATTTTCCTCATAAACCACTGCAACTTCAGAGTCATCAACCTCAGCCATTTCCACAGCTTCCAATTCATCCTTAAAAGGTTGCTCGAGAACTCTCGTTTCCTCTTCTTCAACTTCTTTAGCCAGAATTTCAGTTGTTTCTGTAGCAACCGCAAGAGCAATTGCTTCCTCATCCGAATTTAATGTATTTTCTTGTTCAGTAGTTTCTCTCACTTCCTGAATCATCTCATCTAGGCTTTGTGTAACTTCGTCTTTTTTCGTTTGTAGATTTTCGAACTTGTCGGCTTCGATTTCTTCACGGTGTTGCTTAATATATTTGTCCAAGATGGTATCGTCCGGAGTCACACTGGCCTCAACTTCTTCGTTCTTACGAATGGCCTGACCAACCGTTAAATCTTTAGCTTCTTCAAATTCAAATTTAGATTCTTGCTCATCCTTGTGATGGTGATTGTTTCTTTCCTTACTCATTTGCATTCCTTTCTGTTTTGACATCTTGTCTTTTCACTCGTTGACCAAAATATTGATATAAATCAACTTTCAAAGTACCGTTATAGAGTTTCCGTTTTTATCAGCCTGACTACCATACTTGCTTTCAAAAGCTTCATCACTGGTCAGGATAAATTTACTCCAGGTTTTCAGAGGAGCAAATACCTCTCCCATTTCAGCATAGAGTTTAGTGACTCCAGCGTCATCGGATAAACGTTCTCCATACGGAGGATTGGAGATAATAACGCCATTAATCTTATCTGAACGCAAGTCCTGCACACGCATTTGCTTAAAGTGGATATCCTTAGAAACCCCCGCAGCCTGAGCATTTGCCTTAGCAATTTCAACCATACGTCCATCAATATCACAGCCCATGATGTCTAGCTCAATCTCACGATTAATCTTCTTGCTAGCTTCCGTACGAATCTCCTGAATCAATCGATCATTGACCCAATTCCATTCTTCAAAAGCAAAGGAACGTCGCAAACCTGGTGCCATATTACGAGCAATCATAGCAGCTTCAATACAGAAAGTACCTGAACCACAGGTTGGATCAATCAAAGGTTTATCTGGATACCAGTTTGATAATTGTAAAATCGCTGCTGCCATGTTCTCTTTGATTGGAGCACCACCTTTTTCCGTACGGTAGCCACGTTTGAAAAGACTAGAGCCTGTTGTATCAATCATGACCGTCGCTACATCTTTAAGAATTGAAACCTCGATTTTAAACTCTGGACCATTCTCCATCAAGGGAACACCTTCTGGACGAGCGTAATGTTTTTGCAACTTCTTCACAACTGCCTTTTTAGAAATAGCTTGTACACTGGGTTCATTATGAAGTTTTGATTTGACACACTTAGCCTTTGAAATTGGAAAACGCGCCCCTAGTGGAAGATAGTTTTCCCAGTCGAGTGCAAAAACTCCTTGAAAAAGTTCTTCAAATGTTTTTGCGGGAAAAGTTCCAACAACAATCTTAATCCTATCTGCAGCTCGTAGCCACAAATTGGTTTCAATAATCGCCCTTACATCTCCTTCAAAGCGAACGCGACCATTTTCAACTTGGCAATCATAGCCTAGTTCTCGTACTTCACGACCCACAACAGCTTCTAAGCCTGCTGCTGCAGTCGCTATTAAGTTAAATGTTTGTTTCATGTCAGTCTTTAAAGACCTTTCTCTTGTTCACCTTTAAAAAATGAGGTTGAGAAAATTTCTCAGCCCCAACCTATATGCAATTTTCTATAAGCCATGTTTGTTCCAGAAGTGACTAGGACCACTTCTTTCGATAATCATCTGTCTACCACTAACAGCTAGAAGCTGCTAGTAGTCAGAGTACTACGTTCGTTTCCGCGCACTCCATGCCCCGACCAAAATTTGGGTTGCTAGCTTGAGGGGTTTACCGCGTTCCACTCTCTCTGTTTCCAGAGAGACTTCGTCACTGTGGCACTTTCAGAGCTACTAAAACATATCCGAAAACTTAGTCTATTCACTCGCCGTAACGATTTCTCGTCCCTAGGCTTATGGTTTCGCCTAGCACAAACACTACAGGCATCACAGCCTGTGCTAGCATGGACTTTCCTCATGAAAAGATAAACTCTCCACGCGATTATCCAAAAATTGCACAACTGTATGATTCTTAGAAATCAGAATTTTCTACGATTTGTTTTCCAAATACTTCTTTTTCCAGACGATTCAAGCGTTTCAAGATATCAAAGTTAGTCATAGAAGTCGTACTTCCAAGCTCGGCAGGTTCAGAAGTTACAGATACAGGTGCTACCTGAGGTTTGTTCGCCAATTGTTCTTTCAATTCTGCGACTTCCAAGCGCAATGATTTAACCAACGCTGCATAGGTTTCATAATCCTTGATAACGTCATCTAAGAATTCATCTACCTCTGCTTTACTGTATCCACGTACTTCTCTTCCGAAATCCTGCTCAAAAATATCCTTTGCTGTAAAAATAATACTTGCCATGTCTCTCTCCATTCTCAGTTACTAGTATTATTATATAAAAAAAGGCAAACAAAAAGCAAGGTCAAAGCCTCAATTTTCGGAAAAATTTTCGGCTATTTCGTTTAAATCCTCAAATGTTAATCTTTTTGTAATATAGTTGTCTTTCTTTTTCATCAGTTCGTAAAAAAATCTCAGTTTTGTTTCGTTTTCTTCATCATAAAAAAGATAGGCTCCATCTGTGTTTTCGAGCAAAAAAATCTGGTAATCTCTCAGTTGTCCTTTATGTTCAAAAGTCGGATAGGCATACTTAATAAAATCAACCTGTTTAAAATCACTAAGTTTGACCTGGTTAGCTTCATTCCAATTCGAGCCATGTGTCTCAAAGTCAAAAATGGTTGCTAGATGAAACCCATAGTCTTCTTTCATATCTCTAGCAACTTCTAAGACCCAGTGTTCAAAACCCAGAGAACCCGTAAACACTAGCCATTGCAAGCCTTCCTCAGCCAATCTTTCCAAATCTCTACGAATGGCTTTTTTGATGATTTTTAACCGAATATCCTTTTCATTAAACAATCCTAAATCAAAAGCTGAGTATCCCAAAACCAAGGCTGTATGCATTTTTTCACCCTTTCTGTTGACCTTTGTGGTATAATAGAGTGATGTTATTGTACCAATAAGGAGGACTATGGTCAACTATCCACATAAACTTTCATCTAAACCAAGTAATAATTCCCTACCTCAAACTAAAAATTTCGCAAATCGAGGGATGAGCTTTGAAAAGATGATTAATGCTACCAATGACTACTATCTATCACATGGAATAGCGGTTATTCATAAAAAGCCAACCCCAGTTCAAATTGTTCGGGTCGACTATCCTCAGCGGAGTCGGGCTAAAATTGTTGAAGCCTATTTTAGACAGGCCTCAACCACTGACTACTCGGGTGTTTATGAAGGATTCTACATTGATTTTGAAGCAAAGGAAACTCGACAAAAAAATGCGTTCCCGATGAAGAACTTCCATTCTCATCAGATACAGCATATGGAACAGGTTCTTGAACAAAAGGGGATTTGCTTCGTCCTAATCCATTTTTCTTCTTATCAAGAAACATATTTATTACCGGCGATTGACCTCATCCGTTTTTATCATCAGGATATGGGGAAAAAATCAATGCCGCTTGATTATATCCGAGAGCACGGTTTTGTAATTGAACAACAAGCCTTTCCTCAAATACCTTATCTCGATATCGTCAAACAACATTTACTAGGTGGTAAAACAATATGAACAAACAACTTATCTGGCGCATCGCTAAATATCTAGGGATTGGATTCTTAGTAGCCTCTATCGCTTCGATATTGATTGGTGCGAGTGTCTTCTTCTACTACGTATCTAAAGCACCAGAACTTTCTGAAAGCAAACTGGTAGCAACAACTTCAAGTAAGATTTACGACAGTAAAAACGAATTGATTGCTGACTTAGGAGCAGAGCGCCGTGTCAATGCTCAAAGTAGTGAAATTCCTACAGACCTTGTTAATGCAATCGTCTCCATTGAAGACCATCGTTTTTTCAACCATAGAGGTATTGATAGCATCCGCATCATGGGCGCTTTCTTACGAAATCTTCGAAGTAATGGCATCCAAGGTGGTTCAACCTTGACGCAACAGTTGATAAAATTAACTTACTTTTCAACATCATCGTCCGACCAAACAATCTCACGTAAAGCCCAAGAAGCTTGGCTAGCTATTCAGTTGGAAAGAACTGCAACCAAACAAGAAATTTTGACCTATTACATTAATAAGGTCTACATGTCTAACGGTAATTATGGTATGCAAACTGCCGCTCAAAATTACTATGGCAAAGATTTAAAAGATCTTTCTATTCCACAACTTGCTCTTTTAGCCGGAATGCCACAGGCGCCTAACCAATACGATCCTTATTCTCACCCCGATGAAGCCAAGGAGCGTCGTGACCTAGTTCTATCCGAAATGAAAAAACAAGGTTATTTGACAGCTGAACAATATGATACTGCGATAAATACACCTATCACTGATGGTTTACAAAGTCTTAAAGGAAGTAACACTTATCCTCCATACTTGGACAATTACCTCAAAGAAGTGATTGATCAAGTCGAACAAGAAACTGGCTACAATCTCCTAACAACTGGAATGGAGGTCTATACAAACGTAGACCAAAATGTTCAAAAACGACTCTGGGATATTTACAATACCGATGAGTATGTGCACTACCCCGACGATGAAATCCAAGCTGCTTCTACTATCGTAGATGTTTCAAATGGTAAGGTTATTGCCCAACTTGGTTCAAGACACCAATCAAGTAATGTATCCTTCGGTCTCAACCAAGCTGTTGAAACAAATCGTGACTGGGGTTCTACTATGAAACCTATCACAGACTATGCACCTGCACTTGAGTACGGAATTTACGACTCAACTGCTACTCTTATTCCCGACATTCCATATAACTATCCTGGAACAGACACCCCTGTCTATAATTGGGATAAGAGTTACTACGGAAATATCACTCTCCAATATGCCATTCAGCAATCTCGTAACATACCAGCAGTTGAAACGCTTGAAAAAGTTGGATTAAACAAGGCTAAGACCTTTTTAAATGGTTTAGGTATTGATTATCCTAACATGGTTTACGCCAATGCTATTTCAAGTAATACGGTTGAATCCCATAAACAGTACGGAGCTAGCAGTGAGAAAATGGCTGCTGCCTACGCTGCCTTTGCTAATGGTGGTATCTACCACAAACCAATGTACATCAATAAGGTTGTCTTTAGTGACGGTAATTCAAAAGAGTTTTCTGATCCTGGATCACGCGCCATGAAGGAAACAACTGCCTACATGATGACAGAAATGATGAAAACTGTACTTACCTACGGAACAGGCCGTGGTGCCTACATGTCCTGGTTACCTCAAGCAGGTAAGACGGGTACATCTAACTATACAGATGATGAAATTGAAAATTACATTAAGAGATACGATTATGTAGCTCCAGATGAAATGTTTGTAGGATATACCCGCAAATATTCAATGGCGGTTTGGACAGGTTATTCAAATCGTCTCACTCCAATCGAAGGAGATGGATTTAGAGTAGCAGCAAACATCTATCGCTCAATGATGGAGTACCTTTCCGAGAATGATCACCCAGGTGATTGGACAATGCCTGAAGGTCTGTATCGCAATGGTGAATATATCTTCAAAGCCGGCGCCCGTAGCAACAGGCTCCCTCAAACAACCCAACAAGCTACTACAGAAGCTCCTACTACAACAACCGAAAATCAAACTACAGTAGCTGAAACTACTAGCCCAAATAATGGACAAAACCAAACTGTTCCAAATACAAATACAAATCAAAATCAAAATCCTCAAGGACAACAATAATCTTAAAAGACCTAGGAAACATCTTCCTAGGTCTTTTATTAATGAAAAAGTGGAGTTAATTACTAACTCCACCTTCTTTTATTTTACATGGTTTGCAAGATCTTCTTGCGCTTTTTTATTAGATTCTTCTTTTTCTTTCTTCCATTTATCTTGAGCTTTTTGATATTCATCAGCAGTTACTGGTTTATCTTGAAGTTCAAGGTACTTGTACAAGAGGGCTTCACTCATACCCTTGTTACCTGAGTATGCAAATGGAAGGGTGAATGGTACCATCTTAGACAACATTGGACGTCCAGTTTGAGAAGTTGTTGGAATAATCAAAGCGCTATCTGTCAACCAAGCTTGGGCAGCAGCATATTTATCATAACGTTTTGAAACATCTGTGTCTTCATTGTCAGCTTCAACAACCATCTTTCGTAATCTTCCAAACCAACTTGTTTGGCAGCGGCGTTGTTTGTACCAGAATCAAATCCTAGATAAGTCTTAGTATTTTCACCTACAGACGGTTTGATGATATCAAGGTAAGTAGATGGGTCAATATAGTCTGGTGACCAACCAACGTTATCTGAGAGATCCCAATCTTCTCCAGCAGCTGTTTCAGCAAAGTAGGTAACATTAAGAACTTCATCTTTTTGAAGTTGTTGAATGTCAATAACAACATTGTCAGTTCCTAACGTTGCTTCAAGCGATTGTTTCAATGATTGAACACGTTGAACTTTAGTAGTATTAGTCTGGTCGACTGGCATATCCAAGTGGATTGGGAATTGAACACCTTCTGCTTGAAGAGCTGTCTTAGCCTTTGCAAATTCTGCTTTCGCTTTTTCAGGATTGTAAAGACCATCTTGAGCGTCATCTAGATTGACATCTTTCCACTCGTCACCATAGGTTACCAATTTTTCTTTAACTAAGTCACCAAAGTTTTTACCATCAGCTTGAACAAATGTTGGTGGTACGAACAAGTTACGAAGAAGTTTGCTTGCTCCGCTTTCTCCATTGACTTGAGAAGCATAGGCTTTTCTATCAAAACCAAAGGCGATGGCTTGACGGAAGTCTTTGTTTAGGAGAGCTTTTTTAGTTGATGTCTTTTGCTCATCTGTAGTCTTAGAAGTGTACTTGTAAGACTGACGGTCAATATTTGTCCCAACTAAGAAAGTAGCAGAATCCTGTGGTGTATAAACGATGTTATCCTTAAACTCTTTTTCAAGTTCAGGATATCCTGCACTTGTTGGGAAGAGACGAGCCATTGAGAAGCCGCCATCCTTAAAGGTGTCTGCAAGTTTGCCTGTATCTTGACCATCCCAGAATGATAGTTTTACTTTATCAATATGAACATTGTCCTTATCCCAGTAGTTTGGATTCTTTTCAAATTCTACTGAAGATTTAGCTACCAATGATTTCAACAAGAAAGGACCGTTGTAAAGAATACTGCTTGGATCAGTTGCTTTGGCAAAGTCACTTCCTTTAGAAGTAAGGAATTCTTCATTGACTGGTGCTAGAATACCCATGGTTGTCTTAGAGTTCCAGAAGCTTTCTGGTTTATTCAAAGTATATTGAACAGTTTGATCATCAATTGCCTTGATTCCAACTTCTGAGAAGTCTTTTACTTCACCTTTGACATAAGCGTCAAGACCTTTAATGGATTCTTGAACAAGATAAAGGGCCTCTGATTTATTATCAGCTGCATATTTAAGACCTGTTACAAAGTCTTGAGCTTTCACAGGTGCATACTCTTCACCTTCAGATGTATACCATTTAGCATCTTTACGGATTGTATAGGTATAAGTTAGACCATCTTTAGAGACAGACCAGTCCTCTGCCATAGATGGCACGAAGTTCCCATAACGGTCATTCTCCAGCAAACCGTCAACAACATTACTTGTGATATTAGCAACCGCAGCCTTACCTGTTGTCAGATAGTTGAGGCTGTCTGGATCTGTTTCATAAACGTAAGAAAAAGTTTTCTCACCTTTTGCACTAGAGCCTGAACCTGAACAAGCTGCCAAAACACCTGACGCTAACAGAGTCACTCCTGCTAGGGCCATTACTTTTGAAAATTTCATAATAAACTCCTTTTTGACTTTTTATACATTATAGTCCCTTTTCAGCCATGTGTCAATACAATTTTCAGAATTTTTCAAATTAATTTGAAAATATTTTCTTCCTATATATCTAACATGAAAATATTTTTAGGAAAATTTCTATCATAGATATTTATCAAATATATCTTTATGATATAATGAAAGAAGAAAATTGAAAGGAAACACCATGTCTAAAGAAGTTATTGTTGAAAGTTTTGAACTTGACCATACGATTGTAAAGCACCTTATGTCCGATTGATTGGAGAAGAGACTGGACCGAAAGGAGATATCATTTCTAACTTTGATATCCGCTTGGTTCAACCAAATGAGGACTCTATCCCTACTGCTGGACTTCATACTATTGAGCACCTCTTGGCTAAGCTAATCCGTACTCGCATCGACGGTATGATCGATTGTTCACCATTTGGTTGTCGCACAGGATTCCATATGATTATGTGGGGACGTCATTCTAGCGCTGAAATCGCAACTGTCATCAAGGATTCATTGAAGGAAATCGCTGAAACAACAACTTGGGAAGATGTCCCAGGAACGACTATTGAATCTTGCGGAAACTACAAGGATCACAGCCTCTTTTCTGCTAAGGAATGGGCTAAATTGATTCTCCAACAAGGAATCTCTGATGATGCCTTTGAACGCCATGTCATCTAATAATAAAAAAGAAACCAGCTTTTGAACTGGTTCCTTTTTTTATCTTCAAAATCTTGATTTAGGCTTTTTCACGAATGACCAAACACCATCTTCCATGTCAGCTTCTAGGTGTTTAGCATCAAGATTATCCAAGTGGAAATCTGTCACTTTATCTCGGATTTGTTGTTCAACCACACGACGGAGTGGACGAACACCCATGACTTCATCGTAGCCTTCTTCAGTCATGTATTCTTTAGCAGCTTCGCTCACTGCCAAGTCAATATCTTTCTTAGAAAGCGTCTTGTTAACTTCAACCAACATAAGGTCTACAATCTTAGAAAGATCTTCTTTGCTCAAGTGTGAGAATTCGATGACAGCATTGAAACGGTTAAGGAATTCTGGACGGAAGTAAGGTTTCAAACGATCCATAAGTTCTGGTTTATCAGCATCTTCTGTCAAGTTGGCTTCGTAACCAAAGCCTGCGTTTGAAGTTGCGATAATCACCGTATTCTTGAAGTTGACAGTGTTACCTTGACCATCTGTCAAACGACCATCGTCCAAGACTTGAAGAAGAAGGGTGATGACTTGAGGGTCAGCCTTTTCAATCTCATCCAAAAGTACGATTGAGTATGGATTGCGACGGACGCGTTCTGTCAATGTATTGTTGTTATCATCGTAACCAACATAACCTGCAGTTGTACCAATCAATTTAGATACGGCTGTACGATCACTGTATTCTGACATATCCAAACGGATGATGGCATCTTTCGTTCCGAACATATCAAGAGCTAATTGCTTGGCCAACTCAGTCTTACCAACACCAGTAGGACCTACAAAGAGGAAGCTACCGATTGGACGGTTTCCTTCGTCAAAACCTGCACGGTTACGACGGATAGCTTTTGCTACTGCCTCAACAGCCTTGTCTTGACCAATAACTTTCGTTTGCAAACGGTGACCCATATCTTTCAATCGTTCGATATCGGTTGCACCCATTTGTGATACTGGGATTCCAGTCATCCGTTCGACAGACTCAGCTACATCATTTACAGTAGCTGTAACCTTGTGATCTTCTGTATGATTAGCAATTTGCTTTTCAAGCTCTTCGATACGGACTTTTGCATTTAGAGCTGCTTCGTAATCTTCTTTAGCCGCAGCTTCTTCTTGTTTAGTTTTTTCCGCTTGAATTTCGTGCTCAACTGCATGTACATCTGTCACGGGATGTTGAGCCGCCAAGTGAGCAGCTGTCACATCCACAAGGTCAATAGCCTTATCTGGCAAGCTACGTTGTGGAATATATTGAACAGAGTAATCAACGGCAGCTTTCAAGACTTCATCTGGCAAAATAACATTGTGGTGTTGTTGATAAAGATCTCGAATACCTTGAAGAATTTTGAAAGTATCTTCAGCAGATGGAGCATTAACCTTCACTTCGTTGAAACGACGAGCAAGGGCTGCGTTTTTCAAGATGGTATTACGGTATTCATCTTGAGTAGTTGCACCAATCACTGTCAATTCACCACGTGAAAGAGCTGGTTTCAAGATATCAGCAAGACCTTTAGACCCTTGACCATCACCTGTGCTACCAGCACCAAGAATTTGGTGAATTTCGTCGAAGAAAAGGATAATATTTCCAGCTTCTTTGACTTCGTTTACCAAGTTTTGAATGTTTTCTTCAAAGCTACCACGGTATTGAGTACCAGCTTCAAGTCCAGAAATATCAATCGAGATGATCTCTTTATTCTTGATTGCTGCAGGAACGTCACCATTCACGATAGCTTGGGCCAATCCTTCTACTACTGCAGTTTTACCAACACCAGCATCACCGACGAGAACTGGATTATTCTTTGTGCGACGAGAAAGAATTTCAGAAGTTTCTTGGATTTCTTTATTACGTCCAATAACCGGATCTAACTTACCTTCACGTGCTTCTGCTGTTAAGTTACGTCCAAGTTTTGCAAGAATCCCATCTTGTTTCATACCTTTACCTTGAACGTACTGAGCTTGTTCACTTCCTTCGCTTGGAAGTTGACCAGTTTGACGGTAAATAGCGAATTCTTCAGGCGTTACTTCACGGCCGTTAATCAAGTAACGACGGTTTTCTGAACTGTATCCACGCATACCACCCATCAATTGGTTAAATAAATCATCCATGTTGTTAAAGTTATTAAAGTTGTTATTCATATTTCATACCTCGTTTGTTTTCATATTTACTTAGTCAAAATAATTTGACTTTCTCTGACCTTTGTTTCAAAAAATTTAGACTAGCTATTTGCTACTCTACGTATAATTTCAGGTTTTTCTTTATCCAATACAGGTTTTTCGATTGGACTTTTAAAAATACTAATGTTAACCATAGGTTGTACCTCTTTTCTAGGTTTTACCCATACTTTAATCTTAAGATAGTATATACAATCACCTTAAAATCAAGGTTTTCTAAGGACTTTCATTATCCTTATGTTCTTAGTATATCACTTTAGTCAGTTTTAGTCAAGAGATTTGACCAAATTTGACTATTTTTTTAAAAAATTTTTTATAACAAAAAAAAACCAGTCAGAGTGACTGGTTTTTGATTTACTATTTATAAATCTTAGCTCAATGCATCATCCATTGAAAGAACTTCGTGGAAGACACGTTGTGTTAATTCAGTTTTTTGTTCTGGAGTGAGGTATTTAGTGTTTACACAGTATCCAGAGATACGTACGATTACGTCTTCACCTGACATGATCTTTTCGTAAACATCGTTCAAGTCCATAACGTTCAAGTTAACGTGTTGTCCACCGTTTTCGAAGTAACCATCAAGGATTGTTACCAAGTTATCAACTTGTTCGTCACGAGTCTTACCAAGAGCGCGAGGTGATACTTGAGTTGTCAATGAGATACCATCAGCTGCATAACCAAAGTCAAGACTAGCAAGTGAGTTCAAGTTTTGCAACCATCCACCTTTAGCTTTGTTAGATGGGTTAGCACCTGGTGAGAAGAATTCAAGTTTAGACAAGTTCACAGAACCATCTTCGTTGAGGTATACACCTTTGTGGACTGGTGAGTTACCAGTTTGTTTAGAGTAAGCAACGTTAGATGTAATTGTCAAAAGTGATACAGTAGCTTCTGCGTCTTTGTAAAGTTTGTGGCTACGTAGACGAGTTGTGTAAGCTTCGATCAACCATTCTGCCAATTCGTTTGAACGTGGGTCATCTTCACCCCAACGTGGGTATTCACCGATTGTTTCGTAATCGTAGATGTAGCCATTTTCGTCACGGATTGGTTTAACTGTAGCGTACTTGATAGCTGACAATGTATCAACAGTGTTAGCAAATCCACAGATACCGAATCCCATGTTAGCACGTTGTTTAGTTGGCAAGAAGGCCATTTGAACAGCTTCGTAGTTGTACTTATCAGTCATGTAGTGGATGATGTTCAAAGCATCTACGTAAGTGTCAGTCAACCAGTCAAGAGATTTTTCAAAGTTTGCTTTAACTGATTCGAATTCAAGAACTTCGTCGCGGATTGGTTCGATGTCAAATACTTTATAGTCTTTATGAACATCGTCGTAACCACCGTTCAAACCAGTAAGAAGAGCTTTAAGAACGTTAACGCGAGCACCGAAGTACTGGATGTTGTGACGTTGTTCTTCGTTTTCTGGGTCAAGTGGAGACACACAACATGAGATACAGCTCATTTCACCGTATCCGTCTTTAGCCATTGTTGTAACACCTTCGTATTGGATTGAAGAGTGTTTGTGGCTCATGTGCATACAGTAGCGACGGAAGTTGTATGGCAATTTGTCAGTCCAAAGAACTGTCAAGTTTGGTTCTGGAGAGTTACCGATGTTATCAAGAGTGTTCAAGAAACGGTAGTCCATCTTAGTAACACGGTGACGACCGTCGTTACCCATACCAGCCATAGAAGTTGTGATGAAGGTTGGGTCACCTGAGTACAATTGGTCGTAAGCTTTTGTACGAGCAAATTTAACTGTACGAAGTTTCATAACGAAATCATCAACAAATTCTTGGATTTCTGATTCAGTAAATGTACCACGAGCAAGGTCACGTTCTGCGTAGATATCCAATACGATTGGCACACGTCCTAGAGATGTAGCTGCACCGTTGATAACACGGCAGACAGCCATGAAGGCAATGTTTACCCATTGGATAGCTTCTTTAACGTTCATCGCTGGTTTGCGAACGTCAACTCCGTAAAGATCACCCAAACGTACAACTTGTTGCAATGCTTGATATTGAAGGTTGATTTCTTCACGAAGACGGATTGTTTCTTCATCGATTTCTTCGATTGAGTTCCAATCGTTTACTTTTTCTTGCATCAAGTAGTCTGCACCGTAAAGAGCAAGACGCGCATAAACACCGATGATACGTCCACGTGAGTATGCATCTGGAAGACCAGTTACAGTGTGAGCGTGGCGAGCACGACGGATGTTTGAAGTGTAAGCACGGAAGATACCGTCGTTAACAGTTGTTACATATTTTGTGAAAATTTCGTGAACAGCTGGATCTGGTTCGTATCCATTTTCTTTCAAAGTAGTTTCAGCCATACGGATACCACCTTTTGGCATGAAGTTCAATTTGAAGAGTTCGTCATTTTGGATACCAAAGATAACTTCGTTTTCTTTGTCGATGAATCCTGCAGGGATGTCAGCGATAGAAGTTGGACGAGTGTCCATTGGGAAACGAGTTTCTTCGTAGTGTGCTTTAGTTTCTTCTACGATTTTTTTGATGTGAAGTGAACGCTCTGTTGGTCCTGCAAGGAAGCTTTCATCTCCATCATAAGGTGTGTAGTTAGCTTGTACAAAGCGTGATACACTTGCTTTTTCTTTCCAGTCAACACCTTTAAAGCCTTCCCAGGCTTTGTCAAAAATGTCCTGTGCTTCAACAACTGTCTTAACAACCATGTTAATGTCCTCTTTTATCTTTCTAGTAACAGTAATCTGTTACATTCATGTATTCAGTATAACACACAGTAAACGATTTCAACAAGTGAAATCACTATTTTTCAACACTTTCTTTTATAATACAGTTCTTATTTTACTACAAACTGTATTATATTTTTGAAAAATAATTAGCTATTTCCTATTTTTTCAGAAAAAAGGTATAATAAAACTAGATAAACTACCAAAGAAAGGCCATTTCATGCTGATATTTCCACTGATGAATGATTTATCCCGTAAAATTATCCATATTGACATGGATGCCTTTTTTGCTGCTGTAGAAATTCGTGCCAATCCTAAACTTAAGGGGAAACCCGTTATTATTGGTAGCGACCCTAGGAAAACAGGTGGTCGGGGTGTAGTTTCAACCTGTAGTTATGAAGCCAGAGCATTCGGCATTCACTCAGCCATGAGTTCCAAAGAGGCTTATGAACGCTGTCCTCAAGCTATTTTTATTTCTGGGAACTATGAAAAATATACTACTGTAGGCCAACAGATTCGAGCTATTTTTAAACGATATACGGATAAAATTGAACCCATGAGTATCGACGAAGCCTATCTAGATGTAACTGAAAACAAGCTTGGTATCAAATCTGCTGTTAAAATTGCTCGTTTAATTCAGCAGGATATCTGGAATGAATTACAATTAACAGCTTCTGCTGGTGTATCCTACAATAAATTTTTAGCTAAAATGGCAAGTGACTATCAAAAGCCTCATGGTTTGACAGTCATTCTTCCTGATGAAGCTGAAGATTTTCTCAAACAAATGGATATCGCTAAGTTCCACGGTGTGGGCAAGAAAACAGTTGAAAAACTCCATCAAATGGGTGTATATACGGGTACTGACCTTTTAGAGGTTTCTGAAATCACTCTCATTGATCGTTTCGGAAGACTCGGCTTTGATTTATATCGTAAGGCTCGAGGTATAGATAACTCTCCCGTCAAATCAAATCGTATTCGTAAGTCTATTGGTAAAGAAAAAACTTACAGTAAGATTCTAAGTCTAGATGAAGATATTAAAAAAGAGCTAACTCTCCTTTCGGAAAAAGTTGCTCTTAGTCTTCAAAAATATGAAAAAAGTGGTAAGATTGTCATTTTGAAAATCCGCTATGCTGACTTTTCTACTTTGACAAAACGAAAAACACTGAATCAACAAACACAAGACTCTGAAGAAATTGCTCAAAGCATTATCCAACTCTATGAAACACTGAGTGATAAAGACAAGGAAGTCCGTTTGTTAGGAGTCACTGTGACAGGATTGTAAAAACCTTGAAGGAATCTACCCTCAAGGTTTTTTTCTTATACAAATAGTCGAACGAAGCTATAAAGTAGCAACACACTACCAAGGACAATACGGTATTTTCCAAACACTGTAAAGTCGTGTTTTTTGACATAGCTGGTCAAGAAACGAATGGCTACCATGCTGACTGCAAAAGCCACTACCATTGCTACCAAGAGCAAGAAGAATTGACCAAAACTCAAGACTTCTCCCGCTTTGATAAATTTAAAAATCTTCAAAGCGCTGGCTCCAAACATAACTGGAATTCCTAGATAGAAGGTAAATTCTGTCACCACTGAACGACTAGTACCGTTTAATAAACCACCAATGATTGTGGCACCAGAACGACTAGTTCCTGGTAAAAGGGACAAAACTTGGAAAAGACCGATATACAATGCTGTTTTGTAAGGTAATTTATCTAACTCAGTAACTGTTGGCTCAATCGCTTGCGCTTTGTTACGTTTTTCAAGATAGATAAAGGCAACCCCATAAACAATCAACATAATGGCTACTGAAACCTTGTTATGGAAATAGGTATCAAACCAATCATCAAACTTAAAGACTAGGAGAAGAGGTAGAGTCGCCACAAAAACTTTGGACCATAACTGCCAAGTTCTACGAACTTGAACTTTATCCTTACCTGGTTTGAAAGGATTAAGTTTATTAAAGTAGATAACCACTACTGCAAAGATGGCACCAAGTTGAATGACTACGTTAAACAAAGACTTAAAAGCTTCAGTTTGGTCTTTATATTTGACGAATTCTTCCGCTAAAATCAAGTGACCCGTACTTGAAATCGGCAACCATTCCGTAATTCCTTCAACAATACCAAAAAAGATTGATTTTAAAATTTCAAAAAAATACATAGATTACTCCTTTTTCTATCCTCCATTATATCATACTTTTAAAGCATGTGTTGAGTTTTCTTTAGAAAGCACCAACACTTCCACCTCCGCCACCGCCTGAGAAACCACCACCAGAGCTACCGCTTCCGGATGATACAGAAAAGGTACTTGCTGTATTTGCGACCGAGGTATATGGACTCATTTGAGCTGTTGAATGATGAAAACATGTCTATGCCCAGCCCACAAGATACATAGAGATTGATATCTGGATTTTTCAACTTGGATCTGGTGAAGCTTCATCAAATGGTTAACCTTGTCAGCATATCCAAACAGAGTTGCATAGACCAAATAGACGATTCCAAACAACAATACTTTCCAATTCAGCCTGATCCAGTCGTGCAATCTCACGTAACATATTTTCAAAACTCGTCCAAAGATAAAAGACCTCCGCTCCTACTTCATTTAGAACACCATCACGATTATCTAATCGAATCTTCCAATAATAGAAAGCAGCCAAAACTAAACCTATTAAGCCAAGTATTGGCAAGGGCAGATAAAGATAGCCATGAACGTCCAAACTGTACAAGAACAAACCAAATCCGATGATTAGTGGCAAAATAGTAGAAACACCCATGCTCACTTGCAAGACCTTTTCGCCGCTAGTCAAGGGGCGATAATAATCTGGCAGCCCCAAGAAAGCGACTCGTTCCTTCACCCCTTCTTGCATCTCTTTCAATGCTTCTTCGAAAGAGGATTTGAGCTTACGACCTTTTGTTTGAATCCGTCTTTCATCAGCAGCTTTTGCTCCACGGTAAAGACTCTCAGAGACCTTATAATCCGCAAACAAATCAGAAACAGCAACTTCTTTTTTACCTGAAAAGGCCAGATTTAGACAGGTTCTCTCAAAGATTGCCAAGCCATCTTCTTTTACCAACCTTAAAATAACTGCATCTCCTTCTGAAATAATAGAGACATTACCACGGTCGATTACATCTAGTAAGGTAGCCTGAATAAGCTGGTTGAAGGTGAATTTGCCTGCTCCTTTAATTAGAGGACTCACTTCCTCCAAGGAGGTCGAGTAAACAGCTTCAGATAAAACCATAGGCTCTAATTCCATCGGCGGTTCATAGAGACGATGATTTTTGGCATATTTGACTGAAGGAGTGGTTTTTCTTCTATAAATAAAATAGAAGCAGATACTCAATAACAAGGAGATGGAAAGTATTGAAGGAAACACCCAAGTAACGAGTTGTTTACTCTGCTCTTTTTCTCTAACAATCGAGTCTTCTATCCTATTAAACTCTTCTAAACGATTTCCTTTTAAGCCCTGATCCATAGCGCTAGCAAAATCAGTTCGAGGCCAGTAGGCATGCAACTCAACTCCGCGCTTAGACGGAAGATTGTCTAAACGAATAGTATAGTCAGGACCACTCTGTTCAATACTTCCCTCTCTATAAAGTTGACCTGTGTGGAAAAAGAGTTTTTCAGCCCCCTTCTCTCCGCTTACATGAAACTCAAACTTTTCAATAGATTCTGAACTGTCTGTTAAGGGTTGCCAATTTAATTCAGCGATATCATTATACAAGAAAAGAAGGTTTTTCAATTGCCAGGTAAGTTCCACTTCGACCCTGTCCCCTTCCCGACCTGGATTATAGACTTTAACAGTATAACCATTCGTTTCTTCTGTCACTTCGCTAGTAACCTCTGTCAGTTCAGCACCATTTTTCGAGGCCTCAACCTTTGGATGAGGATCAATTTCAAACCCGCTAGGCATCTTGCCTGCACGACCAAGTCCCACGATTTGGCCATTAAAATCATCCTCAAACTGGTAAACTATCTTCTGCCTAAATTCCGCTGTATTGTCTGCATGAATATACAGTTCTCCTTTATAGGATGGAATGCTGAAATCCACGGCAAAAACCAATTTTGGAACAATTATCAGACAAGTAAATATAAGTACTATTAACCATCTTTTTTTCATAATATAGCCTCTTTTGACCTTTTTTTCTCATTATATCATTTTTTGGAAAGTAAGGGTTTACTTGTATTGAAAATCTCACCATTTTTAGATACAATAGAGGGAGCCATTTTTAGACTAGAAATAGGAGAAAACATGAAAAAATTATGCTTATCTATCCTTGCTAGCTTAGCCCTTACTCTAGGACTAGTTAGCCAGGTCCAAGCCGATGAATATTTACGCATCGGAATGGAGGCAGCTTACGCACCATTTAACTGGACTCAAGATGACGACAGTAACGGCGCTATCAAGATTGATGGAACAAACCAATATGCTAACGGTTACGATGTTCAAATTGCAAAAAAAATCGCTAAAGATCTGGGTAAAGAACCACTCATTGTAAAAACAAAATGGGAAGGACTTGTTCCAGCTCTGACTTCTGGAAAGATTGATATGATTATTGCAGGTATGAGTCCAACCGCTGAACGTAAGCAAGAAATTGCCTTCTCAAGCAGTTACTATACCAGTGAACCAGTACTTTTAGTCAAAAAAGATTCAGCCTATGCAAACGCCAAAACACTAGATGATTTTAAAGATGCAAAAATCACTTCTCAACAAGGGGTTTACCTTTATGACTTGATTTCTCAAATTCCAGGCGCTAAAAAAGAAACTGCCATGGGTGATTTCGCACAAATGCGTCAAGCTCTTGAAGCTGGTGTCATTGACGCCTATGTTTCTGAACGACCAGAAGCCCTAACTGCTGAGTCAGCAAATGCAAAGTTCAAAATGATTCAGCCTGAACCTGGTTTTAAAACTGGGGAAGAAGACACCTCTATCGCTATCGGTCTTCGTAAGGATGACGAACGTATCAGCCAAATCAATGCTAGCATCGAAACCATCTCTAAAGATGAACAAGTTGCCCTAATGGATCGTATGATTAAAGAGCAACCTGTAGAAGCTACAACTACTGAAGAAAACAGCAGTAATTTCTTTAGCCAAGTTGCTAAAATTCTAACTGAAAACTGGCAACAACTCTTGCGTGGTGCTGGAATCACACTTTTAATTTCAATTATCGGTACCATCGTAGGTCTCGTTATTGGTCTTGCTATCGGTGTTTTCCGTACTGCGCCTCAATCTGAAAATCAATTTATCTACGTCATTCAAAATATAGTTGGTTGGATTCTCAATATCTATATTGAAATTTTCCGTGGAACTCCTATGATTGTACAATCTATGGTTATCTACTATGGAACTGCCCAGGCTTTCGGAATCAACCTAGACCGTACTCTGGCTGCTATCTTTATCGTTTCTATCAATACCGGTGCCTACATGACCGAAATCGTTCGTGGTGGTATCCTAGCTGTTGACAAGGGACAATTTGAAGCAGCTACTGCACTTGGTATGACTCATAATCAAACCATGCGTAAGATTGTTTTACCTCAGGTAGTTCGAAATATTCTACCTGCTACTGGTAATGAGTTCGTCATCAACATCAAGGATACTTCTGTATTGAATGTTATCTCTGTTGTAGAACTTTACTTCTCAGGAAATACAGTAGCAACACAGACTTACCAGTACTTCCAAACTTTTACTATTATCGCAGTTATCTACTTTGTCCTCACCTTTACAGTAACACGTATCCTACGCTATATCGAAAAACGTATGGATATGGATACTTACACTACAGGTGCTAACCAAATGCAAACGGAGGATTTGAAATAATGAATCAACCCATTCTTGAAATCAAACACCTCAAAAAATCCTATGGACAAAACGAGGTCCTAAAAGATATTTCCCTTACTATCCATAAAGGAGAAGTTATTTCTATCATTGGAAGTTCCGGTAGTGGTAAATCAACCTTCCTACGTTCGATCAACTTACTTGAAACACCCACTGAAGGTGAAATCCTTTATCATGGTGAAAACGTCCTTGAAAAAGGTTATAACCTCACTCACTATCGAGAAAAACTAGGAATGGTCTTCCAGTCCTTCAACCTCTTTGAAAACCTTAACGTGCTTGAAAATACAATCGTTGCCCAAACAACTGTACTCAAACGTGATCGCTCAGAAGCAGAGAAAGTCGCTAAAGAGAACCTTGAAAAAGTTGGCATGGGAGAACGTTACTGGCAAGCCAAACCTAAACAACTTTCTGGTGGGCAAAAGCAGCGTGTTGCTATTGCTCGTGCACTTTCTATGAATCCTGATGCCATTCTCTTTGATGAGCCTACATCAGCCCTTGACCCTGAAATGGTCGGTGAAGTTCTCAAAATCATGCAAGATTTAGCTCAAGAAGGCTTGACCATGATCGTCGTAACCCACGAAATGGAATTTGCTCGCGATGTATCACACCGTGTCATCTTTATGGATAAGGGTGTCATTGCAGAAGAAGGCAAACCTGAAGATCTATTTACTAATCCCAAAGAAGAACGTACAAGAGAGTTTTTACAACGCTATCTTCGATAAGAAAAAAGACTGCCATTGCAGTCTTTTTTTATATTCCAAAAAATGAAAAGGCAGATTCTTTTCGAACCTGCCTATATCCAAAGACTAATCTTCAAATTTTTCATGATTTTTATTGTAGAAATCAATTAAGCCGAGGGCTGTTTCAAAGGAAATGTTTTTAACTTTTGCACGTCCTTGAGCCAAAGCAATGATAGACATCTCACGCGCATTCGTTTCCTTAGAAATACGATACCCTGTGATCTTCTTATCACGAACCCAGCTAACAACTGCTTCTACTTTTTCAAAGTTAGACTTAGCCATGTTTTTCTCCTATTTTTTTCTTTACGCAACTTCATTCTATATGTTTTTATAGTATTTGTCAATTGAAACACATATATTAATAAAGTTATTGCGTTAAGATTATAATTATTTAGCTTTCAAAGCTGATAATATATGGGTTCGTATATCTTCAACTCCATTAGGATTTGCTGGCAAGAATATTGTATTATTTCCTTGTTTATCTGCAAAATTATTCAATGTATCCAAATACTGATTGGTTAATAGGATTGACATAATTTGTTCTTCAGTTAATTCGACATTAGCTCCTTTTAACTCTTTAATAGAATCAGCAAGTCCATCAACAATTGCTTTCCGCTGCTCTGCGATCCCCACACCATGGAGGCGATCTTTTTCTGCCTCAGCTTCTGCCGCTGTAACGATCTTAATTTTATCTGCTTCAGCCAATTCTTGAGCTGCCACTCTCTTACGTTGGGCAGCATTAATTTCGTTCATTGATTGTTTGACTTCTGCATCCGGCTCAACTTTGGTAATGAGCGTCTTAACGATAATATACCCATACGTTGACATTTCTTCCGCTACTTGTTTTTGAACTTCTAATGCAATTTCATCTTTTTTCTCAAACAATTCATCCAAAGTTAACTTAGGAACAGATGAGCGCAATGCATCTTCAATATAAGATTTGATTTGAGCTTCAGGTCTCATCAATTTATAGTAAGCGTCTGTAACGTTTAACTCATTTACACGATACTGAGTTGCGACATTCATAGTCACAAAAACGTTATCTTGGGTTTTGGTTTCAACTACGATCTCACTTTGTAAAAGGCGTAGCTGCACACGAGCTGCAATTTTGTCAATGCCAAATGGTGCCCGTAGATGAATACCACTATTACTTAACTTTTGATACTTACCAAATCGTTCGATAATTGCAACAGACTGTTGACGAACGACATAAACAGAGCTCACTAACACAGCTCCTACAATAAGCATTAGAATCACTAGAACAAGTAAAACTTGTAAAACCATGGGAATCTCCCCCTTTCTTCACTTACATTATAGCACTCATAAATAGGTTAGGCAAATGATATGATAAAAATTTTATAGGATATTAAACAAGCATATTATATAGAGTTTCATTCCCATTCAAGTTAATATAAGACGGGTCAAATTTCTCCATTCGGTGAATCAAGCCCGCATAATCATGCTTGTTAGCAAGAGCAATCCCGATTAAGACTGGTCCTGTTCCCTTGCTAGCACGTTTAATATACTCAAAACGAGTAATATCATCATTTGGCCCCAAGATATCATTTACAAACTCACGAAGTGCACCTGGACGTTGTGGGAAGTTTACCACAAAGTAATGCTTGATTCCATCATAAATCAAGGCACGCTCTTCCATCTCTGGCATACGGTTGATATCGTTATTTCCTCCAGAGATGATACAACAAATAGTCTTTCCTTTTATATAGTCTGACAGCACTTCCAAGGCCGCCACACTAGCAGCACCTGCAGGCTCAGCTACAATCCCCTGTTTAGAGTAAAGATCTATCAAGGTCTCAGAGATTAAACCTTCATCCACTCCGATAAGCGTTTCAACATTTTTACGGGTTGCTTCATAGGTCAATTGTCCAACCTTCTGCACAGCAATCCCGTCTGCAAACTTATCAATTTCTTTGAGTTTAACCGGACCTCCAGCCTCAAATGCTGCCTTCATGGAACGAGCTCCGTTGGCTTCTACACCCAGAACTTCAATAGCCGGATTCGTTTCCTTTATATAAGTAGAAACTCCTGCAATGAGTCCTCCACCTCCTACAGGCACCAAGACAGTATCAAAATCAATGGATTCTTTTCGCGCTTCTTCTAAAATTTCATAAGCTACTGTTCCTTGACCAGCTTGAACATAGGGATCATCAAAAGGATCAATAAAGGTACGATTTTCAGCAACTGTATAGTCTTGAGCTGCCTTAGCCGAAGCATCAAAGGTATCTCCTACCAATTTGATAGTTACAAAATCTCCTCCAAAGAAACGGACCTGACCAATTTTTTGTTGCGGTGTTGTAATGGGCATGAAAATTGTTGCAGGAATCTTCATTTCATTACAAGTGTAAGCTACTCCTTGAGCATGATTGCCCGCTGATGCACAAACTACTCCACGTTCACGTTCTTCCTTAGTCAGTTGCGAAATGGCATAATAAGCTCCACGAATCTTAAAAGAACGGACTCGTTGAGCATTTTCTTTTTTAAGATAAATCTTGGCACCATATTTTTCCGACAGATAATGATCATATTCTAGTGGAGTTTCAACCACTACACCATTCAAAACTTTATGGGCTTTCACCACATCTTTTGCACTAAGCATAATCTTCTCCTTGATTCGTTTTCAAGATAAAAAGCGGGTTAGGTTCCCCCCAACTCGCCTTCTATTTTTATTCTCAAAAATTAGTTGTAGATTTTGAATGCGTCATCGTCGTTTTTACCAACAAATGGCATTGCTTTACGCAATTCTGCACCAACCTTTTCAATTTCAAGGTTAGCTGCTTGTTCACGGTAAGCAGTCAATTTTGGACGTCCAGCTTTGTAGTCGTTCACAAAGTCGTTGGCAAATGTACCATTTTGGATATCAGCAAGAACAGCTTTCATGTTTTCTTTCACTTGTTCAGTGATGACACGTGGACCTGACACGTAGTCACCGTATTCAGCTGTGTTAGAAATTGATTGACGCATTTTCTTGAATCCACCCTCGTAGATCAAGTCAACGATGAGTTTCATTTCGTGAAGCACTTCAAAGTAAGCCAATTCTGGAGCATATCCAGCTTCAGTCAAGACTTCAAAACCAGCTTCGATAAGGGCAGTCAAACCACCACAAAGAACTGCTTGTTCACCAAACAAATCTTCTTCAGTTTCTTCTTTGTAAGTTGTTTCCAAAAGACCAACACGTGCTGCACCAACACCTTTACACCAGTCCATAGCGATGTTTTTAGCATTTCCTGTTGCATCTTGGTAGACAGCGTAAAGTGCTGGAACGCCAAAGCCTTCTTCGTAAGTACGACGTACCAAGTGTCCTGGTCCTTTAGGAGCACACATGAAAGACATCTACATCTGCAGGAACTTTGATGAATTCGAAGTGGATGTTGAAAACCATGCGCAAATCCAACTGCATTCCCAGCTTCCAAGTTTGGAGCAATTTCTGCTTCGTACAATTCTTGTTGGATTTCGTCTGGTGCCAAAATCATGATAACATCAGCCAATTTAGTTGCTTCTGCTACTGTATAAGTATCAAAACCATCTTCTTTTGCCTTATCAAAAGATTTACCTGGACGAACACCGATGATCACATCGTGACCTGAATCACGCAAGTTTTGAGCGTGAGCATGACCTTGTGAACCATAACCGATAACAGCGATTTTTTTACCATCAAGTGCTGCTACTTTTACATCTTTTTCGTATTCCATTTGAACTGCCATAGTTTTTCTCTCTTTTCTATTATTTATTGCCTGTTAGGCTGGTTTAACAAATTTAAGTTATTTTTTTACTCAATGAAAATCAAAGAGCAAATTAGGAAGCTAGGCGCAGGTTGCTCAAAGCACTGCTTTGAGGTTGTAAATAAGACTGACGGAGTCAGTAACATATACCTACGGAAAAGCGACGCTAACGTAGTTTGAAGAGATTTTCGAAGAGTATTAATCGCGGGTAAATCCAGTTGCACCCGTACGAGCGATATTCTTGATACCGTATGGTCGAATAACCCGAATCAAAGCTTCACTCTTTTCCGCATTCCCAGTCATCTGAACGGTAATGGAGCTCGGAGCCACATCAACAACAGTTGCACGGAAAGGCTGGATAATAGCTAAAATTTCTGCTCGCTTCTCTGCAGGCGCTGAGACCTTGATCAGAATCACTTCACGCTCGAGGTGAGGTTTATCTGTGATATCACGGACACGAATCACGTCGACCTGACGGTTGAGCTGTTTGATGATTTGCTCCACTTCATCGTGAGATGCAACATCAATGATAATGGTAATCCGTGACACATTAGGATTTTCTGTCGCCCCTACCGAGATACTCTCAATATTGACTTGGCGTCTAGACAAGACACCGGTAAAACGATTGAGAACTCCTGACCGGTTTTGAAGTTTGGCTGTTAACATTCTACGCATTAAACTTCACCCCCAACATCTCATGATTACTCTTACCAGCTGGTACCATCGGTAAAACATGCTCTTTACGAGAAATATCTACCTCGATAAACATTGGTACATCTTCCAAGATGACTTCCAAATCCTTTTCTAAGGTTTCAGGATTATCAAATTTATAATTCTTAATTCCATAGGCTTGAGCCATCAACTGGAAGTCAGGAAGGCTATCAAAGACTGACTCTGATGTTCGACCATCGTAGAAGGCTTCTTGCCATTGACGAACCATCCCAAGTGAATGGTTATTAAGCATGATAACCTTGATTGGAATCTTGTAGATATTCAAGATTGCCAATTCCTGATTGGTCATTTGGAAACCACCATCACCGACAAAGAGCACGACTTCCTTATCTGGGTTAGCAATTTTTGCTCCGATAGCTGCAGGAACTCCAAATCCCATGGTTCCTAGTCCACCTGAAGTTACGAGTTGACGCTCGTTTTGGTATGGATAGTATTGAGCTGTCCACATTTGGTGTTGTCCGACGTCAGTTACGACAATGGCATCACCCTTAGTCAATTCACCAATTCGTTCAATAACTGCTTGTGGTTGGACGACACGTTCCTTCTTATCATAAGAACGAACACGATTCTTATCTTTGGTAACTTTTTCAATCCATTTTTCAGTATTGTTACGAACAATTGGCTCCGCTAGTAACTGCTGCAAGGCCTTTTTAGCATCTCCAACAACTGGGATATCAACAGCGATAATCTTACCAATCTCTGCTGGATCGATATCAATATGCGCTACTTTGGCATTCTTCGCAAATGTCTTAGGATTACCAGTCAAACGGTCATCAAAACGACAACCAATCGAAATCATAAAATCAGCTTCTGTCATCGCAATATTAGCTGCAAAGGAACCATGCATCCCACCCATTCCCAAAAACAGTGGATGGCTAGTTGCAATTGTTCCCTGTCCCAAAAGACTGGTAACAACCGGAATTTGATAACGCTCTGCAAATTCATTTAACTCCGCAGCAGCCTCTGCATAGCTAATCCCACCACCAGCTAACAAAACTGGCTTCTTAGCCTTAGAGAGTTGCTTCAAGATTTTCTTGATTTGCATCTCATTAGGTTCTAGAGTTGGTTGATAACTTGGTAAATCTATCTCTGAAGAATAGACAAAGTCCGTTTCAAGAGCAGAAACATCTTTTGGCAAATCAATAACAACCGGCCCTGGGCGACCCGTAGTCGCAATATGTACAGCCTCTGTAATCACACGTGGAATATCTGCTGTCTCACGAACCTGATAGTTGTACTTGGTAATCGGCATGGTAATTCCGACAATATCTGCTTCTTGGAAAGCATCCTTACCGATTCCCGCTCTTGCTACCTGACCAGTGAAGACCAAAAGGGGAACACTGTCACTCATAGCATCTGCAATACCAGTAATAGCATTGGTAGCTCCTGGTCCACTTGTGACGACTGCGACACCAAGTTTCCCTGTTGACTTAGCATAACCTTCTGCTTCATGAAGACAACCTTGTTCATGCCGACCTAGAATATGGCGGATGCCTTTAAAATTATAAATAGCATCATATAAAGGCAATACAGCCCCGCCTGGATAACCAAAAATCGTATCGATTCCTAGGTCACGGAGCGTTTCCAAAACGAGTTCCGAACCTGACTTTGGTGAGTCTAAAATGATTTTCTCCATCGTTCCCCTTTCTCTTCTCTAAAAATGACTTGTTTCTATAATACCATTTTTTCAAAAATTTTCAAGACAAAAGAAACAATTTTCTGAATTTTCTATCTAGATACTTTACAATATCAAATAGATTAGAAAGTTTATACGTATTTTTACCTTTTAATAGAAAAAAGGTTGAGACAAAATGTCCCAACCTTTTGATTATTTACTAATTAAAGTGAGTTAACGTCAACCTTGATACCAACACCTTGAGTAGTTGTGATTGTCAAGCTTGTTACGTAAGTTCCTTTTGCTGTAGCTGGTTTAGCTTTTTGGATTGTTTCGTTGAATGCTTTGAAGTTTTCAACTAACTTGTCAGCTTCAAATGAAACTTTACCGATGATAGCTTGTACGATACCTGCACGGTCAGCACGGTAAGTGATTTTACCACCTTTAGACTCTTCAACTGCTTTAGCAACATCCATTGTTACAGTACCAGTTTTAGGGTTTGGCATCAAGTTACGTGGTCCAAGGACACGTCCAAGACGTCCAACAAGAGCCATCATGTCAGGTGTAGCGATAACTACGTCGAAGTCCAACCAACCGTCGTTGATTTTAGCAACAAGGTCGTCTTCACCAACGAAGTCTGCACCAGCAGCTTTTAGCTTCTTCAGCTTTTGCACCACGTGCAAATACAAGAACGCGAGCTGTTTTACCAGTACCGTTTGGCAATACCATTGCTCCACGGATTTGTTGGTCAGCTTTTTTCACGTCGATGTTCAAGTTGTATGCAACTTCTACAGTTGCATCAAATTTTGCAAAGTTAGTTTCTTTTGCAAGAGCTACAGCTTCTTCTACGCTGTATGCTTTTGTGCTGTCGATTTTCTCAAGAGCAGCACGAAGTTGTTTGCTTTTTTTAGCCATTTTCTATTCTCCTTGTAAGTGGTTCAATCGATTTTCATCTCCCACGTCACTTCTCGAAATGATGAAGTCTTGCGGGTTATATAGGGAAGTTATTGATTAGTCAACAACAGTGAATCCCATAGAACGAGCAGTACCTTCGATCATACGCATTGCAGACTCAATGTTTGCAGCGTTCAAATCTGGCATCTTAGTTTCTGCAATTTCTTGTACTTGTGCACGAGTAACTGTAGCAACTTTAGTTTTGTTAGGTGTACCTGATCCTTTTTCAACACCTGCAGCTTTTTTCAAAAGAACAGCAGCTGGTGGTGTTTTAGTAACGAAAGTAAATGATTTATCTTCGTATACTGAGATAACAACTGGAATGATCATACCAGCTTGATCAGCTGTACGAGCGTTGAACTCTTTTGTGAATCCCATGATGTTGATACCAGCTTGACCAAGAGCAGGTCCAACCGGTGGAGCTGGTGTAGCTTTACCAGCAGGGATTTGCAATTTTACAAGTTTTTCGACTTTTTTAGCCATTTTTAAATCCTCCTTTGTGGTTTTGGCGGTAATTTAGAGATTTTTACCTCCCACAAGTATGTTTTACACATACCCTACTATTATACACTAATCTATCTCAAATGCAAGAGAAAAATCCTATTTTTAGAGAAATTTTATTACTGAATTTGGCTATTATTTCTTTCGTGAAAGAGTTCTGAACTACAAATAAAAAACCGCTCTGTTTTGAGCGATTATAAGGGATACTAAATTTTGTAGGAGTCCAGCTTTAAGAGCAGGCTTGTCCCTTTTTCAGTACTTCCGCTCTCCACAAATCTAAGGGACTCAAAACATCGTCTGGAGGCATAATTGAAATCATAGATTTCCTGAACTTTTAATTCTTTCCATCCTCTTTGTCGAGCTAGATCAATCAAAGTCTTCAAAACCTTACATCCAAGTCCTTGATGCTGGTAAGTTGGATTGCCAATCACAATAGGAATATTCTCCAGAGATAAGGTGACATCCCCAATCGGAAGCCACTCTCCCTTTTCTCTATACTCAATCCAAAATAAATCCCCGTGACTCTCTAAATAGGAATACATAGCATTTAATTTTTCCGAACTATAAGGTATTCTAATACCGTCTACAAGTTCCACCAAATCCACATCTTGATACCAGGCCAAAGCTGCATCATGATGATCTGCTAAAAAATAGGGAACTAAACGTAAGGAATCATCTATCTGAATGATTTTTGTCATCATTTTCTACTCCTAATACTAGCTCCACTGCTTGATTAAAACCATCACACCAGTTGTACCATTTTGCTTCATACTCATCTTGAGGTATGATACGATTTTTTAGATCTAAAATAGAGTAAATCTTTCTTTCCTCACAAGCTTGCGCATAAAGATGATATAGTTCATCACCACCATCTTTATCCCACTCAGCAGAAATCGTATTTTGACCTGCTAACAAAGCTTGGTAAGCTCTGTGATGCCCGTCTGTAATCAACAAGCGATCTCCAAATGCAAGAACACTGATTGGATTTATATTTGACCTCTCTACCGAGTGATAAAGCATCTGAATATCTTGCAACTTCTTTTTCTGATAAGTATAGTTGAGTCGGATGAAGATCTGTTTATATTGACTTTCATTTCTTCTCTCCTCAAGGGAATTTGATGCCTACTTCTGCTTGCCAGTAAATCTCCATTGAAAGCGAAGTTTGTCATAAAAATGGAAATTCAATGAAATAGAATTCCAAGACCCAGCACAGAGACTGGCAATAACATCTGATGGGTAATGAACTCCCTAGATAGACTCTTGAAATGATTACACTTACTAGGTAGATTCCCTAGTGAAATCTGGAGGATGAGCTTTACAGTCCTGTGCTTTTCACTCTTTGACCCACAATGATAATTAGAGAACCGATTAGGAGGGTTACTGCTAATGAGTGACCACTTGGGAAAGAAAATCCTTTTTCTTCAACCAAGTGTAAAATTTCAGGTCGGGGACGTTGATAGAGGTGTTTTAAGGACACAATTAAAATTCCAGCCAAACTAAGATTGCCAGCTACTAAAAGGCTTTCTGACTTCCACTTTTTCAGATAAAAAATAGCAGTCAATAAAATTGCCCAAGAAATAACGATTGGTAAGTCAATCAGGCGAGTAATCCCACGAAAGATAGTTGTCAATATAGCTGGTAAATCTCCACGGATTGCTGTCTGGATAGACGAATCAAATGGTATCAATTGTTCTGGATAAAACTTAACGACATAACCCAGAATTACAAATAGTAAAAGGGCAAAAGAGCCCTTTGTTAAATATGTTTGTTTATCTTTCATAACGTTTTAAAGTTACCTTTAGGAAGACATAAATCAACCAAAATGCTAGTGCAAAGATAATACCCTCAATTAAGTTAAAAGGTAAAACCATTGTCAACAAATAGTTACTTAGTCCTAGTATTTTCTCAATATCAAAATTAGCAAACTTAGCATATAATGGGACAGCATAAACATAGTTAAGAACTAGCATAGCCAAGGTCAAACCAATCGTACCAGCAAGGGAAGCTAGAACAAAACGAATTGGCGTCCGATCTTTTTTCCAAATCAAACCAAATGCAAGAACAAAAACTCCTAAAGCCACGATATTCATCGGCAAACCGATATAGGTGCTGACTCCTTGATTGTTTAAAATTAACTTAAGCAAGGAACGGAGTAAAATTATCACAAAAGCTGCAGGTAAATCAAGTACTATTAACCCTACCAAAACCGGTAAGATGCTGAACTCAATCCTCAAAAAGGACGCCGCAGGCAAGAGTGGAAAGTCAAAGTACATCAACACAAATGAAAGTGCTGATAAAATTGCAATGGTCGAAAGTCGACGTGTGTTTGTCATAACAGGTTCCTCCAATTTTCTATAAAATCAGAAGAAGTTGGAAAGTCCCACTCTATCTACTCTCTTAACTATCTCAAAAAAACAACCTAAGCTTACAAAGAACTGGTTTCTATTTCTATTATAATGAAGCAGAATAGACAAAGCCATCCTTTCGTCTTCTCCCATCCAGACTATACTGTCGGTTGTGGAATCTCACCACATCAGCTTGCGCTCGCGGACTTCTTTTAGAGTAAGGAAATGGAGATTTTTCTTTTAGACTAGGCGACAAGCTGTAGGCATAACTTTTGGTTAGGCAAAGCTTGGCAACAAAGTATAAAAGGAAAAGAACATTTCCGAGTAAAAGTCACCGCCGGTCGGGAATTACACCCAGCCCTGAAGACCCCTTTATGATAACAAAAAAAGCTTGCAAGCGCAAGCATTTTATCTCTTATCAGTGTTTATTTCAACTTATCCGTTTCGTAAGTATGAACCAGTTCGAGACCCGCAAAATTTTGTTGACGAAGGGCCTCATAGACAATCATACATACCGTATTGGATACATTGAGGCTACGAACATGTTCATCATTCATAGGAATTCTGAGAGCTTTTTCCGGATGTTCCCGCATAAATTCCTCAGGCAAACCTTTATCTTCACGTCCAAAAAGAAAATAATGGTTTCCTTCTATCGTGAAGTTCAGCATCTGAATAGACCTTTTCTGCAAACTTGGAAATCAAGTAGACTTGACCATCCATTTTTTTCATAAATTCATCTAAACTATCATAAAAATAGATCTCAAGTTTGTCCCAATAGTCTAGCCCGGCTCGCTTCATTTTACGATCATCAATCGGAAAGCCCATCGGTTTGATAATATGAAGGGGCGCATTCGTCGCCGCACAGGTTCGTGCAATATTTCCCGTATTTTGTGGAATTTGTGGTTCAAACAATACAATATGATTGGCCATGCCTTGCTTCCTCTCACTAGTGCAAAAAAATAGCCACACTGCCCGGAGTCAAGCTCAGCAAACAGCGTGGTTAAGGCATCGTTAACTTACCTCACAACAGGTTTGAAGTAAATCAGCGAAACTACTTTTTTAGTATAACACTTTCAGCCTGATTGTCAATAGAAATGACTTGATTTTTTCATTTTTTTTACAAGCACATTTACAAAAGTTAAAATTTCAACTTTCGGCAACCAATATCATAGAATTTACATTGATTAAGAACTTTCGGAACAAGTTTGTTCATAAACATATGATGTTTAAAGCAAAATATTTATTCGAATTCCCCTAATCCCTTTATTAAAGAAGGAAACAGTCGGTTGTTGAGTGCATTTTTTTCTAAAAAAAGGTATGATAGAGACATATTGAAAAAGTAGGTTAACTAACTATGAAGATTATTCTTGTCGGAGGGGGAAAAGTAGGTTCTGCCCTCTGTCGTTCACTTGTTGCTGACAACCATGATGTTGTCTTAATTGAACAGAACGAAACTGTTCTAAAATACTTGACTAGCCGTTTTGATATTATGGGAATCGCAGGTAACGGAGCTGACTTTGCTATGTTAGAAGCAGCCAATGTTCAAGATTGTGATATTTTCATTGCCATGACTCAATACGACGAAGTCAATATGGTTTCGGCTGTTCTCGCTAAAAAAATGGGAGCAAAGGAAACCATTGTTCGTGTACGCAATCCTGAATATTCCAACCCTTACTTTAAAGAAAAAAATATTCTTGGATTTTCACTCATTGTAAACCCTGAACTCCTAGCAGCTCGTGCTATCGCTAATATTATAGATTTCCCCAATGCTCTTTCTGTTGAGCGTTTTGCAGGTGGATTAGTCAGCTTAATGGAATTCAAGGTACGAAATTTCAGTAATATTTGTCAGATGTCTATTGCTGATTTCCGTAAAAAGTTTGGTAATGTTATTGTCTGTGCTATCGAACGCGACCACAAACTCATGATTCCTAGTGGAGATATGATTTTAGAAGATAAAGACCGTATCTTTGTGACAGGAAGTCGTGTCGATATGATGCTCTTCCACAACTATATCAAATCTCGAGTTGTTAAGAGTTTACTCATCATAGGAGCTGGGAAAATTGCTTACTATCTCTTAGGTATGTTAAAAGACAGTCGTATCGATACCAAGGTTATTGAGGTCAATCCTGAAAGAGCTGCCTTTTTCAGCGAAAAATTCCCTAAACTCTATATAGTCCAAGGGGATGGAACAACTAAGGACACTCTTTTAGAAGAAAGCGCCCAAAACTACGATGCCGTTGCAACTCTTACAGGTGTTGATGAAGAGAATATTATTACCTCTATGTTCTTGGATAACATAGGTGTTCAGAAAAATATTACCAAAGTAAACCGCACTAGCTTATTAGAAATTATCCACGCAACAGATTTCTCAAGTATCATCACCCCTAAAACAATCGCTGTTGATACCATCATGCACTTTATCCATGGTCGTGTAAATGCGCAATATTCTGACCTTCAAGCTATGCACCATCTAGCAAATGGGCAGGTAGAAACTCTTCAATTCCTGATCAAGGAAGCCAATAAAATGACTGGCAAGCCTTTATCTCAATTGAAACTCAAAAAGGATGTCTTAATTGCTGCTATTATCCGCAATGGAAAAACAATCTTCCCAACAGGAGAAGATACCCTCCAGGTCGGTGATAAGCTAGTGGTTATCACTTTGCTTTCAAATATCACCAAGATTTATGATTTGTTAGAGAGGTAAGCTATGAATAGAAGTATGGTACGCTTTCTTCTTGCAAAGCTACTCTTGATTGAAGCTGGGCTACTTTTAGTTCCGGTTGGTATTGCTCTTTACTATCGAGAATCTAATCAAGTTTTTACAGCTCTTTTCTCTACCATCGGGATTCTTGTTGTTCTAGGTCTTCTCGGAATCATCAAAAAGCCTAAAAAACAACGTATCTATGCCAAAGAAGGAGTCTTAATTGTTGCCCTATGTTGGATCCTCTGGTCTTTCTTTGGCTCCCTTCCCTTTGTCTTTTCAGGTCAAATCCCCAATTTTATCGATGCCTTCTTCGAAACTAGTTCCGGCTTCACTACTACGGGAGCAACTATCTTAAATGACGTTTCTGTACTAAGTCGTTCGCTTCTATTTTGGCGGAGCTTTACCCACCTCATCGGAGGTATGGGGGTGCTAGTTTTTGCCCTAGCTATTATGGACAATGCAAAAAATAGTCACCTTGAGGTTATGAAGGCTGAGGTTCCTGGACCAGTATTTGGTAAGGTGGTATCTAAGCTAAAAAATACAGCACAAATCCTCTACATCCTGTATCTGGCAATGTTCGCCCTCTTTGTAGTGATTTATTATCTTGCCGGTATGCCACTCTACGATAGTTTCGTTATCGCTATGGGAACTGCTGGGACTGGTGGTTTCACTGTTTACAATGATGGAATCGCCCACTATAATAGTTCTCTCATTACCTATCTGACGAGTGTTGGGGTCTTGATGTTTGGTGTCAATTTCAACCTCTACTACTATCTCATGCTTCGTCGAGTCAAGGAATTCTTTTTCGATGAGGAGCTTCGTGCTTATCTCTTGATTGTCGTCGTTTCTACCGGCTTAATTACTCTCAATACACTCCACCTTTATAGTGGCGTTTCACAAAGTTTTGAGATGGCCTTCTTCCAAGTTTCTAATATCATCACTACAACTGGTTTCGGTTATGGCAACATTACAAATTGGCCTTTGTTTTCACAATATATTTTACTGATGCTGATGGCGATTGGTGGTTCTGCTGGATCTACTGCTGGTGGTCTCAAAGTGATGCGTGGAGTTATTCTAGCTAAAATTGCTAAAAATCAATTTTTGTCTACCATATCCCCTCACCGTGTTTTAACTCTCCATGTTAACCAAACGGTCATTGATAAGGATACCCAGCACAAGATTCTCAAGTACTTTGTAGTTTACGTCATGATTCTACTCAGTTTAATGTTCATTATCAGTTTAGATGCTGACAATTTAATGATTGTTACGAGTGCCGTTTTCAGTTGCTTTAACAATATCGGCCCAATTCTCGGAACAACTGCAAGTTTCTCAATTTTTAGTCCATTTTCAAAACTCCTCCTATCCTTGCAATGATTGCAGGACGTCTTGAAATTTATCCAATCATATTACTCTTTATGAAGCGAACCTGGTCTAAGCGTTAGCAATGTTATTATCAAAAAGCACATCCCTCAAAAAATGAGGGATGTTTTTTTCTGTGAACAGTATTTTTCAAAAAGACAATTGAGAGTCAAAAAATAACACTTGAGAAAAAGATGATTTTTCATGAATCATTTTAGTTATAATTTTTAAAAAACGTGGGGGTTTTATATGGAAAAAATGAACAAATCAATCCAACTTCTTTTATTGATTTCCTTGGTATATTTAGGTTGCTGTAGTTGCTTAGTTTGGCCTGGTATTGCTCTAACACTCAAACAATCCTGCTTTTACTTTTTACTTCTCTTACTGTTTTTAGCAGGTATCTGTACATTTATCCACTATCTTTCAGGACATGATCATGTAAAAAGTCAACTACATAATCGTAGTCGATCCTTCTTTTTATTGTATAGCAGCATGGTTATCATTAACGTTGCTGGAGTCTGTTTTATTTTATTTGAAAGCATAAGCACTGACACTCTACTACAAAAAGAAATCGTTGACTTGTTACTCATCTCTTTCTTTTTCCTTTTCGGACTTGATATTGCTACCTTTCTGCCGTTAAACAAATGGAGAAAATTACCAACTCATAAAAAGACAGGCAGGCTAACAACACTTATCTTTCTTAGTTTATTTTTTCTGCACAATCCTTTAACCATACTTTCTGTCAGCTTTTTATATCCTTTTGGGAGTCAGCTTTCTAAACTTTTTATTTCCTAAAACCTTAAGACAAGATTTATCCTTCTATAGTCATTTAATTCGAAACATCTTACTTGTTTTATCTACGCTTATATTCTGGTAATTAATAGAATTCCTGTCAGAAGTATGCTATAATGAAATAAATTTTTTAGGAGATATATGAATGAATTTTTTTAAAGATTATCGTAAACGGCTTGCATGGTTTGGTATTTTACTGGTAGCCATCGTTCTTTCACAGACTCCAATGGCACTTCTAGGTTTGCTAGTCCAAACTGAGATTCCTTCCATCTGGTCTGGAATCATTATTAGCCTTGTTTCTATACTTGTTTTAGCTATCTTTTTGTATGGCGCTCATAAAAGTAAGCTTTTAGTGATTAAGAAAAAACTCTTTAGTATCAACGATTTGCCTAGAATTGCCTTGAGTTACCTAGCTATCTTTGTTGGAAATCTCATAGGTGGTATCATGTTACAATTACTTAATCAAACAACAACTTCCAACCAACAAATTCTCAATAATCTCTTCTCTGAAAGCTCACTTATTGCTATGTTCTTTCTAGTCGTTTTAATTGCGCCGATTTGTGAAGAGATTATCTGTCGTGGCATTATCCCAACCAAACTCTTCCAAGGATATGAAAAAGTGGGCTATGTACTAGGGTGGCTACTCTTTCTCCTAGCTCACGTTCCTTCAAATTTCCCGTCATTTATAATCTACGGTTGGATGTCTGCTGTCCTAACTTGGACCGCCTACTCAACGCGTCGTTTAGAAATGTCTATCGCCATTCATATGGTCCTAAATAGTGTCAGCTTTATCTTGCTTGCTCTTGTAACCATTCTTCTCAAAAATGTTGGTATCTAAACAGATCTAATATCCAATTCCCTTTGATTTTTTGCATAATAATCAAAGGGAATTTTTGTTTCTATTTTCCTAGAGCTTATAATATTTGCCTCTATCTAGCTTCTCTAAAAAAATTTTTTTAAAAAAATTTAAAAAAATATTTTTTTATGCATTAAATTTATAGAATATAAAAAAATAAGTTAAGTTAACATACATTTCTATGAATAATCTTATAACAAAATGTAAGAAATCCCTTAAAATAGGCTTTTCTAGGACTTTTAGACTTTATCATTTTCCTTGTAAAGCATATTAAATTGTGTTAATATTAAAATGTAAGCGATACCAAAACAGTTTGGTACACACAAGAAAAAAGGAGGATCCACATGTCTTCACATCCAATTCATGTTTTCTCAGAAATTGGAAAACTGAAAAAAGTTATGTTGCACCGTCCAGGCAGGGAGTTGGAAAACTTGTTGCCGGACTATCTTGAAAGGCTTCTTTTTGATGATATTCCTTTCTTGGAAGATGCTCAAAGAGAACATGATGCATTTGCCCAAGCTCTTCGTGACGAAGGAATCGAAGTTCTCTACCTAGAGCAGCTGGCTGCTGAATCATTGACTTCACCAGAAATCCGCGATCAATTTATCGAGGAATATTTAAACGAAGCCAACATCCGTGGTCGTCAAACCAAGGCTGCTATTCGTGAATTGCTTCAAGGTATTACAGACAACCAAGAATTGGTTGAAAAAACGATGGCTGGTGTTCAAAAAGCTGAGTTGCCAGAAATTCCTGAAGAAGCTAAAGGGTTAACTGACTTGGTTGAGTCAGACTATCCATTTGCTATTGATCCAATGCCAAACCTCTACTTCACTCGCGACCCATTTGCTACAATCGGTAATGCCGTATCGCTCAACCACATGTATGCAGATACTCGTAACCGTGAAACTCTTTATGGTAAATACATTTTCAAATACCATCCAATCTATGGTGGAAAAGTTGAATTGGTTTACAACCGTGAAGAAGATACACGTATCGAAGGTGGAGATGAGTTAGTTCTTTCTAAAGACGTTCTTGCAGTAGGTATTTCTCAACGTACAGATGCAGCTTCTATTGAAAAACTCTTGGTTAACATCTTCAAGAAAAATGTTGGCTTCAAGAAAGTTATAGCATTCGAATTTGCTAACAACCGTAAATTCATGCACTTGGATACTGTATTCACCATGGTAGACTATGACAAGTTCACTATTCACCCTGAAATCGAAGGTGACCTTCACGTTTACTCTGTTACTTATGAAGATGAAAAACTCAAGATTGTTGAAGAAAAAGGTGATTTGGCTGAACTTCTTGCTCAAAACCTTGGCATAGAAAAAGTTCATTTGATCCGTTGCGGTGGCGGCAATATCGTAGCAGCTGCGCGTGAACAATGGAATGACGGATCTAACACTTTGACCATCGCACCTGGTGTGGTTGTTGTTTATGCCCGCAATACCGTGACCAATAAGATTTTGGAAGAATACGGACTTCGCTTGATTAAGATTCGCGGAAGTGAATTGGTTCGGGGCCGTGGTGGACCTCGTTGTATGTCTATGCCATTTGAACGCGAAGACATTTAATCCCTCCCTCTCTGTTTAGCGCCTGCTAACAGAATTCAAGCTTGTTAGAAAAGGATTTATAGAATGACACATTCAGTATTTCAAGGAAGAAGTTTTCTAGCTGAAAAAGATTTTACTCGTGCAGAGCTCGAATATTTGATTGGCTTTTCTGCTCATTTGAAAGACCTCAAAAAACGCAATATTGAGCACCACTACCTAGCAGGTAAAAATATTGCTCTTTTATTTGAAAAAACTTCTACCCGTACACGCGCAGCCTTCACAACTGCTGCAATCGATCTTGGAGCACATCCAGAATATCTAGGTGCCAATGATATCCAACTAGGTAAGAAAGAATCTACTGAAGATACAGCAAAAGTTTTGGGACGTATGTTTGATGGTATCGAGTTCCGCGGTTTCAGCCAACGTATGGTTGAAGAATTGGCTGAATTCTCAGGTGTTCCAGTATGGAATGGTCTAACTGACGAATGGCACCCAACTCAAATGCTCGCTGACTATTTGACAGTACAAGAAAACTTCGGACGCCTTGAAGGTTTGACCTTAGTTTACTGTGGCGATGGACGTAACAACGTTGCCAACAGTCTTCTTGTAACAGGAGCTATCCTTGGTGTCAATGTCCACATCTTCTCACCAAAAGAACTCTTCCCAGAAAAAGAAATCGTTGAATTGGCTGAAGGATTTGCTAAAGAAAGTGGCGCTCATGTGCTCATTACTGAAGATGCTGATGAAGCAGTTAAAGGCGCAGATGTTCTTTACACTGACGTTTGGGTATCTATGGGTGAAGAGGATAAATTCGCAGAACGCGTAGCTATGCTTAAACCTTACCAAGTCAATATGGACCTCGTTAAGAAAGCAAATAATGAAAACTTGATCTTCCTACACTGCTTGCCAGCCTTCCACGATACACACACTGTTTATGGTAAAGATGTTGCTGAAAAATTCGGTGTAGAAGAAATGGAAGTAACAGACGAAGTCTTCCGTAGCAAGTACGCTCGTCAATTCGACCAAGCAGAAAACCGTATGCACACTATCAAAGCCGTCATGGCCGCTACATTAGGAAATCTCTATATTCCTAAAGTGTAATACTAACTTTATACTCAATGAAAATCAAGGAGCAAACTAGGAAGCTAGCCGCAGGCTGTACTTGAGTACGGCAAGGCGAAGCTGACGTGGTTTGAATTTGATTTTCGAAGAGTATTAACAAACAGCTTAGGGGCTGAGACTAGTGTTTTAGTCCAGTCCCTTTTTGTAGTAGTAACGAGAATTGAGTTGGAATTTGAAAACAGTCACATTCAAGCTACTAGCTTAACATTCAACCCAAACATCATAACAAAAAATTAACTGCCTCCCCAGTTATTTACATGTCTAGAATTCCAACTCTGCTCGTTTATAGAAAGCCTTCTTTCTCAACTACCAAATCCAATCATTTAACCAAATCTTGGTTTTAGCCCATCTCAAAGAAAGGAGCGCTCATGTCACATCGTAAAATTGTTGTCGCTCTTGGAGGGAATGCTATTCTCTCTACCGATCCATCTGCTCAAGCCCAAGAAGCAGCTCTAGCTGAAACAGCTCGCCATCTGGTAAAACTAATCCAAAATGGTGATGAACTCATCATCACACACGGAAATGGACCGCAAGTCGGTAACTTGCTTCTCCAACATCTAGCAGCCGATTCCGAAAAAAATCCAGCCTTCCCTCTAGACTCACTCGTAGCCATGACTGAAGGTAGTATCGGTTTTTGGCTCCAAAATGCTTTAGATAATGCTTTGCTTGATTTGAAATTGGAAAAACCTGTTGCGTCTGTTGTAACGCAAGTAGTCGTGGACAAAGATGATCCTGCATTTCTTAACCCAAGCAAACCAATCGGTCCTTTCTACTCAGAAGAAGATGCCAAAGTAGAAAGTGAAAGAACTGGAGCAACCTTCAAAGAGGATGCAGGTCGCGGTTGGCGTAAGGTCGTTGCTTCGCCAAAACCTATCCACATCAAAGAAATCGATAGTATCCGAGCATTGCTAAACGCAGGCCAAGTTGTTATCGCTGCAGGCGGTGGAGGTATTCCTGTAATCGAAAATGAAAGCGGTTACCTATCAGGGGTAGAAGCCGTTATCGATAAGGACTTTGCATCTCAGCGCTTGGCAGAATTGGTTGAAGCCGATCTCTTCATCGTTTTGACTGGCGTAGATTATGCTTATGTCAACTATAACAAACCAAATCAAGAAAAATTGGAGCAGGTAACTGTTAGCCAACTCCAAGAATACATCCAAGAGGGGCAATTTGCTCCTGGTAGTATGCTACCAAAAATCCAAGCTGCCATTGATTTTGTAACCAATCGTCCAGCAGGAAAAGCCGTCATCACTTCCCTCAGCAATTTGGGAGCCTTGATTGAATCTGATAGCGGAACAATCATCGTTAAAGATTAGCATCTTAGTGATACCTTACAAGAAAGTTTAGTCAGCACTCTTGCCAAAATCATTCGTTTTTATACTGTGTGACATAGTTTAGGAGGAAAAACAAATGAGTGAAAATAAAAAAAGGTTTCAAATGCCTTCATCATACACTGTTTTGATCATCATCATTGCCATTATGGCATTTTTGACCTGGGTCATTCCTGCAGGTAAGTATGATACCAATGACGCAGGTAACCTCATCGCAGGTACCTATCAAACTGTTGACTCTAATCCTCAAGGGATTTACGATGTCTTTATGGCCCCAATTCGTGCCATGCTCGGTCACGCACCAACTAGCGCAGCAATCGACGTTGCCTTCTTTATCCTTATGGTCGGAGGTTTCCTTGGTGTCGTAAACGCTACTGGTACACTCGATGTAGGGATTGCCTCCATCGTTAAAAAATACAAGGGCCGCGAAAAAATGTTGATTCTCATCCTCATGCCCCTCTTCGCACTTGGAGGAACTACCTATGGTATGGGTGAAGAAACCATGGCCTTCTATCCCCTTCTTGTCCCTGTAATGATGGCAGTTGGTTTTGACAGTATCACTGCCGTAGCCATCATCTTACTAGGTTCTCAAGTTGGTTGTTTGGCATCTACATTGAATCCATTTGCTACTGTTATCGCCTCTGATACTGCGGGAATTTCTTCTATGGATGGGGTTATTCTCCGTGTTATCTTCTGGTTCGTAATGACAGGTATCAGCACTTACTTTGTCTATCGTTATGCAGAAAAGATTCAAAAAGATCCTACTAAATCACTCGTTTACGCTCAACGCGAAGAAGATATCAAACACTTTAATGTTTCAGAAAACGATGATGCACCATCTACCTTGAGCAAGAAACAAAAACATGTCCTCGCTTTATTTGTATTAACCTTTATCATTATGATTGCAAGTTTCATCCCTTGGGTTGATTTGCATGTTACTGTATTTGAAGACTTCAAGAATTGGTTAATCGGCCTTCCTGTAATTGGAGGAATTATCGGTTCATCTGCTCAACCATTTGGTAGCTGGTACTTCCCAGAAGGCGCTATGCTCTTTGCCGTTATGGGGATTTTGATCGGTGTTGTCTATGGTCTCAAAGAAAGCAAGATTGTCTCAACCTTCCTAACTGGTGCTGCAGATTTGCTTTCAGTAGCCTTGATTTGTGCGGTTGCTCGTGGTATCCAAGTTATCATGAACGATGGTATGATTACTGCAACCATCCTACACTGGGGTGAAGTTGGCCTTCAAGGTCTTTCTCCTCAAATCTTCATCGTATTGACCTATATCTTCTACCTACCTATGTCCTTCCTCATTCCTTCTTCATCTGGTCTTGCTAGTGCAACTATGGGTATCATGGCCCCTCTTGGAGAGTTCGTCAATGTTAAAGCAAGCCTTATCGTCACTGCCTACCAATCTGCATCTGGTGTCCTTAACCTTGTAACTCCTACTTCAGGTATTGTTATGGGTGCTCTTGCTCTTGGTCGTATCAGCCTTGGAACTTGGTGGAAATTTGTCGGAAAACTTGTCATCGTCATTGTCGTTGCTAGTATTCTACTTCTTATCTTAGGTACCTTTGTGCCATTCTTATAATAAAGAGGGAAATACGGATGAAATCCTATATTACAGAATCAATCAAAGAGGATTTTCTTCAAAGTTTGAAAACAATCATCTCTTATCCTTCTGTTCTCAATGAAGGTGAAAATGGCACTCCCTTTGGTCAAGCAATTCAAGATGTATTGAAAAAAACGCTGGACTTGTGTCAAAAACTTGGTTTTAAAACCTATCTTGATCCTCAAGGATATTATGGGTATGCAGAAGTTGGTGAGGGGGATCTCCTTGCCATCCTCTGCCACCTAGATGTAGTTCCTGCAGGTGATTTGACAGACTGGGAAACTCCCCCATTTGAAGCTAGTATCAGAGATGGGCGGATTTATGGTCGGGGTTCCCAGGATGATAAAGGACCTTCTCTTGCAGCCCTTTACGCAGTCAAAAGCCTGCTTGACCAAGGAATTCAATTCAAAAAACGGATTCGTTTCATATTTGGTACTGATGAGGAAACACTTTGGCGTTGTATGGCAAGATATAACGCCATTGAAGAACAAGCCAGCATGGGATTTGCTCCTGACTCATCATTCCCATTAACCTATGCAGAAAAAGGACTCCTTCAGGTCAAACTTCATGGACCTGGATCAAATCAACTCGCCTTAGATGTAGGCGGAGCTTTCAATGTCGTTCCTGATAAGGCAACTTATCAAGGACCACTTATGGATCAAATCAAGGCAGGCCTAACATCTGCTGGCTACGATTATCAACAAGATGATCAGAACCTTACTGTTCTAGGAGTATCTAAGCATGCCAAAGATGCTAGCCAAGGGATTAATGCAGTCATTCGACTAGCCACCGTCCTTGATTCCATTCAATCCCATCCTGCACTTACATTTCTTGCCAAAGAAGTTGGTCAAGATGGTCAAGGAAAAGGAATCTTTGGTGATATCAGCGACCAGCCCTCTGGACATTTATCCTTTAATGTAGCTGCCTTAACCATTACTCCCGAAAGTTCTGAGATTCGAATTGATATCCGAATCCCAGTCCTTGCAGACAAGGATGCCCTTGTTAATCAGCTGATAGAGTGCGCAAAAGCTTACCAACTTAGCTACCATGAATTTGACTACCTGGCACCACTTTACGTTGCAAGAGATAGCACACTCGTCACTACTCTCATGCAAGTTTATGAAGAAAAAACTGGTGACAAGAGTCCCGCTCTATCATCTGGCGGTGCAACCTTTGCACGTACGATGCCAAACTGTGTCGCTTTTGGCGCCCTCTTCCCAGGAAGAGAGCAAACAGAACACCAAGCAAATGAATATGCTATCTTAGATGATCTCTATCATGCTATGGATATCTATGCTGAAGCTGTTTACCGATTAGCGACCTAAAAGACCTCCTAAACTCCGTCTCGATTTGGGACGGAGTTTTAGGAAAATTCTAAATAGCAAGCTACAACAAAAGCCAAGGAAGGGATTTTCTTGGCTTTTTGCAATAGTTTTAAGGTAAGTTACCAACTCAGATACTCTTTTTTCATTACGACACTGAGTTTTACAAATCGATAATATTCGTAAAACTTTACTAGTGGAGCGCCTATCCAAGTTCCATAGAAACTTGGCGTTTGTTACTTAGATTGTTACACAACTACATAAATTTACTGAACTACGACACGGAGTTTGGCAAATCGATTATATTTGCCAAACGTAGTTAGTAAGGCAGTTAGCTAGTTCGCCGAATAGCGACTAGCGTCCAACAATTAGGAACTTTAGTTCCAATTGTTGGTACTGAGTTACATCTTTTCTTCCAACTCCACGTCTGGATATTTATCTGCAAACCAGCGGAGGGCAAAGTCATTTTCGAAAAGGAAGACAGGTTGGTCAAAGCGGTCCTTGGCCAAGATATTACGACTCGAAGACATGCGTTCGTCTAAATCTTCAGGTTTAATCCAACGAACTGTCTTTTTACCCATTGGAGTCATAACCACTTCAGCGTTATACTCACCTTCCATACGGTGTTTAAACACTTCAAACTGGAGTTGTCCAACAGCACCTAGCATATACTCGCCTGTTTGGTAATTCTTATAAAGCTGTATGGCTCCTTCTTGTACCAACTGTTCCATTCCCTTGTGGAAGGATTTTTGTTTCATGACGTTCTTAGGCGAAACCTTCATGAAAATCTCTGGAGTAAAGGTTGGCAGGGGCTCAAACTCAAACTTGTTTTTGCCAACAGTAAGCGTATCTCCAACCTGGTAGGTCCCTGTATCATAAACCCCGATGATATCTCCAGCTACGGCATTGGTCACATTTTCACGACTTTCCGCCATAAATTGGGTGACATTAGATAGCTTAGTCCCCTTACCAGTACGAGGGAGGTTAACACTCATACCATGCTCAAATTCACCCGATACGATACGGACAAAGGCGATACGGTCACGGTGACGAGGGTCCATGTTGGCTTGAATTTTAAAGACAAATCCTGAGAAATCCTTATCATAAGGATCGACAAGTTCACCATCTGTTTTTTTGTGTCCATGAGGTTCTGGAGCAAACTTGAGGAAGGTTTCAAGGAAGGTCTGCACCCCAAAATTAGTCAAGGCCGAACCAAAGAAGACTGGTGTCAAATCACCTGCAAGAATGGCTTCCTCTGAGAATTCATTTCCTGCTTCATTCAAAAGCTCAATATCCTCTTTCACTTGTTCGTAGAATGGGTTGCTAGCAAAGAGTTTATCGCCATCTTCTAGGCTGGCAAAACGTTCATCCCCTTTGTAGAGTTCTAAACGTTGGTTATAGAGGTCGTAGAGCCCCTCAAAGGCTTTCCCCATCCCTATTGGCCAGTTCATTGGATAACTTGCAATACCCAAGACTTCTTCCAATTCTTGCAAGAGATCTAATGGTTCACGACCGTCACGGTCCAGCTTGTTCATAAAGGTAAAGACTGGAATCCCACGGTGTTTGACAACTTCAAACAACTTTTTGGTTTGAGCCTCAATACCCTTGGCAGAGTCCACTACCATGACCGCAGCATCCACCGCCATCAAGGTCCGATAGGTATCTTCTGAAAAGTCCTCGTGTCCTGGAGTGTCTAGGATGTTTACCCGTTTCCCATCGTAGTCAAACTGCATGACAGATGAGGTTACCGAAATCCCACGTTGTTTCTCGATATCCATCCAGTCTGACTTAGCAAAGTTTCCTGTTTTCTTCCCTTTTACAGTACCTGCCTCACGAATCTCTCCCCCAAAATAGAGCAATTGCTCAGTAATCGTTGTTTTCCCCGCGTCCGGGTGAGAGATGATGGCAAAGGTACGGCGTTTCTTAATTTCTTCTTGAATACTCATAAGTTCTCTTTCTTTCTACTTTTTCAATTATTTCAATTTATAATCACTCTTTATTACATCGGACCCTAACATTCCTTTCAACACTCCATTATATCGGATTTTAGAGAGTTTTTCAATTGCTTACACAAGAAAAAGCAGGTCAAGATACTAGACCTGCTCTTCAGATTCTTTTGTTGATTATTTATATCTATCACTCTTAATATCGCTTCACAGATGAATCGTTTCTAGAGCAATTTTCTTTTGCCAACGTTTTTTAAACAAGATATCAAAAAGTACTAGGGCTGCAGATAGAATGATTGAAACCAGAAGATACTTTATCCATATAGGGGCATTTGGAATAAACGGCGTCGTATTCAAGAGTCCGTAATTCCCACCTGTTACTTGATTGACCCCAACTAGGAAAAGGTTGAGAATAAAAGTGTAGGCAATAATTCGATACTTTTTCAGCAAGGTCTTATCGTAGTGATTCATGAGATAGACCAGGGAATTGACCAAGAGGGCATAATGGCCAATCAGGAAAGAAAAACTGGTAATATGCGGAAAATCATAGGGGTCAAAAACAGGGTAGCCCAAGGCAAATACTGCTCCACTGGCTCCCAAAAGGGCAAAATACTGCTTAATTTTCCACTTATCTGGCAGGAAAACAACAGCGAACATGGCCAAACGACAATGGTAAAGGGGCAGACTGTTTGAAAATGGAATGCTAAAACCTATATACCAGGTATAAAGAGCTAGCAGTTGCGCAATTTGAATCCACTTAAACAATCGAACAAATTTGGGATTTTTGTAGTAAGTAAGAGAAGCATAAATAGACAAGGCAAGAAGGCCTATCATAACTCCATACCAAAAAATCGGAATAGGCGGTGGCATCGTTTGGTTTCTTGTAATAAAATGATGCATAAAGTCTCCTTAAGGTAACGAATTCAGTTGTATATTAACTATTCTTATATTTATATTTAACGAGTTGATTGATAAGGATGAGAATACCTGTCATCAAACTGGTCACTATCAAATAGTTAAGCAAACTACCATGATCCCCAATCACAGGTGGCTTGCTCATAAAGCCATAATTTCCTCCTGTCAAGAGGTTGGAAAAAAAGATAATGGCATTGACCCCAAAAGTCATCTGGCATATTTTCCAAATATCCCCTTTTTCAACTTTATAATATCTAACAAGATAAATCAAGCAGTTAGCCAAGAGGGCCCAGTGTCCGAAAACATTGTTCACAGACGAAACATGAGGGAAAGGAAAAGGATAAAAGACTGGATAAACCAAAGCCATGATAGAACCAAAAACTCCCACTAAGGCAAAATATTGCTTGAAAAAGGTCTTATTAGGGGCAAAAAGAATCATCCACATAGCCATGCGACTATGGTAAAAAGGGAGAGCCTCAGATAGGGGCAGACGTGCAGCAATATACCAAGCGTTGATAATGAGCAACTGAATCAATTGTCCCCAATACCAAAAGTTTCTGTAACCTTTAGATGATGCGAAACGAATCGATAAAACAGCTATGATTACCAAAGAAGTAGGTAATAAAGTACCAGGCTCCCAAATGAGGAGGAACTGTCTTTTTACTGGTAAAAAGTAACTCCCAAAGCGTCATATGTCATCCTTAACGTGTTCTAGTTGAGTCAATTCTACATCCTTTTTACCAACTAAAAACGACTGTTATTCTTTCTTCTAATTTCAACCATTATATCGAAATAAAAAGTATTTTTCAATTTCGGTTTCTTTTTAGCTTGGCTTGCCTTATTTATAGGAAAATATGGTAAAATAGAACAGATAAAGAATCATCATTTCACGAAAGGATATCCGATGAAAATTACGCAAGAAGAGGTAACTCACGTTGCCAATCTTTCAAAATTAAAATTCTCAGAAGAAGAAACTGCAGAGTTTGCGACAACCTTGTCTAAAATTGTTGATATGGTTGAATTGCTGGGCGAAGTCGACACAACTGGTGTTGCACCTACTACAACGATGGCTGACCGTAAAACTGTTCTCCGACCTGATGTGGCCGAAAAAGGAACAGACCGTGACCGCTTGTTTAAAAATGTACCTGAAAAAGATAACTACTATATCAAGGTGCCAGCTATCCTAGATGATGGAGGAGATGCCTAATGACTTTTAACAATAAAACGATTGAAGAGTTGCACAATCTCCTGGTCTCTAAGGAAATTTCTGCAACAGAACTAACACAAGCAACTCTTGAAGATATCAAATCTCGTGAGACAGCTATCAATGCTTTCGTCACTATCGCTGAGGACCAAGCTCTTGCTCAGGCTAAAGCTATTGATGAAACTGGTATTGATGCTGACAATGTCCTTTCAGGAATTCCGCTCGCAGTTAAGGATAACATTTCTACAGATGGTCTCTTAACAACAGCAGCTTCAAAAATGCTCTATAACTACGAACCTATCTTTGATGCCACAGCTGTTGCCAATGCAAAATCTAAGGGTATGATCGTTGTTGGGAAAACTAACATGGACGAATTTGCCATGGGTGGATCAGGTGAGACTTCTTACTACGGTGCAACCAAAAATGCTTGGGATCAGACCAAGGTTCCTGGTGGATCATCAAGTGGTTCTGCTGCAGCTGTAGCTTCAGGGCAAGTCCGTTTATCACTTGGTTCTGATACTGGTGGTTCCATCCGCCAACCTGCTGCCTTTAACGGGATTGTTGGTCTCAAACCAACCTACGGAACAGTTTCACGATTCGGTCTCATTGCCTTCGGTAGCTCATTGGACCAAATTGGACCTTTTGCTCCAACTGTTAAGGAAAATGCCCTCTTGCTCAATGCCATTGCCAGCGAAGATGCCAAAGACTCTACTTCTGCTCCAGTCCGCATTGCTGACTTTACTTCAAAAATCGGTCAAGATATCAAGGGAATGAAAATTGCTTTGCCTAAAGAATATCTTGGTGAAGGGATTGATCCAGAAGTTAAGGAAACCATCCTGAATGCTGCTAAGCACTTTGAAAAACTCGGTGCTATCGTTGAAGAAGTTAGCCTTCCCCACTCTAAATACGGTGTAGCGGTTTACTACATCATCGCTTCATCAGAAGCTTCATCAAACTTGCAACGTTTTGATGGTATTCGTTACGGCTACCGCGCAGAGGATGCGACTAATCTTGATGAAATCTATGTAAACAGCCGTAGCCAAGGTTTTGGTGATGAAGTCAAACGTCGTATCATGCTTGGTACTTTCAGTCTTTCATCAGGTTACTACGATGCATACTACAAGAAGGCTGGACAAGTTCGCACCCTTATCATCCAAGATTTCGAAAAAGTCTTTGCGGATTATGACTTGATTTTGGGACCAACTGCTCCTAGCGTTGCCTACGACTTGGATTCACTCAACCACAATCCAGTTGCTATGTACTTGGCTGACCTCTTGACAATTCCTGTCAACTTGGCTGGTCTTCCTGGAATTTCGCTTCCTGCTGGATTTGTTCAAGGTCTACCAGTAGGACTCCAATTGATTGGTCCTAAGTATTCAGAAGAAACTATCTACCAAGCTGCTGCTGCTTTTGAAGCAACAACAGACTACCACAAACAACAACCCGTGATTTTTGGAGGTGATAACTAATGAACTTTGAAACAGTCATTGGACTTGAAGTCCACGTAGAGCTCAACACCAATTCAAAAATCTTCTCACCTACTTCTGCCCACTTTGGAAATGACCAAAATGCCAACACTAACGTGATTGACTGGTCTTTCCCAGGTGTACTACCAGTTCTCAATAAAGGTGTTGTCGATGCTGGTATCAAGGCTGCACTCGCTCTTAACATGGACATCCATAAGAAGATGCACTTTGACCGCAAGAACTACTTCTACCCTGATAATCCTAAAGCCTACCAAATTTCTCAGTTTGATGAACCAATCGGTTACAATGGATGGATTGAAGTGGAGCTAGAAGATGGTACAACTAAGAAATCGGTATCGAACGTGCTCACCTAGAAGAAGATGCTGGTAAGAATACCCACGGAACAGATGGTTTCTCTTATGTCGACCTCAACCGTCAAGGAGTGCCATTGATTGAGATCGTATCTGAAGCCGACATGCGCTCACCAGAAGAAGCCTACGCTTATCTAACAGCTCTTAAGGAAGTTATTCAATACGCTGGCATTTCTGACGTTAAGATGGAAGAAGGTTCGATGCGTGTGGATGCCAACATCTCGCTTCGTCCTTATGGTCAAGAGAAATTCGGTACCAAGACAGAGTTGAAAAACCTTAACTCCTTCTCAAACGTGCGTAAGGGTCTTGAATACGAAGTCCAACGCCAGGCTGAAATACTTCGCTCAGGTGGTCAAATCCGCCAAGAAACACGCCGTTATGACGAAGCTAATAAAGCTACTATTCTCATGCGTGTTAAGGAAGGGGCTGCAGACTACCGCTACTTCCCAGAGCCAGACCTACCACTCTTTGAAATCTCTGATGAGTGGATCGAAGAAATGCGTACTGAGTTGCCTGAGTTTCCAAAAGAGCGTCGTGCTCACTACGTATCTGACCTTGGCTTGTCAGACTACGATGCTAGCCAGTTGACTGCCAACAAAGTCACTTCTGACTTCTTTGAGAAAGCTGTTGCCCTCGGTGGCGATGCCAAGCAAGTCTCTAACTGGCTCCAAGGTGAAGTCGCTCAATTCTTGAACGCCGAAGGTAAGACACTGGAACAAATCGAATTGACACCTGAAAACTTGGTCGAAATGATTGCCATCATCGAAGACGGCACGATTTCATCTAAGATTGCTAAAAAAGTCTTTGTCCACCTAGCTAAAAATGGTGGTGGAGCGCGTGAATACGTGGAAAAAGCAGGCATGGTTCAAATCTCAGATCCAGATGTTTTGATTCCAATTATCCACCAAGTCTTTGCCGATAACGAAGGTGCTGTTACCGACTTTAAGTCAGGTAAACGCAACGCCGACAAGGCCTTTACTGGTTTCCTCATGAAAGCGACTAAAGGACAAGCCAACCCACAAGTAGCCCTCAAACTGCTTGCCCAAGAATTGGCTAAGTTGAAAGAAGATTCATTATAATATAACTGTCACAAGCTAATCAAAATTCTAGCTTGATGCCTTGCACTTTGTACTCACATAGTTAGGAGACATATGAAAAAGTTATATACTCTTATCGCTACTTGCTTGCTTCTTCTATTTGTGACACCCCTACAATCCATCGATGCGGGTGTCGGCCATTCTCGAAGTGGTAGCTCTAGTCGCAGTAGCTCACGAAGCAGTAGCAGCTCTCGAAGTAGTAGCTCTAGCCGAAGTCGTTCAAGTGGTAGTTCTTCTTCTCGAAGCAGCTATCGTTCTGGCGGTAGTTACTCAAGTTTAGATGATTCTCTAGGGACCGGAATGACCATTCTGATTATGTTTGGTGTCGGAGCTTTCTTACTCTTCATGCTCATCAAATATTTGAGTGACCAGAATTCATCATCTGGTAAATCTTATGGAAGTTCGACTAGCTACCAACCAGAAACAATTAGCCATCGTAAGGTAGCGCATAATAACCAAGCTATTGATCGACTTAGATACTATGATCCAAACTTTGATGCCTCTGCTTTCACTTCATGGGCTAAAGAAGTTTATATCCAGTTGCAGGCTGCTTGGACTAAAAAGGATTGGAACTTGGTGCGTTCTCTTGAAAGTGTTAGTCTCTATACTCAACACAGTGCTCAACTGGAAGACTATATCCAATCTCAAACAACGAATGTTTTGGAACGCGTTTACGTTGAAAATGTTCGAATCAAAGATTTCCACGAAAATCCAGATGGAAATGATACTCTAGTTGTTATCCTTTCATCTACTTTGAGAGACTATGTTATCGAAGATAAGACTCGTAAGGTTATTGAGGGAGACCCTCAAAAAGATCTATTTACAGTTTATCAAATGAACTTCATCCGCAAGCATGGCAGTCAAACTGAAAGCTCTGTCCAAGATGAAGCCGTTAGCGACCGCTGTCCAAACTGTGGCGCTCCACTGAAAATATCAGCCATCAGCAAATGTGACTATTGCGGATCTGATATCACCCGTAGTCCTAACCAATGGGTACTTGATACCTACGATGTTGTGGATGAAGACGAACTATATAATTAGAGGAAATTATGGGATTTATTCGTGTTGCCAAAGAGCAAATTATGGGAGTTATTGATGTTGCCAAATCTGCAGGGATCAATAGTATTAATGATAGTAAATATAAGGAAGCCGTTGTGCTTCCAGAACACGTATCATCAGATGCGTTAGCTGTTAAAGGAACTCTTCTTACAAAAGACCCTGACGGAATTTCCAGACAAGGTAATCAACATACAGGACTTTTAACAGATGGTTCTGTGGTAATTGTGCCACAAGGTTACGTTGCTATCCTTGTAAATAACGGTACTTTCCTTGGTGATCTTTTAGAAGCTGGTAGCCATGAATGGCGCTCTGGCGACAACGCTTGGCTTCTAGAAAAAGGCGGAATTAGAGGAACTTGGGAAAACTTCAAGCACCGCTTTTCATTCGCTGGTCAAGTCGTAACTCAACAAGAAATCATCTTTGTCCGTGTCCAACCGATTGCGGGGAATAAATTTGGCACTCAAAATGCTGTAGAATACTTCAGTGAACGTTACCAACAATTGCTCAATATCCGTTTCTATGGTTTGTTTGACATCAAGATTTCTGACCCAGTACTTTTCTACGTTAGCTCTATCAGTCAACAAATTGACGAACATAAACCATTTACACTTCAAGATATCGCTCAAGGTACTTTACGTCAAAATATCTCTCCTAAAATTGCAATCGCAATTGCCAAATTTACTAATGAGTACCGAGTTGATATCTATAGCCTAAATGCTAATCAAGATACTTTTAATGAAATCGCTAAACAAGAAGTCAATAAGGTATGGACTGGTCTTTACGGTATTGAAGCAACCAATATCCTTCTTGAGGATTTGAGCTACGATCAAGAAAGCTTGGAACTTGTTCGTAAACTTGATAGCGAACTCGTTGCTATGAAATACAATACCATCGAAATTGAAGAACGTCGCGCTCGTAACGAAGCTCTTATTGCTGCAGCTAATAACGAAGGCAATGGCAATGGTATGAACATGTTTATGGGATGAATCTCGGTCAAACTCTCGGTGGTCAACTCACCCAACAAGCTCAACCTGTTAACCCAAATCAAACCGTTCCCCCAGTACAACCCGCTGATCCAAACCAAGCATTTACTCCGGTACAAACTGCAAGTCCTGAGCAAGCTGCTAGCCCAGTAGAGACTGTTAGCCCTGAACAACCCGCTAACTCAGTAGAAACTACTAATCCAGCAATGACAACTCCTGCACAAGAATCTACAACTCAAGAAGTCACAACTTCTGCAGAAGAATCTACTAGTCCTGAACAAACTACCAACTCTAAACAAACCGCTAATAAAAACTTCTACATCGAAGTCGATGGCAAGTACGTATTGGTAACCAAAGACGAAGAAGGAAACATCGTTCCTGTCAACTAATCTCACTTTCCTGATATTTGAGAAATCTTACGACTTATGATACAATAAAGAGTAAATTATTTTATTAAAGAGGTAAAAACATGATCGAAGCAAGTAAATTAAAGGCTGGTATGACCTTTGAAACAGCTGACGGAAAATTGATCCGCGTTTTGGAAGCTAGCCACCACAAACCAGGTAAAGGAAATACTATCATGCGTATGAAATTGCGTGATGTCCGTACTGGTTCAACATTTGAAACTAGCTACCGTCCAGAGGAAAAATTTGAACAAGCGATTATCGAAACTGTGCCAGCACAATACTTGTACAAAATGGACGATACAGCTTATTTCATGAACACTGAAACTTACGACCAATACGAAATTCCTGTTGTAAATGTTGAAAATGAATTGCTTTACATCCTTGAAAATTCTGAAGTTAAAATTCAATTTTACGGAACTGAAGTAATCGGTGTAACAGTACCTACAACTGTTGAATTAACAGTTGCTGAAACTCAACCATCTATTAAAGGTGCAACTGTTACCGGTTCTGGTAAACCAGCTACAATGGAAACTGGACTTGTCGTTAACGTTCCAGACTTCATCGAAGCAGGACAAAAACTCGTTATCAACACTGCAGAAGGAACTTACGTTTCTCGTGCCTAATCTCTAGAAAGAGGTCATTCTATGGGAATTGAAGAACAATTAGGCGAAATCGTTATCGCCCCACGTGTACTTGAAAAAATCATTGCAATCGCTACAGCTAAAGTTGATGGTGTCCACTCTTTTTCAAACAAATCAGTATCTGACACCCTTTCAAAACTTTCACTCGGTCGTGGCGTCTATCTAAAAGAATCTGAAGAAGAGCTAATAGCTGATATCTATCTCTATCTCGAGTATGGTGTCAAAGTACCTAAGGTTGCAATGGCTATTCAAAAAGCTGTAAAAGATGCCGTTCGTAATATGGCTGATGTTGAATTAAATGCTGTGAATATTCACGTTGCTGGTATTGCACCAGATAAAACACCAAAACCAGCATTAACAGATTTATTTGATGAGGACTTCCTCAATGACTAGTCCATTATTAGAATCTAGACGCGAACTACGAAAATGTGCCTTCCAAGCACTGATGAGTCTTGAATATGGTTCTGATATTGAAACTGCTTGTCGCTTCGCTTATACTCATGATCGAGAAGACGACGAGGTAAAACTCCCTAGCTTCCTAATCGATCTTGTATCTGGTGTTCAAGCTCAAAAAGAGGAACTAGACAAACAAATCACTCAGCATTTAAAGTCTGGTTGGACGATTGAACGTTTAACCTTAGTTGAAAAGAATTTATTGCGTTTAGGAGTTTTCGAAATCACTTCCTTTGATACTCCTCAACTTGTAGCTGTGAATGAAGCTATTGAGCTTGCAAAAAGCTTTTCAGATCAAAAATCAGCCCGTTTCATTAACGGACTGCTCAGTCAATTTGTAACTGAAGAAAATTAAATATAAAAAGTGTTTGATAGATATCAAACACTTTTTTATTTCACTTCAATCAAATGAATGGTTCTTTTCGAGAACAAGAAAAAGCTAGAACTATATCTTAGTCCTAGCTTACTTTTTAGTATTTTCTAAAGCGTTGGTAACGTTCCTCAATGAGATGCTCTAGTGGCAGTTTACCAAGTTCATCAAGTTCTGCTCGGAGTTGTTCTTTGACTTGCTTGATCAGATCCTTACTTGATAGACCTACTTCAGAGATAACCTTATCAACAATTTTCATATCTAGCAATTCGAAAGAAGTAATTTTCATCAACTCTGCAGCTTCCATGGCACGACTGCCATCCTTCCAAAGAATAGACGCAAAGCCTTCAGGACTAAGAACTGCATAGATCGAATTTTCTAACATCCAAACACGGTCAGCTACTGCAAGTGCTAAAGCCCCTCCTGAGCCACCTTCACCAATAATAATAGCGATAATCGGTACCTTGAGGTCGCTCATCTCCATAAGGTTACGAGCAATAGCTTCACCTTGCCCACGCTCCTCTGCTCCGACACCAGGATAAGCACCGGCCGTGTTGATAAAAGTTACAACAGGACGGCCAAATTTTTCAGCCTGCTTCATCAAGCGAAGGGCTTTTCGATAACCTTCTGGATGAGGTTGTCCAAAGTTGCGGTTAAGATTATCCTGTAAGCTTTTACCTTTTTGAATTCCAACAACAGTTACTGCTTGGTTTCCCAACCAACCGATACCACCAATAACAGCACCATCATCTCGGAAAGAGCGATCACCATGTAGCTCTACAAAGTCATCAAATATTCCTGTTGCGAAGTCCAAGGCAGTTAAGCGGGTTTGTTCTCGTGCTTCTCTGACGATTTTTGCAATATTCATCAACAATCCCCCTTATGTAACCTTACTAATCGAGCAATCATATCTGGCAATTCTCTCCGTTTAACAATCGCATCCACAAATCCATGTTCTAACAAAAACTCTGCCTTCTGGAAATCCTCAGGCAAATCTTCCCTTACGGTATTTTCAATGACACGACGTCCAGCAAATCCTACCAAACTTTGAGGCTCTGCCAAGATAATATCCCCTTCCATAGCAAAGGAAGCTGTAACACCACCAGTTGTTGGATCAGTAAGGATTGTTAGGTAAAAGAGACCTGCATTGGAATGACGTTTGACTGCTGCAGAGATTTTAGCCATCTGCATCAAACTCATGATTCCTTCTTGCATACGTGCTCCACCAGATGCTGTAAACAAGACGACTGGTAATTTTTCAGCTGTCGCGTATTCAAACAAACGAGTGATTTTTTCACCAACTACTGTTCCCATAGATGCCATGATAAAATTAGAATCCATGATTCCAAGAGCAACTTTTTCGCCCTTAATCAAAGCAGTTCCTGTGACAACAGCCTCATCAAGACCTGTTTTTTTCACGCATAGAGGCCAATTTTTTTCTGGTAGCCTGGAAATTCCAATGGATCTTGCGTCTCAATTCCTGTGAACATCTCTAGGAAGCTTCCCATATCAATGGTTAAAAGCAAGACGCTCTTGAGCTGAAATACGGAAGGTATAGCCACAGTGAGGACAAATACGGTCACTTCCCAAATCCTTCTGGTAAATGGTATGTTTACAACCTGGACATTTTGAGAAGAGTTCGTCCGGAACCTCAGGCTTGGCTTGGGGCTTTTCTCTAAGTGAACGATTGGGATTAATTCGTATATATTTATCTTTTTTACTAAATAGAGCCATACATCCCCCTTTTCAGTCTTATACTATTTTTATTCTCAATGAAAATCAAAGAGCAAACTAGGAAGCCTGCTGCAGATTGCTCAAAGCACTGCTTTGAGATTGTAGATAAGACTGACGAAGTCAGTCACATATATAATCCAAAGCGAAGCTGACGCGGTATGAAGAGATTTTCGAAGAGTATTACATTATTCTTTTTCTTGATAGTATGGCAAGAAAGTTTCCATCAAGAATGAAGTATCGTAGTCTCCTGCTATCACACGACGATCTGAAATCAAATCGAGTTGAAAATCAGCATTGGTGACGACCCCTTCAATTTCGAGCTCATAAAGAGCTCGTTGCATTTTCATGAGAGCATCAAAACGATTTTCCCCATGAACAATAATTTTAGCAATCATACTGTCATAGTATGGTGGAATGGTATAACCTGGATAAACTGCAGAGTCAACACGTAAGCCAACACCACCGCTTGGTAGATAAAGATTAGTAATCTTACCTGGGCTCGGTGCAAAATTAAAGGCTGGGTTTTCTGCGTTGATACGGCACTCAATAGCATGTCCTTTTAGAACAATGTCTTCTTGTTTCAGAGTCATAGGTTGACCTGCCGCAATACGGATTTGTTCCTTGACAATATCCACACCAGAAACAAATTCGGTTACTGGATGTTCTACTTGGACACGAGTATTCATCTCCATAAAGTAGAATTTCCCAGTTGCTTCATCTAGTAGGAATTCAATGGTACCAGCATTTTCATAACCAACAGACTCCGCTGCACGGACTGCTGCAGCACCAATTTCATTACGCAGTGTTTTCCCAATGGCGATCGAAGGACTTTCTTCTAAAACCTTTTGGTTATTCCGCTGAAGCGAACAGTCACGCTCACCTAGGTGAATCACATGTCCCATCTGGTCAGCAAGAATCTGTACCTCAATGTGGCGAGCAGGATAAATCACACGCTCGAGGTACATAGCCCCATTACCAAAGTTTGCTTTAGCTTCACTAGAGGCTGTTTCAAAGGCTGATACAAGATCTTCTGCCTTTTCAACCTTACGAATCCCTTTACCACCACCTCCAGCTGAAGCTTTCAGCATAACTGGATAACCAATTTTTCGGCAACAGCAAGCGCTTCTTCTGCAGTATGGACTTCTCCATCTGATCCTGGAATGACAGGCACATTTGCCTTAATCATTTGAGCACGGGCGTTAATTTTATCTCCCATGACATCCATTACTCGAGCTGATGGCCCGATAAATTTGATACCGACTTCTTCACACATAGTTGCAAATTTGGAATTTTCACTTAAAAAACCAAATCCAGGGTGAATAGCTTCAGCTTCAGTCAAGACCGCAGCTGATAGGATGGCATTGATGTTCAGATAAGATTCTGTAGCCTTCCCAGGGCCGATACAGATAGCCTCATCAGCCAAAAGCGTGTGGAGAGCTTCCTTGTCAGCAGTCGAATAGACAGCGACTGTTGCGATTCCTAACTCTCGTGCCGCACGAATAATACGAACAGCAATTTCACCACGATTGGCAATTAAAATCTTACGAAACATGGAAAACCTCCCTAGTTTCCAATAGCAAAGGTCAGAGTACCGCTTGCTGCAAGCTTACCATCTACTTCCGCCTTCGCTTCTACTACGGCGATTGTGCCACGACGTTTGACAAAAGTTGCTGTCATGACAAGCTGATCACCAGGAACAACTTGTTTCTTAAACTTAACCTTATCCATGCCAGCATAGAAGACAAGTTTCCCTTTGTTTTCAGGTTTAGACAATTCCAAAACACCTGCTGTCTGAGCCAAGGCTTCCATAATGAGGACTCCAGGCATAACTGGGTATTGAGGAAAATGACCATTGAAGAAAGGTTCGTTAATCGTTACATTTTTAATAGCAACAATTGTATCTTCACTAACTTCTAAGACACGATCTACTAAGAGCATGGGATAACGGTGTGGCAAAGCTTCTTTAATTCCTTGAATATCAATCATTTGATACGTACCAAGCCTTTCCCAAACTCAACCATTTCTTCATTTTCAACAAGAATTTCTGTTACGACACCGTCTTTAGGTGCTGGAATTTCATTCATAACTTTCATAGCTTCAATGATGACCAAGGTTTGGCCTTTTTTAACAGTATCACCGACTGAAACAAAATTAGGTTTGTCTGGTCCGGCAGCCAAGTAAGCAACTCCGACAAGTGGACTTTCTACAAGGTCCCCCTCAGCTACAGATTCACTAGCGCTTGTTTCTGAAACTGCTTCTACAACTTGTGTTGTAGTTGGAGCTTGTGGTGCAACTGTAGGTACAGCTGCTGGAACTACAGGTTGAGGTGCTGGACTTGTTTCTGCCACAAGTTTCGCTTCATTCTTACTGAAGACCAACTCGTCCGTTCCATTTTTATAAGAAAATTCTTTCAAGCTCGACTGGTCAAATTGTGCCATCAAGTCTTTGATTTCATTTAAATTCATTTTTACTTATTCTCCCAACGTTTGAAAGCAAGAACTGCGTTATGCCCACCAAATCCAAAAGTATTTGAGATAGCATAAGGAATTTCATGTTCCAAGCCTTGTCCATAAATAACGTTTGCTTCAATGTAGTCTGACACTTCTGTTGTCCCAGCTGTCATTGGAACATAGTTGTTACGGATTGCTTCAATTGTTGCAATAGCCTCAACTGCACCTGCTGCACCGAGCAAGTGGCCTGTAAATGACTTGGTTGAAGATACAGGTACTTCCTTACCAAGAACCGCTACAATAGCACCACTTTCTCCCTTTTCATTAGCAGGAGTTGATGTACCGTGAGCATTGACATAAGCTACTTGGTCTGGTGTGATTTCAGCTTCCTCCAAGGCAAGTTTGATAGCTTTAATAGCACCTTGGCCTTCTGGATGTGGTGAAGTCATATGGTAGGCATCACAAGTATTCCCGTAACCGACAACTTCAGCTAGGATAGTTGCACCGCGTTTTTCAGCATGTTCTAAGCTCTCAAGAACCAACATCCCTGAACCTTCACCCATAACAAATCCATTACGATCTTTGTCAAATGGAATAGAAGCACGAGTTGGATCCTCTGTTGTTGAAAGAGCTGTTAAGGCTTGAAATCCGGCAATCGCAAATGGAGTAATTGAAGATTCTGATCCACCAACTAACATGATATCTTGGAAACCAAATTTGATAGAACGGAAGGCATCTCCGATAGCATCATTTGATGAAGCGCAAGCTGTGTTGATAGATTTACAGATACCATTGGCACCAAAGCGCATAGCTACATTTCCTGCAGCCATATTTGGCAAGGCTTTGGGAAGTGTTAATGGTTTAACACGTTTTGGCCCTTTTTCGTGAAGTCGAAGGACTTGGTCTTCGATTTCTCTGATTCCACCGATACCTGATGCAACGATGACACCAAAGCGGTCTTTATCAAGCGCTTCTACGTCAAGATTTGCATTGTTCACTGCTTCTTGAGCAGCATACAAGGCATACAAAGAATAATCATCGAAACGATTGGTATCTTTTTTTACAAAATATTTGTCAAAAGGAAAATCGTTAATCTCTGCTGCATTATGGACGTCAAAAGCACTGTGATCAAACTTGGTGATTTCACCAATCCCAATCTTTCCATTCTTTAAACTGTTCCAAAATTCTTCTGGCGTATTCCCAATTGGAGATGTTAATCCATAACCTGTTACTACTACACGATTTAGTTTCATTTTCATACCTCTATTTTAACTCTTATTGCATGGTAAGTCCACCATCAATTGCAATGACTTGTCCCGTTAGATAATCTTGGCTTGCAAGAAAGGCTGTGACCTCTGCCACTTGCTCAGCTTGGCCAAATTGTTTCATCGGAATTTGTGCCAACATGGCATCTTTTACCTTATCAGATAGGACTGCAGTCATATCTGATTCAATCATTCCTGGAGCAATGGCATTGACACGTACATTACGATTGGCTACCTCACGTGCTACTGATTTGGTAAATCCAATTAGACCAGCCTTAGAAGCAGCGTAGTTTGCTTGACCGATATTACCCATCAAACCAACGACACTGGACATATTGATAATGGCCCCTTCACGAGCTTTTATCATCTGCTTCAAGACTGCTTGCGTCATGTTGAAGGCTCCCGTTAGATTGACTTTCAAGACCTTCTCAAAATCTTCTTCTGTCATCTTCAGCATGAGAGTGTCTTGAGTAATCCCGGCGTTATTAACTAGGACGTCAACTGAACCTAGCCCTTCAATGGCTTGGTCCACCATTCGTTTTGCATCCGTAAAATCAGAAACATCACCAGAAATAGCAAGGACCTTCACCCCGTAAGGTTTAAATTCGTCTAGAAGCTCCTCGGAGATTTCACCACGACTATTCAAGACAACGTTGGCTCCCAAGCTGGCAAATTTATGAGCAATGGCAAGACCAATTCCTCGACTTGAGCCTGTAATAAAGACATTTTTCTGTTCTAGTTTCATTTTTCTCCTTTCAGAACTTCTACCATTTTGGTCTAATTTTCTAAGAGTGCTTGTAAACTTGCTTGATCTTCCACATTTGCAAGTTGAGCAGTTTTATCAATCTTTTTGACGAATCCAGACAAGACTTTCCCAGGACCAATTTCGATAAAACGAGTCACACCAGCTTCTTGCATGACTGCAATGCTTTCATAGAAACGCACAGGTTCCTTAACTTGACGAGTCAAGAGTTCTGCAATTCGTTCTTTTTCCATGACTTTTGCTTCTGTATTACCAACAAGTGGACAAGCAAAGTCATTAAACTCAACATCTTCTAGGACTTGAGCTAATTTTTGACTAGCAGATTCCAATAAAGCTGTATGGAAAGGTCCAGAAACATTTAGCGGAATTAAGCGTTTTGCTCCTGCTTCTTGCAAGAGTTCAACTGCACGATCCACAGCAACCACCTCACCACCAATAACAATTTGACTTGGGGTATTGTAGTTAGCTGGAGTTACAACGCCAAGTTGAGAAGCTTCTTGACAAGTTTGTTCAATAACTTCAACTGGAGTATTGAGTACGGCTACCATTTTACCAGACCCAGCAGGTGCCGCTTCTTCCATATAAGCACCACGTTTAGCAACTAGAGCCACCGCATCTTCAAAATCCAAGGCGCCACTAGCTACAAGGGCAGAATATTCACCAAGAGACAGGCCTGCCACTATATCTGGTTGGTAACCTTTCTCCTTTAGTAGTCGGTAAATGGCAACGGATGTAGCCAAAATAGCTGGTTGTGTGTAACGAGTCTGATTTAGCTTCGTTTCATCGTTATCAATCAAGTCACGAAGATCATAACCTAAGACTTGGCTAGCTTGGTCGATTGTTTCCTTGACGATAGCATATTGGTCGTATAGTTCACGTCCCATTCCAAGGTACTGGGCTCCTTGACCTGCAAATAGAAAGGCTATTTTAGTCATTTCTTGTAACTCCTGCCCAACGAGCGGCTTCTTTTTGAATTTTCTCAGCTGCACCATAGTAGATATCTTTTAAGATTTCTTCAACTGTTTCTTCTTTAGATACCAAACCCGCAATCTGGCCGGCCATTACTGAACCGCCATCCACATCACCATGGACAACAGCCTTAGCTAAGGCTCCAGCGCCCATTTGTTCAAAGATTTCTAAGTCTGGATTTTCTTGTTTAAAGGCATCTTTTTCAGCTTGCTCGAAATCACGAGTCAATTGATTTTTAATGGCACGAACTGCATGACCAAAATGTTGTGCTGAAATAGTTGTATCAATATCACGCGCTTTTAAAATCTTAGCTTTGTAGTTTGGATGAGCATTTGATTCTTTAGCAACTACAAAACGAGTTCCTACTTGCACAGCTTCCGCACCAAGCATAAATCCAGCAGCAGCTCCCTCACCGTCTGCAATACCACCTGCAGCGATAACAGGAATTGAAACAGCCACCGCAACTTGACGAACCAAGGTCATGGTTGTTAATTTACCAATGTGTCCACCGGCTTCCATACCTTCAGCAATGACAGCATCTGCACCGATTTTTTCCATACGTTTAGCCAAAGCTACGCTAGGAACTACAGGAATAACGGTGATTCCTGCTTCATGAAATCGCTCCATATATTTACTTGGGTTCCCTGCACCAGTTGTGACTACCTTAACCCCTTCTTCAATCACAAGGTCCACAATATCATCAACAAATGGAGACAAGAGCATGATATTAACACCAAAAGGCTTGTCTGTTAAAGATTTAATCTTATCGATGTTGGCTTTAACCACTTCTTTAGGTGCGTTTCCTCCACCAATGATACCGAGACCACCAGCTTTTGAAACAGCTCCAGCCAAATCGCCATCTGCCACCCAGGCCATTCCACCTTGGAAGATAGGATATTTAATATTTAATAGTTCAGTGATACGTGTTTTCATATTGCCTCCATAAGTCTTGCTTACGTAATAGTTCGACTTTATTATAATTTGACGGTCAAACTATTACCTAAACAAGAGGGAGTGGGTCTCCCCTACTCCTTCTTTATTTATTCTAATTATTTAGTTTGCTCTTCAACGTAAGCAACCAAGTCGCCAACTGTTTTTCAAGTTGTCTTCAGCTTCGATTTGGATATCAAAAGCGTCTTCGATTTCTGAGATTACTTGGAACAAGTCCAATGAATCTGCATCCAAATCATCAAAAGTAGATTCAAGTGTTACTTCTGATGCATCTTTTCCAAGTTCTTCAACGATAATTTCTTGTACTTTTTCAAATACTGCCATGATAGACTCCTTTAAAATAAATAGTTTTTTTATAACAATGTGATCACCACATGATTACCTAAATTGTAACAATAAGTGTGCCCCATGTCAAACCTCCACCGAAACCTGACAAGAGAATTTTTTGGCTACCATCCAAATGGATGAGCCCTTCTTCTACACACTCAGAAAGTAAAATCGGGATACTTGCCGCACTAGTATTTCCATACTTCATCATATTAGCAGGAAGCTTGTCACGATCGACACCGATTTTTCTAGCCATCTTATCTAAAATTCGAATATTAGCTTGATGAAGCAAGAGATAATCGAGTTCATCTGCTGATATTGGACTTTTTTCGATGGTCTGTTTAATAGATTTAGCCACGTCTCGAATTGCAAAGTCAAAAACTGCTCTCCCATCCATTTTCAAGAAAACATCTGGTTCTTCTTGAATCGAAAATGGTGAAATCAATCCTGTCTGTCCATAAGTGAGACACTCACCACGAGAACCATCGCTATTGAGACTTTCAGCTAAGAAATGTTTTTGGTCACTTGCCTCAAGTAGTACACCACCAGCTCCATCTCCAAACAAGACAGCTGTTGAGCGGTCAGACCAATCCAAAGATTTTGACATGGTCTCACTACCGATAACCAAACCCTTGCGATATGTTCCTGAAGAAATGAACTTTTCTGCAGTTGATAGAGCAAAAACAAATCCACTACAAGCAGCTGTTAAATCATAGGCAAAAGCCTTATGAGCGCCAATCTTTGCCTGAACACGAGCTGCGGTTGAAGGCATCATCGAGTCAGGTGTCATAGTCGCTATAATGATGAAATCTAGCTCTTCAGCAGAAATCCCTGCCTTCTCTAGAAGTTGTCTTGCAACCTCTGTAGCCAAATCTCCTGTTGATTCTGTCTTGGAAATATGGCGTTCTTTAATCCCTGTCCGACTTGAGATCCATTCATCACTCGTATCCATGACCTGAGCCAAGTCTTCGTTAGTGATAATCTGCTCTGGAGCATAATGAGCGACCTGGCTTATTTTTGCAAAGCCATTACTTCAAATCCTCCAAAAAGTGATAAAGATTAGTTAACCCTTTACCCATAACACTCATTTCTTCAGGACTCATGCCCTCGATAATTCTTTCGACCATGGCCTTATGGAAACGTTTGTGGAGACGATGAACGAGTCGACCTTTCTTTGTCAAATGCAGATGCACTACACGACGATCTTTATCTGAACGGATACGTTCGATGTATCCTTTTCGTTCCAAATTGTTTAAACTCGTTGTCACAGTCCCTAGAGTTACCATCAACTCTTTGGACACTTGACTTGGAGTCACTTCTGGATACTTACCGATAACATCAATCGTGTGCATTTCTTTGATAGAGATGTCTTTGAAACGACTACCTCGCAAACTTACTTCCTCGATCACTAGGACGTTGTTAAAAATTGATGTTAAATAGTCATTGACTTGTTGGTAGTCCATTTCTCTTCCCTCCTTTATCAAAAAAAGTTTAATAATCAAAACATTTGACAAAAAAAGTATATCAAACTTCAAAGAATAGTGCAAGTGTTTTTTATTTCCCGATAAATTTTGGACGTCTTCTTTCAGAATGTGCACGAACACCTTCTTTAAAATCTTCCGTATAGGATAGTGATTTTTGTAGTTCCAATTCAAGTTGAGCATATTCATGCCACTGCTTGAATTCACTCTCTCAAACAAGTTTCTTAATCGCAGCATAGGAATTTGAAGAACCACGTCTCAACTTCTTCAACAATTGTTCTCTTGTTTTTTCTAATTGTTCACTCGTACATAGACGGTATAGAGCTCCTGCCTCCATTGCCTTTTCAGCGGTGAAAGCTTCTCCAGTCATAGCTAATTGAGTTGCTCTAGTTGCACCGAGCGATCTTGTCAGCAAGAATAAGCCACCCGCGTCAGGAGCCAACCCTACACCTACAAAAGCCTGGATAAATTTAGACTTGTCAGATGCAATACAGAAATCAACTGCTAAGGCCATATTGGCTGCGGCTCCAGCAACTGCTCCATCCACCTCCATGATAACAGGTTTAGGAATCTGTTTAATCTTATAAGAAATTGTATTAACCAATTCAGCAATTCGAGTTAAGGAAGCAATATCATCCTCATCAACAGCACGTTTCATTTCAACTAAATCGCCACCGACAGAAAACACCTTACCAGCAGCATTGATGAGAATAAATGAAACAGAATCGTCTTTTTCAGCTAATTCCAGTGCTTCTAAAATTTCTTCACACATAGGAATATGGAAACCATTTGCCACCTCGGGACGATTTAAAGTAATCACCGCTAAATCGTCTTGAATTTGAAAGATAATATGATTCATAGTCACTCCTTTAATTTAAAAAGCTGATTAAATTATTTTATCTTCAAAGTATATCTTTTTCTTGTTTATAAGACAAGAGAAAAATCGACCGAAAGTGTCTCGGCCGATTTTAAAACCTTAGTTTGGTCTCTAAAAATACAGGAAAACCAGTACTTGTATCATCCATGAAATCATAAATCACTTCAAGCATTCGCCCTCCTTCTCTCTGATAGAGCTGTTCTTGGTTGGATCCTTTATAGTAGAATTCTCCTGAAACCATGTAAAAAATACGATTTGGATCTTCAAGGTAGGCAAAAAGATTGCCTGTAAAAGGAGCTTCCTTGTCTCCGTCCTTGTTAACCAGACTTGTAGCTAAGAGTTTCGTGATTCCTCTATATTGTCCACTTTCATCTGTTCGACAATAAAACTTGACTCTAGCTTCATAGTTAGGATTGACGATAAGCTTTTCAGAGAGAATTCGATAGGTCCTTGCCTTACTATCTGACAAGCCGATAGATAAGATAATTTTAGCCCTCTCAACTGAAATCTGACGCTCCTGCGCATACTCCATCGCTAATTCTTCTCCGGTCAAACGACCACTGGGAAGAGGATGAGACCTTGCTCCGATATTTGTAGGAATCATCACGAAGGTAAGGACTAGTAAGATTAAACAAACCACTCTTTTAATCATCTTCCCCCAACTCCTTTCATTAGAAGAGTCTTTCCTCCTACATCTTTATTATAAGCTTTCCTGATGAGACTTTCAAACAATTGTATAGGATATTTTCCAGATTGAAAAAAGCCCCTCTTTCTGCTATAATCGTATAAAATACTTACTTTAGGAGTTTTTATGAAGGTTGTAAAATTTGGGGGAAGTTCACTCGCCTCTGCAAGCCAATTGAAAAAGGTTTTAAACATTGTAAAAAGTGACCCTGAACGTCGTTTTGTAGTTGTATCTGCACCAGGAAAGCGCGATGCTAAAGATACCAAGGTTACGGATGCTTTGATTAAATATTATCGTGATTATGTAGCAGGAAATGATATCAGTGCTAGTCAAAATTGGATTATCGATCGTTACGCTGCAATGGTTAGCGAACTAGGACTTAAACCAGCTGTTTTAGAACGAATCTCTAAAAGTATCCGAACTCTCGCTACACTTCCAATTGAAAACAATGAATTTCTTTACGATACCTTCCTTGCTGCAGGGGAAAATAACAACGCTAAACTCATTGCAGCTTACTTTAACCAAAATGGATTAGAATCTCGCTATGTTCATCCACGAGAGGCTGGTATTGTTGTTACAAGCGAACCTGGAAATGCTCGCATCATTCCTTCAAGTTATGATAAAATCGAAGAGCTCAATAATGGAACGGAAGTTCTGGTTATTCCGGGATTCTTCGGTGTGACTAAAGACAATCAAATCTGTACCTTCTCTCGTGGTGGATCAGATATTACTGGTTCTATCATCGCCGCAGGTGTTAAGGCTGACCTCTATGAAACTTTACTGATGTCGATGGAATCTTTGCTGCCCATCCTGGTATCATCCACCAACCACACTCGATTCCAGAATTAACCTACCGTGAGATGCGTGAGTTAGCCTATGCAGGTTTTTCTGTCCTTCACGATGAAGCCCTTCTCCCGGCCTACCGTGGTAAAATCCCTCTTGTTATCAAAAATACCAATAATCCTGACCATCCAGGTACTCGCATCGTTCTGAAACACAGCAGTGATGAATTCCCAGTAGTGGGGATTGCTGGTGATTCTGGTTTTGTCAGCATCAATATGTCCAAGTACCTCATGAACCGCGAAGTTGGTTTTGGTCGTAAAGTACTTCAAATTCTAGAAGACCTGAATATTGGTTGGGAACACATGCCTACAGGTATCGATGACCTTTCTATCATCCTTCGTGAGCGCGAGCTTACACCAATCAAAGAGGAAGAAATCCTCCGTCAATTAGTTCAAAAAGCTGAAGTTGACCATGCTGAAATCGAACATGACCTGTCTATCATAATGATTGTTGGCGAAAAAATGAAGCGCCATATCGGGGTAACTGCTACAGCCACTCGTGCCTTATCTGAAAACAATATCAACATTCAAATGATGTCACAAGGTTCTAGTGAAGTTTCTATCATGTTCGTTGTCCACAAAGACCAAGAAAAAGCGGCTCTTAAGGCTCTCTACCAAGCATTTTTCGGTGAAAGTAAGGAAGACTAAACATGGCACAATCTCTCAATAAAGTCGTTGACTTACAAACTACTGGAACTTCTTACCTCTCTATACAAGGAAAAGTTGGAAAATTTCTGGTAGGAGACCAAGCCTTGGAGTTTTACTCGGATCGCAATATTGAGGATTTTATCCAAATCCCATGGTCTAGCGTTAATCAAATCGGAGCCAATGTTTCAGGCCGTAAGGTTAGTCGTCATTTTGAAGTTTTTACAGACCAAGGAAAATTCCTCTTTGCCTCAAAAGATTCTGGAAAAATTCTTAAAATTGCTCGTGAAAAACTAGGTAATGATAAGGTTGTAAAGCTTCCAACCTTACTCCAAATCATCGGTCGTAAAATCAAAAATCTATTTGCAAAAAAATAGAAAGTTTAGTATAATCATAGAAACGGATAAGTAGGTTATCCTCTTCTTCCAGAAAGTCTGCGGATGCTGCGAGCAGATAGGAGAGATAGGTGAAATTCTACCGTTGTTTTAAATCAAATACAGAATCAAGTGCACACCTGTGAAGTTGGATGGAACCGTGGCTCTGCCACTCCAACGCTTTGTCAGGTGTGCTTTTTTCATAAAGGAGTTTATATGCTAGATATCAAACGTATTCGTACAGACTTTGATGCTGTCGCAGAAAAATTGGCTACACGTGGTGTAGATGCTGCTATCTTGAACGAGATGAAAGAAATCGATGCTAAACGTCGTGACATCTTGGTTAAGGTTGAAACCCTCAAGGCAGAGCGTAACACGGTCTCTGCTGAAATCGCCCAAGCTAAACGCAACAAGGAAAATGCTGACGACAAGATTGCTGCCATGCAAACCCTATCTGCCGAAGTCAAAGCACTCGATGCAGAATTAGCTGAAATCGATGCTAAATTGACAGAATTTACCACTACTCTTCCAAACATCCCAGCTGACAGTGTTCCTATTGGGGCAGACGAAGATGATAACGTAGAAGTTCGCCGTTGGGGAACTCCTCGTGAGTTTGACTTTGAACCAAAAGCCCACTGGGATCTCGGAGAAGACCTTGGTATTCTTGACTGGGAACGTGGTGGAAAAGTCACTGGAGCTCGTTTCCTCTTCTATAAAGGCCTCGGAGCTCGCTTGGAACGTGCCATCTACAACTTTATGCTAGATGAGCATGGTAAGGAAGGTTATACTGAAGTCATCACCCCTTACATGGTTAACCATGATTCTATGTTTGGTACTGGCCAATATCCAAAATTTAAGGAAGATACTTTTGAGATCAGCGATACCAACTATGTCCTCATTCCTACAGCTGAAGTACCTTTGACTAACTACTACCGTGATGAAATTATTGATGGTAAGGAACTGCCAATCTACTTTACTGCTATGAGTCCATCATTCCGTTCTGAAGCTGGTTCTGCTGGTCGAGATACTCGCGGTTTGATTCGCTTGCACCAATTCCACAAGGTAGAAATGGTGAAATTTGCTAAACCTGAAGAATCATACGAAGAACTAGAAAAGATGACAGCTAACGCTGAAAACATCCTTCAAACTCAACTTGCCATACCGTGTAGTTGCTCTTTCTACAGGAGATATGGGCTTCTCAGCTGCCAAGACTTACGACTTGGAAGTTTGGATTCCTGCACAAAATACTTACCGTGAAATCTCAAGCTGTTCAAATACAGAAGATTTCCAAGCACGTCGTGCCCAAATTCGCTACCGTGATGAAGCTGATGGTAAGGTTAAACTTCTCCACACCTTGAACGGTTCTGGACTTGCTGTTGGACGTACCGTTGCTGCTATTCTTGAAAACTATCAAAATGCTGATGGCTCTGTGACAATTCCAGAAGTTCTTCGTCCATACATGGGTGGAGCTGAAGTCATCAAACCATAACATTTTCAGATAAAAAAAGAGGAAGCTGAGCTCCCTCTTTTTAAGTGATTCAAAAGAAACAGGTAGAAATTATGATTTCTACCTGTTTTTATTTATTAGTAACCACCCATCATTGATGGATCCATAGCTGGAGCTGATGCTACCGGTTCTGGCTTGTTAGCCACAACGGCTTCTGTTGTCAAGATAAGACTTGCTACTGAAGCTGCGTTTTGAAGGGCTGAACGGCTAACCTTAACAGGATCGATAATACCTGCTTCAATCATGTTCACCCATTCACCTGTTGCAGCGTTGAAGCCTGTACCAGCTTCTGCATTTTTCAAACGATCGATAACGATTGAACCTTCATAGCCTGCATTGTAGGCAATTTGGCGAACTGGTTCTTCCAAGGCACGAAGAACAATGCTACGTCCTGTTGCTTCATCTCCTGTCAATTCTAAAGCTTCAACAGCTGGAATGACATTCACAAGAGCAGTACCACCACCTGCAACAATACCTTCTTCCACTGCTGCACGGGTAGCGTTAAGGGCATCTTCGATGCGGAGTTTCATTTCTTTCAATTCAGTTTCAGTTGCAGCACCGACCTTGATAACTGCTACTCCACCTGATAATTTAGCCAAGCGTTCTTGGAGTTTTTCACGGTCAAATTCTGAAGTTGTTGTTTCGATTTGAGACTTGATGACAGCTACACGGTTGGCAATTGCTTCAGGATTTCCTGCACCTTCTACAATGACTGTGCTATCTTTATCTACAGACACTTTAGCTGCTTGACCTAAAGCTTCGATAGTAGCATCTTTCAATTCAAGACCAAGATCTTCTGTGATAACAGTTCCACCTGTCAAAATTGCGATGTCTTCAAGCATAGCTTTACGACGGTCACCGAAACCAGGAGCCTTAACAGCAACTACGTTGAAAGTACCACGAATCTTGTTCAAGACAAGGGTTGGCAGTGCTTCACCATCAACATCATCAGCAATAATCAAGAGCGGACGGCTGCTTTGAAGAATACTTTCTAGAAGTGGCAAGATTTCTTGGATATTTGAAATCTTCTTGTCAGTGATTAAAATGTATGGATTTTCAAGGTCTGCAACCATTTTTTCATTATCAGTAACCATGTATTGTGAAAGATAACCACGGTCAAACTGCATTCCCTCAACCACTTCAAGTTCTGTTTCCATTCCACGAGACTCTTCAATGGTGATAACTCCGTCTTTACCAACTTTTTCCATGGCTTCAGAGATGTACTCACCAACTTTTTCAGAACGAGATGATACTGCAGCGACCTGCGCAATCGCTTCTTTATTGGCTACTGGAATAGCATTGTTCTTCAAGGCTTCAACGGCTGCAGCGACCGCAGTTTCAATCCCACGGCGAATACCAATTGGATTTGCGCCAGCAGTAACGTTTTTGATTCCTTCACGAACGATAGCCTGAGTCAAGACTGTTGCAGTAGTTGTTCCGTCACCAGCAATATCATTAGTTTTAGAAGCTACTTCTGATACCAATTTGGCACCCATATTTTCAAAATGGTCTTCCAATTCGATTTCTTTAGCGATTGTTACACCATCATTGGTAATCAATGGTGAACCGAATGATTTTTCAAGAACAACGTTACGACCTTTAGGTCCCAAGGTTACTTTAACAGTGTCAGCTAGGATATCAACACCACGGACCATAGCTGAACGAGCGTCTGATGAAAATTTAATGTCTTTTGCCATACTTACTTTCTCCTTCTATTCTTCAACGATTGCCAAGATACTAGCTTCACCCACGATGAGGTATTTTTCATCCCCATCTTTAACATCAATACCCGCATGAGCTTCAACTAAAACATGATCTCCAGCTTTTACACTTGGAGCAACTAACTCACCGCTCAAGGTACGAACACCCTGTCCAGTAGCCACTACAGTAGCTGTTTTCGTTTCTTCTTGGGCTGATTTTGCGAGGACAAATCCCCCAACATTTTGTTCTTTTTCTTCAATTTTTAAGACCACACGGTCGCCTAATGGTTTCAACATTTGTCTTCCTCCATAATACAATCATATCATTAGCACTCTTTGCATATGAGTGCTAAACCATAGTTCTATTGTATCACTTGGTCAAAAATAGTCAAGAAAAAAGTCTGATTTATAGCATAAAAAAGAGAGTGGGACAGAAATCGGTAATTCGTTAGAATTCGATTTCGTCGTCCCACTCCGCACAGATTGAGTAGGGGCTGTAAAAGCTGATGAAAATCAGCGTAGTAGAGACCCACTCAACCACTGCGTCTTGCTCGACAACCCAAAAGACAATTGAGAGGCTAGGGACTTTTTGTCCCAGCCTCCTATCGTTTTATACTCACTGAAAATCAAAGAGCAAACTAGGAAGCTAGCTGCAGACTGTACTTGAGTACGGCAAGGCGAAGCTGACGCGGTTTGTATGTTGATTTTCGAAGAGTATTAGAAGGGAAGTTCCTCCTCTTCCAAGACCAGATCTGCTAAGTCTTGGCCTGCATTATTTTCACGCATAGCACGTTGGGCACGACTTTCTAAAAGTTGGAAACCTGTAGCGAGAACTTCGGTCACATAGTTGGTCTGACCATTCTTCTCGAACTTACGGGTACGAAGCTCCCCGTCTACAGAAATGAGACTACCTTTGCTTGCATAGCTAGCCAAAGTTTCAGCAAGTTTCCCCCAGACAACAATATTGATGAAGTCAGCTTCACGCTCCCCGTTTTGGTCCTTGAAACGACGGTTAATAGCAATCGTCGCACGAGCAACTGACTTGTCGTTGTTGGTTTTGTGCAACTCTGGTGTAGACGTTAAACGTCCAATCATGATAACTTTATTATACATTTTTTCATCCTCCTACTTATCTATTCGAAGGAAATCAAAAAAAGTTACAAGATTTGTAACTTTTTTAAAAATAATATTAATCTCTATGAATCATAAATCCAGTTGCTTGTTGATTGGCCATGATAGTCATATCTGTGATTTGCACACGACGTGGTTGACTGGTCACATAAACGACAGTATCAGCGATATCTTGCGCCTGCAAAGCTTCGAGTCCCTGATAGACCGTCGCCGCCCGTGCCTCATCTCCATGGAAACGGACTTTTGAAAAATCAGTCTCTACAATACCAGGTTGAATAGTGGTCACCTTGATATCTGTCGCAATGGTGTCAATCCGAATCCCATCTGAAAAAGTCTTGACTGCAGCCTTGGTTGCTGAATAGACTGCTGCACCAGCATATGCGTAAATCCCTGCAGTAGATCCCATATTGATGATATGCCCTTGATTAGCTGCTACCATGGAAGGCAAGAGACAGCGTGTAACTGCCATTAAACCCTTGACATTGGTATCCAGCATGGTCAACATATCCAACTCTTCATAGTCCTGATAAGGCGATAAGCCTAGAGCCAGTCCAGCATTATTGACCAAGATATCAACCTGACCTACTGTCTCTAAAATTTCTGAACAAACAGTCTTTACCATGCTCATATCTGTAACATCTAACGGAAAGGTCCAGACTTTTTGATTTGGAAAGGCTTCTGCGAACTCAGTTTTTAGAGTTTTGAGCCTTTCTGTTCGACGTCCTGTGAGTACAACATTCTCACCTTTTTCTAGATAAGCACGCGCAATGGCTTCACCGATACCTGATGTTGCACCTGTAATGACTACATTTTTTGCCATCTTATTTCCCTCAAGCAAAGATTATAAATCACTTTTAGTGATTAAGCAGTCCAGTGTGTAGCTGGGTCAAAGGGTGTTCCAACTACCTGGTCGTCTGATAATTCAATGACACCACGTTTTTGGGGAGCATTTGGCAAGGCAAGTTCACGAGGACTACACATCATACCAAAACTCTTTTCCCCACGAAGTTCCCCTGGGAAAATGAGATTGCCTTTTGGCATCATAGCTCCTGGAAGAGCTACAATAGTTTTCAAACCGACACGTGCATTGGGAGCACCTGCCACGATTTGTACTGTTCTGTCATTCCCAACAGAAACTTGACAGATATTCAAGTGGTCACTATCTGGATGTTCCACCATCTCTACAATCTCACTAACCACAAATTTTGGTTCCTTATCGTTAATGATTTCTTCAGTAAATCCTTGAGCCTGCAATTCTTGGTTCAAACGAGTTACTTGGTCGTCTGTTAAAAATACTTGGCCACGGTCTTCAAGTTCAAACAAGCTAGAAACTTCAAAAATGTTCCAAGCGACAGTTTCGGCAGTTTCCTTTAGGAAAACACGCGCCACATTGCCTTTACGCTCAACATCTAGTTTGGCATCTCCACTGTTTTTCACGATGACCATAAGGACATCGCCGACATGTTCTTTATTATATGTAAAAATCATTCTTTTCTCCTATTTCAAACTTGCTAAAAAGTCATTGATTTGCCCCTTGGTTTTACGGTCACGATTGACAAAACGTCCAATTTCCTTGTCCTTGTCTAAAACAACAAGACTTGGAATCCCGTATACATCCCAAAGTTTAGCAAGTTCCATGTACTCATCTCGGTCTACCCGTATAAAAGTGAACTCTGGATTTGCCTCTTCAATCTCTGGCAAGGCAGGATAGATATAACGACAATCGCCACACCAATCCGCAACAAAAAGGAAGACCTTCTTGCCATCCTGCTCTACTAGATTTGCTAATTCTTCTATATTTTTAGGAGAAATCATAAGACTTCCTCCTCGTAGATGAGATTTTTATCTTCATAGACAAAGGTATAGTGACGACCATCTTCAAAAATGACACCACCAACAAGACGTTCTAGGCTACTTTCGTATACTTGGACATAGAGAGTCCCAATCTCACCCATTTCTGAGAAATAGTCACGCACAATAGCCGTTAACTCTTCCTGTGTCTTCATGAGTTTGTGATCATCAGCTACTTTCTTAGCACCAAAGGCAAGTGCTCCAAGCCCTGCCACGACTAAACCTGTTTTAATAATATTTTTCGTTTTCATGCTAACATTGTAACACAAAGGCTCAAGGGACAATGAAAAAGGGAGTGGGACAGAAATCGGTAAATCGTTAGAATTCGATTTCGTCGTCCCACCTCCGCACAGATTGAGTAGGGGCTGTAAAAGCTGATGAAATCAGCGTAGTGAAACCCACTCAACCACTGCGTCTTGCTCGACAATCCAAAAGACAATTGAGAGGCTAGGGACTTTTTGTCCCAGCCTCCTTTCTAATGTCTAAACATTAATAATTTCTCTCGCCAAACAAACCTTCTGGTAAATCATGGAATCCCTTGCCTGCCTTGAAGTTTTCAAATTTACCTAATAAGAACTGGTAGGCATCCAAGCGACTCTCGTAGCGAATCATGGCATCTTTAGCGCGCTCATCTTGATCTTCTTCATAGACCTTTTGACTTTCTTTAAGAGCCATATCGTTGATCATAATCTGGGTATTAACCCAGGCTTCAAATTCCTTCATAAATTCTTGCTCGTAACTCATTTTTTCTCCTCATTCTATTCCACGGAAAAAGTCTGTATCAATCTCACGGTAGGGTTGGATGTCCTGAACATATTCCAAGACTCCTTGAAACTCTCCTGCTTGATCATGGACAGCTGCGTAAGTGACATGGACAAACTTTCCACGTGATTCGGACTTGAACCACATCTCGTACTTGTCTTTTTTCCCTTCACGAAGACCTTGCATAATCGCTTTGACTTTCTCCAAATATTTTGGTGGATGGCATAGTTCGACATTTCGTCCAACCTGAGACGGTGTCCTCTTGAAAATCATTTCATCTGCTGGCGTATTATCGTTATAATACTGGAAGATATCATCCTTATTAACAAAGGTAATCTCCATCGGCAAATGATTAAGGATAAGATTCGCCTGCTCAACTGAGAGATAGCCATTGCCAAAAGCAAGCTGGCTATTGCGATCTAGCACCGTTTCCTTTTCCTTTGGTGTAAAGGTGATAGTAAACTGACCTTCTGGTGTATCAATCACTTGCTGAACTTGTCCATCTACAGTTTCTGGCTGAGTTGGTTCTTCTACACTTTTTTCCTCAACAAAAGGTTGACGTTCAGGAACCCATTTCTCAGACGGACGGATAATAGCATATCCATAGGCATCACTTTCCTCAGCAATCTGAATCCAGTCATCCTGGGTAAAGGATTCAAGCAGAATCATGAGTAGGATTGATTCTTCCTTAAAAATCATACTTTCAAACTCTGTCGCAAAAGCTTCAAAAGCTTCCTTTACAGCGGAAATTGGCACTTCTGGGAGCGACTTAGTTGCCACTAAGGCTGTTTGAAAGAGATCCCTAATCTGATCATCCACTCCCCACATAACTTTGGGAGGTGAATCATGACCATAACGTTCCATGATAGGAAAGAAGAGCTCTTCCTTTCGCTGGTAGTGGATATCAAATTGACCAACAAGCCCCATCTGACGTACCAAGCCTTTGCGCATCTCCGCCAGCATTTCCTCATCGTCCACAGATTCATAAGTCGAGAGCAATCTACGGACCCGAATCAAAGCAGCACGGAGAGCTAGATTTCATCCTTAAAGACACGCACAGGGTGACCAGGATGCTCGGTATCTTCAACTTCTACGCCTTTAACAGCATTCTTAAAGAGATTGGCATGCACATCACAAAGCTCCATGACATCTTCAAAGGTAACGCCTGAGTCAGAGTTCATCAACTCGTGCTCCATAAGTGAAATCTCAATAGCAGATACACCCGTAAAGGTCGCATCAAAGCGTTCCTGAACGGACTCTGGAGAGGCTCCATTATGCAATTCTAATAAAATATCCCGCAGGATATGAATACGTTCATCTGTCATTAGTCTAACCCAATCACTTCATAACCATTTGCTTCAAGCGTACGCACAATCTCATCCATAGGAGTTCCCTCGAGCTTGGAGCCTTGTTTGAGCGACACTTTTCGCCCAACCGTATTACGCATCAAGGGATTTGCAAGAGGTTTAAAACCAAGCTCAACCAAAATATCTAAAACTTCTGGATGCTTGTCTACCACTTCCGCAACTGGAATTGATACATCGATTATATTGTCCATGAGAACCTCCATGAGTCTATTTCTAATCATTTAACTGCTTTTATTATACCATAAGGAATGGGATTAAAAAAACTAGCAACACAAGACTTGCTAGTTTCTTCATATCAGTCAGCTTCGATTATCTCAGCCTCTTTTCGAATAATTGCCATATCATTTTGATATTGCACTTCAGAATAGTTAACTAATTTGGATAATTCTTTTTGCAATCTTTCGCCCATGGGTTTCATAGTCGCATAGGTTAATCCCCCTGAAATAACCCCACCTAGAATAGGAATCGCTTTTCCCATTCCCTTTGCCAAGCCTCTCCTTGTAAGAGTAACACCAAAAATTTTCAAAACTTTTTTCAAAATTGGATACCAGAGCGTCTTTGTCAAGGCTTTCTGAGGAACTGTGGTCATTACATGTTTAGCGACTGTAACACCACCAGAACGAAGCAAGGCACCCGCTCCGTTTACCCCAAGCATGACCCCTAGATAAAGTAATAGTGTGTTTTTAGCTTCTTCACTTAAGTCATTTCTTGATGCCCAAAGATCATTAAATCCATAAATATATCCCAATTCTTGGGCTAATTTCAAGGAAAAAGCATAAAACTGAGCTACATCCGTTGGAATAGTAAGCGCCATTAGAATACCTCCAGGTAGACCTGCTAGAACAGATGTCCCACTCGCTCGTAAAACATTATCCTTTATGCAGGACCTGGCTACCCTATCTAAGGTTTCCTGAGGTAATAATGAAGGAGGACCTTGTTCTAACAATTTGGCAATATCCTTCTTATCTAATTCTTTAGAGAACTTCTCCACTAAAAATTTTTCTCTATTTACTTTTACGACAGGAAGTTTTACAACTTGTTGTAAAACTTTTATAGCTATATCTTGTTTAGCCATCTCTATCTCCATTTTATATTCAAGTTAAGCTTTATCATATCATACTATTAGAGATTTATACATTTTTTTAACCGACTTTTAAGAAGAACAACTAATTAATCTATCATCATGTTTAAAGTAATAAAAAAGAGGGTTGCCCCTCTTTCTTATTTCTTATCCAGATTGCGTAACATTTCGTCAATCTTGTTTCCATACTCGATGGATTCGTCTTTGACGAAGGTCAAGTCTGGAATTTTATACAATTTCAAATTGTGACCAAGCTCACGTTTGATAGTTCCGGTTGCTTTTTCAAGGCCAATTTGGGCCTTTTGATTATCTGAAGCAAGATTACTCAAAATGGTGTAGTAAACCTTAGCTACAGACAAGTCACCTAGCATCTGAACATCTGTGATGGTCACACCTTGGACACGGGGATCACGAACTTTCTTTTGCAAATCTCATTGACTTCACGCTTGATTTCCATGCCTACACGATCCGTACGGAAATGATTTCCCATGCTATTCCTTCCTCTCTATTGAATCAAAAGCTAGGCCAGCAGACCTAGCTATTTCTAGAAGATAGAGGAACTAGAGCCATTTGAATCTAGGAAACAAGCCTTAGATAGAACTGAAGTTCATCAAGGCGCTGTTGACAACGAGTCAAATGAGCTATCGTTTCTCTATTATCGTTTGATTTCTTCCATGACATATGCCTCAATCACATCATCCATCTTGATATCATTGTAGCCATCAATCATGAGACCACCTTCACGGCCGTTTGTAACTTCTTTGACGTCATCTTTATAGTGTTTCAAGCTTGCAAGTTCACCATCGTAAATAACGACACCGTCACGAATAACACGGACTTTAGAGTCACGGGTAACTTTACCGCTAGTAACCATAAATCCACCGATTGTTCCGACTTTAGACACTTTGAAGGTTTCACGGATAATTGCTTCACCGATAACTTTTTCTTCAAATTCTGGATCAAGCATACCTTTCATGGCTTCTTCCATCTCTTCGATCACCTTGTAGATAATGCTGTGGAGACGAATTTCTACATCGTCGGCTTCTGCTTGTTGGCGAGCTTGCGGTGTAGGACGTACGTTGAAACCAACGATAAAGGCATTTGAAGCTTCAGCAAGGGTTACGTCAGATTCGTTGATAGCACCAACTGCTGAGTGGACGATGGTAACTTTTACACCTTCCACATCAATCTTTTGAAGGGATGCAGAAAGGGCCTCAACAGAACCTTGTACGTCAGCTTTGATGATGACGTTAACAGACTTGAGTTCACCAGCTTTAAGAGTGTCAAAGAGGTTTTCAAGGCTTACACGCTGTGTAGCTTGACGTTGCTTCATAAGAGCACGTTTGGCACGTTCTTCACCAGCTGCACGAGCAGACTTCTCATCTTCATAAACGGCAAAGTGATCACCTGCCATCGGTGCTTCGTTCAAACCTGTAATAGATACTGGTGTTGATGGTCCTGCAACCTTAACACGACGTCCAAGGTCATTGGTCATGGCACGGACACGTCCGAAAGTATTACCAACAACGATTGGGTCTTGAACATTCAAGGTACCTTGTTGAACAAGGAGGGTTGCAACCGCACCTTTACCTTTATCCAAGCGAGCTTCGATAACAGTACCGATGGCACGAACGGTTGGGTCTGCTTTGAGCTCTTGAATTTCAGCTACAAGAAGAACAGTTTCCAAGAGTTCATCGATATTCTGGTTGAACTTGGCTGAGATTTCTACAAACTCAGAATCTCCACCCCAAGCTGTTGACATAACACCGTGTTCAGCCAATTCGCCGATTACACGTTCTGGGTTGGCACCTGGTTTATCAATCTTGTTAATAGCAACGATGATTGGAACATTAGCTGCTTTTGAGTGGTTGATGGCTTCGATAGTTTGAGGCATAACCCCGTCATCTGCCGCTACGACCAAGATCGTAATATCGGTAACAGAGGCACCACGTGCACGCATAGAAGTAAAGGCCGCGTGTCCTGGTGTATCAAGGAAGGTAATCTTCTTACCATTTTTCCTCAATCTGGTAGGCACCAATATGCTGAGTGATACCACCTGCTTCTCCTGTAGCGACACGAGAATTACGTAGGGTATCCAAAAGGGTTGTTTTACCATGGTCAACGTGTCCCATGATAGTTACAACTGGTGGACGTTCAACCAACTTGTCTTCATTTAGATATCCATCTTCTACGAAGAAACGTTCGATATCCGCATTGTCCACTTCTACCTTTTGTTTAGCTTCAATTCCATAATCAACCATGAGGAGTTCGATTGTTTCTCCATCCAAAGATTGGTTTTGAGTGGCCATAACGCCCATCATAAATAGTTTCTTAACAATCTCAGCTGGTTCACGTTTGATACGTTTTGCGATTTCCGCAACGGTCATACCATCTGTGTATTCAAATTCTGTTGGCAATTCATGGAATTTACGCTCTGTAATAGGTTTTGGAGCCTGATTACGGTTATTTTGTTTATTGCCTTTTTTATTTTTCTTATTGTTATTCCAGTTACTATTTCTTTGATTTCTCACTTGATTCTGACTACTTCGATTCTTTTGTTGTTTTCTAGGACCATCTTCCTCATGATCGTAATCATCACGATCTTTGTCTGGTCGAGCTTGCTTTTTACGACGTGTATCCACTACAGCCTCTTTGGCTACAGGAGCTACTTCAACTACAGGCTGGGTTTGTTCAGCTAGTTTAGCAGCTTCCTCAAAGATTTCTTCTGGCTCCTTGCGTTTATTAGCTTGAGCCAAGGCTTCTTTGGCAACTTGAGACTGTTTGAAGCGTTCCTCGCTTGAGCGTGCGTATTCTGCATTTTGCTCAGCCTTCAGAGCTGCTGCTCGAGCTTTAAAGTCAATACGAGGACCAGCTTGGTTGGGACGATTATCAGCTTGTTGGCGATTATCATTGCCACGATTCCCTTGGCCTTGTGGTTTCTTCCCTTGGTCGTTAAAACGACGATTGTCACGGTTCCCTTGACCAGGTTTCCCACCATTACGGTTATCGTTCTTTTGACGGTTACCGTTTTGTTGTTGATCGCGGTTGTTACCCTTGTTTTGCTTGCGTCGTTCCGCTTGCTCTTTGGCACGCGCTTCACGTTCCGCCTTAAAGTTTCTACTCTGTGGTCTTGCAGCTACAACTTTTTCTTCCTTAGAAGCTGCAGGTGTAGCTGGTTTGCTTTCTTCCTTAGCGACAACTGATTTAGCTGATGCAGGCTTTTCAACTTTCTTTTCTACACTTGCTTTTGCCGCTGCAGGTTTTGCCTCTGCCTTAGGAGCAGCAGGCTTAAAGCTAGCTATAATTTTTTCAGCAGCAGCAGCCTCTACGCTTGAAGCATGGCTTTTCACTTCCAAGCCCAGCTCTTTTGCACGCGCTACAACATCCTTACTTTCTTTTCCAAGTTCTTTTGCGATTTCGTACAATCTTTTCTTAGACAAATCATGTCCTCCTCTTCTATTCCATAAGAGACCTCATTTTCTTTGTAAATCCAGCATCTGTCACAGCCAGAACTTTTCTCGATTTTCCGACTGCTATGCTTAATTCCAGTGTTGAAAACACGGTAATAACTTCTACTTGATAATAGTGGCTTTTATCCTGAATCTTCTTGGTTAGATTGGGGCCAGCATCATGAGCTAGAAAGACTAGCTTGGCTTTCTGGTCTTGGATGGCCTTGACCACCAATTCCTCACCCGAGATGATTTTCCCTGCTCGCTGAGCCAATCCCAAGAGATTACTTACTTTTTGCTTATTCAAGTCCTAACTCTCTTCTTTTTACTTTGTGATCAACATAGGCGATCAACTCGTCATAAAAGCTTTCTTCAACTTCCATATTAAAGCTACGGTTAAAGACTTTTTTCTTTTTAGCCTCTAGGGCTTCTGCATTGTCTAGCTTGATATAAGCGCCCCGGCCATTAGCCTTGCCTGTCGGGTCGATAAAGACCTCACCTTCTTTGTTCTTGACTATACGAAGTAAATCTCGCTTGTCAATCACATCGTTGGATACAACAGACTTGCGCAAAGGGATTTTTCTTGTTTTCATCTTTCCCTCCTCTAGCAGATCTTATTCTTCAGTCAATTCGTCTGTTTCAGCGTAATCCACTTGACCTGCTTCTTCCATAGCTTCAAATTCACTTGCAGACTTGATATCGATACGGTAACCAGTCAAATGTGCTGCCAAGCGAACATTTTGTCCACGACGACCGATAGCAAGAGATAGTTTGTTATCTGGCACAACGACTAAGGCACGTTTGTTGTCATTTTCATCAAAGATAACTTGGTCAACTTCGGCAGGAGCAATGGCATTGTAGATAAACTCAGCTGGATCTGCTACCCATTCGATAACGTCGATGTTTTCTTCTACCGGAATCATGCGGTCACTCTTAGCATCATAGCGAGCTGGGTGGAATTTACTAGTGATTTTCTTAATATTAGCTCCACCACGTCCAACGATTGTTCCGATAGCATCCACGTTAGGATTGTGGCTACGAACAGCAACCTTTGTACGGTCACCTGCTTCACGGGCTACGCTCATGATTTCAACAGTTCCATCATATACTTCAGGAATCTCTTGTTCCATCAATCGTTTGATCATCTCTGGGTGGCTACGACTTACAAAAACGTTAACTCCACGAGGGTTGTCTTCCACTTTATAGACATAAACTTCAATACGATCATGAGAAGCAAACTTCTCCAGGAATTTGGTCTTGTTTTGATAATTGGGCTTCGATGCTACCAAGGTTAACATAAATGAAGCGATTATCAAAACGTTCTACTGTACCTGACATGATTTCTTGTTCATGCTCTTTGTAAGTATTGTAGGTAATAGCACGTGTTTGCTTGCGCATCTTTTCCATGATTGTTTGTTTGGCAGATTGAGCTGCTACACGACCAAACTCACCTGGCGCTTCTTCAAACTTGATTTTGTCACCAAGCTCATAGGCTGAATTAATGGCAAGAGCATCTTTCAAGCTGATTTCCAAACGGCTATCAAATACTTCATCAACAACTTCACGGACAGTATAGACAGTAAAGTCACCTGTCTTCTCGTTAAAGTCAATAGCTACACTATCAGATTGACCATAGCGTCTGCGATAAGCAGAACGGAGTGATTCTACTACTGCGTCAATAATATCTTCCTTCTTGATTCCCTTGTCTTCTTCCAAAATGCGGAAGGCCTCTAGCATTTCTTTACTCATTTTCTTTTTGCTTTTGAATTCTCAAAAGCTATCCTTTCTTTCTATAATTTTACTGCTAAACGTGCTTTTGATACCAAGTTGTATGGAATTTGGACGTTTTTCTTACGTGTCTTGTCCATATACTCCATGGTCAACTCATCCTCTTCAAAGGACAACAAGGTTCCTTCAAAGACTTTCTGTTTATCGATGGCCTGATAAAGACCAACGTGAATGTACTTACCGACTGCTCCAGCTATAGCTTCCTTGGTTTTCAACGGACGTTCTAGACCTGGGCTAGTTACTTCTAAAAAGTATTGTTCTGGGAAGGGATCCGGCTGAATAGTGTCTAGGACAGGACTAATAATCTCTGTCAAGTCTGCCGTATCGTTCAAGGTGATCCCTTCAGGTTTATCTATAAAAATACTAAGAATCATATCACTGCCAATCTTTCCGTACTCGATATCCACGAGTTCGAAAGGAGCTTGAATGACAGGTTCTACGACTTCTCTAACTAATTCTACAATAGTAGCGATTGCGTCCACCTCCTCATAAGCAAGAGGCGAAGATACATCTCCGCCTCACCAACTCTTATTCTTACTAATAGTATAGCACAAAACAATTCTGCCTGCAAGGATTTGACCTTTTCTTAACCAATAGAAGGCTTTCCTTCAAAGGTTTCTGCATGATTTTATAAATGACGTTTCCTTTTACTGAGACCTATCGAATAATCCCAAGTCATATTTCCATGCTAAAATACGTCGTACAGACTCATCAATACGCTCTTCTGTCAAGTCCCCAGAAGAAATTTTCTTTAATAGATAAGGAATCTGAGTTTTGTATGAAGATCCAAGAATCAAATCATTACCAGCAGATATTACTTGAAGAGCAGCTTCATCCTGACTGACAAAATCGGCTAATCCTGCCATATCTAAATCATCCGTCATTATGACCCCTTTAAAATTCAGCTCCTTGCGAAGAATTTCGTTGATTTTTGGCGAGATAGATGACGGCACTGTATCAATTTTAGTCAGGATGTTGTGAGAAACTAAAATACTATCCGCACCTGCATCTATGCCAGCTTGAAAGGGTAGAAAATCTGCTTGTCTTAAATCATCCAAAGAGCGGTTGTCTCGGATAATGTCGGTATGACTGTCTCCATTATCACCATATCCTGGGAAATGCTTCAAGGTTGAACCGACCTTATTCTTTTGAAGTTCTTCTACAACTTGCTTAACATAACTTGCAGTTGTTTGGGCATCTTGTCCGATGGTCCGATCGTAAATAAAGGCTGATGAATCACCTGCAAGATCCGCAACTGGAAAGAGTCCAGCATTGATACCAACAGATTTCAGCACCTCTGTCTTTTTCCTAGTATCAGAAAGAACAGCCTCCATCCCTCCTTGATGATAAAGGGTCATAGGAGATTGGAAAGGGGTATCTAGGATTGTACTAATCCGTGTCACCGTTCCTCCTTCTTCATCGGAACCAACTAACAAAGGTGTCTTGGAAGCGGCCTGGTAGCGACTTGTCAAAGCCTTCATATCCTCTATAGTTTGTCCTTCAAATCTCGTCCAAATAAGATATAACCAGACAAATGATAGGATTTGAGATCTTCTATTTGATGATCGGCAGGAACTCTGGCCCAGAATAATTGCCCGACTTTCTCCTCCAAAGTCATCTTAGCTAATCTATCTTCAACAACCTTATCCTTATCTGTTTCACTGTTTTGTGTAGTTTTCTCAGTTTTTCCTACTTGCACATCTGCTTGTCGATGGTGTTGATGATCCAAAAAAATCAAACCACCTATCATAAGGAGAAAGAAAAGATAGACTACAACAGGTTTTATGCTTCTTCTCATAACCCCTTCATTATACCACTTATCAGGACACAAGTACACACTTATCAAAATCCCAAATCTATTAAAAAACTCAAGGATATAGTCCTGTCGAAGACAGAACTATATCCTTGAGCTACATGCTTACATTCCATTTAAGTGAACGACAGTTTTCACATTAAAACTGAGCTTCAACTCTATAAATGACTTGACCCTTGCTTGAAAACTTTTGCTCATACTCAGTCATGACATTTCCTTCAAAGTCGCTAGCATGTAAATCTAACCAAACACCATTGAGTTTCATGCCATATTGTGAAAAGCTCACTAAGCTATATTCAAACAAACCACGATTATCTGTCTTGAAATGAATTTCACCGTGTTCAGGCAAGATTCGTTTGAAAGTATCCAAGAAGCTCTTATAAGTCAAACGACGCTTCTCATGGCGTTTTTTAGGCCATGGATCCGAGAAATTCAAATACAAACGGTCAATTTCACCATCTTCAAAATAATTGGTCAATTCTGAACCATCAACCCATAGAAGTTTGATGTTGGAAACTCCAACTTCTAAGACCTTGTCTAATGCATAGCTTAATACAGACTTCTGAATATCAATCCCGATATAGTTGATGCCAGGATTTTGTTTGGCCATTCCTGTTACGAAAGCACCTTTGCCGCTACCAACTTCTACATGGATTGGATTGTCATTGCCAAATAAATCTCGCCACTTTCCTTTAGCTTCTGCGGGGTTTAAGACAACATACTGCGGATTAGCCTCTAACAGTTCTGTTGCCCCTTTACGATTTCTAACTCTCATTTTTTCTTTCCATACTTTTCTCGGAAGCTACGCAAAGCATAGATTTCCCGATTTACATTATCCAAATCTTGATTTTCATAGTATTTGGTAATGAGGCTCAAAAATGACAGTTGAGCATACCAATATAACTTATTCAAGACAGTTTGATTATACTTATAGCCATAATTAGTTAGCCATTCTTGCCACTGATACTCTGGAATATAGTGACAGAGCAGATAGGCCACATCAAACATACGATCAGTCAAGCGAACAGAATCCCAATCTACTAAATAAATCAAGCCACTCTCTGTCTCAAACCAGTTGCTATGACGAACATCCCCATGGACTATGGTTGCATAATCTTCTCTAAACCCAGGAAGATTCTCACGTAAATCACCTAAAACCATACGTAGATACTGGTTGTTTTTTAAAGCATCCGGAGCCTTGTTTACCCATGACTGAAGTAAATCCGAAGGTGTTTCCATTGCATATCCCAATCGTGTCAACTGGGTCATTAAGGGACGTGAACAGTGTAAACGTGTCAAAATATCGATAATTTGTTTACGGTTCATATCACTTGGCGTCAAAATTTTTCCTGTCAACCATTCCTGAGCGGACATATCACGGCCGTCTGGTAAACGACGGCTCCAGAGCAATTGTGGTGCAATTTGCTCTCTAGCTAAACCAGGCAGGATTGGAGAAGTATTCATTTTTATAAAAACACGTTTTCCATCAGGATAACTTCCCATATAAGCTTTTCCGCTCTTCCCAGATATCGGGGTTAGCGTTAGCTCAATATCACCCAAGTCCATTTCTTTCCTCCGAATAAAGTTTCCTTATTATTCTACTAATTTTTATGCTATTCGTCAACCAATCTTCTCAGTTGATACGGCAAATAAAGAAATTGCAAGACAAGACTTGCTCCCACAAGTGCTAGAACAAGAATTTTGTCCTTAAAAACAAACAATCCTATGAGACTTTCCAAGATTAATACAAAGACCCCAATCGCTCTCAAAATTTCCTTCAAGCCTTTCTCTTTTTGCCCCTTACCTACTGGGAATAATTGCGTCAAATATTGATAGTCAAAGGCATGATAGAGGGCTAGAAGCTGGAATAACAAAAGATAATTGAATAAAATTACAATTGCGACTGCAATCCAAGATTGCTCAATGAAGATGAGAGCGGTCAAAGATAGGATTATGAGTCGCAGACTAAGGGCGAATAAATCTCCATTTCTCAGATAGGAACGAAGATAGAGGTTCTGCCAGATTTTCCCTGGTACTTTCTGAACTCCCTTGAGGATAAAGTCCAGATAAGCTCGGCGCTTAACACTATTTGAAATCCCCTTGACCCGTGTAAAGAGGGCAAAGAATCGAAGCAAGAACTGCTTACGTTTGCTTTCTTGTGCAATGACATAATCCCAGTCAAGTCCATTTCCAAGGAGAAAGTGGCTAGACTTTTGGCGAAAAATCACGTATTTTACTATCCCCAAGACAAGGAGATAGACTCCAAAAATCGGCAAACCAAGACCCATGGCTAAGAATAAAGGCGCAAACAGGAGCAAAAAGAGAGTCTGTACACTGACCCAAAAGATGAAAGAAATCAGACTTTGCTTCTGAATGTGTTCTCTCACTTCTTCTTCAGCAACTAAAAGAAATAGTTTGTCAGGCGCTTCTAGATAGGTCGCAATACTACCCCAAAGCAAAAGTAAAATAGATATCATCCCAATCAAAATTAGGATTGGGAAATGATTCTCAGGAAAGTGTTGGAGCAACTGGTTGTACTGGTAGGCCAAAAATCCTAACAACACCAACAAAAATAAGACAAAATGATCATTGAGCACATAACGGAGATAGCCCAAGCATTCCTTGCGAAATTCCTGCTTTCGTTTTAAAAACAAGTCCTTCATAGCTCCTCCTCTTTGGTCAGAGCCAAATAGATATCATTGAGGCTTGCTTCTGGCATATCAAAGGCTTCTCGGAGTTGTTGGAGTTTTCCTTTGGCTCTTACTTGACCTTTGTGAAGAATGACAAAAGAGTCACACATCTTTTCAGCAGAATCAAGAACGTGGGTACTCATAAGGATAGACTTTCCTTTTTTCTTTTCCGCTTCTAGAAGTTGAATCAAATCTGAAATCGCCAAAGGATCAAGACCAAGGAAAGGTTCGTCTACGATAAAGAGACTAGGATCCACGACAAAGGCACAGATAATCATAACCTTTTGCTTCATCCCTTTGGAAAAATGAACTGGAAACCAATCCAATTTTTGATCCAAACGGAACATTTTCAAAAGTGGTTCTACACGTTCAAAAGCTAGATTTTGCTCGATACCATAGGCCATAGCAACGGTCTCAATATGCTCTCTGAGAGTCAATTCTTCATACAAGCTAGGAGTTTCAGGGATATAACCAATTTTCTTGCGATAGCTCGTAGCATCCTCTCCTAGAGTCAATCCGTCAATCTTAATCTCCCCACTATATGGCGTCAAAAGACCAATAATCTCATTGATAGTCGTTGATTTTCCTGCACCATTCAAACCAATCAAACCTACCAACTGTCCGCTCTCAACTGTAAAGGACACATCTTTCAAAACAGGGACATGAACATAGCCTCCTGTCAGGTTTTTAATTTCTAACATATTTTCTCCGAATCTGGTATAATGTAGCTATATTATATCAAAATTCAATACACTAGAGGTGGTTTTTTTATGTCAGATTGTATTTTTTTGTAAGATTATCGCAGGAGAAATCCCTGCAGCCAAGGTTTATGAGGATGAGCAAGTCCTTGCCTTTCTTGATATTTCTCAAGTAACACCTGGTCATACCTTGGTCGTACCTAAAGAACACTATCGCAACCTTTTTAGAAATGGATGCTGCGAGTGCTAGTCAACTTTTTGCTAAGGTTCCATTGGTAGCACAAAAAAAGTCATGAAGGCTACCCAAGCTGATGGGTATGAATATCATCGCCAACTGTGAAGAGGTTGCTGGACAAACAGTCTTTCATACCCATGTCCACCTCGTTCCTCGCTATAGTGCAGATGATGACCTAAAAAAATTGACTTTGTTGCCCATGAACCTGACTTTGACAAACTTGCCCAAGTCTCTGAAACGATCAAAAACGCTTAAGGAGTTCCTATGAAACTATCAAATTTACTACTTTTTGCCGGATCAGCAGTCGGATCTTACCTCCTCGTTAAAAATCGTGAAGTTATCACTGAAGAAGTTATAGATACAACTGATCGCGTTGAAGCAATCAAAGGTGATTTAGATGTTATCCAAAATAGCTTACAAATTATCAATCAACAAAAAGAAGTCATCAAGGAATACCAAGAAGACCTAACCTATAAATTTAAAGTCTTAGAAAAAGACCTCCAAACAAGACTTGCTGTGATAAAAGAACTACGAGAAACTGAAGAAAACTAAAAAAGAAAGCATCCAACTTTCCTTATATCCCCTTAAATCCATCTTGGATTACCAACTCCTAACAGAAAAGGGAGGGACTAAACGTGAAACAGTTTTTAAAAGTCATCTTGATTATTTCTGGTTGCTTCTGTCTTTTTGTAACCCTAGGTTTTCTACTTGTGGCCAATCTTTTCAAGGCCTCATCAAGTGATATTCGAGAAGGAAATGAAACCTTAAAACAAATCTTTATCTCCCTTGACCTGCCTCCTGAGAAAGTTGAATCAAACGGACACTATCAATACGAGGGGGGGAGGCTTGGATTTTTATGTGACTTTCTCAGATGAGGTCATCAATAGCCACCCTGTCCTTAAAGAAAGTCCAAACCTCACTAAAAACCGACTCAAAGTCTACGTCCTACAGACAGGAGATATTTCTTACTATAAAGTAGGGGATAACTTGTTCAATCATGGTTTAATACAATTTTTAGAGGAGGAAGGCGAGAAGCATTTCCGAGAAAACGGAAAGAAATCACATTCTTCTTACACAATTCTAACTTTGAATGATGCGGAAAGCATGAAAAAGGGGGTCGCATTTTATGAAAAAGCATTGACCTTGGTAGATATCCAGGATAATTCGGCGATTAAGCATATTGACACTGTCACCGTGAAACCTGGTAAAGAAGCAGAATTCAAGCAACTCATCCAGGAAATGGATAAAGCCGGCTTGCTCATTCAAAAATATCAATAGCATATCAGTCAGAGAATCTTTTCTCCGTTACTAACTACAAACAAAAAAGAGCCTTATGGCTCTTTTGTTTTATTCACCCTCAAAGGCATCTTTTATATGATCAAAGAAGCCTTTTTTCTTTGGATTGACTTTCAAATCACCTGCAGCTGCGAATTCTTTCAAGGCTGCTTTTTGTCTTTCGTTCAAGCCTGTAGGCGTCACGACATTAACCGTCACGTATTGGTCACCAACAACACCACCACGAAGACTTGGAGCTCCCTTACCACGTAGACGGAATCGTTTACCGGTTTGAGTTCCCTCTGGAATCACCAATTCAACATCACCGTGAACGGTTGGGATATCGACAGTATCACCAAGAGTTGCTTGGACGATATTGAGGTTTAACTTGTAGAAAATAGTTGTTCCTTCACGCTCAAATTTATCGCTTGCTTCTACAGAAACTACTACATACAAGTCTCCATAAGGACCACCGTTAAAGCCTGCCTCCCCTTGACCAGCTAGACGAATTTGTTGACCAGTTTCGACACCTGCTGGAATTTTCACATGGACACTGTGGGCTTGTTTCATGACCTGTTCCATGACATGTTGTACATGGATCTTTGATTTCTTTTCCGCGACCATGGCAGACATCACAGGTTACTTGGCGACGCATCATACCAAGCGGTGTTTGAGTATCGACGTTGATAACACCAGAACCGTGACAGCGTCCACAAGTAACTGGACTTGTTCCAGGCTTAGCACCTGATCCGTTACAAGTACGACAGCTTGATTCACGATTGTATTTGACTTCTTTTTCAGTACCAAATATGGCCTCTTCAAAAGTCAAATTGACGCGATACTGGAGGTCATCACCTTGACGAGGAGCGTTTGGATTGCGAGAAGAACCGCCTCCGCCGAAAAAACTTGAGAAGATATCTTCAAATCCACCAAAACCACCTGCACCATCGAAGCCACCGAAACCGCCTGCACCACCAAAGCCACCGTTGGCTCCAGCCGCACCGTATTGGTCATAGGCAGCCCGTTTCTGTTCATCGCTCAAAGTCTCATAGGCTTCTTGAACTTCCTTGTACTTTTCCTCAGCACCAGGCTCTTTATTGATATCTGGGTGATATTTTTTAGATAATTTCCGATAGGCTTTCTTGATCTCATCTTGAGATGCATTCTTTGAAACGCCCAAACGGTCATAAAATTCAGTATTGTTCATTTAAGATACCAAGACCGAAAAATTCGACTGAAAAATAGGAAATCTGACGCAGGAGCGATGCTCCTAGACAGATTTATCTTTTTTCCGAGAATTTAGGTCGGGTTCAGTTCCTTTCTTTCATATTGAGTAAGAAACTTAAGAGCTCGAGTTCAATTTCTCGAACGCTCTTTGTTCCTTTCTATAATTTTCATGTAAAACTTTAGAGGGTGTTTTCTATACTTTGCTTCACTTGATCAAACTTTTCATCTGATAGAGTAAATATCAAATCCTCTTCTGCATACTCGTTTTGTTCTTTAAAATAGTTGTCCGTATTCTCTGCCAGCCCTAAACTTAGAATCACTTTTCTTGCAAACTCTTGATGTGCAAACCGATAGCCGTAATGATTTGTTTATCTTGCACAAGAACTTTCGGTTGGAAATTTTCACGTGGCAGAAATTCAAAATAGTCAAAGAAATTTTGCCAAATTCCACCTGTAAATTTCGTGTCCTTCAACAGACCTGCTTTCGCTAATAAAAGAGGCGCTGAAGAAATGGCTGCAATTAGGATATCTTGCTCATCAAGACTTCTCAAAAATGAGATCAATTTCTCATCTTGTAGAGCAGGACCTATATTTACCATTCCTGGTAAAATGATACAAGAATACTCTTCTATACAGATTTGATCCAATGTTTTTGTAGGTTGACAAGGTAAGCCATCCTCAGATATAACTATCGAATAATCTGAAGCTACATAATCAATCGTGATGTCAAAAGACAGAGCTAAAGTACTCGTTAAAGCAGTTATCTCATAAAGAGAAAAATTAGGATAAATCAAGCAAAGTACTTTTTTCATACGCAACATCCTCTATTTTACCGAAAAACAGAGGCTGGGTTGCAACCTCTGGATTTCTTCCTATCATTACGACATTCTAAAACAAAGTCGATTATACTTTGTTTTAGAACTAGTAAGGCTGAATTGAGTTTCGGCTAAAAACTTCGGAAAAAAGATAAGCCATCTTTTGTGCACCGCACAAGGCGATGGCTTCCTATTTTTCTTTCGTTTTCTTAACGCCTCAACATCTTACTTTTCAGTAAACTCTCCGTCTACGACGTCATCGCCTGCGTTTCCTGTTGCTTGTGCGCCTTCTGCTCCTGCTTGAGCTTGTTGCGCTGCTGCGGCTTGTTCGTAGAGTTTAACAGCAAGTCCTTGTGCTTTTTCATTCAATGCTTCAAGTTTTGCTTTCATTTCGTCCAAGTTGTTGTCTTCTTGAGCTTTCTTAAGATCATCAAGGGCAGCTTGTGCAGCATCACGTTCTGCATCGAAGCCTTTACCTTCAGTTTCTTTGATTGTCTTTTCAGTCGCAAAGATAGCTTGGTCTACTTCGTTACGAAGATCAACTTCTTCTTTACGTTTCTTATCTGCTTCAGCATTTGCTTCTGCATCTTTCATCATGCGGTCGATTTCTTCGTCCGTCAAACCTGAGTTAGATTGGATAACGATTGTTTGTTCCTTTTGAGTTCCAAGGTCTTTAGCTTTAACAGATACGATACCGTTCTTGTCGATGTCAAATGTTACTTCGATTTGAGGAATTCCACGAGGTGCAGCTGGGATATCTGTCAATTGGAAACGTCCAAGAGTCTTGTTATCTGCTGCCATTGGGCGTTCCCCTTGAAGAACGTGGATATCAACGGCTGGTTGATTGTCTGCTGCAGTTGAGAAGACTTGTGATTTAGATGTTGGAATTGTTGTGTTGCGGTCGATGAGTTTTGTGAAGACTCCACCCATTGTTTCAATACCAAGTGACAATGGTGTTACGTCAAGAAGGACAACGTCTTTCACATCACCAGTGATGACACCACCTTGGATAGCAGCACCCATAGCAACAACTTCATCAGGGTTCACTGATTTGTTTGGTTCTTTACCAGTTTCAGCTTTAACGGCTTCAACAACGGCAGGAATACGAGTTGACCCACCGACAAGGATGACTTCGTCGATTTCTGACAAGCTCAAACCTGCATCTGAAAGGGCTTGACGAACTGGAACTTTTGTACGTTCTACAAGGTCGCGAGTCAAATCATCGAATTTAGCACGAGTCAAGGTCATTTCCAAGTGAAGAGGTCCAGCCTCACCAGCAGTGATGAACGGCAAGCTGATTTGTGTTGAAGTCACACCAGAAAGGTCTTTCTTCGCTTTTTCAGCTGCGTCTTTCAAACGTTGAAGAGCCATCTTGTCTGTTGACAAGTCGATGCCATTTTCTTTCTTGAATTCTGCTACCAAGTGGTCGATGATTTTTTGGTCAAAGTCGTCACCACCGAGTTTGTTATCCCCTGCAGTTGCCAATACATCAAAGACACCATCACCCAATTCAAGGATAGATACGTCGAATGTACCACCACCAAGGTCGAATACCAAGATTTTTTCTTCTTTGTCAGTCTTATCCAAACCGTAAGCAAGAGCTGCTGCAGTTGGTTCGTTGACGATACGTTCTACTTCAAGGCCAGCGATTTTACCAGCGTCTTTAGTTGCTTGACGTTGAGCATCGTTAAAGTAAGCTGGAACTGTGATAACAGCCTTAGTTACTTTTTCACCAAGGTATTCTTCAGCGTAACCTTTCAAGTATTGAAGAATCATAGCTGAGATTTCTTGTGGAGTGTATTCTTTACCGTTTGCAGAAACTTTTTCAGAAGTTCCCATCTTAGATTTGATAGAGATAACTGTATCTGGGTTTGTTACTGCTTGACGTTTTGCAGCGTCACCAACGATGATTTCACCGTTTTTGAATGATACTACAGATGGAGTTGTGCGATTACCTTCTGGGTTTGCGATGATTTTTGATTCAGTTCCTTCAAGAACTGCTACTGCTGAGTTTGTTGTACCTAAGTCAATACCGATAATTTTAGACATGTGTTTTTCTCCTTAAATTTTATCTTTTTTTCTTTTTTTGATACTCTTCTTAGGTGGCGGCGCCGTCAGAGCTTGACTTCGTCAATCTCTTTGACTAAACTTTGAGCCTAAGGTCTCAAAGTTTGCGCAAATAACGCCACGGCGAAGAGTATCGCCAATGGTTCGCTTCGCTCACTATTGCAAAGCTGAATAATTTTTTATCTTTCTTCATAGTTTAGTGTCGTTTCGGACAAGGTATTTATTATGTATATTGCGACACGAGACGTCGAAATCGATATTATTTCGACGACGAGTTAGTAAGTAGGCTAGGCAAACGCCATAGCGATTGCCGTTTTCTGACGAGTTGCTTTAGCTACCGTCAGAATTGCCTAGTTATAAACTACTACCATAGCCGGTCTTAGAATACGGTCATGGAGTTTGTAGCCTTTTTGAAAGACTTGTGCGATGGTGTCTGCTGGATGCTCATCATCAGCTGGAACTGTTTGAATAGCCATATGGTAGTTATGGTCAAATTCTCCGTCAGCTGGAATTTCTTCAATTCCTTCTTCTTTCAGAGCGTGAATCAAACTTTCTTGCACCATCTCCAAGCCTTTTTTGACATCATCTGTCAAGCCTTCAACAGCAAGGGCACGTTCTAGGTTGTCCAATGATGGTAAGATTGCTTTTGCCAAATCTTGGCTACGATAGCGTTGCAAGAGTTGGCGCTCTTCATTGGCACGTCGCTGAATATTTTGCATTTCTGCATGAGCACGAAGGTATTTGTTTTCAAACTCTTCGGCACGTTCATTTGCCAAGTCCAATTCAGACTTCTCAGGAGTTGTTTCTTCTACTGATTCAACAACTTCCTCTTCTTTTACTTCTTCATTTTTAATATCTTGGGCCATTTTCGCCTCCTTTAATGATTTCAATCTTATACTCAATGAAAATCAAAGAGCAAACTAGGAAACTAGCCGCAGGCTGTACTTGAGTACGGCAAGGCGACGTTGACGTGGTTTGAATTTGATTTTTGAAGAGTATTAATTCACTTCATAGTGATTGCTGCTGAGATAGCGGTAAAAATCCGTCAACTTCATAGTCAAAACTCGATTGACAACATTAAGTTGATTAACCAATTGTTGATAATTCAAATTGACTGGACCTATAATCGCAAGAATTCCAAATCCACGATAGGGAATCAGGAATTTACTGCTAATCACTGCTAAGTCAGCAAGACAAGATTCTTGGCTATCAGCAACTCGGACACTTTGCATCTGGTCGCCTATCAGATTCTCTCGAATTTCCAAAGCTACCTTTTGTGGCTGATCAAAAAATTGATAGGCCGCTAAATTAGCGAAATTCAAAAGATTGACTTTGCCAGAAACCACGATATTTTCATTGAACATTTCTTTGAAGATATGCTCGACGAGATCCATAACGTTATCCGTTGTTGTGAAGTAACGTTGGATAATTTGTGGAATCTCTGTCCGAATCTTGTAGTGAATATCCAAAACAGTCTGATCCAGGAAACGTTCTTGAATCATGGTCTTGAGGCGGTTTAAATCCTCCTGCAAGAAATTTCTCGGAATCAAAAACTGACTGGTAACTGTTCTAGACTCATCAAGCGTAAAAACAGCAAGAGCTGTATGTTGCCCGAGGACAACAATATCAAAAGCTGTTAGCTTCTGCCTACTTGGTTCTACATCCAGCGCTACAACCGTACAACCACTCAAGTCTGACAAAATTTTCGTTGCCTCTTGAAGAATATCCTCAAGCTTGAAGAATTCTTGATCAAAGGCTTTTACAATCTCATAAACTTGATTTTCAGCTAAACGGTCAAAGGATAGGGAGTGTTTGACATAGTATTGAAATCCAGCCACACTCGGCATACGACCACTGGAAGTATGAGCCTTTTCAAGTAAACCTTGCTTTTCTAAAGCTGCCATATCATTTCGAATGGTAGCGCTACTAGAGTTGATAGACTCTTGCAAGGCCTTAGATCCAACAGGTTCGTGCGTTTTGGTAAAGATGTCAATAATCAGATTTAAAATATTCTGCTGACGCTCCGTAACCATCTCGTCACTCCTCTCTGATAGATCTTTTTTAGCACTCGACGTATCCAAGTGCTAACTTATGATTCTATTATACACCCTTAGAAAAGAATGTCAAGACAAAAACTCAAAAAATTAGCACTCTTTTACCAAGAGTGCTAAAAATCAATCTGAGGACCTAGAAAATCATCTTACATTCTCAAGATATTTCTTTTTAAGTCTATAAAAACTATAGATTAGATAAGTAATCATGAGAGCATAAAGGACAAAAAAATAAGGAAGAAAGACTGAGAGAGACTTTCGCGAAACAAGCTCATACAAACAACTAGACCGCCAGAGATAGAGACTGTAGATGTACGAAGTCTAGATTTCACATCAGCCCATCGAAGACGATCGTCCATGAAAGATTGATCATTTAAATCTACATCACAAGTTGCTTTTCGAAAAACAGTATAAGAACAATTTTCCACAAATTCCCATTCTCTATCCTTAATACTTTGTAAATCTACCTCATTTTTTCTAAGGTAGCTAGTATTCCACACACGGTAAATCACATCATCTGGTCGGCATGGTTCAAAATAGAAAAAGCCAAAACGATTCGATTTAAATTTCCAACCTTTCAAATGCATCTCATGCAAATAATCTTCTACCTTATCCAAATCAAAAATGGTAAACATTCGAAATTCTACTTTGCTATTCATTGTCTAACCTCCAAAATGGTTTTAAATTTATCAGATAATTCTCTCCACTTTTGAGACAATCTCCAAAAAATATAAGAAATCTGAATCGTGAAAACTATCAATAAAGTACAGTCTATGATAACAATCAAAAACATTCCCCAACTGAAAGAACTACCTCCACTGACAAACTTTGAGAAAACCGGTAGTAGCGCTGAAAAGAGAAGCAAAATAGGAAGCATCCGCATTGTTAAAATCTTCTTGACCATTGCTAACTTCCCGGTCGCGTCATTATAAATTTCAAACTCGGCATCCGACTCAACTCCAGAATAAAGCTTTCTAAAATAGGAAAAACCATTAAAGTCTGTAATATGCTCCCACCCACAATCTTTAAATAGTTGTAAATAGGAAGCTCTCTCTGACTTTTTCATAGGATAAAAGTCCAACTGATAAACCACCTGCTCTGGTTGGCACTTTTCAAAAGTATACTTAACCGCAACTACTAAGTTAGAAAAATTTACTTCCTTAAGTTTCCAGCCCTGAGCATGCATTTTTCCGAGATAGAGAGCTCTCTATCATAATCCGCAATGGTAGCAATTCTATAAACAACTTTCTTTTCCATCAAAGTTCCTCCCGACTATTTCTGTAGAGCCGTCCAATACGTTTCAACTCAATCTCTAAAACTTTTCGGCCCAAGTCTGTTATCTGATAGATTTTACGTTTCTCCTCTTCTCGGACAAAGGAAATCAAACCATCCTTTTCCATCTTCGATAGGGTTCCATACATAGTTCCAGGACTAATGGAAACCTGTGAATCTGTCATCTCCTTGACCTTTTGCGTAATACCATAACCATGGTTCTCCTTTTGCAGACAGAACAAAATATAAAAACCCGTTTCAGTCATGGGAAGGTAGACACGCCTAATCTTATCTGTTAATTCCATTTAATCAAACCTCCTATTTAGTTCGATATATCGCACCTCGTTATATAAAATATATCACACCTCGATATAAAATGCAAGAAAAAAGAGAGAACGATTTCTCGTTCTCTCTGCTTAGGCTAAGAAATTAAGATGTCAATTTCTTATTCACTAAGAGCGACTTAGTCTTTCTTGCGAAGGACAAAGGCTGCTAGGCTTGCAAAGGCAAGACCAATGATTGAAAGAAGACTAGATACTGCTGAACCTGTGTTTGGTAGAGTATTCTTATCTTGGTTTGGAGCAGGTTTAGCTGCAGGACCTTCAGGTTTAGTTCCTGGATCTACTGGTTTAGTTCCTGGATTTACTGGTTTATTACTGTCGTCTGCAACTACTTTCTTAGTTCCTACTTCAACGATCTCATCAACTGGCGCTGTCGTAATTTCACTTGATTTCACGACACGACCTGTTTCAACGCCATCTGTGTAAGTCACTGTCTCAACAATGGTGCGAACACCCTTCTTACCAACAGCTTTCACTTCACGATTTTCCTTCAGGAAGTTCAGCATTTGTTACTTCCTTAGTTTGGAAGGCAACTTCTTCAGTTCTAGTTTCGTCTTTAGTTGTGATAACTGGAAGTTTCTTAGCGCCTACTTCAATGACTTCATCAACTGGTGCTGTTGTAATCACATTAGATTTCACGACACGACCTGTTTCAACGCCATCTGTGTAAGTTACTGTTTCAACAATGGTGCGAACACCTTTTTGTCCAGCTACCTTAACTTGACGAACACCTTCCGCTAGGTCTGGGTTCGCTACTTCCGTAGTTTGGAAGGCAACTTCTTCAGTTCTAGTTTCGTCTTTAGTTGTAACAACTGGAAGTTTCTTAGCGCCTACTTCGATGACTTCATCAACTGGTGCTGTCGTAATCACGTTAGATTTCACGACACGACCTGTTTCAACGCCATCTGTGTAAGTTACTGTTTCAACGATGGTGCGAACACCTTTTTGTCCAGCTACCTTAACTTGACGAACAGCTTCCGCTAGGTCTGGGTTCGCTACTTCCGTAGTTTGGAAGGCAACTTCTTCAGTTCTAGTTTCTTCCTTAGTTGTAACAACTGGAAGTTTCTTAGCGCCTACTTCAATGACTTCATCAACTGGTGCTGTCGTAATCACGTTAGATTTCACTACACGACCTGTTTCAACGCCATCTGTGTAAGTTACTGTTTCAACAATGGTGCGAACACCTTTTTGTCCAGCTACCTTTAACTTGACGAACACCTTCTGCTAGGTCTGGGTTCGCTACTTCCGTAGTTTGGAAGGCAACTTCTTCAGTTCTAGTTTCGTCTTTAGTTGTGATAACTGGTGCTTTCTTAGTTCCTACTTCAATGACTTCATCAACTGGTGCTGTTGTGATATCGTCTGATTTCACGACACGACCTGTTTCAACGCCATCTGCATAAGTTACTGTCTCAACAATGGTGCGAACACCTTTTTGTCCAGCTACTTTAACTTGACGAACACCTTCTGCTAGGTCTGGGTTCGCTACTTCCGTAGTTTGGAAGGCAACTTCTTCAGTTCTAGTTTCTTCCTTAGTTGTAACAACTGGAAGTTTCTTAGCACCTACTTCAATGACTTCATCAACTGGTGCTGTTGTGATCATCGTCTAGATTTCACGACGCGACCTGTTTCAACGCCATCTGTGTAAGTTACTGTTTCAACAATGGTGCGAACACCTTTTTGTCCAGCTACCTTAACTTGACGAACACCTTCAGCTAGGTCTGGGTTCGCTACTTCCGTAGTTTGGAAGGCAACTTCTTCAGTTCTAGTTTCGTCTTTAGTTGTGATAACTGGTGCTTTCTTAGTTCCTACTTCAATGACTTCATCAACTGGTGCTGTTGTGATATCATCCGATTTCACGACACGACCTGTTTCAACGCCATCTGCATAAGTCACTGTCTCAACAATGGTGCGAACACCTTTTTGTCCAGCTACCTTAACTTGACGAACACCTTCTGCTAGGTCTGGGTTGGTTACTTCCTTAGTTTGGAAGGCAACTTCTTCAGTTCGAGTTTCGTCTTTAGTTGTGATGACTGGATTTTTCTTAGTTCCTACTTCAATGACTTCTTCAACTGGTGCTGTTGTGATATCGTCTGATTTCACAACGCGACTTGTTTCAACGCCATCTGTGTAAGTTACTGTTTCAACAATGGTACGTACACCCTTTTTGTCCAGCTACTTTAACTTGACGAACACCTTCTGCTAGGTCTGGGTTGGTTACTTCCTTAGTTTGGAAGGCAACTTCTTCAGTTCTAGTTTCGTCTTTAGTTGTGATGACTGGATTTTTCTTAGTTCCTACTTCAATGACTTCTTCAACTGGTGCTGTTGTGATATCGTCTGATTTCACGACACGACTTGTTTCAACGCCATCTGTGTAAGTTACTGTTTCAACAATGGTACGTACACCCTTTTGTCCAGCTGTTTTCACACGGCGAACACCTTCAGCTAACATTGCATTTTCAACTTCACGTGATGTAAAGGCAACTTCTTCTGTACGAGTTACTTCCTTAGTTGTGATGACAGCTTTGCTACCAGTATAAGTTACTTTGTTCTTAGGTGCTTTTTTGGTTTTACGTGAAACCTCTTTACGAGCTGTTTCTTTACCATCAACTTTAGTTACTTCATATGTAACTTCATCGATACCTTCTTCACCTTCCTCAACACGAGTTTTACCCTTGTCAAGTGCTGGATCTACCTTAGTTTCTTCTTTGAATGGAACTTTTTCTTCAACAGTTACATTCTCTTTGGTTTCTACTGCGGCTTTCTTAGTACCAACCTCGATGATTTCTTCAACTGGCTGTTTAGTGACATTTTCGCTCTTCTTGGTACGAGCTGTTTCTTTGCCATCTGTCAAAGTGATATCCCAAACAACAGTCTTTTCACCATTAACACCTGCCTGCTTAACATTGCGAGTTCCTTCTGGAAGGGTTGCATTGTACTCAGTGCGAGATGGGTAAGGAACTGGTTCCTTAGTTGTGATTTCTTGATGCTCAACTTTTGGTGTTGTTGGTTCTTCAGTTTTGCCATTCAAAGCCGCTTCTACTTTAGCTTTCAAAGTATGATAGCGTTCTTCAAGAGGTGCAAAGAATTTTTTTCCAACTTCGCTCTTCATTGCTTTTTTGGCAATACCATAATATTTTACAACATCATCTAACTCATCTTGTACAAGTTCACGAGTTTCTTCATCTGAAGGATTCTTTTTGAGATCATTAAAATCCTCTTCAAGGTCGTTCATTTTATCCCTGAACTTAAAAGCGATACTTCTTTCCGCAGCATCAGGGATTTCTTCATCTTCTCCTGGTTCTTCTGCATGTACAGTCTTAATTTCATATAGATCAGGAGCTACATGATAAGTCGCAACTCCAAGAGCATTTAAAGCGAGTATTGAAATTCCTAATTTTAATAACTTTTTTCTACTCATTATTCTTCCCTTGACTCTGTTCATCAAACAGTAATGAGAAGAGTAGATTCTTCTACTCTCCTCTTTACCGTATTTTAACGCTCCACTTTGCGTCCCCAAACAAGAAGTCCAGCAAGGCCTAGAGCTAGGGCTGCAAGTACTCCAAAGATTGAAGATGCTTCAGAACCTGTATTTGGCAATGTTTTCTTAGGTTCTGCAGGAGGAACAGTTCCTCCTGGTGGTGGTGTTTGTGGTTTTTCTGGTGTTTGTGGTGTTGGTGGGAACACTACAACAGTATTAGTAGTACCTGGCTTGTTGTTGAAGCTTACTTTAGCAGTATTTGGTACACCTTTAGTAGCATATTTAGAGAAGTCAGTTCCTTCTTTGAAGTTAGTGTAAAGAACGAGACTTACTTTACTTCCCTTCAAGGCTTCAAGAACGTCCTTGTCGCTGATTTCAACAGTCACAAGGTTTGTAGTTTCATCGTAAGTAACTTTGGCAATTGCTTCCAAATCTTTACCTACCAATTCACCACGGTCATTTGAAACTTTAGAAACTTTTTCAATTGCTGATTTAAGCTTAGCTTGAGCTTCTTTCAGTTTCTTGATTTCGTTTTCAAGTTTCTCTTGTTGTTGTTTCTTATCAGCTGGTGACAATTCAGCTTCTTTCTTAGCTGCTGCTTGAAGGCTTGCAAGTTCTGCTTCAGCTGCTTTGAGTTCAGCTTCCAAGTTAGCAAGTTCTGGACTTGGTTTGCTTGGTGCTGCTTCTGTTGTAGCAGGTGCTTCAGTTGTTGCTGGTGCTTCAGTTGTTGCGCCTTCTGATGTTACAGGAGCTTCAGTCGTTGCTGGTGCTTCAGTTGTTGCAGGAGCCTCAGTTGTTACTGCTGCTTTGGCTGCTTCTACCTTAGCTTTCAAGTCAGCAACTTTAGCTTCAGCCGCTTTCACTTTCTCATCAGCTGACTTGTCTTCAGACTTAGCCATCAAGGCTTTAAGCTCAGCTTCAACTTGGTCAAGTTGAGCTTGAAGAGCTGCTTGAAGTTTGTCAAACTGTGCGTTTTCAACTTTAAGAGCAATACGGTCACGGTTCACTTTGAGGACTTGGTCGATTTCATCACTGATAGTGAAGTTAGTCAATTCAGTCTTCTTGATGCGTCCGTACTCATCTTTCAAGGCGTTTCCATTTTCATCCGTTGGATCTGCAGGAACGAGCGTTGAAATGTCGAAGCGGAATGTATCAGTTGCGTTTGGCAAGTGGTACTCTTTACCAGGTTTAGATCCATCTTCTGGTCCAACAGTCTTAACTGGTTTACCTGGTTCTGGATCAGTTGGTTTTTCTGGTTCACGAGGTTTAACCGTTACTGGTTTAGTTTCCTTGCTACCAGATTGACCGTTAGCATCCTTGAAGTTTACAGTTGCTTTGTTAGGTACCAATTGGTTAGCGTAAGCGCTCAAGTCGCTGTTAGCTTTAAGCTTAGCTGGGATGTACAATTGGATTTCTTTGAATCCTTTAAGTCGAGCGAAATCTTTCACTGTTACAGTTACTGTATTTCCTTCAACTTTAGTCTCAAGAACTCCAGTTGCATCAAGACCATCTACATAAGCTACTGGTGTATCTGTGATTGCCAACACAGATTCAAGAGTATCTGTTACTGTAAACTCTTTGTACTTATCAATATCTTTTGGTAAAGCAGTATTAACATTGTACATGTAAGGTGCTTCGTAGTCTACATCCAAGTGGTCCAAAGTACGGTTGATCTTCTTAGAAATTTCTGGTTCTGGTTCTTTTGGAACTACAACTGGAACTTCATTAGAATCTTTGTGAACACCTGGTTTGTGTGGGAAGCCTGCGTCATAGCCAGCAGTATTTGGTACAGTGAATCCACGATCAGTTAGATATGGAGTCAAGTCTGAACCTTCTTTGATCTTAGCGTTGAATGTTAATTCAACTGCTTGACCAGCACTTGCTTTGACTTGTGCTTCTGTAAGGGTCAAGGTAATAGTTTGACCTTCTACCTTGATTTGACTTGGGTCAAGAACTTGACCGTTCAAGCTTGCAGTTGCTGAACCTCTGAATTCAAGAACGTCTACCAAAGTATCTGTTACTGCAAAGGCAGTCGCATCTGCTGGTACGTTAGTCTTCACGTTGTATGTGAAGACTTGATCACGGTTAGCAAGAGTTTCTTCTGCTTTACCGTTAACATCTTTCTTGATTCCTGGTTCTTCTGGACTTGGAGGAGTTACTGGAACTACGTTTGAGTCCTTAATGAAGCCTGGTTTGTTTGGAAGATCTGCCTTGTAAGCTGCCTTGTTAGGTACTTTCACTGACTTATCTTCTGTAATGTAATCTGACAAGTTAGCACCTGCCTTGATCTTAGCGTCGAATGTTAATTCAACTGCTTGACCACCGCTAGCTTTAACTTGTGCTTCTGTAAGGGTCAAGGTAATAGTTTGACCTTCTACCTTGATTTGGCTAGCGTCAAGCGCTACACCGTTCAATTTAGCACTTGATGTGCCTGCGAATTCAAGAACGTCTACCAAGGTATCTGTTACTGCAAAGGCAGTCGCATCGTTTGGTACACTTGTCTTCACGTTGTATGTGAAGACTTCGTCACGGTTAGTAAGAGTTTCTGCCTCTTTACCGTTAACATCTTTCTTGATTCCTGGCTCTTCTGGACTTGGAGGAGTTACTGGAACTACGTTTGAGTCCTTAGTGAAGCCTGGTTTGTTTGGAAGATCTGCCTTGTATGAAGCCGTATTAGGTACTTTCACTGACTTATCTTCTGTAATGTAATCTGACAAGTTAGCGCCTGCTTTGATCTTAGCGTCGAATGTTAATTCAACTGCTTGACCAGCACCTGCTTTAACTTGTGCTTCTGTAAGGGTCAAGGTAATAGTTTGACCTTCTACCTTGATTTGGCTAGCGTCAAGCGCTACACCGTTCAATTTAGCACTTGATGTGCCTGCGAATTCAAGAACGTCTACCAAAGTATCTGTTACTGCAAAGGCAGTCGCACCTGCTGGTACACTTGTTTGAACGTTATAAGTGAAGACTTCGTCACGAGTTGCGAGTGTTTCTTCTGGTTTCTTATTAACATCTTTCTTGATTCCTGGCTCTTCTGGACTTGGAGGAGTTACTGGAACTACGTTTGAGTCCTTAGTGAAGCCTGGTTTGTTTGGAAGATCTGCCTTGTAAGCTGCCTTGTTAGGTACTTTCACTGACTTATCTTCAGTTACATAAGCTGACAAGTCTGCGCCTGCTTTGATCTTAGCGTCGAATGTTAATTCAACTGCTTGACCACCGCTAGCTTTAACTTGTGCTTCTGTAAGGGTCAAGGTAATAGTTTGACCTTCTACCTTGATTTGGCTAGCGTCAAGCGCTACACCGTTCAATTTAGCACTTGATGTGCCTGCGAATTCAAGAACGTCTACCAAAGTATCTGTTACTGCAAAGGCAGTCGCATCGTTTGGTACACTTGTCTTCACGTTGTATGTGAAGACTTCGTCACGGTTAGTAAGAGTTTCTGCCTCTTTACCGTTAACATCTTTCTTGATTCCTGGCTCTTCTGGACTTGGAGGAGTTACTGGAACTACGTTTGAGTCCTTAGTGAAGCCTGGTTTGTTTGGAAGATCTGCCTTGTATGAAGCCGTATTCGGTACTTTCACTGACTTATCTTCTGTAATGTAATCTGACAAGTTAGCGCCTGCTTTGATCTTAGCGTCGAATGTTAATTCAACTGCTTGACCAGCACCTGCTTTAACTTGGTCTTCTGTAAGGGTCAAGGTAATAGTTTGACCTTCTACCTTGATTTGGCTAGCGTCAAGCGCTACACCGTTCAATTTAGCACTTGATGTGCCTGCGAATTCAAGAACGTCTACCAAGGTATCTGTTACTGCAAAGGCAGTCGCACCTGCTGGTACACTTGTTTGAACGTTATAAGTGAAGACTTCGTCACGAGTTGCGAGTGTTTCTTCTGGTTTCTTATTAACATCTTTCTTGATTCCTGGCTCTTCTGGACTTGGAGGAGTTACTGGAACTACGTTTGAGTCCTTAATGAAGCCTGGTTTGTTTGGAAGATCTGCCTTGTAAGCTGCCTTGTTAGGTACTTTCACTGACTTATCTTCAGTTACATAAGCTGACAAGTCTGCACCTGCTTTGATCTTAGCGTCGAATGTTAATTCAACTGCTTGACCACCGCTAGCTTTAACTTGTGCTTCTGTAAGGGTCAAGGTAATAGTTTGACCTTCTACCTTGATTTGGCTAGCGTCAAGCGCTACACCGTTCAATTTAGCACTTGATGTGCCTGCGAATTCAAGAACGTCTACCAAAGTATCTGTTACTGCAAAGGCAGTCGCATCGTTTGGTACACTTGTCTTCACGTTGTATGTGAAGACTTCGTCACGGTTAGTAAGAGTTTCTGCCTCTTTACCGTTAACATCTTTCTTGATTCCTGGCTCTTCTGGACTTGGAGGAGTTACTGGAACTACGTTTGAGTCCTTAGTGAAGCCTGGTTTGTTTGGAAGATCTGCCTTGTATGAAGCCGTATTCGGTACTTTCACTGACTTATCTTCTGTAATGTAATCTGACAAGTTAGCGCCTGCTTTGATCTTAGCGTCGAATGTTAATTCAACTGCTTGACCAGCACCTGCTTTAACTTGTGCTTCTGTAAGGGTCAAGGTAATAGTTTGACCTTCTACCTTGATTTGACTTGGGTCAAGAACTTGACCGTTCAAGCTTGCAGTTGCTGAACCTCTGAATTCAAGAACGTCTACCAAAGTATCTGTTACTGCAAAGGCAGTCGCATCTGCTGGTACGTTAGTCTTCACGTTGTATGTGAAGACTTCGTCACGGTTAGTAAGAGTTTCTTCTGCTTTACCGTTAACATCTTTCTTGATTCCTGGCTCTTCTGGACTTGGAGGAGTTACTGGAACTACGTTTGAGTCCTTAGTGAAGCCTGGTTTGTTTGGAAGATCTGCCTTGTAAGCTGCCTTGTTAGGTACTTTCACTGACTTATCTTCTGTAATGTAATCTGACAAGTTAGCGCCTGCTTTGATCTTAGCGTCGAATGTTAATTCAACTGCTTGACCACCGCTAGCTTTAACTTGTGCTTCTGTAAGGGTCAAGGTAATAGTTTGACCTTCTACCTTGATTTGGCTAGCGTCAAGCGCTACACCGTTCAATTTAGCACTTGATGTGCCTGCGAATTCAAGAACGTCTACCAAAGTATCTGTTACTGCAAAGGCAGTCGCATCGTTTGGTACACTTGTCTTCACGTTGTATGTGAAGACTTCGTCACGGTTAGTAAGAGTTTCTGCCTCTTTACCGTTAACATCTTTCTTGATTCCTGGCTCTTCTGGACTTGGAGGAGTTACTGGAACTACGTTTGAGTCCTTAGTGAAGCCTGGTTTGTTTGGAAGATCTGCCTTGTAAGCTGCCTTGTTAGGTACTTTCACTGACTTATCTTCTGTAATGTAATCTGACAAGTTAGCGCCTGCTTTGATCTTAGCGTCGAATGTTAATTCAACTGCTTGACCAGCACCTGCTTTAACTTGGTCTTCTGTAAGGGTCAAGGTAATAGTTTGACCTTCTACCTTGATTTGGCTAGCGTCAAGCGCTACACCGTTCAATTTAGCACTTGATGTGCCTGCGAATTCAAGAACGTCTACCAAAGTATCTGTTACTGCAAAGGCAGTCGCACCTGCTGGTACACTTGTCTGCACGTTATAAGTGAAGACTTCGTCACGGTTAGTAAGAGTTTCTTCTGCTTTACCGTTAACATCTTTCTTGATTCCTGGCTCTTCTGGACTTGGAGGAGTTACTGGAACTACGTTTGAGTCCTTAGTGAAGCCTGGTTTGTTTGGAAGATCTGCCTTGTAAGCTGCCTTGTTAGGTACTTTCACTGACTTATCTTCAGTAATGTAATCTGACAAGTTAGCGCCTGCTTTGATCTTAGCGTCGAATGTTAATTCAACTGCTTGACCACCGCTAGCTTTAACTTGTGCTTCTGTAAGGGTCAAGGTAATAGTTTGACCTTCTACCTTGATTTGGCTAGCGTCAAGCGCTACACCGTTCAATTTAGCACTTGATGTGCCTGCGAATTCAAGAACGTCTACCAAAGTATCTGTTACTGCAAAGGCAGTCGCATCGTTTGGTACACTTGTCTTCACGTTGTATGTGAAGACTTCGTCAAGTTTGTTAAGAGTTTCTGCCTCTTTACCGTTAACATCTTTCTTGATTCCTGGCTCTTCTGGACTTGGAGGAGTTACTGGAACTACGTTTGAGTCCTTAGTGAAGCCTGGTTTGTTTGGAAGATCTGCCTTGTAAGCTGCCTTGTTAGGTACTTTCACTGACTTATCTTCTGTAATGTAATCTGACAAGTTAGCGCCTGCTTTGATCTTAGCGTCGAATGTTAATTCAACTGCTTGACCAGCACCTGCTTTAACTTGGTCTTCTGTAAGGGTCAAGGTAATAGTTTGACCTTCTACCTTGATTTGGCTAGCGTCAAGCGCTACACCGTTCAATTTAGCACTTGATGTGCCTGCGAATTCAAGAACGTCTACCAAAGGTATCTGTTACTGCAAAGGCAGTCGCACCTGCTGGTACACTTGTCTTCACGTTGTATGTGAAGACTTCGTCACGGTTAGTAAGAGTTTCTTCTGCTTTACCGTTAACATCTTTCTTGATTCCTGGCTCTTCTGGACTTGGAGGAGTTACTGGAACTACGTTTGAGTCCTTAGTGAAGCCTGGTTTGTTTGGAAGATCTGCCTTGTAAGCGCCTTGTTAGGTACTTTCACTGACTTATCTTCTGTAATGTAATCTGACAAGTTAGCGCCTGCTTTGATCTTAGCGTCGAATGTTAATTCAACTGCTTGACCACCGCCAGCTTTAACTTGTGCTTCTGTAAGGGTCAAGGTAATAGTTTGACCTTCTACCTTGATTTGGCTAGCGTCAAGCGCTACACCGTTCAATTTAGCACTTGATGTGCCTGCGAATTCAAGAACGTCTACCAAAGTATCTGTTACTGCAAAGGCAGTCGCATCGTTTGGTACACTTGTCTTCACGTTGTATGTGAAGACTTCGTCAAGTTTGTTAAGAGTTTCTGCCTCTTTACCGTTAACATCTTTCTTGATTCCTGGCTCTTCTGGACTTGGAGGAGTTACTGGAACTACGTTTGAGTCCTTAGTGAAGCCTGGTTTGTTTGGAAGATCTGCCTTGTATGCAGCCTTGTTAGGTACTTTCACTGACTTATCTTCTGTAATGTAATCTGACAAGTTAGCACCTGCTTTGATCTTAGCGTCGAATGTTAATTCAACTGCTTGACCACCGCCAGCTTTAACTTGTGCTTCTGTAAGGGTCAAGGTAATAGTTTGACCTTCTACCTTGATTTGGCTAGCGTCAAGCGCTACACCGTTCAATTTAGCACTTGATGTGCCTGCGAATTCAAGAACGTCTACCAAGGTATCTGTTACTGCAAAGGCAGTCGCATCGTTTGGTACACTTGTCTTCACGTTGTATGTGAAGACTTCGTCACGGTTAGTAAGAGTTTCTGCCTCTTTACCGTTAACATCTTTCTTGATTCCTGGTTCTTCTGGACTTGGAGGAGTTACTGGAACTACGTTTGAGTCCTTAATGAAGCCTGGTTTGTTTGGAAGATCTGCCTTGTAAGCTGCCTTGTTAGGTACTTTCACTGACTTATCTTCTGTAATGTAATCTGACAAGTTAGCACCTGCTTTGATCTTAGCGTCGAATGTTAATTCAACTGCTTGACCAGCGCTTGCTTTAACTTGTGCTTCTGTAAGGGTCAAGGTAATAGTTTGACCTTCTACCTTGATTTGGCTAGCGTCAAGCGCTACACCGTTCAATTTAGCACTTGATGTGCCTGCGAATTCAAGAACGTCTACCAAGGTATCTGTTACTGCAAAGGCAGTCGCATCGTTTGGTACACTTGTCTTCACGTTGTATGTGAAGACTTCGTCACGGTTAGTAAGAGTTTCTGCCTCTTTACCGTTAACATCTTTCTTAATTCCTGGCTCTCCTGGATTTGGAGGAGTTACAGGAACTTCGTTTGAGTCCTTATGGTATTTCGGATTGTTGTCAATATCATAAGAAGCCTTGTTAGGGATTTCAGTCTTACCATCTTTGATGTAAGCTGAAAGATTTGCGTCTGCTTTAATCTTAGCTTTGAAGCTTACTTCAATAGCTTTGCCAGCGTCTGCTTTTACTGAAGCTTCAGCGAAGGCAACCTTGATCACTTGACCAGTGATAGTTACTGTTGCTTTAGCTCCAGCATCTTCGCCATCAATTTTCACTGTGGCAGAAGCATTTTCACCAACAAATTCTAAAACGTCTTTCAACTCATCTGTGATTTCGAATACACTAGCGTTCTCAGGCATAGTTGTCTTCAAATTATAAGTGAATTCTTCATCACGTTTAGCAAGTTCGTAACGTTCAGCTCCGTTTACATCTTTCTTAAGATCTGGAGTTGATGATGGTGGTGGTGTTACTGTAACAGGTTTAGATTCTTTCTTAGAATCTGGGTTGTCATTAATAATGAAGCTTGCAGTATTTGGTACTAGAGGTTTGTCTCCAGCTGGATTAGGGTATGCTGCAAGGAGTTCGTCATAAGAAACGCCTTCTTTGACTTTAGCTTTGAAGCTGATATGAACTGCTTTACCAGCATATTTAGCTACTTGGTCTTTGTCAAAGGTTACAGATAATTTTTGACCTTCAGTTTTCACAGTTAGGTCGGTTACTTCTTGGCCGTCAACTTCTACAGTCGCGTTACCATCGAAGGTTAATTCTTTCACAAGTTCGTCAGAAACTTCAAACTTATCAGCAACTTCAGGAACTTTAGTGTCGACTGTATAAGTAAAGCTTTCGCTTAGTTTATTCAAGTCAGCGTGTTCTTGATCGTTAACTTTCTTAGTGATTGGTGGAGGAGTTACCGTTACTGGTTTAGTTTCCTTCTCACCTTTCTGATTGCTCTCGTTAGTGTATGTAATTTTGGCTGTGTTATCAATTGCTTCTGCAGTTGAATCTTTCTTCACTTTAGCCTTGATTACGAGTTCAACTTCTTTATCAGCGTATTCACCAGCATTCGCAAAGTCCTTCATAGTAGCAGTTACTGTTTGACCATTTACAGCTACAGTGTAGAATTTACTTGCTTCTCCCTTGATGCTTGCTTCAAGAACTTGAAGGTTGTCATCCAAGGTATCAGTGATTTCGTATGATTTGTATGAAGTGATGTCGTTTGGCAATTTAGCCTTAACGTTGTAAGTGAATTCTGTTTCTGCTCCGATAACTGCTGTATCAAGCGTTTCATTGATCTTCTTCTTAACAGTTGGATCTGAAGGAGGAGTTACCGTTACCGGTTTAGTCTCTTTCTCACCGCTGTTGTCGTTCTTATCAGTGTAGCTGATTTGTCGCAGTATTAGGAATGTTAACGCGAGTTACACCGTCATTGATCTTAGCAGGAATTTCAAGTTCAACTTCTTGACCTGCAAGAGCAGATGCATTCGCGAAATCTTTCATAGTAGCAGTTACTGTTTGTCCTTCAACTTTAATATCGAAGAAGGCAGCAGCTGCACCCTTCATGATAGGTGCTTTACCACCTTCATTAAATACAGACAATTCATTTTCCAAAGTATCAGTGATTACAAATTTCTTGTAAGATGTGATATCTGTTGGAAGTTTTGTCTTGATGTTGTATTTGTATTCTTCCCCTGTTGGAATATCCAAGTGATCAAGTGTTTCGTTGATCTTCTTAGTTACAGGTGGAGGAGTCACAGTAACAGGTTTAGATTCGATATCTTTATCCACATTGTTTTCATTTGTAAATGAAATACTTGCTTTGTTATCGATAACTTTACCTGTAACACCATTTTTAACTTTTGCAGGAATTACCAATTCAACTGTAGTGTATTTAGCAAGGTCTGCAAATTTTCCATCTTTCACAGTTGCAGTAACAGTTTGACCGTTCTTTTCTACCGTGAAGAGGTCAGCAGCATCACCTTTAATAGAAGCTTCGCCATCGAATTCCAAGTCATTATCAAGGGTATCGCTGATTACAAACTTCTTATAAGAAGCAATGTCTGCAGGGATGTTTGTAGTGATGTTGTAAGTGTAAGGTTGTCCATCAAATGTTTGGAATTCTTCCAAGCTTTCATTGATCTTCTTAGTTACAGAAGGTTCTTTTGGTTTTGGTGGAGTAACCGTTACTTTATTAGATGTTTTCTTGATATCGTTCAAGGCAACATCAGCCGTGTTAGGTACTTTAATTTGACCACTTTCATCTTTATATTGAGAAAGGTCAGCACCCGGACGGATTTTAGCATCGAAAGTCAATTCAACATATTGGATGTCTTTCTTCTTACCACGAGTTACGCGACGAGAAATTTTATTAAGAGCATCTTTGTCTAATGTAAGTGAAACAGTCTGACCTTCAACTTTGATTCCATCTGTCAAATCACTGTTTTCTTTTCCACCTACAGTTACGTTTACAGTACCTTCTTGGATTTCCAATTCAGGTACTACTGTATCGGTAATGCTAAAGCTGTCAGCAATACCTGGCCATGGAACAGATACCTTGTACTTGAAGACTTGGTCTTCTGTATCAAGATCTTCGTGTTCCTTGTCGTTTACTTTCTTCTCAATCTCTGTATCAACCGGTGGTTTAACATAGACAGAGTTTGAACGACGGATGGTGCTTGGTTTGTCAGGTGTTTTCTCATGCTTGCTTGGCTCAGGTGTGTCATCTTCACCATTCCACATGATATTACCTTGGTTTAATAAACCATAGCCACTATTTAGTTGAAGGATGTCAATGTAGTCTTTGCTTGCTTGATTATTACGGTATTGTTCTTTCAATTTAACCGTAATCGTCATTTGAGCTTTCTTAAGAACCAAGTAGTTATAGCTACCAGCAATGCTTGGCACGTCAGCGACAACGACGTCACGTTCATTTCCTTCATCGTCTGTTTGTTTTACGAGACGAGTCACGATTGGACCTTCAGGACCAGTAGCAGAGTGACCTACGACTTCCAAACGGTGGTCAATAGGGTCAGTCAACATAACGTTTTTCTTAAATTCATAAGGAACGTTGTTGAAGTTATAATCTACTGTATAAGTAAATGTCTCGTCTTTCGCAGACAAGTTTGCAGCGTATGATGGTTTTTTGCTCAATTGAAGTGGATCTTCAATAGTACCAGTGTCATTACTTGCATCTGCATCGACAATTTTCTTGGTAGCACTTGGGTAGCAGTATTCAAGTTTTTGAACTTCTACTGTTTCGTCGTGGCCACCGATTTTTTGAGTTTCAAAGTCACCGACTTTAAACGTACCTGTCAATTCAGGAACTGGAACTTTTTCCTTGGCTGGTTTATAGTCAGCTGGAGGATCTTGTTCATCGTCTTCGTCTAATTGTTCAGCGTGAGCTTCTTTACTCAAGTCATAGTCAAAGTCGTTCTTACCAGGGATTGAAGACACTTTCTGGTACAGAGATAGTAACATTGTCACCATTCTGTTCAATCTTACCACGGATTTCCTTGGCAGGATCTTTCACTTCAGACACAATTGTCTTACCGTTGATACGAACAGCATCGACCTTGTAACCAGGAGTAACAGTAAATTGTCCCTTGATGTCTTCCTTAACGAGAGCGGCACCTACAGATTCCAATACACGAGATGAGAATTTATCGATGTCGTTCTGCTCATTAACGTAGAAGGAAACTTCCTTACCATTGATGGTTTTGTTTGGAGAAGCCATGCCTTCCAATGCTTCGTGGAAGATTTCCTGAAGGGGACGATTGTCTCCGATGTCGAAGTATTTGCCGAAACCATTTGTGTAGACATCATAGTACTGAGCCTTATCATCGTTAAACAGTGGTAAGTCTTCCCAGAAACCTACAACTACAGTTCCGTTTGGCCCAACCACTCCTTTAAGAGTGTCCCCAGCATCTTTTAGTTCGTTTACACGACCAATGATGTCTTGAGAAGCCTCAGAAAGTTGGTTATAGTTCCACGCACGTTGAAGTTTTTGATTTCGAGTGCCACTATAGTCAATTCGAACCTTACCATCAGCATCACGTTTACCATTGGCAACACCGTCGGTAATCACGAGGAAGACGGTCTTACGATCGTTCTTCATGCTACCTTTATTAGCGTTATACTGTTCGATAGCGTCTTCGATGGCTGGAACTGTTGGAGTTCTCCTGCTACGCTGATGTTGTCAATGAAGTTATGGATAGTGCTTTCATCTGATGTCAAGTTAGAAGACTTGTACTGATAGTCATACTTCTTACCCCAACCAGGATATACAGTTGGTTTACCTGTAAAGGTATCGTTGTTGTAATAGTTGTAGCCGTCCACCCCTTGGAAGCTAGCCACCATAACACGGTCAGATGTATCTGGGTTGTCAGTCTTAACCAAACGAGGGTTGTTCTCGTCGTACTGTTCTTCTGTGACAAAAGTTGTCAACGTTTTGAGGGCTTTTTTAACACTAGGAATAGTGTTAGCAAAAGATCCACTTGCATCCTGCAAGATAACCAAGTCGATTGGTTTTCTTGGTAGACTCCAGTTAATTTCTTCTGTCGTCTCTATTTTACGGCTACATCCACTTTGTGTGATTTTTGTTCTTTTCCCGACTTGTGTTGTTTCAATACCGTCTGCTGAAGCCGTTCTTCCGAATAACATACTTGCAAATCCTAACGGAATAGATATGAACAAAATCATAAACAAAATGGAGACCTTTTTGATGAAATCTTTCATAATTTCTCGTTGAAATCTCAATAGATTTCTAATCCTCCTATTTTATTTAGTAGATATAAGCTAGTCTAGTAGCGCCTGTAACTCTCTTGCGAAATCGTCAGCAGTGGTGTGTTTTACCAATACATTCTTGACCTGCTGCTGTTTTGTCACAAGGTACATACTAGGTATGGTTTTAACCTGTAGTAGATCTGCGGCAGACTGACCTACGTCATAATAATACGGGAATGTATACTTTTGACTCTTGATATACTGATCAGCCTTCTCCTTTGTTTCTCTACCTGGTTCACTCATGTTGAGCAGAACAAAATGAATTTGTTCCCCATACTTCTCATACATCTGCTGGACTATGGGTAGTTGTTTCTGGCAATCCGGACACCAACTAGCCCACTCGACAACTAACATAGGTTTATCATAGAATTCCGAACTTGCAATCAAATTACCGTCTTGAGTGGTCATTTTAAATTCTGGAAGTTGTTGACCTCTTAGACTCAAAGCAGTATTGTTCTCATCACTCGAAGTTGATTGCTGAACCGATGACTCGCCTACGTCTCCATTCTTAACGGGTCTCGTGTAATAGATTAAACCCGCCGTTAAACTGATGATGACCCCCACCGTTAAAAACGGAAGCCACCACTTGTCTTTTTGCATTGTATCTCCTTTCTACTATTGTAGGATTGTGAGTTGGATTTTGCATATATATTATATGAAACGGTTTACACTAAAACCCGGACTCCTCCTCATCATTTGTAATTCTACCATGAATTTTGAGTTATTTCAAGTAAATTATTCTATAAAATTTAAAATTTATTATAAAAGAAATTTGAGTGTCAAATTACCTATTTTAATAAGCGACATAAGACGTTCTTAACATGTCTCTAACCCCCATAGAATAAGTTTTTTTCTATCTAACTATCTCTTTGTTAGATTGCAGGAATTTTCTAAATTTTTATCTATATAAACTGATTAATCCTTGATCGAAATCTATATGTTATTTATATTAAATTTTAAGCCAAAATATTGTTTATAGCAGCAACAAAAAAGATTGTCCTAACGGACAATCCCTATAATAGTTTAGTATAAATCGAGGTAGTTATCAATTTCCCATTGTGAAACGAAGGTTGCATAGCTTGCCCACTCAATTCGTTTGGCTTCAAGGAAGCTAGTGTAGATGTGTTCACCTAGAGCTGCTTTAACCACTTCGTCTTCTGTCATAGCCTTCAAAGCGTTGTGAAGAGTTGATGGAAGGTCTGTGATACCAGCCTCTTTACGCTCTTCTGCAGTCATGATATAGATGTTTTCTTCGATTGGCGCTGGTGCTTCGATTTTGTTTTCAATACCGTGCAAACCAACTTCCAAAAGAACAGCCATTGCGATATATGGATTTGCCATTGGGTCTACTGAGCGCAATTCCAAACGTGTTCCCATTCCACGAGTAGCAGGAACGCGGACAAGTGGTGAACGGTTACGACCAGCCCAAGCGATGTAAACCGGCGCTTCGTAGCCTGGAACCAAACGTTTGTATGAGTTAACTGTCGGGTTCATGATAGCTGTGTAGTTGTAGGCGTGCTTAATCAAACCACCAAGGAAGTGATAAGCTGTTTCTGACAATTGCATTCCTTTTGGATCATTTGGATCAAAGAAGGCGTTGTTCCCTTCATCATCAAACAAGGACATATTGCAGTGCATTCCTGAACCAGCGATACCAAATTTAGGTTTAGCCATAAAGGTTGCATACAAACCATGTTTACGCGCAATTGTCTTTACAACAAGTTTAAAGATTTGAATCTTGTCACAGGCACGAAGAACTTCATCGTACTTAAAGTCAATCTCATGTTGACCTACGGCAACTTCGTGGTGACTAGCTTCTACTTCAAATCCCATCTTGGTCAAGACGTTAACAATTTCACGACGGGTATTATCGGCAAGGTCTGTAGGCGCCAAATCAAAGTAACCACCCTTGTCATTCACCTCAAGAGTTGGGTCTCCATTTTCATCAAGCTTAAATAGGAAGAATTCTGGTTCCGGACCAAGGTTGAATGATTTGAATCCAACTTTTCTCCATGTGATGAAGAGCTCGTTTAAGATTGCTTCGAGGATCTCCAGCAAATGGCTCTCCTTCTGTTGTATAGACATCACAGATCAATCCTGCGACACTACCGTTCTCATCTCCCCAAGGGAAGACAGTCCATGTGTCCAGGTCAGGGTACAAGTACATATCTGATTCATTGATACGAACAAACCCTTCAATAGAAGATCCATCAAACATAGCCTTGTTTGACAAGACCTTGTCTAGTTGTTCATCTGTAGCAGGAATTTCGACGTTTTTCATTGTTCCCAAAATATCTGAAAACATGAGACGGATAAAGGTTACATTTTTTTCCTTAACTTCACGACGAATATCTGCAGCTGTGATTGGCATGGTTTTTCTCCTTATATATGACGACTTGCGGTTGCCTAACCGCGACCAAAAGGCGATTGTTGAGAAGCAAAGCGACTTTGTTGAAGAACTTCATTCCGAAGTGCTCGGCGCACCTCAGTTTGACTAACTGGTTTCTTAGCTTTCGCCTCACGTTCGGCATATTTTTTCTTGATAGCAGCAATGTTGAGACCTTCAGAGATATAGTCCTTAATCTCAAGCAATCGATCCATGTCATTCAAAGAATACATCCGGCGATTACCTTCGTTTCGATCAGGTTTTATCAACTCTTGATCTTCATAATAACGAATTTGACGCGCCGAAAGATCGGTCAGCTTCATAACACTACCAATGGGGAAAACTGCCATATTGCGACGAAATTCTTTTTCCTTCATGTGCACTTCCTCTTCTTTCTGTCTATTATAGTCTAAAAAAATTCAATCGTCAATTGTTAATGTCATATCTTATGACATTATTTTATTTTTTTCTGTATGATGCTTCGTAAGCGATCAATATCATAATTTACTAGAATTGCTACAAAAACTCCCATAAAAGTCTCAAAAACTCGAGCAAACACGTACAAAACAGTCTCTCCGCTCGGAATTGATAGGGTAATAATCAGCATGGCTGCAACTCCCCCAATGACCCCTGACTTATTGTTCATGGCAACATTTGTCATGATGGTTAACATGGTACATATCGGAACCACAAGGAGAGTTACCCAAAAGGCTCCATGAAAAAAGTTGTTCAAGAGAAAGAAAATCAGAGCGTAAAAACCACCGATACTATTTCCCAAAATACGAGATGTTCCAAAATGTACACTCTTATCAAAATCTTCTCTTAAACTAAAAACAGCTGTCAAAGCTCCAATTTGAAGACCTTTCCAACCAAAAAAACCAAAAATCATGAGGACCAAAAAAACAGCGATTCCTGTTTTAAAGGTGCGCATCCCTAACTTAAACTTGCTTTTATCAAATCTATACTTTTTAAAATAACTCATCATTTCATCTTTCTTTTTTTCCATTTTATCATAATTTTACTTTTTTGAGAAAAGGATTCCTCAATTGAAGAAAATGGGAACTAAAAAGAGAAGGGTATAAATCCTTCTCTTTTATAGTCCAATATTCTATTTTAGAATAAATACATGAAAGCCAAGGTTACGAGACTAGCAAGCAAGCCCACTCCCCAGAAGAAGAAATCGACCTTCCACTCACTCCAGGCTTGACCTTTACCAGAAAATCCACCCAACTCAAAATGGTGATGAACTGGTGTCATTCGGAAGATACGTTTTCCGCCACTCAACTTAAAGTAGGTAACTTGCATCATGACAGATGTTGTTTCAAAAACATACACTATACCAATCAGGAGTAGCGTCCATTCTTGGTGCAGCGCCATAGAAATAGCGGCCAACATTCCTCCAAGAGCAAGACTTCCGACATCTCCCATGAATACCTTGGCAGGTTTATGGTTAAAGACAAAGAAACCAAGAAGACCACCAATCATGGCGATAATGACTAGCAAGATATCCAACTGGTTTTGAACATAAGCAATGACTCCATAGGCAGACAGACTAATCACTACTGAGATACTTGCCAATCCATCAATTCCATCAGTCAAGTTAACAGCATTTGAAAAACCAACTAACCAGAAGAGAGCAAAGAAAATGTAAAGAACACCTAAGTGCAATGGATAACCAAATACATTTAAGACATCCCCTCCTCTTTCATAAAAGAAATAGAAGATAACCCCTCCTACTAACTGAAGCAAGAGCTTTTGTTTAGGATTGAGCCCTTCATTGATTTTTCGAAAAACCTTGAGGAAATCATCTAAGAAGCCAACCAAACCATACAAAACGAGAATAAAGAGGATCATTCCGACATTACTGGTTAGTTGATTCGTCAAAAGTGCAAGAACTAAACTAACTAAAACACTTGTTATGAGAAAGACAATTCCTCCCATTGTTGGCGTCCCAGCTTTTGCCTGGTGTTGTTTAACATCCTCATGCATCTGTTGGCCAGTAATCTGCGCTTTACGGTAAAAACGGATAAAAGCTGGAATTCCTACCACTGTAAGAACAAAAGTAAGAATTCCAGGAAAGATAGAAACTAGCATCCTAATCTCCTAAAGTTATTTTTATTTTCTGTATATTTTTTAAAGCTGTATTGGTACGAACACTTTGTTTTTTTACAGTTTCTCCTGTACCTTCAAATTCAACTTCAATATTCAGCCATTTTGCAAAAGTTTCAACGTTCTTCTTAGACCAACCATACAAGTCAGGCATTTCTTCCACCTTATCAGAAAGGAGTAAAATCTGCTCATTAGCGTCTAGATTGGTTCCTTCTGATACTGAACTTTCTTTGATTTTCGTTCCTGAACCGATAACGATTGGTTGAACAAGGTTACGTCGTAGTTCTTCTGCCAAATCTCCAGGGCTATAGTCTTTTGTCGAAGGCATAGCATAGTTAGTCGTAGTTGTAACCTGATCCAGACTTTTAGCAGTTGATTGAAGATTGAGAGATTCTTTCATCGCAGAAGCACGCTCCAAGATAGGGTTAGCGAATTCACCCAACTGAATCCCAGAATAATGCTGAGGTTGTTGAACTGTCACATAGAGGATGAAATCGGGATTTTCTGCTGGATGCATAGAAACTACAGAGAAGATATAGTTTGTTTCCCCTTGGAGGTATCCTCCATTTTTCTCGTCTGCAATCTGAGCAGTTCCTGATTTCAAGGCTACATTATAGCCAGGAACATTGACTGTTCCCTTACCTGTACTGTGGTTGTACATTGTACCATAGGTAGGATCCGTACCAACCATAACCATGTGATCTCGAGTCAAGCTAGCTGCTTCTTTAGAGACTGGATTTCCCACGACTTCTTTTTGTGATTTACGAACCGTTTGATCATTTGGATCATAGAGCGCACTGATAAACTTAGGCTCCAACATAATCCCATCATTAGCTATCGCAGTAAAGGCACGAAGCATCTGAGTTTGTGTAACGGAAATACCTTGACCAAAGGAACTCATGGCAATATTAACGATATTGTCCTCAGGTAATTGTCCAGCATACTCATCACTCATACCAAAACGAGTCGGCACTCCAAATTTGAAACGATTGAGGTAATCTAGCCAAGTAGTGTCCCCCATCTTTTGTTCAAGGAGAGTCATACCGATGTTACTAGAGTGAGCAAAACCTTGCGAGAAGGTCATCATTCCACCGCTTGTCAAACCTTCGTTAACGTCCCAGTCCTTGATAGTGGCATCAGCTACCTTCAATTCGCTACTGTTGAAATATTCTCCTCCAGGGAAGGTATTATTGTCGATTGCTGAAGCTAAAGTAATCACCTTCATGGTTGAACCTGGTTCATAGTTACTTTGGTAAAGGATATCACGCCAGACAAAGTCCTCTGTAATCCCTTCTTTGGTATCAGCATCGAAGGTTGGTCTCTGAGTTGTAGCGAGAATCTCTCCAGTCTTGGCGCTAACCAAGGTCGCAGTCATATATTTTCCCTTAACTTTTTCTTGGAAGGCATCCATTTGACTTTCCATGAAAGATTGTAAAGGACTAGATAGGGTCGTGTAGACGTCTTTCCCGTTTACAGTCTGTCGGGCAACTTGTTCCGTACCTGGAACAATATTCCCTAAACGGTCTTTTTCATAGGTAATGATACCATCTGTTCCCGCTAACAAGCTATTCAAGGAACTCTCAACACCAGACGTCCCAATGAGACTCTTTGAACCATCTTCATTTTCATGCAACTGCGCTAGTCCGATGAAAGATGAAGCAAATTTCCCGTTAGGATAGCTTCGATTTGGACTTGTTGTAAAGTCAATCCCTTGAACATTAGCTGTTTCCAAATCCTTTTTAATGGACATCATATTGGCATAGGTAATACCATTCCCCTTAACACCGAAGGAAACTTGCTTAAGATTCGGTTGAGAAAGTTGTTCCTTGACGTAGGACTCATCCATATCTAGATATTTATGGAAGATTTCTGCAACCTTGCTATACTGAGACTCTTCTACATAGAGAATTTTCCCATTTGCAGATTTATATTCCTTATCGATAATCGCATAAATGTTGTAGGATGTTGCATCTTCTGCGATTGGTGTACCATTACGGTCATAGATAGTTCCTCGTTTTGCAGGAACTGTCCGAGTCGTTTGGTGGACCCTGCTTGCTTCCTTAACTAGGTCAACACCAAATTTTGAGCCTGTACCAATAATTACCGCAAAGTTAACCAAAAAAACAGCAAAGAGAAAGACGGCCAGAAGGCTCAAATTCTTTCCCACTAGTCTGCGGTTTTCTGCTGGAGATTTGCGATTTTTAATGGCAAAGCGTATGATTCTTTCTTTCCAGTTTTTCATTTACTACTCCGCCGATCGGATATTTTCATTATTTAATTGCAAGTCTTGCGAATTTGCAATTCCGGTCAAACGTTCTGATCGGATCAATTCATTAACTTCTTGTTTCGCATCATCCAGCTCTGTCTTTTTCTCTTCAATCTGTGTGTTAACAGTTGTCAAATCATTCTGGACCTGCAAAAGTTTAGTCTGCATATAGACTACACTGATTGCCAAGACAAGAGCAGTGATGGCAATTGAAAGGTAAAAGGCCTTTTCAACACGTGAAAATTTTTTTATACGAGCTTGTAGCAATTGGCTCGTTGTTCCTCTGTTCTCTGCCATTGTTTCCTCTTACTTGTGAATTTTTCTTGCCACTCGAAGCTTGGCTGAGTGGGAGCGATTATTGGCTTCCAATTCTTCCTTGCTTGGTAAAATCGGCTTCCGAGAGACCAATTCCATTTTGGGCTTGAGATCGTCTGGGATGAAAGGTAGTCCTTTAGGAACTTCAACTGTTGAAGCTTCCTTAAATAACTGCTTGGTCAAGCGATCTTCCAGCGAATGAAATGTGATGACTGAAATTCTTCCATCAAGAGCTAGAAGTTCAATCGCCTGCTGGATTGATTCATCCGCAGCCCCCAGTTCATCATTGACCTCTATACGGATAGCTTGGAAAATTTGTTTGGCTGGGTGACCTTTTTTCTTGAGCTCCTTTGCCGGTTTGGCAGATTTGATAATCTCTGCTAATTCCGTCGTGGTCTCAATCGGCTTCTGTTCACGCGCCTGTTCAATTTTTCGAGCAATCTGTTTGGAAAACTTATCTTCTCCATATTTGAAAAAGATTCTTACCAAATCATGGTAGTCGTAGTGATTAACGACTTCATAAGCGGTCAAACTAGCTTCCTGATTCATGCGCATATCCAGCGGTGCATCCTTCTTATAGGAAAAACCACGTTCACGCTGATCCAACTGCGGGCTTGACACACCTAAGTCATAACAAATTCCATCAATTTCAGTCACACCTAAGTCATTTAAGCGGTCCTTCAAATGACGGAAATTATCCTTGATGAAGGTGACCATTCCTTTTTCGATATAGGGAGCCAAACGTTTTTGCGCATTATCAATAGCGTTTTGGTCCTGGTCAAAGGCATAGAGATGCCCTTTCTCGCTTAGCTTACTTAATAAATACTCGCTGTGTCCTGCTCCTCCCAAGGTCGCATCAACGTAAATACCATCAGGTTTTCACATCTAGCATATCAATGGTCTCATGGAGCATGACCGTTACATGATGAAATTCTTTTGTCATATCTTATCTATTTTACCACAAATCCGACTAGCTTGCACCCACTAAAGCCAAAACATTCCATTGCTACTTTATTCCTTGTATTCAAGAGGTTTCTCAGCTACTTGAGCTAGCGCTGAGTCTACTTCTAGATTTAAGTGTTGATGAACTGCCTCTGCCACTGCTCTTGGTATACCAACTGCAACAATCTCATCCACACTGGCTTCCTTGATTTTTGTCAGAGATTTGAAATATTTCATCAAATTCTGCTTGCGTTTGGGACCTAAGCCTTCAATTCCATCCAATTGAGAAGAGAAGGAATTTTTAGAACGGAGTTGACGGTGGAATGTAATGGCAAAGCGGTGTACCTCATCCTGAATGCGTTGCAAGAGGAAAAATTCCTGAGAATTGCGAGACAACTCTACCACCTCAAGCGGATCTCCAAAAAGTAATTCATGGGTTTGGTGCTTGTCATTTTTTTGTAGCCCTGCGATTGGAATATCTAAGCCTAACTCTTCTTGAATAACCTGCTTAGCAATGTTAACCTGTCCCTGACCACCATCGATGACGATTAGATCTGGCGGTGTCAGACCATCTCGTTGGACCCGTCCATAACGTCTACGAATAACCTCTCGCATACTTGCATAGTCATCTGGTCCGACAACAGTCTTGATTTTATACTTGCGGTAATATTTTTTGCTTGGTTTCCCGTTGACAAAAACAACCATAGCAGAGACTGGACTAGTCCCCATAATATTAGAGTTATCAAAAGACTCGATACGGACTGGGGTTGGAATTTGTAGAAGTCGCCCAAGATTTTCAATAGCTCCTTGAGTCTTTTCAACTGATTTCTCTAACAGATTAAACTTCTGCTCTAAACTAACACGCGCATTTTTGATAGCTAGATTAACCAGTTGCTTCTTCTCCCCTCGTTGGGGCTTGAGAACCTTTGTATCCACCAAAGCCTTGATAGCTTCTTCGTCAATATCCTGAGGTATCAAAATTTCATTAGGTACCAAGTGAGATTTCTCCTGGTAAAACTGCCCCACATAGGTCAGGAAATCCTCGTCCGGATCATTGTAGTAAGGGAAGAGATTGACATCCCGCTCGATCAGTTTACCTTGACGGACAAAGAAAACCTGAACACACATCCATCCCTTGTCTACATAGTAGCCAAATACATCCCGATTTTGAAGATCTTTTGCCATGACTCGTTGCTTAGTCCGCAGAGTGCCAATGGCCTGAATCAAATCACGGTATTCCGCTGCACGTTCAAACTCCATATTCTGAGCTGCCACAGCCATCTTCTCCTTGAGGTCATCGATAATTTTATCGTCTTGCCCCTTGAGAAAATCAGAGACTTCTTGCGCCATAGCTTTGAAATAAGCCTCGTCTTTCTTACAAATGGTGTGAGCCATGCACTGCCCTATATGGTAATAAAAACAAACCTTTGATGGTGGATTGGTACACTTGCGAAAAGGGAAAATCCGATCCAATAGCCGTTTGATTTCATTGGCTGCTCCCACATCCGGATAAGGACCAAAGTATAATCCCCCATCCTTCTTGACCTGACGGGTGATAATCAAGCGAGGATAGCGCTCATTTGTGATTTTGATGAAAGGATAGGACTTATCATCCTTGAGCATAATATTGTACTTAGGCTTGTTTTCCTTGATGAGATTAATCTCTAAAAGAAGGGCCTCTATATTAGACTCCGTAACAATAAATTCAAAATCCACAATCTCAGACACCAAGGCTTCTGTCTTGGTATCATGGCTCCCACGGAAGTAGGACCGCACCCGATTGCGCAGATTTTTAGCCTTTCCTACATAAATGATAGTGCCGTTTTTATCTTTGTGAATGTAACAACCAGGGCTAGTCGGCAAGAGCTCCAGTTTTGATTTAATCAAGTTATTCATAGTTCCATTATAGCAAAAAGCCCCCTGTATTGCTTAAATCAGAGAGCTCCAGTTCCCTTAGAAAATCACTTATTCCCCAGAATCATACAGTTCTTGAACTTCTTTTACATCTTGAGATTGGATTCCATAATAGGAGCCTGCTGGTTGCATAACCGAAACTTCATTGGTGTGTTCCAAACCAATCGCATGACCTAGTTCATGCTCTGCTGTATGCATGATACGATCATAGCTATAACCATAGTTTGGATTGGATAGATAATAATGATTCAAGCGAACGGTCACTGAAATTAATTGTTTGGTTAGGAGATTTGTCTGACTCTCCGCCTCACCTGCTACAGCTGTCGAACCATCATTCATTTCAGTAGCGAAAATATCGGCCTGGTCCGGTTCGGTTACAAGCTCAAAATTAAAAGCACCAGTCTGGTTCCAGTTGGCAATAGCTTCAAGGTAGGCCTTTGGAAAGTGGCATCCATTTGAGAATCAATATAGATAGTTGCTTGCGCCTTTGACCATTTTGCTCCTGAATCTTGATGATGATCTGTCTGAGACAAACCTTGCAACGTGCCAGTTTCTTGCCATTGTTGCCAACCTGCTTGGCCGACTTGGACCACTTTGCTAACTTGATTTAAAGTAGCAGGTAAATCACCTGTCACATACCAGAGGATCCCAAAAGTGATGAGAATGAAGAAGATAAGCGTCCATATAAGGCGCCAAAAAATGCGAAAAATCCCTAGTAAAAATCGACATAACACACGAATAATCCAGCCCATAATTGCCCACCTTTCTAAAAAAATAAGAACCCATCTTTAAGCCATGGATTCCCATTCTAAAGATAGATTCTTTAATTCTACTAAAAACAAACTGAAAAGAAAAGCTAAAAATTAAGACAAGCGTTCTTCCAAAACAAAATCGATTGGCAATGTAGTCAAAAAACGTTCCAATTGCTTTTCCCAATAATACCACTCATGGGTTCCTGCACTATGGCTATAGGTCACATCGAAACCAAGTTTCTTAAGATTTTTAACTGCTAGATTATTGGCAAAATAGAGATAATCTTGTTCGCCACACCAAACCCAGAGTTTGGTCTCCTTGTCTGATTTTTTAGCTAAGGTTTCTAGTGAATAAGGGCTATTCACCCAATCGTAACTTTGCCCAAAAACACCTCGCCAGTAGGCACGCGTTCCTAAATCTTGACTCTCAGGAGAAAACTCCTCGAAGCTAAGTGCTCCAGAAAAGCTAGCGGCATGGGAGAAACGGTCAGTTGACAGTGCTAACTTAAAGGAACCGTAGCCGCCCATTGATAAACCAGCAATGAAGGTTTTATCTCGCTCGTTGGTCATATTGGGGAAGAAGCGTTTGAGCACCTTAGGCAATTCTTCTGCTAGAGCCGTGTAATAGTTATAGCCATATTGAGTATCTGTATACCAGCCATTGTTTGTATTTGGCATGACAACAATCAGATTGGTCCCTCGTAGCAAGCGTTCTACATTGGTCCGCTTGAGCCAACTGTTGTGGTTCCCTGACATTCCATGAAGGAGATAGAGAACTGGAATATCTTTATTGTTTGGCTCTGTCACCCGAGATGCATCCGGATAGAGTACATTTACTCCCCACTCCATACCTAAAACTTCTGAGTAATACTCAATCTTCATTACTGCCATAACTTGCTCCTTATTCGTTTGAGATAAGAAAAAGCCGAAACTCGACTTTCTCTCTTGCTATTTAATCCTTATTTTGCTTCCATGACTACTGGTAAAATGGCTGGACGACGCTTGGTTTGGTCAAAAAGGAATTTTGATAAATTGTCACGAACCTTACCTTTAAGGTCTGCCCAGTCAAAGTCCTCACCTTGGAGATAATCTTCAACTGTTTGGTTGACCAACTCTGTACTTTCGCGCAGAATATCTCGACTCTTCTTGAGATAGACAAAGCCACGTGTATGCACTCGTGCTTTGGCAATGATTTTCTTCTCGCGACGGTTAACAGTGATAGCCACGATGAAAATACCATCTTCTGACAAGACCTTGCGGTCACGAAGAACAACGTTCCCAACATCCCCAATGGCATTACCATCAATCAAGACATCACCTGCAGCAACGGCACCAGATGGAACAAAGTCCCCATGCTCATAAGACATGGTAGTTCCTTTTTTAGGAATAAGATACGTTCTGGTAGCAACCCAACAGCCATAGCAGCCTTGGCATGAGCATCCAACTCACGGTATTCTCCCTGGATTGGGAAGAGATACTGAGGTTGCAAGAGATTGATCATCAATTGAAGATCACGCGCATTCCCATGCCCTGATACACGCAAGTTTTGAGTAATCGGTTTAACGAGACCACCTGCTTGGTAGACCATGTTTTCTACACGTGCCATAACAGCTTCTTTAGCGATTGACGGCGTTGTAACGATATAAACCAAGTCTCCATCCTTGATTTCAACATAGCGGTGACGACCAATGGACATTTTACGGAGTCCGTTAATCGGTTCACCCATACGTCCAGTTTCAAGGATAATTAACTCGTGATCCTCAAAGCGAGACATATCTTTAGGTTTAATCAAGAGACTTTCGTTAGCCAATGACAATTTTTTCAAGCGAATGGCTGTACGAACGATATTTTCAATATCAAATCCAGTCAAAACAACGCGACGACCTGTATCTGCGGCAGCGTCAAAGACCTGCTGAATACGAGAAAGGTTACTTGCAACAGCAGCTACAATGATACGTCCATCCCAGTCAGAAATGGTTTGCGTAATTTCATCACCAACTTCACTTTCGCTGGCTACTTGAATATTACTGTCTGCGTTTGCTGAGTCGCTTAGAAGGGCTAAAACTCCTTCGCGACCAATTTCTGCTAAACGACCAAAGTCAGTCGCATATGATTCGCTAGCCGTTTGGTCAAATTTGAAGTCCCCTGTATAAACGATACTTCCTTTAGATGTTTTCAAAACGACACCCAGACTTTCTGGGATAGAGTGAGTTGTGCGGAAGAAGGAAACTTCAATACCACCAAAGTCGATTTCTGTATTTTCATCAATAACATGGAAATCATCGAATTTTTTAGCGCTATCATTTCCCTTAACAAAAAGCTTAGCAAGCTCAATTGTCAACTCTGAACCAAAAACAGGAACTTTCACTTCTGACAAAAGATAAGGAAGAGCTCCAATCGCATCCGCATGTCCGTGCGTTAAAAAGACACCTGCAATACGGTCGCTATTTTCAAACAGATATTCCATATTTGGAATAACGACATCGACACCCAACTGTTCATTTTCAGGATATTTCAAACCTGCATCTAAAACGAAGATAGAGTCGTTAATTTCTGCGATGTACATGTTTTTCCCGTTTTCACGAACACCGCCCAAAGTTGTTAATTTAATATTGGTCATTTTCCCTCCGAAGTATTACTATAACGTGTTTGTAGAGTCTTCACAACTCTCTTTTTTTAAAAGTCCAATATACTTTTACCCGAATCTTTTCCTCTCATTATACCATTTTTTTACTAATTTTCAAAATGAAGATAGGATTTCAACTAGAGAACATTCACCACTGATAACCGAATCGCTTTGCTTTGTTTTCTCTTTGCGAAATCTCTGTCCGCCAAAGGACCTAGGGACTTACTTCACAAGCAACTACTCGGCAAAAAATCGTAATAAGGAGCTTACTCACAAATAAAAAAAGATTTAGAAGCTCTAAATCTTTTTAATCATCTTTAGTTTGGATAAATGTAAGTAACTTTACCTAAAAATTCATGTGGATTAAAGAAACCACGATAGTTAGCAATTTGTTTGACGTCTGTAGTTTGCTTCCAATACCTGGATAGAATTTTCACTTTGTACATCTGTCACATAAGCAACGTGTCCATATTCACCACCGTCCCAAACGGCGATTGCGCCTACTACTGGAACATCTCCTACACGATAACCTTGAGAACTAGCATAAATCGCCCAAGTATTAGCATTTCCCCACCAGTTGCTAGCCCAAGGAGCCAATTCTTTCACGCCCCATGTACACTGACCAACAGGATATGAGTTTCCATAGTCTGTCGGAGTATTCACGACAACATCATCATCTGAAGCAGGATTCAAAGTACTAGTTGCCTCAGAAGCCGGAGCACCATATGAATAAGTAGCCTGAGCTGGACCGCTTACTTCTAGCACATCCCCTGGGTGGATTATATCAAAAATGCTTTTTCCCGTTATTTGCTGCCAACTCATAAGGATCCATGCCATTTGCAGTAGCAATACCAAAAAATGAATCTCCATCTTGAACTACGTAAGAAGATGCACTAACAGTTTGAGCACCTACTGACGCTAAAATAGCGGTGGACGTCAAACCAAGAGTCAGTTTAGCAACTGTTTTTTTCATAATTAATTTCTCCCTTTATTTTGTTTATCATTTCCTATTTGTTGTTTACAAAGAGAATCATACCTGATTTAGATGACATTTGTTTTAGAGTTATATTTAAGTCATGTTACAAATAGTTATATTTTTAATACATGAAGTTTTAACAAACACAAATAATTAAATCAATAAGAGTGGTTAAAAAAACTGAGATTATTCACCTCAGCTTCTTTTCTTCTATTTTTCCATTAGGAAATCATAGATTTCCTGTACTGTTCCAAGTGCCATCATTTCTTGATCTTTAACAGTTTGTTTGAGATTTTGATAAATCTGACTTTCAGCGATGTCCCGCTTGGCAGCATCTTTATTTACTTTCATTACACCATTTTCAATCGTAACAAAACCAAGTTCTTCAAAAATCTGAATCATTTTGACTAGCAAGATCTGTTCTATCTTCAAATAAGCTGATAAGTCCTTGAGCTTATAACGAATATCAAATTCTGGGAACTGATAGATTGTCTTATAAAGCTTAGCGAATTGCTCTCTTGTACCATAACCTGTCAAATAGTATGCTTTAGCGATATCATTTTTAAAGTAAATAGCTGAGAGATCATGTTGCTGGAAAATGTCCTTGAGAATCGTGATATCCTCTGGAAGATTCTTGACCACAACAGCTGAACTTGAAGAAAGATCAGGTAATTCTCCTGTAAAATCAAGTACCGCTACTCCATCCGGCAGGGGCGCGCTTTTACTACGAATATTAAAGAGTTGAACACCGTCTACACGAGCATCTACCATCATCAACTGGAGGGTTGTTTGCCCATTCCATTGGTTAACAGAAAGGGTAACTGCCAATTCCAGTTGTTTTACCTGAGAAAACTCTGTAGCCTTTGATCCTTGACCAAAAGCTACTACTTCAAAGCTCGCGGTCCCTTTGGAAATCTTCAATTTTAGATGACTATCTCCCGCTCCCATAGAACGAGCATTTTCAACTTGAAAATCTCGAATATAAAAAACAGGTTTTTGGTTATCCATTCCAAAAGGAGCTAATCGTTCAAAACTTTTAACCGTCTCTAAACTTAGGCTTTCCAAATCTAATTCTTCATCTAGATATAATGTATTCTTGCCCTTGGCATCTATCCCTTTGTCTTTTACATAGGTTTCTAAAATTTCCGATAAGGCGTCTAGCTGTTCTGCTTCAAGTGTCATACCTGCAGCGCCTGCATGCCCACCAAAGGCGATAAAAAGTTCCCGATGCGGGTCCAAGGCTTCAAAGATATCGACTGCCTCAATACTTCGAGCACTACCCTTGGCACGGCTATCTTCAATATTCAGAACAATAACTGTCTGCCCTAATTCTTCCAACAAGCGACCAGCTACAATCCCAAGCACTCCTGGGTTCCAGCCTTCCTTGGCCAAAACTTGAACACTTTTGTTAGGATCTACCAAGCTTTTAGCTTCTTCATAGATAGCCTGAACGATTTCCTTACGTTCTTCATTTTTATCTTGAATCATGAGGGCAATCTCACGCACCTCTTCATCATCAAAGCCAGTTAGTAAGTCAATAGCTGGATTGGGATCATCCAAACGTCCTAGGGCATTTAATCGTGGTGCTAACTGAAAACCAATAGTTTCTTCTGTAAGGTCACTACTAGAAATCCCTGCAATTTCAAATAGTTCTTGGAGGCCTAGTCTTTGGGTATTGCGTAAAACTTCTAAACCGTACTGAAGCATGATGCGATTTTCATCTGTCAAACTGACCATATCAGCAATTGTCCCAATAGCAACCAAATCAAGCAACTCAACCTGCACTTCCTCCAAGAGGGCACAAGCTAGTTTAAAAGCCACTCCACAACCCGCCAAATGTTTAAAAGGATAGTCTGATTCAGGATGCTCCGGATGAACGATTGCATGAGCATCTGGTAAGACCTCTGGTAGAGAATGGTGATCCGTTACAATAACATCTACTCCCATAGATTGAGCCAAGTCAATAGCCTCATGGCCTGCAACTCCATTATCTACGGTTACAATCAAGGATATCCCTTGTTGCTCAATGAAGTACTTGTAGACACTGGCATTAGGACCATAACCATCTGTAAAACGATTAGGAAGATAGACTAAACACTCGGCTCCTAATTGTTCTAATGTTTCTTTAAGGATTGAAGCCGATGTCATCCCATCTGCATCGTAGTCTCCATAAACAAGAATAAATTCCCCCTGCTCTATAGCACGACGAATACGATTCACTGCCTTATCCATATCGTGGAGAAGATAGGGATCATGTAAATCATCTAGACTTGGTGCCAAAAAACGAGACAAACTATCATCATCCTTAATACCACGGCTAAATAATAACCGAGCAGCTTCAGGCCCTAGACCAGCTTTCTTGGCGATTTTTGTAAAATCCGCATCCTCAACTTGAGGTGCAAATTGCCAATTATAAGTCGGAATAATCAAAATTCATCCACTCTTTCTTACGATTCTATCGTTTTATTATAACATGATTTTTAGTTTTTCTACTCTTTATTTCCTTAACTCTTTCAATCAAAATCCCAAAAAACTCCGGTCCTTATCAAGCTTAAAAAAGAAGCTAAACACCAGTCGATAACTCTATCCCTTTCCAACAAGACCTAGCCAACATTTTAAAATATCTTCTCTTTATGCTACACTATTGACATGGAACATCATTTTAATCATCGAGCAGAATCTTTCGATTCTCCAAAAAAACCAATTTCTAGCAGACCTTGTAAATGCAGAGATCAAGCAACAAGTCTCTGAGCTATCTACCAAATCAATCCTAGATTTTGGAGGAGGAACTGGACTTATCGCTCTTCCTCTAGCCAAACAAGCCAAGTCAGTGACCTTGGTTGACATCGCAGAAAAAATGCTGGAGCAAGCTCGTATCAAGGTTAAAAACCAAAAACTTGAAAATCTACACTTGATTCAACAAGACTTAGTGCTTAAGCCATTAGAGCAAACATTCGATCTCATTATCGTTAGTCGTGTTCTTCATCACATGCCTCATCTTGATTCCAGTCTAGCTATGTTTCAGGAACATTTGACTCCCGGAGGACAACTATTTATCGCTGATTATACCGTACCAGATGGAGAAAACCATGGTTTTATTATTTCGGAACTTGAGGAGACTCTTAAAAATCATGGTTTCTCAGACGTTCAGACCCAAATACTTTATAGTTCCGACAATCTTTTCCTTGATAAACCTTCACAATTATTTCTCGCATCAGCGAAAAGATAAGTAGTCCTTAGAATAAGCATTGAAATAATTTTTCCTCATTTTTTCTTCAGTTATCAAGCTTTTTAGTCTACTTTTTTCAACTATTTCTATTATAAAAACTCTCCTCATTTTCAAGGAGAGTTTCTTGTTGCCAAAGAACAAGCATCTAGGAAAACGCTTGCATAATTTTTTACCTCGTGTTATACTAATTTTAAAATAAATTTATAGGAGACTATTGATGAAGAACATATTCCCTCAACGCGAGAAAAAAATGGTTTATAGTATCCGTTCTTTGAAAAACGGAACAGGATCAGTACTTATTGGCGCTAGCTTTATTCTATTTGCCCTTGCGGCGCCTCATGTTGCTGCAGATGAGAATTTATCAAGCACTAGAGAAAATGTAAGCGCTGTTACTGTTAACCCTGCAGATACAGATTCTATGCCAGCTCCAAGTCCTGTTTCTGGTCAAAACAATGAAAACGATTCCCTTAAAACTGAAGAAAAGGCTAAAGAATCTGAAGTAGCTTTAACTACTGAAAGTGCTAAAGCTGAAGGTGCTACAACCAATCCTTCTAGCGATCAAGTAGAAAAGAAAGACGAGCCAGCCACACCTTCAGAGGATAAAAAAACTGAAGTAGCTGCAAGTCCAGTTTCAGATGAAAAAACAAAAGTAGAAACTAATTCTGAAACTCCAACCGCAGACAACTACTTCCGTATCCATGTAAAAAAACTCCCAGAAGAAACTAAGGATTCTCAAGGTCTTTGGACCTGGGACGATGTCGAAAAACCATCTGAAAATTGGCCAAATGGAGCCCAGTCCTTCAAAGATGCCAAGAAAGACGACTACGGCTATTACCTGGATGTCAAACTCAAAAACGAACAAGCCAAGAAAGTCAGCTTCCTCATCAATAATACAAAAGGGGATAATCTTACTGGAGACCGTTCTGTAGAGCGTCTATCTCCAAAAATGAATGAAGCTTGGCTAGATGAAAACTACAAAGTTTACAACTACCAACCTCAGCCTGCGGGAACTGTCCGCGTCAACTACTACCGTACTGATGGTAACTATGATAAAAAATCTCTCTGGTACTGGGGAGATGTCAAGAACCCAAGTAATGGTGAATGGCCTGACGGAACAGACTTTACAGCAACTGGAAAACACGGTCGCTACATTGATATTCCACTGAATGAAGCTGCAAGAGAATTTGGATTTTTACTATTAGATAAAAGCAAGAAAGGCGATGACGTGAAAATTAGAAAAGAAGACTATAAATTCACTGATCTGAAAAACCATAGTCAAATTTTCCTTAAGGATGATGATGAAACCATCTACACCAACCCATACTATGTGCACGATATTCGCATGACTGGTGCCCAACACGTAGCCACATCTCGAATCGAAAGTAGCTTCTCTACACTTGTCGGTGCTAAGAAAGAAGATATCCTCAAACGTTCAAACATTACGGACCATCAAGGAAACAAGGTGACCATCACTGATGTTGAACTCGATGAAGCTGGTAAAAAAGTAACCTACATTGGTAATTTCTCTGATACTCAAAACCCTTACACAGTTGCCTACGATTCAGACCGCTTTACAACTCGTTCTAGCTGGCGTCTCAAAGACGAGACTTATAGTTATGATGGCCCACTCGGTGCAACTCTAAAAGAAGATGGCAAACGTGTTGATTTGACTCTCTGGTCTCCAAGTGCTGATAAAGTTTCCGTTGTCGTCTACGACAAGAAAGACCCTGAAAAAGTTGTTGGAACCGTCGCCCTTGAAAAGGGAGAAAAAGGAACCTGGAAACAAACCCTGGATGCAAACTCGGGTCTCGGTATTAGCAACTACACTGGCTACTACTACCACTACCAAATCGAGCGCCAAGGTAAAACTGTCCTCGTTCTTGACCCTTATGCTAAATCACTAGCAGCTTGGAATAGCGATCTAGCAAAAGCAGATGCCGCTCATAAGGTCGCTAAGGCTGCCTTTGTGGACCCATCAAAGCTAGGTCCACAAGACTTGACCTATGGTAAGATTCGCAACTTCAAATCGCGTGAAGATGCCGTCATCTATGAAGCTCATGTTCGCGACTTCACTTCAGATCCTGCCATCGCAAAAGATTTGACAAAACCATTTGGTACCTTTGAAGCCTTTATCGAAAAACTAGACTACCTCAAAGACTTGGGCGTGACTCATATCCAGCTCCTCCCAGTCTTGTCTTACTACTATGTTAATGAATTGAAAAACCAAGAACGTTTGTCTGCCTATGCTTCAAGCAACAGTAACTACAACTGGGGTTATGATCCTCAGAACTACTTCTCATTAACTGGTATGTACTCAAGTAATCCTAAGGACCCAGAAAAACGTATCGCAGAATTCAAAAACCTCATCAACGAAATCCACAAACGTGGCATGGGTGCCATCTTGGATGTGGTCTACAACCATACTGCAAATGTTGACATTTTTGAGGATATTGAGCCAAACTACTATCACTTCATGGATGCTGATGGTTCTCCACGTACTAGCTTTGGTGGTGGTCGTCTAGGAACAACCCACTACATGTCTAAACGTGTCTTGGTAGACTCAATCAAGTATCTGGTTGATACCTACAAAGTGGATGGTTTCCGTTTCGATATGATGGGAGACCACGATGCAGCTTCTATCGAAGAAGCTTATAAGGCTGCACGCGCCCTCAATCCAAACCTCATCATGTTAGGTGAAGGTTGGAGAACCTATGCTGGTGACGAGAACATGCCTACCAAACCTGCTGATCAGGATTGGATGAAACACACAGATACTGTTGCTGTATTTTCAGATGATATCCGTAACAACCTTAAGTCTGGCTATCCAAACGAAGGTCAACCTGCCTTTATCACGGGTGGCAAACGCGATATCAATACCATCTTTAAAAATCTCATTGCCCAACCAACCAACTTTGAAGCAGACAACCCTGGAGATGTTATCCAGTATATCGCAGCCCACGATAACTTGACCCTCTTTGACATCATTGCCCAGTCTATCAAAAAAGACCCTAGCAAGGCTGAGAACTATGCTGAAATCCATCGCCGTTTGCGACTTGGAAACCTCATGGTCTTGACTGCTCAAGGAACTCCGTTTATCCACTCTGGTCAGGAATACGGACGTACCAAACAATTCCTTGATCCAGCCTATAAGACTCCTGTTCCTGAAGATATGGTTCCAAACAAGTCTCACTTATTGCGTGACAAGGACGGCAAGCCATTTGTCTATCCTTACTTTATCCATGACTCTTACGACTCTAGTGATGCTGTCAACAAGTTTGATTGGACTAAGGCAACAGATAAAAAAGCATATCCTGAGAATGTCAAGAGTCGCGACTACATGAAAGGACTGATTGCACTTCGCCAATCTACAGATGCCTTCCGACTCAAGAGTCTACAAGATATCAAAGAGCGCGTCCGACTCATTACTGTCCCAGGCCAAAATGGTGTTGAAAAAGAAGACGTAGCCATTGGCTACCAAATCACCGCTCCAAATGGAGATATCTACGCTGTCTTTGTCAATGCGGATGATAAGGCTCGTGAATTCACTCTAGAAACAGCCTTTGCTCACCTGAGAAATGCTGAAGTTTTGGCAGATGAAAACCAAGCAGGACCAGTAGGAATCGCTAAACCAAAAGGTCTTGAATGGACTGATAAAGGATTGAGACTGAACGCTCTCACTGCTGTTGTTCTCCGCTTGTCACAAGGCGGTGCCATTGTCGCTCCAACTGTAGAAGAAAAACCAGAATTTGATATTTCTAGCTTGGAAGCTGACCAAAGTCAAGCCCAAAACCTAGCTACAAATCCTGAAACTCAGGAAACTGTTGCAGAGACTCTTTCTCAAAAAGTCCTTCCAAACACAGGAACTGAAAACAAATCACCGCTTGCTCTAGCTGGATTCAGCATCCTTACCCTTCTTGGACTTGGAAGTTTCCTAAAGAAAAAAGAGGAAAAATAGGTCTATAGACTTCAATAAAACAGCACGTCACAAATAATCAATAAAAAAGCAAGAACTAAAAAATTCTTGCTTTTTTAAATTAGAGAGTCAAAATTGAGACTTTTATTACCAGAGGATTCCCTTATAAGAAAAGAGGAACTAAATTCCTCTTAACTTTAAATCCTTGCTTCTGCATCTGCCACTACTCGGGCCAAACTAGTTTGGCTTAATTCTTCTTCCATAGCTTCTTGAATTTTAGCTAACTTTTCATCTAAAACTCCATGGATGTTAGCTCCTACTGGACAGTCAGGATTAGGATTATCATGGAAACTAAAGAGTTGTCCAGTCTTTCCAAGGCATTCCACCGCTTGATAAATATCCAAAAGACTAATATCCTCAAGATTTTTGATAATCTCTGCCCCTCCAGTTCCACGCGCGACGGAAATCAAGTCTGCTTTTTTCAGTTGGGACAAAGTTTTTCGGATAATAACAGGATTGACTCCAACACTACTAGCTAGAAAATCACTAGTCACCTTGCTTTCCTTCCCTTTTAGGGCAATGATTACCAACATATGTGTCGCAATGGTAAATCGGCTTGAAATTTGCATGCAGTCCTCCTTTTTCGTTAACTAAAATCATTCTTCTCTTATATTTATTATAGCTTCTATAGTTGTAATGTCAAGAGTTACGACTAAGCCAGTCGTCCAATTCAACATCATGTCCTTGACTCTGAGCGATTTCGTGCAACAAGTCCTGATTATGGGTATGGTGAATTCCATTGACTAAGCTTTCATAGTATACCTCATAGTAGGGCAATTTCAAATCTCTAGCCAATTGTAATTCTGACTCAACATCGTAATCAACACGACGAAAATCTATATCCTTCAAGCCTTTGTCATCAAAATCTAAAATCATATATTGCGCCCGCAAATCCTCACGTAAACTTGCTGATAAAAAGAAGGGTTGTCCAATCGAACCTGGATTTAAAATGAGTTGTCCCTCGCTCCCATAGCGAAGAAATTGCTGGTGAATATGCCCATAAATCGCAATATCGCAGTCAGGATTAGTCACCAAACGGTCAAAATCCTCCTGCTTGCCAAGATGAATCAGTTCTCTTCCCCAATTCTTGTCCGGCAAATGATGGCTTATCCCTACCTTCAGATTCCCAAACTGGCGGTGGATGTGCATAGGAAATGCCTGTAGAGCTTCAATTTCATCTAGACTAATTTCTTCCATAATGTACTGGCATTGGCGCAAGAGGTAGCGATGACTGGGCCTACTTGTATCTAATTTTCGATGAGCAGCTCGCCACAAACTCTCTTCCCAATTCCCCAAAACTCTAAGAGTGATGGGTAAAGTCTCCAATATATGGAGAATATTTTTTCGTCCTGTTCCAGGCATGAGAATATCTCCCAAGAGCCAATACTCATCAACCTCCGACTTCTGCGCATCTGTCAGAACAGCCTCCAAAGCTGTCGTATTGCCATGTATATCCGATAATACTGCGATTTTTGTCATATCTCTTCCTCTGACCTTTTCTCTTTTTATTATAACAAACTCCAAGTCAAAGTCAAAAAGCATCTATCTTCTTCCTATCGTTTTTTACTTTACTTTTTTAGTGAAAAGGAATACAATGAAGGTGATAAGAAATGAGGAGGTTTTTGCTATGACACAACGTTATGAAACATCATGGTAGCGGTTGACGGTTCCAAGGAAGCTGACTTGGCTTTCATCAAAGGGGTTCATTCAGCACTGCGTAACCAAGCAAAACTAACTATTGCCCATGTCATTGACACACGTGCTCTTCAAAGCATCTCAACATTTGATGCCGAAGTTTACGAAGAATTGCAAGTCGAGGCCAACGATTTGATGGCAGAATATGAAAAGCGTGCAAGAGACGCTGGTCTCACAGACATAAAAGTTGTTATTGAGATGGGTAACCCTAAAACTCTCTTAGCTAAAACAATTCCAGACAAAGAAAATGGTTGATTTGATTTTGGTTGGAGCAACAGGACTTAACGCCTTCGAACGTTTGCTTGTCGGATCTTCATCTGAATATATCCTTCGCCATACAAGCGTTGACCTTCTCGTCGTTCGAGACAAGGATAAAACTTTATAAATAAGACATCTATAAAAGGAGCGATTTCGCTCCTTTTTTCTTGATTCAGATTACAAAAAGGGCTCTAACAAGATTGTTAGAACCCTTCATTTTATCTTAAGATAATAGAAGTCGAAATAATCGAATTATTTATAGCTATAAGCCCAGTAGTAAACACCGTTTCCGTCAACAACTGTTGCTACTGCACCTTCAGTGACATTTGGATCAAGAAGCAAGTCTCTGATACCGCTTGTAGCCCATTTATTAACGACAGTTGCTGGATCTTCATCACGACGACCAACAAATCCTGCGCTATCGTATTGACGAGAAATTTGATTAACTTTTGGAAGAGCTTGGTTTTCATAGATTTCTTCTGACCAAGTCAATTCCTTCAAACCATTAGCTTTACGAGTTTCATTGATTTTAGCAAAAGCTTCTTTTGCTTTTGAAACATAGTCATAGTTTGTATCGTTTGTCGCTTCTACACGGTAAACAAACTTAACATAACCAAATTCTACATCACTATATTTCTTGTCCTCAACACCACTTGTAAGGTTTGCAATCAAAACGTAGTCCTTAGCATATGGGTTTTCCTTGGTCTTCTCAAAGATATCTGCATCTTCAATTTCCCACTCAACTTTAGCATCCCAACCTGCATTATCAAGGAATTTAGGATTCATTTTTTCAATAACATAGTTTTTGAATTCTTCAACGTTCTTGAATGGCAATGGTTGACCTGCTTTAGCAGTTGTAACCAGATTTGTTGAGTAGAGTTTCACACTAGAGTTTTGGTCACTATACATATACTCATCATCAGCAGCATCTGCGTGGAGTTTTGGATCAAGACCTGGATCGTTTGGATCTGTCATTCCTTGAAGTTTCCATTTTTCACCAATCCATTTCCAGTATGCTGAATATCCTGTGTTTTCAGTGTTAGAAGGAACATAGTAATAGTGAGTGCCAGCTTCACGATCATAGTAATAGTTTGGATCGTTCTGAAGTACTCGTTCTCCAGGTTTACCTGGTGGGTAAACAATCTTAGGAGTACGTCCATTTGGAGCCCAAGCCAAATGTTCCAAATGCTCAGCTGGTTTTTCAACGTATGGAGGAATTTGGTTTTCACTTGATTCTTCTGTTGTTGTCAAACCTGGAGTCTCTGGTACAGAAGGTGTTGGTTCTTCTGGTGTTGGCTCAACTGGTGTTTCTGGTGTTGGAGTAAATGGATTGAATTCTCCTTCTGCTCCATTAATTGGAGGATTTTCTGGCAATTCAACACCTGGTGTAGATGGTTCTTCCGGTTTTGGCTCCTCTGGTGTTGGGGTCTCATCTGGTCTCTCTTCAGGAGTTGGTGTTGGCTGCTCTGGTTCTGATGGAGTAGGAGCAGGAACTTCTGGTTGTTCAGGTGTTGTTGAATCTGAAGAAACCTTCACAAATACCCACTTACCATTTTGGTAATAGTAGTAATCACCATTCTCTAATAGATAATAATGATAGCCATTTTCATAGCTATAATGTGGATCATTCTCCAAGTTGTTAGTAGATGAACCATTGTTGCTATTATTTGTCAAAGGTTTCCATTGACCATCACGATAGATACGGTAGCTACCATCGTTCATACGATAGTAGTGGTTACCATTCCAGTAGATATAGTTTTTATCATTAGCAAGGTTGTTATAGTTATTCCAGTAGTTATAACCATAATAACCATTTCCATAATCATAGTAATTGCCCCAGTAGTTATAATCGTAGTTGTTATAACCGTAGTAATTACCTAGATAGTTGTAACCGTAGTTATAACTTGGGTAATAACTAGTATAGTAGCTATTGTATGGTCTACGATAGCTTGTAGTGCGGACAGTGCTACGATTGGTATACGTTGGATAGTAACCGTAGTTACTGTAGCTATTGTAATCAGCATGAGCTGTACTTGTCGCTAATGCTGGAAGCATAGCTACAGCTGTTAAAATAGAACCTGCGATACAGGTATACTTTTTACTCATTTTAAACCTCTTTAATCTTTAGCTTAAACGCAAAGATCATATTATATTTAGAAAGCAATAGTGCGCACAATATAGAAACCAAAGCTAGCCTTGTAGCCTTATCTGGACTAAAATTAACTTGTAAAGGCCTAATTAAACAAGTTAACTTTAGACCCCTTAAAAGAGAAGGGGTTCATACAGCATCCATGGATTTATATTTACTTGCTTTCAAGTTGATTCTAGCACACTACATTTTAAATATCAAATATTTTGAATCAAAGCATAATTTGTTGTATCCTACTAAATTTTGAACCCTTTTTTTATGTAGGTAAATGCTTCATCAATTTCCAAGAAAAATTGTCTTCCCCTTGACTTACCAACGTTTTAAAAACCTTATTAGTTAGCTCCATTTCTCAGCAACAAGAGGAAACTCTATCCTCTTAGTTGGCTTTGGTATTTAATGATTCACACTCAAAAAACCTTCCTTGGATCTACATCCAAGAAAGGTTTTAGTCTTTTTCTCTTTCTTTATGGCGTTCATAAGCCTTAATCTGTCGCTCAATTTCTTTTTTAATGGCCCCTTCAGGTGCACAACGCTCTTCCCAATCATCTGGTTTCAAAATTTTGTGTGTTACTGGATCAAAGTGCGCCTTGCCATCTGGGAAAATTTTACCCATGTTGGCTTGATGGACAATCTCAAAGATTCTCTCTGGGTCTACCCCCATTAAAACGAAACTTCCATAAGTAAAGTAGAGCGTGTCAATCAAAGCATCCACTTGACCAACGAGCTTTTCTCAGCTGGTGTTGAGTTGCTTACTTTTTCGACAGCTATATCAAGTGCTTGGTGCAAATCCTGCACAGCTTGTTGGAATTCCTCTTCAGAATTGCTTGCAGCACGGACAAATTCAACTAACTCTTCAATCTTAAAGCCAGCACGGTGAGTCGCCCCTTGCAAATCCCAAGCTATCGGTTCTTCTTGAGTTCGCTCATCCATCATATGATGGAAGGTTTTAACCTTGTTGAAATGATAGTCACGACTGACAAAGACTTTTTCAGAAGCCAAGACTCCAAAATATTCCAAAGCCTTGTGAATCCCATCATCTTGGTTACTGGCAGTAATATGCTTGAGCAACTTCTTTTACACTGCTACTACCATTTCCCATGGCAACAGACATCCCAACACCAGCCAACATTTCCAAGTCATTATCCGAGTCTCCAAAGGCCATGACTTGATTGAGATCAAAACCATACTCTTTCCCGACACGACGGATACCCTCTAACTTAGAATTTCCTTGATTAATAATATCGGCCGCGAATGGATTACTTCTGGTAAACTTCAGATTGTTTAATTCTTCAGCAGCATGGTTAGTCTCCTCAGGGGTCATCAACATCAGTACCTGATAGATCGGTTGGTTGATTAAGTTCAACAAATCATCTTCCTTCTGAGGAAGGGCCTTACTGACCATACGATTAAAGGAATGACTAACAGTACGAGTCAAAAATTTAGGTACAAATCGACTAACTAGCTGTGAAAGAGGACTGAGCCCAAAAGACATAATCCGAGAACCGACAACGTCTTGTCGCGTTCCCATGGCAATCTCTTTTCGATTTTTCTTAGCATAAGAGATGATTTGTCTGAGGCTTCTCTTATCAATAGGGCTAGCAAAAAGAACACGATCTTTGTTAAAGATATATTGGCCATTGTAGGTCACTGCAAAATCCAGATCCAAATCATCCATCAAATCCTTAACAAAAAAAGGTCCTCGTCCTGTTGCTACCCCAACAAGCACCCCTTGTTCTTTCACAATCTTGATAGCTTCCTTTGTGGACTTCAAAACACTCTTACTGTCATTTACAAGCGTTCCATCAATATCAAAAAAAACAGCTTTGACTTCCATTCTATCTCATTCCTTTCTTTTATGATACAATGATTATACCACATTTCAGAAAAAGTGAGTGAATCATGACTAAGAAAATCCTTGTTTTACATACTGGTGGCACTATCTCCATGCAGGCAGATGAATCTGGAGCTGTAAGGACTAGTGCTGATAACCCTATGAATCATATCTCTAATCCTCTCGAAGGTATCGAAGTCCATTCCTTGGATTTTTTAAATTTGCCTAGCCCACACATCAAGCCTAAGCATATGTTGGCCCTCTACCAAAAAATTAAACAAGAGGCATCGGCCTATGATGGTGTTGTCATTACACATGGGACAGATACACTAGAAGAAACGGCTTATTTCCTCGACACCATGGAAGTACCTCATATGCCTATCGTCCTGACAGGTGCTATGAGAAGTTCCAATGAACTGGGAAGCGATGGTGTCTACAACTATCTTAGCGCCTTACGCGTTGCGAGTGATGACAAGGCTGCAGATAAGGGTGTGTTGGTCGTTATGAACGATGAAATTCACGCCGCCAAATATGTCACAAAAACGCATACTACTAACGTTAGTACCTTTCAAACACCAACTCATGGACCACTCGGGCTCATTATGAAGCAGGAAATTCTCTACTTCAAAACGGCAGAACCTCGTGTTCGTTTTGACCTTGAGAGCATTCAAGGGTTGGTTCCCTATTATCCCTGTTTATGCGGGCATGACCGATGAACTTCTCGATTTACTTCCTGTTGACCAACTAGATGGATTGATTATTCAGGCTTTTGGCGCTGGAAATGTCCCAAAGGAAACAGCTGAAAAATTAAAATCTCTCAGTCAAGCAGGACTTCCTATTGCACTAGTCTCACGTTGTTTCAATGGGATTGCAGAACCTGTTTACGCCTACGAAGGCGGTGGTGTTTGTCTTCAGAATGATGGTGTATATTTTGTAAAAGAACTAAACGCTCAAAAAGCACGACTGAAGCTTCTTATTGCAATCAATGCTGGACTCAAGGGCGATGAACTCCAAGCTTATATGGAAGGATAAAAAAAATCCTAGGAAATCATCTGACTTCCTAGGATTTTATTAGTCTTTTCGGGTTGATTTGCGCTCTGTCAAACCATGAGGTAGGAGGACTTCACGTTCTTCTAATTCCTCTTTATGCATAATTTTAGTCAACATACGCATACTAATCGCACCTAAATCATACAAGGGTTGTGCGATAGTTGTAAGGCTTGGTCGAGTAAAGCGAGCGATTTGAGAATCATCACTTGTAATGATTTCAAAGTCTTCTGGGACTGAAACTCCATGATCAGCCAAGCCATTCAAGAGACCAGCTGCCAATTCATCACCAGTCACAATCGCTGCAGTTGCTTTTGAAGAAACTAAGCGCTCTGCCAGAGCATAACCATCATCATAGCGATATTTAGATTCAAATACAAGTCCTTCACTATAGTTGACTCCTGCTGCTTTCAAAGCTTCTTTGTAGCCAACCAAGCGAATTTTACCGTTAATATCATCTACCAACGGGCCACTCACAAAGGCAATTTTTTTGTTACGCTTCAACAAATGGCGAACAGCATCCGCAGTAGCATTCTTATAATCAATATTAACACTTGGAAGCTGGTGTTCTACATCCACTGTTCCTGCAAGAACTACAGGGGTACGTGAACGTGAAAACTCTGAGCGAATTTTCTCTGTCAAGTGATAGCCCATAAAGATAATACCATCAACTTGTTTTGAAAAGAGTGTATTCACTACTGCCACTTCTTTTTCATCATCCTCATCACTATTCGCAAGGACGATGTTATATTTGTACATCTCTGCAATATCATCAATCCCTTTTGCTAGCGCAGCAAAATACGTGTTAGTGATATCTGGGATGACAACCCCAACAGTTGTTGTTCGTTTGCTTGCCAAGCCACGAGCTACTGCATTTGGACGATAGTCTAGGCGATCAATCACCTCTAGAACTTTCTTACGAGTGTTTTCTTTGACATTCTTGTTGCCATTGACTACACGACTGACAGTTGCCATTGAAACTCCTGCTTCTCGGGCAACGTCATAAATTGTTACTGTATCATCTGTGTTCATACCGTTTCCTTTCTAATGTTGAAAATTTTGTTTTCATGTTTACACCACTACTAGTTTACCACTAATTGTAAGCATTTTCAAGGGATATATAAACTTTCTTTGAAAAAAATGTATCAAAAATCATATTTTCTGAAATCAGTTTACTTTTCTTGATTTTTAGGCCAGTTTGCAGTATGATAATAAAAAATTAAGTAGGAGGCATGGATGGCTTTTACGGATTCTCATAGACGTTGTGCTAGCTTTGGTGTGGTAACCAATCTCCCAGACGATGTGATTGACTCAATCTGGTACATTATTGATCATTTTTTAAAGCATGTTTTTGAATTAGAAGATGAGTTGGAATTTCAGCTCTTAAACAGTAACGGTTCCATCACCTTCCGTTTTTCAAGTGAGCATCTACCTACAACGATTGACTTCGATTTTAATCATCCCTTTGACCCATTGTACCCACCGAAAGTACTTGTTATGGATATGGACGGTAAGGAAACCATCCTCCTACCTGAAGAAAATGACCTATTTTAAAAACTCTAGCCTTCTGACTAGAGTTTTCTTTTTTTAATAAATAGAACGACTGACCACGATACCACTCGGTTTTTTAAATTCTAAATCAAGATAGTCCTGATAAGTCCCAGGGACGATAAAACCTTGGGGACTAAGGATATCTGTTCCAGCCTCTCCAACAATAGAGTCGGCCAATAGAACACAGTTTGTACTGAGAACAAAGTAGGTTTTAAATTTAGATGATGTGAACTTATAGAGGGATGCATCAGCCTCGTGTTTCAGCTGATAAGAGTAGGTATGTTTGACCTCTCCTTCCCTTCTTTTCAACAGTTGTGAACTTGGCTCCCAAGGTATCAAGAGGCTTTCTATCTCTCTCAATCGTTCTTCGATGGCCTTTTTCTGTTGTTGAGACAGGCTTAAACCATAGGTGAATAGGGTTTTCTGGCTTTCTCTCTTACAAAGTTCAATATATTTTTCACGATTGGCCTTAAATAAAACCCCGTCGCCAATTGTACCAAACAAGCGCTCTGAATGTGGGTCATAAGAGCCGTAGGAAATAACCTGACCTTGATAGCAGATATCTACATGACCCATGGCCAAGAAGAAAGATGATTCTGAAGTATGGATGAAAATTTCTAAATCAACAGATTTTTCATTTTTTCTCTCCAAATGCACTTCGCTTTCTTCCGTCTGATGAGTAGATAACCTTTCATTCCATCGTCGTAAGGTGCTGATGGGAATCAAGGCTGTCATAAATATAGGCAGGGTCATTCTCATTCTACGCTTGAGCTTAGGATTGCTCCTCCCTTTTTCAAAAAAGAAACCATCTCTGAGGCTGCTTGCCCCCAACATAATCAAGTAAAAACCAAGTAAGAGTAATTCAAAATTTGTCGCATCATGAAAAGGGGAAATACTATAGAGACCAAATCCCATCATCCACAAAGCATCAAATAAGTAATTAATCCTTGGATGAATATGATTTTTTCGGTATAGCAGCCAGGTAATCAGACTGATTAGGCCTGTAAAAAGCTGATAACTTCCAATGATAATAACCAAGAGATAGAGAGCAATGTCCTGCAAGATGACTGAATCAAATAGGATGACTGCAAGAAAGAGCTTGGCTAGAGTTACAAATATATTTTCTCTACGGGACTTTTCTTGAAACCATCGCGTCAATAGTTGCCAAACTGCCGACAAGAAAAAGTAGGCCATCAGGAGTTGGTAACCCAGTATCGGAACTACCTGCCCAAAACAAACCAAGAGAAGGCCTAAGACAATAGCTACAAGACCTTCCCCTATACTTTTCCATTTACTATAAGTTTCAGAAACCTTGGCCATTTTCTTTCTCCAATTGAAGATATAAGTGACGAATCGGTTGTCCTAGGACTGGATGGATGAAATGAGGCGCTATTTCTTGAAGTGACTCTAGGACAAAAAGACGCTCAGCAAGATAAGGATGCGGCAAGATGAGGTCATCTGTATAAATAACTTGATCCTCTACAAAGAGCAAGTCCAAGTCAATCAAACGAGGTCCCCAATGCACTTCTCTGACCCGACCCATTTCTGCCTCAATGTCCAACAAGGTTTCTAACAAGATTGGAGCCGGCAGCCAAGTTTCGACTTCAACCACCTGATTAGCAAAACTTTCTTGTTCTACACCACCCCAAGGCTCAGTTGTAATCACACTAGATTCTTTGAGAATACGAATCCCTCGAGTACGCATCTTGTCAAGAGCTAGTTCGAGATTAGCCGTCTTATCCCCCATATTGCTACCTAGAGCAATAAAGGCTCTTTGTTTGCGGCGATGGATGGTTACTGAACAGGTGTCTAGTGGTAGATGAATAGGCGCCCATGGTTTTTTGAGTTCCAGTTTAATTTCTTGAACTATTGGATAGGTTTCAAAAGTGCGCTCTACTAGTTTGTAGGCAACTGTTTCAATCAAGTCTTCAGTGGTTTCCTGAAACCAAGTCGTCCATTGCTGACAGAGCTCGCCATAATGGATAGAAGACTCCAAATCCAACTCTGTTGCAGCCTTGGTCATGTCATAGGATAAGCTTGCATCAATGATAAATTTTTGACCCAGTTCCTTCTCACTCGGGAAAAGACCATGATAGGCAAAAATTTCCAAATCCTTAATGCGCAATTGATCCATAACTAGTCCTTTCTAGAAAAAATCGTTTGAATCGATTTTTATAACCCCATAAGACGGTATGCTTGATCTCGAAGATCTTTATCCGTTTCAAACACTCCACGAGCTACTGTTGTCAAGGTTGCAGTTCCTGGTTTTCGAACACCACGCATGCTCATACACATATGCTCTGCTTCAATAACAACGAAAGCACCTTTGGCACCAAGATAGTCCATCAAAGCATCAGCCACTTCGATATTCAAGCGTTCTTGAATCTGTGGCTTTTTAGCATAAACTTCCACAGTACGAGCTAGCTTTGACAAACCTGCCACACGTCCGTCTGGAATGTAGGCGATATGAGCTTTCCCATAAAAGGGCAAGAAGTGATGTTCACACATGGTATGGAAAAAGATATCCTTTTCTACTACCATATTGTCATCAATAATTTCAAAGGATTTTGACAAATGCTCCTCCGCAGTTTGACCAAGTCCTGAAAAAATCTCCTGGTACATGCGAGCTACACGTGCAGGAGTTTCCTGCAAGCCTTCGCGGTTAACATCTTCACCGACTGCTTCTATAATCATTTTTACAGCTGTCTCAATTTTTTGTGTATCCATTTTCTAGTTTTTCCTCTCCATTAGATAGGCTCTCACCTGGCTCAAGAAATACAAGGAGCCAGTTACTATCCTAACTGTTTTTTTCTCTTCAATATCTATCATACTTTGGTCTAGAAATGCCTGCCAACTTTTGTAGTTTAGATTTCTAGAATAAGCTACTTTTTTTAGTACTTCTTCGTCTGTCGCTCGACCGTCATCAAAGTGAGTCAATGTCAGCTCAATATCTGGCAAAGTTCCTAACAAGTCTAACATATCCTCCAAGGCCTTGGTTTTGATACATGTAAAAAGTATTTCCTTGTGGTAATCAGCAAATCGTTCTTGCAATGTTTCTACCAAAGCCTTGACAGCATGGGGATTATGAGCCCCGTCTAAAATCATCAAAGGGCTTCTAGAAACAACTTCAAAACGTCCAGGCCAACTTGTTTCTTCTAAGGCTTGAGCCACTATGTCATTACTTGCCAATTCTCGTCCACTCTCCTGGCAGTACCTATCTAGTAAAGCTAGTGCCATCCCAGCATTCTCTATCTGGTGCAAACCCAGCAATCCTGTCTGAAAGTGACCTTGTCTAAGCGGGCTTGTATAGTCAAAGACTTCTCCCGTCTCCACACTCCCTTGATGACTGACTTGATAATCTTCCCCATAAACAAGCCTAGGAGCCTCTTTTGCTTTCGCGATTTGGTTGATAACTGCTAAGGCTTCTGGGACAATATTCCCCGTTACCAGGGGAACTCCTTGTTTGATAATTCCAGCCTTCTGCTCTGCGATGGCTTCCAAGCTATCCCCTAGTAAAGCTACGTGATCCAGGCCAATAGTCGTAATACCTGTTAGGATAGGCTGACAAACATTGGTACTATCCAAAAATCCGCCCATACCAACTTCCATAATAGCTACATCTACTTGCTCAGAAGCAAAATAGTCATAGGCTATAGCAGTGATAATCTCAAACTCTGTCGTCCCCTGCAAATCATGAGCATGCTCCCCCTCAAGTAGTGAGCGATAGTCTACCATCAAGGTCTCTAATCTTGCTTCTGGGATAGATTTCTCATTAATGGCAATCTGATCGGTATAATGAATCAGATAGGGTGAGCTAAAGACTCCAACTCTTAGCCCCATCTTTCCCAACATATTCTTCAAAAAGGCTATAGTAGACCCCTTACCATTGGTACCTCCGATATGGATAACCTTGAGTTTCAGATGGGGATTGCCACGTAGGGCTAATAGCTTCACCATCCTCTCCAAACCAAAATGCGGTTGGTCTGTCCGATAGTTAGCTATCCACTGATTCGTTTCGTTTTTATTCATCTTATTTATATTGTTTCAAGTTTAAATTTTCCGCATCATCTGCCAGACGGATGGATGATGCAATTTCGACTGCCATCTTGTGTCTGGCTACATCGTGTACACGCACAACTTCTACACCCTGTCTAGCAGCGATACTAGTCACATGAGCTGAAGCCGTATCACGATTGCGGAAACCAGCTTCAGTTTCTGGGTTTACTTCAAAACCATTTTCTTCCAGAATATTGATGACAAAGCGCTTGCGAGAGACTCCTAAAAAGATAGGATAGCCCATCTCGTGTAATTTATCTAGGTCACGTAGAAGTAGCAGATTTTCCTTTTTGGTCAAGCCAAAGCCAATCCCAGGATCCAGCATGGTCTTTTCTTTCGAAATTCCTGCTTTTTTCGCTCTTACTAGAGCACGGTCAAAGAAAGCTGTCATCATTTCTTCTACTGGTAGTTTTTCAAACTCATCTAAGACTTCCTTTGTAAAAGGCTCTCCAAAGCCAAAATGAGGGAAGATAAGTGAACTAGGATGCTGAGGGCGTGCCATTACTGGATTAAACATGATGACTACCTGAGCTCCAGCTTTGGCAACCACTTCCGCCATCTTCTCATCCCCCATAAGACCTGTAATGTCATTGACTATATGGGCCCCAGCCTTTAGAGCTGCTTCTGCAACTTGACTTTCCAAGTGTCTACCGAAATCAGAACATCACTTTCTTGACGGATAGCCTTAATGACTGGAACCACACGTTGGATTTCCTCTTCAATCTCAACATAGCTACTTCCAGGTCGAGTAGACTCTCCACCGATATCTAAAATAGTGGCACCTTCAGCAATCAATTTTCGAGCTTGTTTTAAAGCTTCTTCAATAGCAAAAAATTGGCCCCCATCAGAGAAAGAATCTGGGGTGACATTGATAATACCGCAAATAGCTGTTTTTGTATGATTGTCTCTTTTTTCCACGATTATCACTCAAATTTCATTTAGATTGGTATTCCTCTATTTTACTGTTTTTTTTGGATTCTGTCCAATTATCCCTCGCTACTCTCAAACTTTAAAAGAGCGCAAAAAAGAGAGTGGGACAGAAATCAGTAATTCGTTAGAATTCGATTTCGTCGTCCCACCTCCGCACAGCTTCAACAGTCTGGGAGACTGTTGAAGGTTGCAGATAAAGGAAACATAGTTTCCGTCAACATAGGGCATCTTTGAAGCTTAAAAAGCGAACAAAGACTTAGGATACTTGCTTCGCAAGTTCTATCCGACACCTCAAAGCAGTGCTTTGACCACTCAACAACTGCGTCCTGCTCGAAACTCCAAAGACAATTGAGAGGCTAGGACTTTTGTCCCAGCCTCCTTTTTTATATTCTTATTTTTCAGTCAAAGCTGCAAGTCCTGGAAGAACTTTACCTTCAAGAAGTTCCATTGAAGCTCCACCACCAGTAGAGATCCATGAGAACTTGTCTGCACGACCAAGGTTGATAGCTGCGGCAGCTGAATCACCACCACCGATGATTGATTTAACGCCTGGTTGTTTCACGATAGCGTCCATCACACCGATTGTACCAGCTTGGAAGTCAGGGTTTTCAAATACACCCATTGGTCCATTCCATACAACTGTTTTAGCACCAGTCAAAGCTTCGTCAAATTTAGCGATAGATTTAGGACCGATATCCAAACCAAGGAAACCTGGATCTACTGCTTCACCTTCAGTGTCTTTCACTTCAGTGTAGTCTGCAAATGCGTTTGCTTCTTTTGAGTCAACTGGCAAGATCAATTTACCGTTTGCTTTTTCAAGAAGAGCTTTAGCAACATCCAATTTGTCTTCTTCTACAAGTGAGTTACCGATTTCGATACCTTGTGCTTTGTAGAATGTGTAAGTCATCCCACCACCGATAAGAACTTTATCAGCTTTTTCAAGCAAGTTTTCGATAACACCGATCTTGTCTGAAACTTTTGAACCACCAAGGATAGCCACGAATGGACGTTCTGGAGCTTCAACCGCTTCTTGGATGTAGGCAATTTCGTTTTCAAGAAGGAATCCAGCAACTGCTTTTTCAACGTTTGCTGAGATACCAACGTTAGATGCGTGTGCACGGTGAGCTGTACCGAATGCATCGTTTACGAAGATACCATCTCCAAGTGATGCCCAGTATTTACCAAGTTCAGGATCGTTTTTAGATTCTTTCTTGCCGTCAACATCTTCAAAACGAGTGTTTTCAACCAAGAGAACTTGTCCATCTTCAAGAGCGTTAATCGCTGCTTCCAATTCAGCACCACGAGTAACACCTGGGATAAATGTAACTTCTTGACCCAATTTAGCAGCCAAGTCAGCAGCTACAGGAGCAAGTGATTTACCTTCTTTGTCTGCTTCTTCTTTTACACGTCCAAGGTGAGAGAAGAGGATTGCACGTCCACCTTGTTCAAGGATATACTTGATAGTTGGAAGAGCTGCAGTGATACGGTTATCGTTAGTGATCACGCCATCTTTTACAGGTACGTTGAAGTCAACACGAACGAGAACTTTTTTCCCTTTCAAGTCAACGTCTTTAACAGTCAATTTTGCCATTGGATATGACTCCTTCTTTTTTTTTTACGTGTTAATTATATCACAAAATCAATAAAAGAGATAGCAAAACCTTAAACTTTTCCTCCAATCATTTCACAAGATTAAATAAGGATAACCTTTGAAGCTATGACAGTATACACCACAATTTTTCCTCATCTACTATGCAAAAAAGATTTGACCATTAAAAGTCAAATCTTTTTTATTGTATGAAGTCAATTTTAGATCAAAATTCTAGCTTAATCTTCTTTTTTCTTTTGAGCGAGTAGTCCAAAACCACCTAGAACGCCGACCAATCCAAGGGCAAGGAGATTTGCATCTACTCCTTCACCTGTACTTGGAAGTTGTTTTCCTTCAGGTTTTTCAGCTTGTGCTTCCGCTTTTGCTGGTTCCTGCTTAGCTGCTTGTGTTACTGGAGCAGGTGCAAGAGGTTTGTCAGCTTGGACATCCACTTTTGGCCCAATCTCAACAATCTCAGTAACAGTTTCTTTGATAAGCTCTGTTCCCTTAAGACTGCGGTTGCCTTCAGTGTCAACTTCTACCAGATTTCGACGAAGTCCTTCAACTCCTGCTTGAAGGAGGCGACGTTCTCCTGCTTTAAGACTAGGATTTACTCGTTCTTCATGGCCGTATGCAACCTTTTCTTCCTCAACCACTAATGCTGGATTGCTAATAGTCAAATCTTTGACTCCGTCTAGTGGTTGAACACGGCTTTCTACCTTGGTACCAACCTCAGTAATCTCAGCCACTGCTTCCTTGACCACTTCTGTCTCAAGAAGAGTGCGGTTGCCTTTTGTATCAACTTCGATCAGACGACGAGTTTGGCCTTCTACACCTACCTGAACGATTCTACGTTCTCCTGCTTGAAGGCTAGGATTTACTCGTTCTTCATGGCCGTATGCAACCTTTTCTTCCTCAACCACTAATGCTGGATTGCTGATAGTCAAATCTTTGACTCCGTCTAGCGGTTGAACACGGCTTTCTACCTTGGCACCAACTTCAGTAATCTCAGCCACTGCTTCCTTGACTACTTCTGTCTCAAGAAGAGTGCGGTTGCCTTTGGCATCAACTTCAATCAGACGACGAGTTTGGCCTTCTACACCTACCTGAACGATTCTACGTTCTCCTGCTTGAAGGCTAGGATTTACTCGTTCTTCATGGTCGTATGCAATTTTTTCTTCCTCAATCTCCAATGCTGGATTACTAATTGTCAAATCTTTTTGTCCGTCTAGCGGTTGAACACGACTTTCTACCTTGGTACCAACTTCAGTGATTTCTGCCACTGCTTCCTTGACTACTTCTGTCTCAAGAAGAGTACGGTTGCCTTTGGCATCAACTTCAATCAGACGACGAGTCTGACCTTCAACACCAGCCTGAACAATGCGTCGTTCACCTAATAAGAGGTCTCCTGCTGGACGTTCTTGGCGTTCGAAGGCTTGAGTTTCTGTTTCAACCACTAGCTCAGGTAGAGCTTCAACTGTTGGAGCAGTTTCACCTTCTTCTAAGCTACCTACATGGTGGCTTTCTTCTGCAGGAGCTAGTTTCTTATTCAGCTTTTCTTTCATGTCCGCAAAGGCTACTGGACTTGGATTTGTTGAGCCAATAAGAGTTTCTGCTTGAGCGATGATTGGATTGTCTGCATTTTTCTCACGAACTTTTCCTAGAAGAGTTTCAAGCTCTTCCTTAGCTGTTTGATAAAGCTGTACACCATTCAAGTCAGAACCTGCTTGTTTCAAGTCGTTCAAGGCTTGGTTGACTGCTTCTTGACTAGCATCATGGTTTTCTAGGACAGCTTTTGCTGCTTCAATCTTCTCAACGAGAGCTGCTTGTTTTTCTGCATCAGCAAATGTATAAGCTAATGTTTCTTTGCGTCCTTGAGCAGATGTGATTTCTTGTTTCAGATATTCGTCGTTAATGGCTGCCTTAGGTGATACTAGAACATCAAATTCGACAGTTTGTCCTTGATAGTGCAACTCAAGTTTTTGACGGCCTGTTTTTTGAGGATCATAGCCTGTAATTTCGACTCCTTGGTCTGTAAAGCTATGTTCTGTCTCAGTTTCATCATCATACAAGACCTTGAAGCGTCCTTCTGATAAATCAAGAGCATCGCCTACAAAGTAATCAATCTTCGGTTGTTTGCTAATATACAAGGCTGCGACTTCTTTTGGACCAGCTTCTTCACCAGTCACTTGAACCTTGAAGCTTCCTGCAACTGGAAGACCAAGATAGGTTACTGTTAACTCTTGTTCGCCATGATGGTGAGCATCGTAGCCGTTGACTACAACACCAGCATGACTAAGGTTGATGACTTCATCTGCTTCTTCACCTTCGTATTTGACACGGAGAAGACCACCTTTAAGATTCAATTCCTCACCATCTTGGTAAGTTGTCTTTTTAGGTGCTACTTCTAGACTGACAGACTTAATCTTTCTATCATCCTGAGGAATCGTTACAGCAAGAGTATTACTGATTTCTTTCCCTGGCAATTGTGTGCGGTAGTAAAGAAGGCTTGGACGTTTTTCAAAGCTCAATGGTTCTGTTGCCAAATCCCCTCCAACTACCGTATTTAAGGTAGCGATTGGAGTTTGTGAATCTGCCTTGTCATAGACTGTGACAGTTGCCCCAGCAGGAACTTCTGAGAATCCAAGTTGAATCTTATTGTCTGTCAGAACACGCGCTGCAACTTTAGCCATAGGAATGTTTTTGGCTTTCCGTATCAAGAGTTTCATACATCTTCCAGTTGTAGATACGAATGGCTTTCCATGGTGTTCCATTGTCAGATGTAATAACGTGCAAACGCCAGTCTTGCGCTGTAATTGGGCTATCAAGGGTAATATCAGAAACATGGGCTCTATTGCCACGAACAGCCTTGGCTAGTTTCCACTCCCCAGCTTCATCTTTGTAGTAGAGGTCAAAAGTCCTTAGTATTCATCAAACCATCGTTGACGGATTCTCCACCAGCACCGGCATGGTCCATGACCCATCTAACGACACGGCGTGGTTGTGTCAAACGGATATCAACGCTACCACTCAACTGAGCAGAAGACCATTTATCAGATAAGCTAGTGATAGTTCCATTCAACATACCTTCGATACCCTCGCCACCTTCTGTGTCTGGGAAGGTACTTCCGATAACAGTCGCTCCTGGAACGATATTTTCTGCTAATGGTCTTGGAAGACTTGTGTCTTGGACAGTCATTCCCCACTCAAAGTTTGTAGTTGCAGCTTCAGAACGAAGGCCATTCTTACCAACTGCGACAACCTTCAACTCTTGACTAGTACCAGTTGCACTAGCTGAACGGCTAACTTTTGGTAGGTAGATCGTAGTGGCAGATGAGCCTGTCAATAGGCGCCAAGCATCGCCATCCTTCTCATAAACTTCATAGAAATCAGCATCTTTATTTCCAGTAAATTGGACAATGGCTTCTGCTTCTTGGGCATTTTTAAGGGATTGTTTAGCTACTTTGAGAGCTGTTGGCGCTTGAGGAGCCTCTTGATTATCTGTTACAGTCAACTCACCCAAGTTAAATTGATAGCCCTTAAGGGCAGCAGTATTTTCAAAAGTGAGCTTGATACCGTAAATGGTCTGACCAGCTAAAGCACTCAAGTCAAATTCGTCTTTTGTCCAATCGTCGGTTAGAGTCAGTTCTTTACGAGCATTCTCGCCACCATAGGTGTAGTTTTTCTGAGTCGCAAACTCTACATAGACCTTGCTTCCCTTACCACCTTTATGAGCAACACGAAGTTTTGTTTTATCTGTTACTTCCAGTTTTGTAGAGTAGAGACGAACATCTTGGTTGGTATTTTCAGCTAAATCACCCGCAAACTTAAGTGAGTTACCACCATTGTAGGCATCTTCAAAGTCATAGTCAGCTTGAAGTTTAGCACCTGATGAAGTTTGCCACCAGCGCCATGTAGGCAAGATACCTGATACAGAACGATAGTTCCATTCAGAATCCTTGGAAACTTTCCCGTCTACAAACCATTTTTTCCCATGTCCGGTGTTAAAGGATGTTGTAAAGCTACGCCCCACTGCTGGTGTACGGTCAGCTACAAGGTTGGCAATTCCGTACCAGTCCTTGTCATCTGGTTTTTGACCAGTTGGATCTCCTTGGTAACCTGTAAAGAAGATGTTTTCATTCTTGTGATAGTCTTCGCCTGTCTTACCAAGACTAGTAATTGTATCTGGAGCAAAGAGTCCAAGTGATAAGCGGAGCTTGCCTTTTTCATCAAAAAGAGCATCCCATTTCACTTTTGTCTTGTAGGAACCACCTTGTTGCAATTCCAAACCTGCAAAAACATCAAACTGACTACGTCCAAGCCATTCTGCCATAGTTACAGAGTAGTCATTTTTCTCTTTGGTCCAGTTAAAGTTGGCGAAGAAGTGATCCGCAGGAACCTTGTCTCCCTCTTTTTCCATGAATTGATAATTGTATTCACCCAAACCATCTGCATGATAACGACCATATTCATAGGTCATGGCATCGTACCAAGAATATTTCACTGGATGATTGACTTGAGCCGCATATTCCTTGGTATAGAGCATGAAGTCACGCATTTTCTTACCAAGAGGCGTTACGATATCTCCTGTTGTTTCTTGGTTGATAAAATATCCATCAAATCCATAATATTTAGCCAAATCAACCAACTTACGAGCGATAGGGAAAGTTCCGTCTTCGTCTTGTTTAAGGGCTTCGGCAAATTTTTCTTGGTCTGCAATACTATTAGACCAGTTGAAGAAGAGTGTACCCAATACAGGGACACCATTACGGTGACCAGCATCAATCACGTCCGGAGTTGGAACCAGCCCTTCCCAGAAGACCATTGAATTCAAGTATTGCCAGTAGTCAAAAGCATAGGCTTTAAACTCTTCACCACCTACAGAAGCGTGGTCTTTAGCCTTAGAGTTGGTATTAGCAAGAGCTTCAACCTTGGCATCCTTATTGGCTTTTTCGTTGACTACATGCCCACGGTAACGTTTAGCCAATTCAACCGAGGAACGATTAATAGCGTCGTCTTCACGGGCACCCGGTTCCCATTTCAACAAATCTTCCCAAGTGTCAAACTTAATTTCTTTTGGTCGAAGACTTTTTCTTCTTTCTTAGGAACATCTGAAACAGTTGCTTTCTCTTCAGCCTTATTTTCTGTAGCCACAGGTGCTTCTTCAACCTTATTTTCTGTAGCTACAGGTGCTTCTTCAGCCTTAGGCGCTTCAGCAACCGGACTAGCTACTTCCTTATCAGCTGCAGTCAATTGGTCCAAGGTTGGTTTTTCTTCTGAAATAGGTTGTTCACTAACCTTGTTTTCTGTCTCTTCCAACTGCTTTAATACCTCTGGTGAAGCTGTAGTTGGTTGCTCTGATGTGGCAGGCGATGCTTGCTCTGTAGCCACAGCAGTAGTCCTTGTTTCATTCGCTGGGATTGCAACTTCTTCTGCTAGAGCTTGGTTGGCAAATAAAACCGAACCAATCATCAAAGAGCAGGCACCCACTGATAATTTTCGAATACTATAGCGGCAACGTTTCTCAAAAAATGGATTCTTCATTTTTTCTCCTTTCACTTCTAAAAAAGTAAGCGTTTTATTTTTATTTTAAAAAAGTAACTGCCCTTAAAATAGCAGAACCGTTCATTTTTATTTTACGATATTTATAAGTAGAGTCAACAGTCATTCTAAAATATCTATAAAGGGGTGAATAAATGATATAAATTAGACAATCAATTACTTTTTTTACATTTTCATGATATTTTTCTAAAAAAATGCGTTTACTACTTGTTAGATTGCTTAGAATCCTTTAAAATAGAATGGGAGAAATTCCGCGATTAGTTTTCGGAGGGAAAATAAAATGTCCATTAATTGGCAGGAAATTGCATTTCACTTTTTAGGTGGCCTGGGACTATTCTTATATAGTATCAAAACCATGGGGGACGGTTTGCAACAAGCAGCTGGAGATCGTCTTCGATTTTACATTGACAAATATACTAGCAATCCTTTCTTTGGAATTTTAGTTGGAATTGGGATGACTGCCCTGATTCAATCGAGTTCAGGTGTTACGGTTATTACAGTTGGTCTGGTTAGTGCTGGACTATTGACTTTACGTCAGGCCATTGGGATTGTCATGGGTGCCAATATTGGAACAACCGTCACATCCTTTATCATTGGTTTTAAATTGGGAGACTACGCATTACCTATGCTCTTTCTCGGAGCAGTCTGTCTCTTCTTCACCAAAAATAGAACCATCAATAACATCGGACGAATTGTCTTTGGTGTCGGTGGTATCTTCTTTGCCCTCAATCTTATGAGTGGCGCTATGGAACCCCTTAAAGATTTACAAGTCTTTAAAGACTACATGGTAGAACTTAGTAAAAATCCAATCTTGGGTGTTCTTGTCGGAACAGGTTTAACCCTTCTGATTCAAGCCTCCTCAGCGACCATCGGGATTCTACAAAATCTCTACGCTAGTAATCTGATTGACCTTCAGGGTGCACTACCAGTTCTCTTTGGTGATAACATTGGAACAACCATCACTGCTATTATCGCTTCCTTGGGTGCTAATATTGCAGCCAAACGTGTGGCAGCAGCTCATGTGGCCTTTAACGTTATCGGGACTGTTATCTGTATTATCTTCCTCGTTCCATTTACAGGCTTAATCCAATGGTTTGAGAGCTTCTTAAATCTAGCTCCAGAAATGACCATTGCCTTCGCCCACGGAACCTTCAACATTACCAATACAATCATTCAGTTTCCATTCATCGGAGCTCTTGCCTTCTTGGTAACCAAACTTATCCCTGGAGAAGACGAAGTTGTCAAATACGAGCCACTTTACCTTGATGAGCAACTGATCAAACAAGCTCCATCTATCGCTCTTGGAAATGCTAAAAAAAGAACTTCTACACCTAGGGTAATTATGTCTGCGAAAGCCTTTGACCTCTCTTACGACTATATCATCAACTCTAATGAAAAAAAGTTGCAGAAAAGGGACATAAGACTGAAGAAGCTATCAATACCATTGATGAAAAAAAGTTGACTCGTTACCTCATTAGTTTATCTGGTGAAGCTTTGAGCCAAAAAGAGAGTGAAGTCTTAACCAAATATCCTTGACTCTTCACGAGACTTGGAACGTATCGGAGACCACGCAGAAGCCCTGCTCAATCTTAACGATTACTTGCAACGCAAGAATGTTCAATTCTCTGAGGCTGCCTTAGAAGAACTAGCAGAGATTTATCTTAAAAACTAGTGAATTTCGTCAAAGATGCTCTTGAGAGTGTGGAAAAACAACGACCTCGAGAAAGCTCAAGCTCTTATCGAGCGACACGAAGACATCAACAACATGGAACGTGTCCTTCGTAAGACTCACATCAAACGTCTAAATAACGGAGAATGTTCTACCCAAGCAGGTGTCAACTTTATCGATATTATTTCACACTACACTCGTGTATCAGACCACGCTATGAACCTTGCTGAAAAAGGTTTTGGCAGAACAAATTTAAAACGAAAAATGCTTTGATTCTTTCGAATCAAAGCATTTTAAATAGCTCTCAATCATAAAGGAAGATGCGGCAGCACCCTGTATCTCGCTTCTTCCTTTTTGATAAAAGCGGGCCAAATTGACTAACTCTGGCGCTGGAAGTGCTTGGGATTTCTTGAGTAGTTCAAGTGTGACTAGCCCTGAAAGTCGGACTGCTAGCAAGCGCTCATTGGTGCTAGGCAATTGCTTAGCAGTCTCTACCAGTGCAAGCACTAGATCTTCACTCAGGTTTTGACGGGCATTATTGTAAAGATCCCGTATCAAGGTTTCTAGGTTTGGCTCTTCCATCCCTATTACCTCCATCATTTCTGTTTAATAATTTTTGATTAAATCTACTGTAGAACGATCCAATTTTTTAACCAAGGCTTGTAAGAAAGCTTGAGCTTCAAGGAAATCGTCCATTGCATAAAGGGTTTGGTGAGAGTGGATATAACGGGCACAAACACCAATTGTTGTTGATGGGACACCACCATTTTTCAGATGAGCTGCCCCAGCGTCAGTTCCACCTTTTCCACAGTAGTATTGATACTTGATGCCAGCTTCTTCAGCTGTTGTCAAAAGGAAATCCTTCATACCTGGAAGGAGCAAGTGACCTGGATCGTAGAAACGAATCAAGGTTCCATCACCAATCTTACCTTGACCACCATATACATCACCAGCAGGTGAACAGTCAACTGCAAAGAATACTTCTGGATCAAATTTTGTTGTAGATGCATGGGCACCACGGAGTCCGACTTCTTCTTGGACATTGGCACCAAGATAAAGTTCATTGCCTAGTTTTTGACCTGACAAGTTTTCTGCCAATTCACTCACCATGAGAACTCCGTAGCGGTTGTCCCATGCTTTTGAGATGATATTTTTTTCGTTAGCTGTTAGGATTGCACTACTATCTGGAACGATGGTATCACCAGGACGGATACCAAAGCTTTCAGCCTCAGCCTTATCCGCAAAACCACCATCGAAGACGATGTCTGAAATAGCTGGCATGGTTGGCTCGCCTGTGCCTCGAGTCAAATGTGGAGGTACTGAACCTGAGATGACTGGAATTTCACGTCCTTGGCGCGTAAAGAGTTTAAAACGCTGGCTGCTAACAACCATAGGATTCCAACCACCAATGCTGACTACTCGGAAGGTCCCATCTGGTTTGATTTCACTCACCATAAAACCAACTTCATCCATGTGAGAGGCTACCAAGACGCGAGGTGCATTCGCAACTTCTGAATGTTTGATACCAAAAATACCACCTAGGCCATCTGTTACTACTTCATCCACATGAGGTGTTATTTTCTCACGAAGATAAGCGCGTACAGGTGCTTCATGACCTGAGATAGCAGAAAGTTCTGTCACTTCTTTGATTTTAGAAAATAATGTTGTCATTTCTATCCCTTCTTTCTTTCAACCATTTTACCACTTTTTATAGGAGAAGGGTAGTGAAAATCATCAATCTATAGATCTATCTACACCAAAAAAGAATCACGACTGTGATTCTTTTTATTTTGAATTTCTCTTTAAAGAAAAGTGATCTGGTACGGGGTCCTTACCTATTTCAGACCAAGGATGACATCGCAATATCCGTGCCAATCCCATCAGAACCCCCTTAAATCCATGCTTTTCAATAGCCTCAATCATGTAGTTTGAACAAGTAGGCTCAAATCTACAAGAAGGTGGGAATGCAGGGGATATAAAGCGTTGGTAAAAGCGCACAGGCGCAATTAAAATTCGTTTCATTATTTATTAGTTGTTACAGCCATGGTGTGTAGTTGGCTGATTTCTTTTTTATTGAGACGACGGGATTCTCCTGGACGAAGACCCGTCAAGTCTAAGTGTCCAAAACGTGTCCGAGACAACTTATCCACTTGAAGCCCAACTGCTTCAAACATCTTTTTAACCTGGTGGTTACGTCCTTCATGGATGGTCAACTGTACAACAGAACGGTTTTTGACTGGGTCTACTTTAAGAATCTCATAAACCGCTGGCTTGGTTTTCTTACCATCAATCTCAAGACCACGAGTTAAGGGGCGGAGGTTTTCCTTGTTAGCAATCCCTTTTACACGCGCCACATAGACCTTGTCAATCTCATTCCGAGGGTGAATCATCTCGTCTGTAAAGTCACCATCATTGGTCAAAATCAAGACACCTGATGTATCCCAGTCCAAACGTCCTACAGGGTAGATACGCTCTTTCACATTAGGCAAAAGATCGACAACCGTCTTACGTCTTTATCATCTGTTACACTGGAAATCACTCCTCGTGGTTTATTGAGCAGATAGTAAACCTTTTCTTCGTTATAGATGGGTTGACCTTCAACTTCTACCTTATCGCCAGACTTAATGGTTGTCGCTAGTTCACGCACTACCTGACCGTTAACAGTCACCAAGCCTTGTTTGATCAACTCTTCTGCTTTTCTCCTACTGGCCACACCTGCGTGGGCAATATATTTATTGATTCTCATCTTCTTCTATCCTTTCACCAAATAACTGGCTTTCTTGTGCTTGAATTTCAAGCTCATCAATCACAGGCAATTCTTCCAAATGGTTAATACCCATGTAATCTAGAAAATAATCCGTCGTTACATAGAGATTAGGTCGTCCAAGAACTTCCTTCTTTCCATCTTCTCGTATCAAATCGAAGGCCTGTAACTTAGCTAAGGCTCCACTCGAATTAACCCCACGAATAGCATCGATTTCTATACGTGTGATAGGTTGCTTATAAGCAATAATGGACAAGGTTTCAAGCGCAGCTCGAGATAGACTCTGGTTGATGGGCGCCTTAGAATATTCCTTCAAAATATCAGCAAATTGAGGCTTGGTCACCAATCTGTAGGCACCCCCTGTCTCAATCAGGGCCAGACTAGAATCCTGGTCTTTTTCATACTTTTTGGCTAATTTTTCTAAGCTTTGCTGAATTCCTGTTGGTGGAAGCGATAAGAGTTCTGCCAACTGGCGAGCCCTAATTCCATCTTCACCTGACACAAACAGGAGCGCTTCTATTTTTGCTAAAGTACTCATACTTCCTCTCTATCAAGCCTGACTTTGCTCTACTTGATTTTCCTCATTCTTTTTTATGAGATAGATATCTCCAAAACTCTCTTTTTGAATCAAGAGAATTTCTTGGGTTTTAATCAACTCCAAGGTCGCTAAAAAGAGTGTAATAACCTCTTGCAAATCCTTGGTTTCTTTAAATAAATCCTGCAGACATAGTTGTTGCCCTTCTACCAAGGCTTCCCGAACGATGACCATCATATCCTCAATCTTATACTCATCTCGTAAAATGGTTGTATGATTTTTCGAGAATTCTTCCTTTTTCTTGGTCAGTAAGGTTGAAAAGGCTAAGAAAAGATCGATCGTGGTCTTATCATGCACAAGTTCAGCATCTTCGTAAATCAACTCAGTAGGTGCTTTTGAGTAATATTGAGCTCGTTCTTGGTGCTTGACTTCCAACTGCTCTCCCAAAAGTTTAAACTTGCGGTATTCTTCGATTTGAGAAAGGAGATCCTGCTCTAGGTCATCCTCTAAATCAGACACTTCCGCAACCTTTGGCAAGAGCTTACGACTTTTGATCAGCATCAGTTGGCTAGCCATCACCATATATTCACCTGCCACTTCTAAACGCATGGCTTGTAAGGTTGATATGTAGGCTAGATACTGCTCAATAACTTCTGTAATCGGTACATCATAGATATCCATCTGATACTTTGAAACCAAGTGTAAGAGCAGGTCCAAAGGCCCTTCAAAATCTTTTAATTTAATATCCATTATCTATATTTTTCTAAGGTCATGACTGTTTTTAATCCCAATTTTTTGGCGATTTCATATAAGTCAACCTTCTCTTCAATTTGTCTCAGTATAAACTGTTCTCTCAATCCTTGAGCCGATAAATCTGCAAAACCTTTTTCCTTTAGAAAGGCTTCTAACTGACGAAAGGCCCATTGACGAGAGTATGGCTTACCAGTTTTTTCAAAGAGGTAGGTCTGTCCCATCAAGGGTTCTAACTCTGCAAGTAATTTTGTGGGAAGACTCAAGATTCTTTGCTGAGAAGCTTTATTGACTCTCAAAACTTGAAAATCTAGATTCACATCACTTATTTTTATGGTTAGAATTTCACTAGGCAAGAGGCCCAATTCAACTATCAATAAGGCTATTAAACGCCCTTCTGGATAGGTACTTTCTTGCCAGAAAGAACTCAAGTCTAAAAGCTCTGACTTGACTTGTTTTTTCTCAGCCTGTTTCGGCAATTCCAAACGATAAAAGGTGCCAATCTTTCCTTTCTGGTATAAAAAGTAAAGAAATTGATTGCAGGCAGAAACTTTACGCTTTTGGGCACTGATTTTAAAATTTGATAGCTGGGCTTGGTAAATTTTTAAACTTGTCTCAGAAATTCGTTCTCCAATAAGATCTAAAAACTGCTCCAAGTCATATTTATAAGATTGTTTAGAATTACTAGATAGATTTTGCTTTTCTTCTAAAAATGTTAAAATCCATTCTCTCATTTGCTTCGAATCTCATATTCCTTACTAAAATCATGCAGGAGGGCATTGACAGCCTTGAGAATTGACTTCCGCGTGATAATCCCTTGGAAAAGACCATCCTTACCAACGACTGGCAGGAAAGATTCATCCACTAACTTATGTAAAACATCCGTCAGTGTATAATCTGGATTGACCACTGCCACATCCTTCTTTGTCATGTGAACAATATCCATATCCGCCATGACTTCCTGACTCAAATCCTGCTCCATTTGGTATGCAAAAATATCTCTAAGCCCTATGGTCCCAACAAATTTTTTCTCAGCAGTCACTACTGGAACTCTGGTATAGGTCATCTGGCTAAGGAGGAGAATTGCATGATCTGCATTGTGAGTATCAATGAGTACAGCCAAATTTTCAGCAGGAGTCAAAAAGGTTTCCTCTTGCTCCAGCAAAAAGAGTTCAAATTCTTTGGCAATCATCGAGCAAACTCCTTGGATAAGCCAGGATAAACCTCATGATTACGTGTCAAAAAGTCCACTTTGAAATAGCTATCATCAATCTCTACACGAGCGTAAAGACATTCTCTGATGGTTCCACGTGGTTGGCTGATAGAACCTGGATTTAGAAAGAGGGTCTTCCCTTCCATCCAAGCATTTGGCACATGCAAGTGACCATAGAGACAGATATCAGCATCTTCCTCTTGGGCCCAGAAATCTAGTTTTTGGAAATTGAAGTTAATGTCAAATAAGTGTCCGTGAGTCTGGATAATCTTGGTAGGACCCAGTTGAGTCACTAAGCGTTCTGGATAATCTGAATAGAAATCCATGTTTCCTCTAACTACCTGAATTCCTTCCCAGAGTGGTGAATCTGGGCGAAGTTCCGAGTCACCATCGTGAAATGGCATCAACTTTCCCAAGATAGCGATCACGTATTTCTTCTACAATCAAGCTATCTCCATGGGAGTCGCTCATTACAATGATGGTTTGCTTTGCCATGATGGAAATACCTCCAAAAGTTTCTTAACGGCTAAGGCACGGTGAGATTGACTATTTTTTTCTTCAAGGGTTAATTCAGCTGATGACTTGCCTGTTTCTCCTACTAGGAAAAGAGGATCATAGCCAAAACCATTTTCACCCTTAGGTTCAAAGTTAATGTAGCCTGGCCAATCAGCTTCGACCACCAAGCTTTCCTTACCTGGGCTAGCCACAACCAAAGTGGTGTGGAATTGTGCCGAACGGTCCTTGAGTTCAAAGACCATAGCTAATTCGTGCAAGAGTTTAGCATTGTTTTCCTGGTCAGTGGCTCCCACTCCTGCAAATCGAGCTGACCAAACGCCTGGCAATCCACCGAGGACATCGACTTTAAGACCAGAATCATCTGCTAGAACCATCTTGCCTGTCAATTTGGAGATGGTTTCAGCCTTAAGGCGAGCATTTTCTTCAAAGGTCATACCGGTTTCAGCAACTTCAGGCAGATCTGGGTAATCATTGAGATTCTCCACATCATATCCAAGTTTGTCAAAGATAGCACGAAATTCCTTGGTCTTCCCTTCATTACGAGTCGCTATCAACAAGGTTTCTCTGACTTTGCTAGTTTCAAAGAAGGCTTCGACATCTACTCCTTCTATAGGTAATTCCACATGCAAGAGTTGTCCATTTTCAACTAAGAGCAAGGCACCTTGGCGTTGAATGACTTCCAAATTTCGACCGGCTTCTGCATTTAAAATCTCAACTATAAAAGATAGCAAGCGGAAGTTGGAAGACCAGCGCATCACCGTAATCGTGATTGGAAAACCATTTTCCTCATCACGGAAAATGCGAGCCAAATCCATAAAATCGAGATCAAGAGGATCTTTTATGAGGCTATAGATTCCACCGTAGACGTCCCAGACACCTACATACCAGTCCTGGTCATCCTTGTATTCATAAATTTTGTTTGTCATAATGTTACATGCTCCACATGAATCTCTTTTTCTAGCCATTCCGCTCCAATCTGAGCAAAACTATGGCTATTTGCAGTCGTATAAAAACGGTGTTGTAGAGGCCCTGCATCGCGGCCCCGATTAATCTCGAAATAATTGAGTAAGACAGAGATATCCCGTACACACTCTGCTCCACTATCAATCAGTTTCACTTCTGGTCCCATCACATTTTGGATAATGGGTCTGAGGAGCGGATAATGAGTACAACCTAGAATCAAGCTGTCTACCTTGCCTACTAATGGACGCAGGGTTTCATAAACTACTTTCTTGGTCACACTGGTTGAAAGGGCACCAGACTCAACCAAGGGAGCAAACTTAGGGCAGGCCAAACTTTCAACTTGCAAATTTGGATCTAGGTCATGAATTTTTTGACGATAGATATCTGATTGCACTGTCATCGGTGTTCCAATCACACCGATTCTCCCTCCCTGACTTGCTTTGATAGCAGCTGAAGCGCCCGGTAAAATCACTCCAAGAACAGGAATATCGAGTTTGGATTTAATTTCTTCCCAAACAACTGCTGTTGCAGTATTACAAGCGATGACAATCATCTTGACATCCTTAGTCAAAAGAAAGTTGACCAACTGCCAAGTATATTCACGAATTTGCTCAGCAGGACGAGGCCCGTAAGGTGCCCGTGCCGAATCTCCAATATAGACGATTTCTTCATGAGGAAGCTGGCGCATGAGCTCACGTACAACGGTCAAGCCTCCAACGCCCGAATCCAAAAAACCAATTGGTCGATTATCCATACAGTCTTCTTTCTAGTCTTATTTTTCTGATTGATAGTTCATTATCATTACATTTCTCGCTGAAATTTCTGACAGACTGGTAAACTCCAGACTATCTCCCTCTTAATCATAATCAAATATCAATAGAATGCAAGGAAAAAGTCCTATCCTTAAATATCAGTTGAACATAGTGAGAAGTCTGGAATTTTCATCCCAGACTTTTCCTATTTATTTCTTTTTATTGTTAGCAAGGGCTGCTTTTTGTTGGCGAATGATTTGGTGGTACACTTGTTGTACCTTAGCTTCGCTTGGTTTTTGACCATTTGCACTCAACAGAGTACGAACTGCTTCTGCATTCAAACGTGGGTTATCAGCAAATTCTTTTTCAATTTGCTTGCGCACCAAGTACATTCCTCCAAGAGCTCCACCTAGAAAAGCTAAAACAATCAAGACAATTGCTAAAATAAGGTCCATAATATTTCTCCTGTTTCTTTTTGAATCTTCTATATTATACCATAAAGTCCCACGCCTGACTAGTTTGATTTACGCTTTCAAAAGGGTCGGGCATTACTCAGATTCTTTTTCAGCTCTAATCTTTTTTAATTCAATAAAATTAAAAAAGAACTAAAATTTGGTAAAATAATTCAGTTTTTCCTAAAAAACCTTGCATTGAATCGATTTATTTGCTATATTAAGATTATACAAAACAAAGGAAACATCTTTCTGCAAGGCTTATTTTTTTTACAAGAAAATGTATGCGCTTACAGATTTGAGAAAGGAGTTTTTATGAAGAAGAGCTATTGGGAAAAATCCTGTAAGTATAGCATTCGAAAATTGACCGTTGGAACTGCTTCTGTTTTACTGGGAGCTGTTTTTCTAGCAACACAGAATGTAGCTGCCGATGGCATCGAAGTAAAAGAAAATCAAGCAAGTGTCAGTGAGACTACGATTCAAGTGAATACAAAAGTAGAGGAACCCACTCAAGAGGATAAGGGAAATCAACCAAGCACAGAAAATCAAACTTCTACCGAATTAGCTGACAAAGAGGTAAAACCTGAAAAGGAAACACCTCAAATACATCATCAATCAGAGACTAACGCTGTAGTTGAACCTTCTGAAAATAAGGAGAGTGAAAAACCAGAACTTCCTATGACTAAGCAAGAAAACTATCAACTTCATTACGACCAACCAACTGCTCCTTCTTATGACGGCTGGGAAAAACAAGCCCTGCCAGTCGGAAATGGAGAAATGGGGGCAAAAGTTTTTGGGCTCATCGGTGAAGAAAGAATCCAATACAATGAAAAAACTCTCTGGTCTGGTGGACCGCAACCGGATAGCACCGATTACAATGGGGGGAACTATCAAGACCGCTATAAGGTCTTAGCAGAAATTCGTAAGGCATTAGAAGAAGGAAACCGCCAAAAAGCAAAACAATTAGCGGAGCGCAACCTAGTCGGACCAAACAATGCTCAGTATGGTCGTTACTTATCTTTTGGTGATATCTTTATGGTCTTTAACAACCAAAAGAAAGGCTTGGAGAATGTTACCGACTATCATCGTGGCTTAGATATTTCTGAGGCCATCTCGACCACTTCTTATACCCAAGACGGTACAAACTTTAAGCGTGAAACCTTCTCTAGCTATCCTGACGATGTTACTGTCACCCACTTGAGTAAAAAAGGGGATAAGACCCTTGATTTTACACTCTGGAATAGCTTAACTGAAGATTTGATTGCGAATGGCGACTACTCCTGGGAATATTCGAATTATAAACAAGGAGCAGTTACTACTGATTCTAATGGTATTTTGCTCAAAGGAACTGTCAAAGACAATGGTCTGAAATTTGCTTCCTATCTTGGAATCAAGACAGACGGACAAGTCACTGCACAAGATGGCTATTTAACTGTCACCGGAGCCAGCTATGCGACCCTTTTACTCAGTGCCAAGACCAACTTTGCTCAAAATCCAAAAACCAATTATCGCAAGAATATTGACCTAGAAATACTGTTAAGTCTATCGTAGAAGCTGCCAAAGCAAAAGATTATGAAACCCTAAAAAATAACCACATCAAGGATTATCAAAGTCTCTTCAATCGTGTTCAACTAAATCTTGGTGGCAACAAGTCTAGCCAAACTACAAAAGAAGCTCTGCATACCTACAACCCAGAAAAAGGGCAAAAACTAGAAGAGCTCTTCTTCCAATACGGACGTTATCTACTCATTAGTTCTTCTCGTGACCGGACAGATGCCCTTCCTGCCAACTTGCAAGGAGTCTGGAATGCTGTAGACAATCCACCTTGGAACTCAGATTACCACCTCAATGTCAACCTTCAGATGAACTACTGGCCTGCCTACATGAACAATCTTGCAGAAACGGCTAAGCCAATGGTCAATTATATTGATGACATGCGCTACTATGGTCGTATCGCTGCTAAAGAATATGCAGGTATCGAATCCAAAGAAGGCCAAGAAAACGGTTGGTTGGTTCATACTCAGGCAACACCATTTGGCTGGACAACTCCAGGTTGGAACTATTACTGGGGTTGGTCTCCTGCTGCCAATGCTTGGATGATGCAGAACGTCTATGACTACTACAAATTCACCAAGGATGAAACCTATCTCAAAGAAAAGATTTATCCAATGCTCAAGGAAACAGCCAAGTTCTGGAATTCCTTCTTGCACTACGACAAATCTAGTGACCGTTGGGTTTCTTCTCCATCCTACTCACCAGAGCATGGAACTATCACGATTGGGAATACCTTTGACCAATCTCTAGTTTGGCAACTCTTCCACGACTATATGGAAGCAGCCAATCACCTGAAGGTCGACCAAGACTTGGTGACAGAAGTGAAGGCTAAATTTGACAAGCTCAAACCACTTCATATCAACCAAGATGGCCGAATCAAGGAATGGTACGAGGAAGACAGTCCTCAATTCACTAATGAAGGAATTGAAAACCATCACCGTCACGTTTCTCATCTGGTTGGGCTCTTCCCAGGAACCTTATTTGGCAAAGATCAGCCTGAATATCTGGAAGCAGCACGCGCAACCCTAAACCATCGTGGAGATGGTGGTACCGGTTGGTCTAAGGCTAATAAAATCAACCTCTGGGCTCGTCTCCTAGATGGAAATCGTGCCCATCGTTTGCTGGCAGAACAACTCAAATCCTCAACTCTAGAAAACCTCTGGGATACGCACGCGCCTTTCCAAATTGATGGGAACTTTGGTGCAACCAGCGGTATGGCAGAAATGCTCCTTCAGTCTCACACCGGCTACATTGCCCCATTACCAGCCCTTCCAGATGCATGGAAAGATGGTCAAGTCTCAGGTCTAGTAGCTCGTGGTAACTTTGAAGTCAGCATGAAATGGAAAGAAAAGAATCTTGAAACGCTATCTTTCCTTTCTAATGTGGGTGGAGATTTAGTCGTAGACTATCCAAATATCGAAGCTAGTCTTGTCAAGGTAAACGGTAAGGAAGTACAAGCTACCCGCATCAAAGACAATCGCATCCAGCTTGCTACTCAAAAGGGCGATGTCATTACCTTTGAAAACTTCCCTGGTCGTATTACTCGTCTGACTGCCCAACGAAAAGATTCAACGACTGCAGAACTTAATTTCAATGCTGTTGAAGGGGCGACTCATTATGTCATCCATCGGGAAAGTAGAGATGAAACTGGTCAAACTTCTACTGTCCGTGAGTTTACAACCAACCAAACTCGCTTTATTGACCGTTCTATTGATTCAAGTCATGCTTATACATATACAGTCCTGGCAGTTATAGGAGACCGTTCAACACCTGTTTCTGATGTTGCTTCAATCTCCGCCTTTAGTGAGCTCATGGACGATCGTGACTCTCGCATTCAGTATGGTGCTGCCTTTGGAGACTGGTCTGACTCAGAACTCTTTGGTGGAACAGAAAAATACGCCGATATCTCAAATGGGAATTATTCCGATAAGGATGCAACAGCAACCATTCCTTTCAATGGACCTGGTATTGAAATCTACGGACTCAAGTCTTCTCAATTAGGACTTGCTGAGGTTACAATTGATGGCAAATCTGTTGGAGAGCTTGATTTCTATACAGATGGAGCTACTGAAAAGGGTGTCCTAATTGGTCGTTATACAAATCTTTCTTCAGGTCCTCACCTCATGACCATCACTGTTAAACGAGAACATAAAGGACGAGGAAGTGAACGCTCAAAAATTTCCTTAGACTACTTCAAGGTTTTCCCAGGTCAAGGAGAAACAGTTGAGAAGATAGATGATCGTGATTCTCGTATCCAATACGGTTCAGCATTTAAAGACTGGACTGATGCGGAACTCTATGCTTCTACAGAGAAATATGCAGATATTAATGCAGACGATAGTCTCGCTCCTGAAGCAACTGCAAGAATTCCATTCTCTGGTACAGGTATCCGTATCTATGGACTGAAAACATCTGCCCTTGGTAAGGCACTTGTGACTCTCGATGGAAAAGAAATGCCAAGCCTTGACTTTTACACTGCCGGAGCTACCGAAAAAGGAGCATTGATTGGAGAGTTTACTAATCTAGCAGATGGCGACCATGTCCTAACTTTGAAAGTGGACCCAGATTCTCCAGACGGTCGAAAGAAAATCTCCCTTGATTCATTCGATATTCTAAAAGCTCCATCAGTATCATTAGATACACCAAGCCTCGAACCTATAAAGGTAGAAGATAAGACAGTTACCCTAACTTTACCAACTGGTAACTGGGATGCTGTTGCTGTGACATTCCCTGGTGTTACAGATCCCCTACTCCTAAGAAAAGTCGATGAAAATCATCTTGTCACTTCTGGCGAGCAAACAGTATTAAGCATAAAGGATAACAAGGTAGAAATCGACATTCCTGAAACTACAGAACGTAAAACTGGCAATCCAATAGAAGCTTATGCTATCCTAGGAGAAACACGAAGCAGTACTATTGTAACAGTCTTTCCAAAAGGGGAAACTGCACCTGTAGAAGATCCAGTTGTTACAAGCAAAGGTGATGAGCCTGCTCCAGTAGTAACCATTCCTGAATATACTGACCCAATTGGAACTGCGGGAGAACAGGAAGCGCCTATTGTGGATATTCCTGAGTACACTGAGCCTATCGGTACTGCAGGGGAACAAGCGGCTCCTATCGTAGATATTCCTGAATACACTGAGCCTATCGGTACTGCGAGCGACCAAGCGGCTCCTGTCGTAGATATTCCTGAGTACACTGAGCCTATCGGTACTGCGGGAGAACAGGAAGCGCCTATCGTGGATATTCCTGAATATACTAAGCCTATCGGTACTGCGAGCGACCAAGCAACGCCTACTGTAGATATTCCTGAATATACTAAGCCTATCGGTACTGCGGGGGAACAAGCAGCGCCTACTGTAGATATTCCTGAATACACTGAGCCTATCGGTACTGCAGGGGAACAAGCAGCGCCTACCGTAGATATTCCTGAATATACTGAGCCTATCGGTACTGCGAGCGACCAAGCGGCGCCTATCGTAGATATTCCTGAGTACACTGAGCCTATCGGTACTGCAGGGGAACAAGTGGCGCCTATCGTGGATATCCCTGAATACACTAAGCCTATCGGTACTGCGAGCGACCAAGCGGCTCCTATCGTGGATATTCCTGAGTTTAAACTCAAAGCCTTAAAAGACCAGGCTACCGGAGTTCAAGTCATCAGTGGAGCAAATGAGCTAGGTGAAGCAAGTTATCTTGAAATCCAGAAAGTAGACAAGCAAGAACTCTTGGGCAAGAAATATGATGCCTACGACATTCAACTCAAGAATGAAAATGGTCAACTAATCCAAGCAAAAGGTGCTGTCCTCGTTCGATTACCAATTTCTGGCACAGTCCAAGAATTCTATCGCTTCAGTTCAGAAAAAGACTTGAAAGCACAAGATTTCACAATTCGTGATGGCATGCTTGAGTTTCTCACCATTGATTTGACTACTTATGCTATCGTCTACAAGACTGAAACAGAAGTCCAACAACCAAGCTCAACTCAAGCAGAAGAAGCTAGTCCATTAGCCAATAAAAAACAGCTCAATGGTGAAAATTCTACAAATGACAAACAGCTTCCTGCCACAGGAGAAGAGTCTAACCCACTCCTCTTCATGGCAAGTCTCAGTCTAGCTTTAACTGCAGCCTTCTTGCTAAAAGGTAAAAAAGAGTGAACCCAATAAATCTATAAAGATTTAGATAAATAGAAAAAGGATGAGTAAATTACTCATCCTTTTGATTTCTTTCAGAGTCTTTTAAAATAAACTAAAAAGCCAGTTATAAATCCAGTTAAAAATCGAATATAACAAATTCAAAAGGAGTTCATAAAAAAATAAACAAATGTGATACCAAATGAATTCTACAATCATAATCAGTGGCTTGACTAGGATATAAAATAAAATATCCCAAATAAATTTCATTTTTTATCTTCCTTTCTAGGAAGTCCCGCAATCCAAGGCAGAACAGATATCATTTTATAAGCCGCAAGAAATTTAGCAACCTCTAGGGCTTTTGGCTCAGATTCCTTCTTCTCAGTCAGTACTTCCATTCCTTTTACCCAGAGGCATGACCCAATAATTCTAGCCATTCCTGTAAAAAAATTTGGTTGGTTGTCCATGTGATTCTCCCCTAGTTCATGTCATTTCTAACAGATTAGTTCTTATTGTATTCAGTATATCAAATTTATATAGATTATCAAGTTTTTATCTGCAAAATAAAAAAGTTTCATAATCTTTCTAGAATAATACTAGTAAGATTATAAAACTTTTCATTAGTTCATATCTTTTTTATAGCGTTCCAATTCTGCTTGGTTAGCCCAAACATAATGTCCTGGACGAATTTCAACCATAGACGGTTTATCAGTTTCGTAGTCATGTTGGTCTGGATCATAGACTTTCAAAACTTTCTTACGTTCCAAGATTGGGTCTGGAATCGGTACAGCTGATAAAAGAGTGCTTGTGTGTATGGATGAACTGGATTGTTAAACAATTCTTCAGTTTCAGCCACTTCAACAATGACACCCTTATAAATTACCGCGATACGATCAGAGATGAAACGAACTACTGACAAATCGTGAGCGATAAAGAGATAAGTCAAGCCCAATTCCTTTTGGAATTTCTTGAGCAAGTTCAAAACTTGGGCACGTACTGAAACGTCCAAGGCTGAAATTGGCTCATCCGCGATTACGAAGTCAGGTTGCATAACCAAGGCACGAGCAATCCCGATACGTTGACGTTGTCCACCTGAGAACTCATGAGGGTAACGTGTCAAGTGTTCAGCCAAAAGTCCTACTTCACGAATGATGTTTTGAACTTTTTCTTTTCTTTCTTCTTCGTCTTTAAATAAATGGTGGTTGTAAAGACCTTCAGAGATGATATAGTCAACTGTTGCACGTTCATTCAAACTTGCAGCTGGGTCTTGGAAAATCATTTGAATGCGACGGATTAATTCCGCTGCTTGTTCACGAGATTTTTTACCATTGATTTTTTGCCCATCAAAGATGATATCCCCTTTGCTGGTATCATTAAGGCCGATAATGGCACGACCAATTGTTGTCTTACCACTACCAGATTCTCCAACGAGTGAGAACGTTTCACCTTTGTTGATAAAGAAGTTTGCATTTTTAACAGCTACAAACTTTTTGCTTCCTTCACCGAAGGAAATCTCTAAGTCTTTAACTTCTACTAATTTTTCAGACATTTCCTTCCTCCTAGTCCTCAAGATGAGCAAAGCCCATCTTTTCACGAATCTTATCGTGTAAATCTGCAATTACTGCTGGTTTTGAAACTTTTGGAGCTCGTTCATCAAGCAACCATGTTTTAGCCCAGTGAGTATCAGATACTGCAAACTGAGGAGCTTTTTCTTCGAAATCAATCTTCATCGCATAATCTGAACGAAGGGCAAAAGCATCTCCCTTCAATTCAGTATACAGTGATGGAGGTGTTCCAGGAATTGAATACAATTCTCCTTTATCGTCAGCCAGCTGTGGCAAACTTGATAAGAGGCTCCATGTGTATGGGTGACGTGGATCGTAGAAGATTTCTTCAACTGTACCATACTCAACGATTTCACCAGCATACATAACTGCAACTTTATCAGCGATACTTGCTACAACACCAAGGTCGTGTGTGATAAAGATAGTTGTAAAGTGGTATTCCTGTTGAAGAGTTTTCAACAAGTCAATAATCTGAGCTTGGATGGTCACATCAAGAGCTGTTGTTGGTTCATCACAGATCAAAACATCTGGACGACATGCAAGGGCAATCGCAATAACAATACGTTGACGCATTCCTCCAGAATACTGGAATGGATATTCATTAAAACGTCTCTCAGCGTCAGGGATACCAACCTTATTCATATAGTCAATCGCCAAGTCTTTTGCTTCTTGAGCGGTTTTCCCTTGGTGTTTAACAATAACTTCTGTGATTTGACTTCCGATTGTTTTGATTGGGTCAAGACTGGTCATCGGGATCCTGGAAGATCGTTGCAATCTTCGCACCACGAATTTGCTCCCAATCTTTATGAGAAGAAAACTCAGTCAAATCTTGGTCACGGTAAAGAATACTACCTTTGGCAATACGACCATTTTCTTCCAACATTCCTGTAAAAGTTTTTGTTAAAACAGATTTCCCTGAACCAGATTCTCCAACGAGTGCAAGCACTTCGCCCTCAATCAACTCCAGAGATACTCCACGAATAGCTGTCAAAATTTTGTCACGAACATCAAATTCCACGACAATATCTTGAGCAGTCAAAATTACATTTTTTTCTTTTGTCATGTCTACTCCTATCTATGTGTACGTGGATCACTAGCATCCGCTAGGTTTTGACCAACTACGAAAAGTGACAAGGATACCAAGACCAAAGTTGTCAATGGAATCCAGAAGAGGTATGCATTTGTCGTTACGTTCTGTGAATAATCTGAAATCAAACGTCCTAAACTTGGTACTGTGATTGGTAATCCAAGACCAAAGAATGATAGAAAGGCTTCATATGAGATAAATGCTGGAAGCATTTGTGATGTAGTCGTAACAATAACAGATACCAATTGTGGCATGATATTTTTTATGACAATTTTGTATGTTGGAGTTCCGAGTGTGCGTGAAGCAAGGTTGTACTCCAAATCACGGTAACGCATGATTTGAATACGAATCATATAAGCAATACCAATCCATGTAGTCACACTCATGGCAAAAATCAAATTCCAGAAACCTGCACCGATAGAGTAAGTCAAAACAATAACGATCAAAAGTGACGGGATGTTATTGATAACATTATAAACTTCCATCATGATGCGGTCAACTGATTTTGAAATACCCCAGATACCGCCGACAATAACACCAATTACAACGTTGATAAAGGTCGCAATAACGGAAATCAAGATAGAGTTACGGGCTCCAAACCAGACACCATCAAAAAGAGACTTACCATTACTATCTGTACCGAACCAATGTTCCGCATTTGGTTTAATGTAGCGAGCGCTAAAGTCATTTACCTTACTTACATCATTGAAGTCGAAATCAGAAAACATTGGGTAGATGAAACTCATCAAAACGATTGAAATCAAAATACCAAGCATGATGATGGTTGATTTCTTTTTCAAAAATTGTCTAAAAACAGAACCCCAGTATGAATAGGCAGGAGCATCAATTGCTTCAGAGGCAAAATCATCGCGTTTTACAAACTGAAATTTATCATTATTCATTGTAGACATTATTTGCCTCCTTTCTCTGTCAACTTAATACGTGGGTCAATAATTGTCATCCAAATATCCCCAATTAAGTAAGAGAAGATTGAGACGCAAGTAAAGATGAAAACTAGACCAACTACCATGTTATTATTTGACGCTTTTACAGAGTCAATCAACATTTTACCCATACCTGGGTAGGCGAAGACCGTTTCAGTAAGGGTAGCTCCACCAATAACACCAATAATAGAACCTGGAATACCTGAAACGAGCGGTACCATAGCATTCTTAAAGATGTGTTTGTTTGAAATTTCTTTCTCAGAAAGACCTTTTGCACGGGCAAAACGAACAAAGTCTTGTGATTGTAAGTCAATCATGTAACGACGAATCCAGATAGCCAAGCCAGGTGCACCAAGTAAACCAAGAATAACTGCAGGTAGTACATATGAACGCCAGTCTCCAGCGCCTAAGATAGGGAATGAATCCGGGAATCCAATTGAAGAACCAATCAAACGAATGATATAGACAAGAGCAATCGTTGGAAGAGCGAGTAAGAATGTTAAAGCTCCTGTAGAGAAACTATCAATCCAAGTATTCTTGTACGAGCCATTGCAGAACCAAGTGGAACCGCAATCGCGTATGAAATAGCAAGACCAATCAAACCAGTGATAGCAGAACTTGTAATCATTGATGGATACTGATAGTTACTTTCAGTAGCTGTATATGGATCATCCTTACCGTAGTTAGCTACTTCACGTGCATCAGCCTGACTTGGTGATTTATAAGTTCTTGTGTAGATATTGACTGACGAAGTTTTCTTACCTGTTGGGAATTGAACTTCTGAAGTCTTGGTTTGTCCTTGACCTTGTGTGATAACTTGAAGAACAGGAGTATTGGCATAAGTTGGGTAAGAATCTCCTAAGTTCAAGTTGACAAAGTTTTGGTGAACAAATGGGAATTGACTGTTGAAGTACAAGAGGTATTTATGTTTAGTCCCTGAACCTACCAAAGACCATCCAATCGCTGGATCGTTTTCAAATCGCAAATAACGCTCTAAATTAGGATTTTCTGGATCTTGAATCTTGTTTGTATGGTCAATATCAAGCAAGTTTGCATAGAATTTGAACACACGCTCGAAAATAGGGATTTCACGAGTAGCATAGAATTGTCCGCTCTCTGTGAATACACCCAAAGTCCAACCGTTACCAAGTTGTTGGATATATTTTTCGTAGATAGCTTTATTTGTATCGTTTGCATCAACGGTTACAGAAGGGTCAATGCTACTAGCTTTTTCCTGCAACTCTTTCGTATCGTAATATTCGATATAACCCATACGCTCAAAAACGGTATTTTCATAGTTATCACGTTTATCAGCTGTTGTTGCAATTTTATTGTAGTTAGTATCTTGTTTGAAGATCAACTTCCGTGGAACCATCGTATAGATGATTGTGTAAATCAAGGTCGTTACTAGAAAGATAGAAACTAGCGACCGCAAGATACGCATAAAAACATATTTTTTCATATTATTTCCTTTAAAATCCCAAAAGAACCTTCTCCTTTTGGAGAGAAAGTTCTGATGAGCATTATTTATTTCACGTGGCTCGCTAATTCTTTTTGAGCTTTTTCATTTGATTCAGCTTTTTCTTTGAGCCATTTTTCACGAGCTTCTTTGTACTCTTTGGTTGTTACAGTGTTAGCTTGCAATTGAAGGTACTTGAAGTATACATCTGAACCTTATCACCAGATTGAGTATAAGATGCTGAGAATGGTACTACACGAGAAATAACTGGTGCTGCTCCTGAAGATGACATAGCTGGAAGGAAGAGTGAGCTATCTGTCAACCAAGCTTGAGCTGCTGCATATTTCTCATAACGTTTGTTAAGGTCACTTGTTTCATTACCAGCTTCTTCAAGCAACTTGTCGTAGTCCTTCAAACCAACTTGGGTAACTGCTGGATTTGATGGATTGTCATAACCCATGTAAGTCTTTGTTTGCTCGCTGTTACTTGTTTGCAAGATATCAAGGTAAGTTGATGGGTCTTGATAGTCTGGGTTCCATCCAACAGCACCTGAAAGATCCCAGTCTTCAGCAGCTGCGTTCGGAGCATAGTAAGTGATGTTAAATAATTCATCTTTTGTTACTTGTTGAATATCGATGACTACATTTTCTTCACCAAGAACTTTTTTTCAACAGATTGTTTGAAGGACTGAATACGCGCAATGTAGCTCTTAGCAGTTTGGTCAACTGGAATATCCAAGTGGATTGGGAATTTCACGCCATCTGCTTCCAAAGTCTTCTTAGCTTTAGCAAATTCTGCTTTCGCTTTATCAGCATTGTAAAGACCATCTTGGCCATCCGCAAAGTTTACATCTTTCCACTCATCACCATAAGAAACAACTTTCTCAGTTACCAAGTCACCAAATGTTTTTTCACCTGCAGAAACAAAGTCTGGTTTTACAAATAGATTACGAACAGCAAGGGCTGCTCCATCTTCACCATTCAGCTGAGCAGAGTATGATGTACGGTCAAACGCAAAGTTCAAAGCTTGACGGAAGTCTTTGTTAAGAAGGGCTTTCTTAGTAGAAGTCTTTTCTTCATCAGTTGTTTTTGATGTATATTTATAGCTTTGACGGTCAATATTAACACCCAAACCAGCAATACCAGCTCCTTGTGGAGTATAGTAAATATTGTCTTTGTATGTTTCTGCGATTTTAGAATAATTTGAACTTGTTGGGAAGAGACGTGCATAACTATATGCACCGCTTGTAAAGTTACGTTCGATTGATTCTTGATCTGAACCATCATAGAATGCAAGCGTTACAGTATCTAAGTGAACATTATCTTTATCCCAATATTGCTCATTCTTCACAAACTCAACAGAAGACTTAGCAGTCAATCCCTTAAGCAAGAAAGGTCCATTGTAAAGCAATGATGTTGGATCTGTAGACTTACCAAAGTCAGAGCCTTTTGATTTTTCAAACTCTGCATTCAAAGGCCAGAAGATTGAGTAAGACATTTTAGAGTTCCAGTATGGCTCTGGTTTATTCAAAGTGTATTGAAGAGTGTAATCATCAACAGCTTTTACACCAACAGTTGAAAAGTCAGTTGAGTTTCCAGCCACATAATCTGCCAAACCTTTTACAGAATCTTGGGCAAGATACAATGCTTCTGATTTCTTATCAGCTGCGTGTTTCAAACCTGTAACAAAGTCATTAGCAGTTACTTCTGCATATTCTTCACCATCAGATGTGAGCCATTTACACCTTTACGAATCTTATAGGTGTATGTCAATCCATCTTTAGACACTGACCAGTCTTCAGCTACTGCTGGAGTCAAGTTGCCATATTGGTCATTTGTAAAGAGTCCATCAATACCATTTGAAGTGACAACTTTAGTACTTTGTTTACCAGAGATAAGGTAGTCCAATGTTTCTGGATCAGCAGTGTATACATAACCATATGCTTTTGGCGCTTCAGTATTAGAAGTTTTTGAAGAACCGCAAGCTGCAAGAACACCTGTAGCAAGCAAGGCAACACCTGCTACTGCAAGAATCCGACTTTTTTTCATATTTATAAACTCCTCGTTTTAAATTGTGGATATTGAAAATTATACCACAGTTTTTTTAAAAAGTAAACGAATTTTCAGAATATTTTGTCGCATGTTTTTTTAAACATTTGAATCTTATGTTTTCAGAAAAGAAAACTATTGACGAGAAACAATTTTCAAGGTATAATAATAAAAGTTAAGGCGGTATAGCCAAGTGGTAAGGCACGGCTCTGCAAAAGCTTGATCGTCGGTTCAAATCCGTCTACCGCCTTTTTTATACTATTTTATAGGAATTTATCCGAAAAGAAAGCCCGTTTTTATGGGCTTTTTTATTTTTATTTTTGGATAAAAAAGGATAACTTTAAAAATCTTTTGGGGCGAGTTTGGGGCGAAAATATTTTGAAATAATTTATCAAAACTCTTGAATTTCTCGGTATACCGTGATACAATATAATCAAGAGGAGGTGAGCAAAGAAGATTGGCTTAGGTTGCTTGAGAAAGCGATAGACAATATCCCTGAAACAGTAACAGCTATCGCAAGTCTAGTGACTGCACTAACAGTCGCAAGGCAAAATAAAAAGCGTAAACCAAACTCCCGCAAAAGAAAAAGGTAAACGCTAAGAGGTAGGGGCAAAAGCCCCTCACACCTCTATTTTATCAAATGAAAAGAGGAAAAGCAATGGTTAGTGCAATAGCTATTTTTATAATTGCAGTCAATGTATATATTTATCTAAAAAATAAAAAGGACAAATAAGTATGAGAAAAATTATTCAAGAATTATTAGACAGTTCGATGTCTACATCTGCTATTTCGCAAGGCGCTGGAGTTCCGTGGACTACTGTTTCTGACCTTAGAAAAGGAAAAACAAGCATGGACAAAATGGCCCTTCTAACAGCAGAAAAGCTCTATGAATTTGCTACAGCTGATAAGCAGTGATTTCAGTCACTGCTTTTTTATTTTGAACAAACAAAAAAACCGCCTTTATATAAGCGAAGACTCCTAATGGAGTCTTTTCTTTTTTGCACTTAAAAAGCTTTATCAGTTTTCTCTGATAAAGCTTTTGTTTTATTCAGTTTCTTCTTCTGATTCAAGTTCTTGAATTTGAACCTTAAGCTTGGTTACACGACCATTTTTTACCTTGTCATTTGTCAATGTGATATGCTTATTTGCCACTATCTAACTCATAGCTGAGTTTTTCTGATGTTGGAATAGTTCCCACACCTGTCAAATAATAACCCAGCAATGGTATCTACATCGTCACTTTCAAGCTCGACATCAAAATAATCATTGAAATCGTTCAAATTCATTGTCCCTTGGACAATATGAGTGTCCTCGCCGATAGTATGAACATAGACTTCAGCACGGTCTGTTTCATCATCAATCTCACCAACAATCTCTTCAAGGAGATCCTCTAGTGTAACTAGACCAGCCATACCACCATACTCATCCAAAAGAATCGCCATCTGTCTTTGTGAATTTCTCAATTCTTTTAATAAATCATCCACAAAAATGGTTTCAGGTACAAATAGAGGTTCCTGTAATATCTTTCTCAATACAATATTATCAAAACCATCGGTAAACCCTGCTTTTAGCAGACTCTTGGTATGAATCAAACCAATAACATTGTCCTTATCGCCGTCATAAACAGGAATTCGAGAAAAGTTTTGTTTTAAGATACTTTCGATAATGGTCTGAGTGTCATCTTGGATATCTACCATAAAGGCATCTGTTCGAGGAACCATGACTTCACGCGCCATAAGCTCATCTAGTGAGAAAATCCCCTGCAACATCTCGATTTCATCAGCATCCAAAGTTTCTTCGCTTTTAGTCAGCATGTACTCAATCTCATCACGAGTCATTTTTTCGTCTGCATCGTCAAATGTCATCGGCGTCAAACGGCTCAAAAGATTGGTTGATGCAGATAGCAACCAAACAAAGGGACTCACAATCTTACCGATAGCAATAATAAATGGTACAGTTCGGATTGCCAAGGCATCCTTAAGATTTAGAGCAATGCGTTTAGGATAAAGTTCACCAAAAACGATTGAAATATATGTCAAAAAAGCAAGTGATAAGAAAGAAGCTACTGCATACGCAGTCTCGCTATTCCCCATCCAAGAGGCAATCAATTCGCCAAGAGAATCTGCTAACCTAGCCCCTGATAAGATCGTAATTAAAGTAATACCAACTTGAATGGTTGATAAAAAGTGATTGGGGTTTTCAAGTACCTTTAGCAAACGGATATAGCGTTTATCCCCCTCTTCAGCCTTTTGTTCAACACGTGAGCGACTAAGAGAAACCATAGCCATCTCTGTCGCAGAGAAAAAAGCATTTAAAAAGGTCAAAACAACTAATAATACAAATTGCAGTAACAAATCCTGACTGCTCGGGTCTTCCATTTTCCTTCTCCTAAAAAGTATAATTGTGACTATTATACCATATTTTTCAACTTCTACACATTAAATTGTGATTTCTATAGTAAATCCCCTACCGAAACAATAAGGGACCGACTATCTATTAGTTCTTTGTAACAGTTACTTTTCCTGTTCGGTAATCTAACTGAATTCCCTTTTGAACGTTAGGAACTACGACGTTAAACTCCAATTCACCATCAGATGATTTGGCTTCAATCTGAGATGCAGAAGGAACCAAATCTTCTTCTGTAGCGTAGAGCAATGTGACACGGTAACGCACGCGCTTATTTTGATCCAAAGCCTTTCGAACTAAACTTTCATAGTAGTTTTGTCCAGTCGAATCTTCTGCGCGTGCTTGGTTGGCCCAGGCTGTTTGTACAGCGATATTTTTGGGATTGCTAGTAGATGCATCAAAACCATCTAAACCACCAATCAAGGCATAGCCTAATAAATGTCCTCTATCTACAGCGTGATTATAAGTCCCTTTTAGGTTTTTGACCTGATGCCATCCTGCTGGGGTCCAAGAAGTTGAACCATTCCCGGTTTCTTCACGGTCTTTGTACTGTCTTGTTGCTTTTGACATGAGGGCGTTAGCCACAGTTGGAACCGTCTCCCCACCTACAGTTTTTGTCTTGTTATCAGCATAGGGTTTACTTGAAACCTTTGCATCTAAGTTCGTTTTGTTCCCATTTACGATAAAGGCACCTGCTCCATTCCACTCAAGAGTACCCTTTATTTGTTTTTTTACCGAATCAGTCAGTACACTCTCGGCCAATTTTTGACTTGGAGTATCAAGCGACTGGGATTTCTGGTTAACCTGTGTTTGCGGTGTAGCATTGGAAGCCTGCATTTGTTTAATATAGTAGCTTCCTGCTGACAAAGAGCAAAAAGAGCAGAAGAGGCCAATTAGGGCCTGCCTTGTTTTTTTATTCATCTTTTCTCCTTAGTTTCACTTCCTAGAAAAGAAGCTGGGACAAAAGTCCTAGCCTCTCAATTGTCTTTGGATTGTCGATCAAGACGCAGTGGCTGAGTGGGCTCTACTACGCTGATTTCATCAGCTTTTACAGCCCTACTCAACTGTGCGGAGGTGGGACAACGAAATCGAATTCTAACGAATTACCGATTTCTGTCCCACTCTCATTTCCCTGTAAATTTCGAAATTAACTCATGCCACTTTTCTGGAGCTAAAATCGCCCATGGATCTTGCCCTTTTCCTAGAATACCATAGCCAATCATCAAGCCAATCCCAAGTGCTAAGACCCCTAGAAGCAGGACAATAATAACTAGTAGGAATCTACGTAATACATAAGAGACTTGTTTATTCATCTTCATCAGCTTCCACACTTACCCGTTCAATATTAGCTCCCAACTGAGCTAACTTTTCATGAAAACGATAATAACCTCTATCCAAATGGACAAGTTTTCCAACAATAGTCTCACCCTCGGCCACTAAGCCTGTCAATATCAAGGCTGCACTTGCACGAAGGTCTGTAGACAGCACTTCTGCACCTTGGAGAGGTTGCCCGCCAACGATACGAGCAGTGTCACGGATAATCTCAGAATGCAAGCCCATGCGACGCATTTCCTCTAGATGTTGGAAACGATTCTCAAAGACTGTCTCAACCATAGTTGATTCTCCTTGAGCAACCGTCATAAGAGCAGTAAACTGCGCCTGCATGTCCGTAGGAAATCCTGGATGTGGTAAGGTCTTGACATGAACTGCTTTTAGTTTGTCTCGTTGAGAACGGATGCGGATTCCTTCATCTTCGTCGATGACTTCAACACCCATTTCTTGTAATTTCGCCAACAAGGGACGGTTGTGTTCCCAGATAGCATCTTGAATCAGGACATCTCCACCTGTCATTGCAGCAGCAACCATGAATGTCCCTGCTTCGATGCGGTCTTGAACAACGTTATGGGTTGCACCATGCAAGTTTTCAACACCAGTGATGGTAATGCTCTCTGTTCCCGCACCTTTGACTTTAGCTCCCATTTTATTCAAGAGGACAGCCAAGTCTACAATTTCAGGTTCACGCGCAGCATTTTCGATAACAGTTACGCCATCAGCTAGCGTTGCAGCCATCATCAAGTTTGGGTTGCCCCAACACTAGGAAAGTCCATATAGATATGGGCTCCATGCAAGCGTTCTGCCTTAGCTTCGATATAGCCAGCTGTTTGGGTAATCTTAGCCCCCATTGCTTCCAAACCTTTAAGGTGAAGGTCAATCGGACGACTACCGATCGTACAACCACCTGGCATCGAAACTTTAGCGTGACCAACCCTAGCCAGGATTGGACCCAAGACTACAATAGAAGCACGCATCTTGCTGACATACTTATAGGGAGCTTCTTCTGTGATATCATCTGTCGCATCCACTTCAACAATATGTGCATCTTGATCAAAATCAACTTTCGCATTTAATCCACGAACTACTTGGTTCATGGTAAAGACATCCGATAGGATAGGAACATTTTTTAAAACTGTTTTTCCTTCGCTTGCTAAAATTGTCGCCGCAAGTAGTGGCAAAACTGCATTTTTCGCGCCCTCAATTGTAACACTTCCGACAAGGCGATTATCGCCACCTCGAACTACAATTTTTTCCATAAATATTTTCCTTTACTTTCGAATTTAGAATAATGTCCGTACAGCTTCTTGCCATAATTGGTAGAGATTTAGGAAAAAGGAACTGATTAGATATCCTAAACCGATACTACACAATACTACCAAAAGTCGTACCTTCCTCGCATTGTCCTTGGTCACCTTCAAAATTTGATCCCATTTGACTAAATCTTTCAAAAGTTGAAAAACTAGGTAGACAAAAAACATATGACTACTTAGGGTAAAAAACAATTGAATCATCTGCCTATTATACCATCTTCTTTTTTTCTACGCTAGTCTATGGACTTGCACTATATTCTATGGGTTGTTTTTCAAGTAATCAATTGCATCCTGAAGTGTTTTTACAGGAACAATCTTCATGTCTGTTTTAATCATTTCAGCAGCTTCTACAGCCGTGTCATAATTACTTTTAGCATTAGGATTGGCCTTTTTAGCTTCTTCAGTTACTGGATTGTTAGGAGCAAAGAATACAGTAGCTCCTTTTTTTGCAGCAGCAACAACTTTTTTGTCAATTCCCCCAATATCACCAACATTCCCATCTCTATCGATACTTCCTGTACCAGCAATAATCCGTCCATTTCGAAGGGTTGGGTCTGCAATTTGCGTATAGATGGATAAACTAAACATCATTCCAGCGCTCGGACCACCAATACCAGCAGTTGAAAACTTGATTGGCACATCACTTGATACTTCTGTGCGGTCAATCAAACCGATTCCAATACCGTTTTTCCCATTTTCCAGAGTAATGATTTTTCCTTCAGCAGTTTTGACTTTCCCGTCTTCTTGGTAAGTAACCTTAACCTTGTCGCCTAGCGTTTGAGAGTTGACGTAGTCGACCATCTCCTTAGAACTCTCAAAAGTCTTATCATTGACAGCTGTTACTGTGTCGGCAATATTGAGGATCCCCTTGAAGGTTGAGTTATCTGTTACGGTCAAAACATAGACTCCCAGGTATTTGAGTTCTATTTCCTTGCCCGCCGCCTTCAGACCTTGATATTTGGCCATGTTCTGCGAAGTTTCCATGTAAAATCTGGTTGATTCGCATAAATTCTGCATCTGAAGAACCACCTGTCATCTCTTTGGCACTACGAATATCCGTAAAAGGTGTTAGCCAAGCATAAACCAAGTCCACCATTCTGGCATGTTTAACTCCTACCGTCACAAATTGGTAAGAACCTTCTTCTTGGTCAGCTTGATTATTGACTTGTAAAACCTTTCGAATATCTTCTGAAGTCCCTGGCACCTCAATGTAATAAGGAAGTGGTACCGTAAAAGCTATAAAAGTGATAATGAGCCCGATGATTAAATATATGGGCCATCTAGTTTTTTTCTTCATTCTTTAACTCCTCTAAGACTACATTTGGTACATACTTGCTAATATCTTGTTCAAACTTCAATAGTTCTCTCACAGCTGAAGAGCTGATATAAACATGCTCTGGGCGACTATGGAGATAGACTGTCTCAATCTCTCCTGCTAATTGATGGTTGTAAAAATCAAAACTGGCTTCATACTGAAGATCAGTAGCGTTACGCAAACCACGAACAAGAACATGGACACCCAGTTTTCTAGCAACATCAACGACTAATTCATCATGAGAGGATATGACCTGAACATTTTTTAGATGCGTCACTGCTTTTTCAACAGTCTTTAACCGACTTTCTATCGGTAAAAATCCATTTTTGTGTGGATTATAAAAAATCCCTACATACAATTTATCAAAGAGCTTACTTGCACGTTCAATAAGGTCCAAATGACCAATGGTAATTGGATCAAACGAACCTGTAAATAGGCCAATTTTATCTGACATAAACCGTCACCTTACTAATCCCATATATTTTTTCCTTCCAGATACCCAAACAGGCGATTTCTTCTGGAAGTTCTACTGATTTATCGGTCTCGCAGACCACCATGACATCTTCTGAGAAAAGATTTCTCTCCGCCATTTTTTCAATGTCGGATACGATTTGCTCCTTGGCATAGGGAGGGTCCAAAAAGATGAGATCAAAGACACCATCCACTTGCTCCAATGCACGACTGGATTCCATTTTCAATAATTGAAATTTAGAGATCTCCTTGGTCATCTGAATGTTTTCTGCCACAATATTCTGTGCTCGGCGATCCTTCTCAACTAAGACAGCGCTCGACATCCCTCTTGAAACTGCTTCAATGGATAAGCCCCCACTACCAGCATAGAGATCTAGCACACGTCCTCCTTCAAAGTAAGGGCCAATCATATTGAAAATAGCTCCGCGGACCTTGTCCGATGTCGGCCTCGTTGTTTCCCGTCCAAGGTCTTTAAAGGACGTCCTCCGTAGATTCCTGATACGATTTTCATAAGGTATATTATACCAAATTCTGATGAAATAAGAAAATCGAACCTCTCGGTTCGATTGATTAAAGAATATTCTCGTAAGTATCTCTGACTTCTTGTGGCCAAACACTGGTTTGAACTTCACCGATGTGTTTCTTACGAAGTAAGAACATGGCCATACGAGACTGTCCAATTCCTCCACCGATTGTCAAAGGGAAGAGTCCATTCAAGAGAGCCTTATGCCATTCAAGAGATAAGCGATCTTCATCTCCTGTAATAGCTACCTGACGACGAAGAGTGTCTTCATCGACACGAATCCCCATTGAAGACAACTCAAAGGCTGCACCCAAATTATCATTCCAAACAAGGATATCACCATTTAGGCCCTTGTAGCCATTTTCAGATTCTGTTGTCCAGTCATCATAGTCCGGCGCACGTCCGTCATGAGGTTTTCCATCTGATAATTCTCCACCAATACCAATCAAGAAAACAGCACCGAACTCCTTACAAATAGCATTTTCACGTTCTTTAGGTGTCAAGTCTGGATAGCGTTCAACCAACTCTTCAGTATGGATAAAGGTAATTTGCTTCGGCAAGATTGACTCAATATCATAGCGGGCTTCGACTGCCAACTCTGTTAAACGAATGGCCTTATAAATCTTTCAACGGTTTCCTTGAGGTAGGCTAGATTACGGCGCCCATTAGGAATGACCTTTTCCCAGTCCCACTGGTCAACATAAACTGAGTGAGTCGCATCTAGTGAGTCTTCGTCTGGACGAAGGGCCTTCATGTGAACGAAGAGACCTTCTCCTTCACCAAAACCAAAACGTGCCAAAGTATGGCGTTTCCACTTAGCAAGCGAATGTACCACCTCGTAGGTTTCGTCTGGGATTTGTAAAACCTTAACAGATACCGGATGTTCAATCCCCGAAAGGTTATCCTGCATCCCATCACCAACCTTACTTAAGATTGGGCCTTGTACTTCTACTACTTCTAACTTATCTTTTAAATATTGGGTAAAGGTATTTTTTACAAAGGAAATCTCTTCTTGCTGATGGATAAAACTTTTCTTCATACGTTCCTCCTTTTGAATAATAAAAAGATTATACCTTTTTGTTAGTAAAAATGAAAGTAAAAATTAAAAAAGAGCTCATTTGAGCTCTAAAAGTATTAATCGTCTCTTCCAAAGATACGTAGGAAGCTAAGGAAGAGGTTGATAAAGTCGAGGTAGAGGCTAAGTGCTAAAGAAATTGCCCAACCTGTAGCGACCTGACCATCTGACTCTTCGTAAACATAACGAATTTTTTGATTATCCCAAGCAATGAGACCTGCAAAAACAAGCACCATAACAATACTAATAATGTAATCCATTAGGTCACTATTTAGGAAAATATTGACAACCATGGCGAGTATCAGACCAAATAGGGCTGCAATCAAAGCACGACCGATTCCACTCAAATCCTTTTTAATGACTACTCCTACGATAGCCATCACAAAGAAGAGGGCTGCACTGGAGATAAAGGCTGTCAAAACTGTCCCAGGAAGATAGAGCGACACAATGAAGCTTAGTGAAAAACCATTGACCGCTGAATAGAGCAGGAATATTGGAAAGGTTGCTGGACTATTCTTTACCGCTAAACCACTTGCAAAAATCACTAGAGCTACTTCTACAATTCCTGTGACAATTAACCATATGCGGGCGTTAAGCATTAACTGAACAAGAAGATCTTGGAAGGTTGTTAACATCAAGGCTGAAACAATTGCAGATAAGGCAATCCCAATCCCGACAAAAAGCATAGACTTTTGCATAAAATTGATTCAGACCAGAACGTTCTTGAATAATTGTTTGATTCATATCTTTTTCTCCTTATGAAATCTTTTTACTGATTATAACAAAAATAAACTATTTTAACTCAAATAAAACATGAGTATGCCTGCAGCAATGGCAACGTTGAGACTTTCCGCTTGCCCTTTCATGGTAATATGAACCAGTTGGTCTGC